>ERZ1292632.937-Hain-H43-01um-R2-937-length-31006-cov-25_pt1 | contig 31006 bp, 39 predicted proteins | sample MGYA00564407_ERZ1292632 | MGnify/ENA primary metagenome ERZ1292632 (study PRJEB36523, sample SAMEA6512637) | groundwater metagenome | collected 2019-01-08 | study: AquaDiva: Metagenomics assemblies of 32 groundwater samples | reverse complement strand
ATATCGAAAGATTGAGAGGCGAAGAACAATTTGAAAAGGAATTGAAGTGATATGCCTGCGAAGATTTCTATAGATGAAACCAAAAAAAGATTATTTAATGCTCACGGCAATGGCGTACAATTAGTAGAGGATACTTATCGAGGCTATAGTAAATCAGCAGAGTTTATTGATAAGGATTTTGGATTATTTAGAAATCTCGTTCATAAGGTTTGTTCCGTAGAATTGAAGCAAGGACATCCCAAGAAAAAACAGGATAGAATTAAAAAAACTTGTCTCGAAAAATACGGAGTAGATAACCCATTTAAGTTTTCAAAATTTCAAGAAAAAAAGAAACAAACCTTTTTATTACATTATGGTGTTGAAAATCCCTTTGAGAGTGAAGAAATAAAAAGACAAATTAAAAAAATAAACAATATTCGTTATGGAGTAGATTATCCTACGCAAAATAAAGATATTCGTTTGAAAGGTGCGATATCTTCTAACAAAACAAGATCAGTTATATATTGGGAAACTGGAGAAAAATTTAATCTTGAAGGGTGGGAAGATCTTGTCGCGGAATATTGGAATATTAAAAAAATTAAATATATTCCACAATCCAAAACTTTTGATCTTGGCGAATTAGGTAAATATACTCCTGATTTTTATCTTCCTGATCAAAATATTTGGATTGAAGTTAAGGGACGTTGGTTTGATGAACAGTCAAAATTAAAGTGGGAAAAATTTCATTTGCTTTATCTAAACAGCGAATTATGGGATAAAAACAGATTACGACAATTTGGTATTCGTATTCCAAAAAAGAGGTAATAGAACGTGTTAGTTGAAAAAAAGAAAGATAAAATTAAAATATTGACGATTTGTGACATGCCTTTGGTCCTGTCAGGAGTTGCCTTACAAGCAAAATATCTTATTGAAGGGTTATTAAAAACCGGCCGCTTTCAGGTACTTAGTCTCGGCGCCGCTATTCGACATGAAAAGTATAACCCGTTGAGGATACAGGAGTACGGAGACAATTGGGTTGTGCTCCCAGTCGACGGTTATTGTAATCCACAAATGTTACGTGAGATTTTAGACACTGAAAAACCCGACGTTATTTTTATTTTTACAGATCCAAGATTTTTTACTTGGTTGTTTGAAATGGTCGACGAGATTTCTGATCGTGGTATTCCTTTGGTCTACAATACAATATGGGATAACAAACCCACTCCAACGTTTAATAAATTTTTCTATAATAGTTGTGATTTTCTTGGTTGTATTTCTAAATTGACATACGACATCATGAAAGATCTTGGACTTGAAAATAAGGCGCAATATATTCCTCACGCAGTTCCTTCTGGTACATATAAAATTCTTGACGAAAAATTTGTTCAAGAAGAAAAAGTGAAATTATTTGGCGAAGCAAAGAAAGATACATTTATAGTTTTTTATTGTTCGCGAAACGCAAGACGCAAAAAGACAAATGATCTTGTCGCTTCTTTTAAACAATTCGCTGATCAGATTGGAGATAAAGATGGAGAAAAATGTTTTCTTGTAATGAATACGGATCCTAATGATCCTGAAGGTTCAGATCTTCTTCAAGTCGCACAAATGCTCAAATTGAAACCTTCACAAATTACTTTTTCAAAAGAACGAATTGAGTTTGATAAACTTGCTTTGCTTTATAATATGGCGGATGTAACGTTTTGCGCCAGTGCAGAAGAGGGCTTCGGACTTTCGAGCTTAGAAAGCTTAATGTGCGGAACTCCAGTTATTTCCACTAGAACCGGTGGATTACAAGAGCAAAATCAAGATCCCGACACGGGCGAAGTGTATGGCGTAAGCATCGATCCGATTTCAAAACTTCTTGTAGGATCTCAACAGATTCCTTGGATATATTCAGATCATCCATCTCATCAACAATTTGTTGCTGCGCTTAAAGAAATGTACAATTTAGATAAGACGATTCGAAAAGAAATTGGTAAACGAGCATCAAAAAGTGTGTTAGAAAGATATAGTATGGATCGTATGATTTCGCAGTGGGATAAAGCGATCATGAAATGCGTTGAAGATTTTAAGAACGGAAATCCCCGCCGAGTTCGTGTGAGGAGTTTCTAAATGAGAATTAGAACATTGGTTCGTTGTCCCGCTTATACGTCTTCTGGCTATGGTTTGCATTCTCGTCAGATCATTCATTCCCTTCTTTCTGATCCTATATTCGATGTTCATGTTGAAGTATTGAACTGGGGCAATTGTGCTTGGACTATCGAAGAAAGTGAAAAACAAATTTTGCGACCTCTTGTAGAAAAATTTATGCAAGCCAAGCAAAACAATCAAGAGAATTGGGATCTGTTTGTCCATATTACTATCCCTAATGAGTTCGAACGTAAGGGTAAATTCAATGTTGGTGTGACGGCTGGAACCGAAACAGATCGAATTTCACCGAATTGGGCACAAAAATGCAATGAAATGGATTTAGTGATTGTTCCTTCTGAACACGCTAAACAATCATTCGACAATACTGTAATCGATTGGGAGAATCAACAAACAGGCGAAAAGGGGCAATTAAAGGTAACAAAACCTCTCCTTGTCTGCCACGAAGGCGTTGATACGTCAGTTTTTCACAAACTTCAGTCAGAAGAACTGTCAGAACCTTTCAAATCGTTAAAGTTCACCACCGATTTTAACTTTCTTTGTATTTCACAGTGGGGAAAGGGATCTTACGGGGAAGACAGGAAGAACGTAGCTAATACAATTAAGTGGTTTATCGAAGCGTTCCGTTGTCGAAAAGATGTTGGTCTTGTACTCAAACTTAATATGGCTCGCAATCATCTTCTCGACGAAGAAATGGTTGTGAAACGTATTGAAGAAATCAAAGCGAACTACGACAAAGATGATGTGCCTCCAATTCATCTCGTCCATGGATATTTGAAACCGGAAGAAATGGCTTCGCTTTACAATCATCCTCAAATCAAAGCGTTTGTTTCGTTATCCAACGGAGAGAGTTGGGGCCTTCCACTTCTCGAAGCCGCTGCTTGTGAACTTCCAATTATTTCGACAAATTGGGGCGGGCAATTATCTTTTTTGAAGAAAGGCTATTACAGTCCTGTCGCATATGATTTAAAAGACATTCCTGACGCTGCTGTTTGGGAGCCGATTTTGATCAAAGGTTCTCGATGGGCCAATGTTCGTGAAGAGGACGCTAAACATCGAATGCAAAAAATGGTGGCGCAATACGCTAAACCACGTGATTGGGCAAAAGAACTAGCAAAAGAAATTAAAGAAAAATTTGACGAGAAAGTTACCAATCAACATTTTGTTAATACGGTCAAGCAAGAAATGCTCAAGCAAGTTGCAGACCAATTAGATCCTGTAGAATACCTTCGTTCTTTCGTCGATACGCCAGATGATTTTAATATTGTATTTACAATGCCTCGCAGCACAGGTGACGTTTTTATTTCAACCGCCGTTATTGACGGGTTGCGAAAGAAACTTCCTGAAGATACGAAGATCTATTATGCAACGCAATCGAAATATTTTGATCTGTTGAAAGGCAATCCTCACATTTATAAATGTATTCCTTGGAACGAAGGAATGTTGCAATCAGAATTGCTTGAGGAGGTGTTCGATCTCGCCCTGACTCCAGATGTTGCTACGCAATACAAATTCAGTAATTGGATGCGCAAAGGAACAGAACCTCGTCTTCTTGCTGAAGAATATGCTTCTTTTTGTCGTTGTGAGTTGGGAGAATATTATATTGGAAAAGAACCGGTTGAAGGATTTCCAGAAAAATATATGACCATTCACGTTACAAGTGGAAAAGATCAATGGGCAGGTAGAAAATATGACGGATATCAAGAAGTATTAGACAATCTGAAACAATTATATCCAGACTTAAAAATCATTCAAGTTGGATCCGCAGACGAAATAGAACTTAAAGCCGACATTGATCTTCGAGGTAAAACAAATTATCAACAATTGGCTTTTGTATTAGAGAAGAGTATGCTACATTTGTCTCCCGATACTTTTACTGCACACTTATGCGGTGCGTTAGGAACACCTTTTGTTAGTCTCTATTCTTGTTCGTCTCCACATTTTACTCGCCCGTGGGTAAAAGATTTACAAAAGGCAAAGTTTTTATTGCTCGCTTCGGAAAGGTTAACCGGCTGTGGTAAAGATGGTGGATTTCCGTGTTATAAAGATCGGTGTAAGAAATCGAGTGAACCGAACAGTACGATGAACGAAATACAGGAGCGTGATGTATTTAATGCTTGTGAAAAATTATTAAAACAATATGAGTAGAAAATTTTCCATAGAAGAAGTTAAAGCGAGATTGTATGCTGTTCACGGCGATGTAGTGTCTCTAAAAGAATCTACATATGTCGACAATAACACTAATTGTATTTTTGTAGATAAGACATACGGAGAATGGCTAGGAGATCCAAGACACATTATAAATAGGGGAAGTTCTCACTCAAAAAGAAAATATGAAAAGCAAACGCAAACTTCTCTTAATAGATATGGAGTTACGCATTGGACTTCGTTACAGTCGGTCAAAGATAAACAAAAACGAACTTTTTTAAAAAAATATGGAGTTGATAGTGCGAGTAAAAATCCCGAAGTTGCTAAAAAACAAGCACTCTCTGTTAATAATTCTTGTGTATTGATTCATTGGAAAACAGGCGAAAAAGTCGTTTGTGTTGCTTCTTATGAAAAAAAAGTTATTGAATATTTAAATAAAAATCAAATAGATTTCGATTTTCAAATCCCGTTTGATATGCCTGATGGTAAAAGATATTTCATTGATCTTTACTTGAAAGAACAAAGTGTTTGGGTGGAAATTAAAGGATATAAAAGATTAAAAGGAATGAAAAAATGGGAATGGTTTCACTCTGAACACTCAAATAGTGAATTATGGGATAAACAAAAATTAAAGGAAATGAAAATTTTATGATTAAATTAATTCGTAATCCAGATTTTAAATATAATTCAGTGTCGCCAAAGATTAGTGGATATTGTACCGTTTATAATGGGTTGAAAGAAAATTTTCCTTTTGAAATTTCAATTCGTTCTGCACTTCAATTCTGTGACGAAGTCGTTTGTGTAGATGGATGCTCTGATGATGGAACGTTTGAACTTCTTCAAAAGATATCTGAATCGGATCCTCGATTGAAACTGTATCAGAATCAGTTTGATCTTACGGAGCCTTCTTGCGACGGCCAAAATAAAGCATTTGCTCGTTGTTTATGTGAGAATGATTTTCTTATTCAATTTGATGTAGACGAAGTGTTTCACGAAGACGACGTTGAAAAATGGAAATTATTGGCGAAGAAATTCCCTAAAGATACTGATATTCTTCATTGTCCTGTTGTGGAGTTGTGGGACGATTTAGAACATTCGACTTACAGGCGTCACATGTGGAAATGGAGATTATCACGAAACAAACCTGAGATTACACACGCAATCAACAAATACGCTCGTTTGACTGATGAAAAGACGGGTAAGGTGTATGCTCGTAAAGGAATGTCTGATGGTTGCGAATATGTAAATGTAATGAGTTATGAACCGCTTCCACATAAAGGCTTTTGGAACGAACAATTAGACGTTCTTCGTGCTTATCAACCAGAACAGTTTGGCGCGACGATGAATAAAATCATTGATCAACTTCCTTCGGTCTATCATACATCTTGGCTTGATTTGCCGAGAAAAGTTCATCAATTACAGCCCGGCGGTATTTGGGATCAATTATGGTCTTTGATTTATCAAGAAAAAACTCAAGAACGTTTTCCGGGTGTCAATTTTTCAGATCAAAAACAAGTTGATGCTCTTGTTGAAAAATTGAGAACAGAGGGAGGGGAAAACAGCGACAAAGTTAAAGGAACGTTTAAATTGACTCGTTCTGCTCCTAAAATTCTTCAAGATTGGTGGCCGGGTCAACAAAAATGAGTAGGAGATAAAAATGAGTTTAATTGATTTCGCAAAGAAGGAACTTGAACAAGCTGGTTTGTTTGATAAAGAAAAAGATTTTTATGGTGGTATGACGGGTACATCCGTTTTAGAATTAATAGATGTTTTTGCAAAACAAGGTCATAGTGGAATGTCTGCTTCGATTGTAAGAAATTTGTTTAACAAACTTGCGGATTATGAACCCATTAATCCAATTACGAATTTGGAGTCTGATTGGAATGAGGTTGGTAATAATGTTTTTCAGCATAAACATGTTTCTGCGGTTTTTAAAAATGGAAAAAATGATAAACCTTATTATTTAGATGGACAAATTTTTAAAGACAAACGTAGCGCTTATACAAACAGAGATAGTAGAAAGCCGTTAAATCTTCCGTGTTATTTACCTAAGCATCAATATTATTGGTGGCCGTGGCAATATGTTTTCCGTATTAGAAATTTTTTTGCTGGTATTTAAAAATAAATGAGTATTGATTATAAAATTAAAAATCTCGAAGAAGAAATGGAATATGGCAAAATATCTTTTACAAATCTTGATTTTATTTTGAATGAATTAGGGTTAACTAAAGCTATATTTGATTCTCATATTCAAATTAATAGAAATTATTTTATTGGACAATTCGTTGAAAATGAAAAAAATGTTCTTTTCAATATTGTTCAATGGTTAAAACCACGAAAGATTATTGAATTTAGTCCGTCCCACGGATATACGACGGCAATTACTGCCGCCGCCGCCGGAGAATTTGAGACATTTAAGACGTATGAAATAAATCCAGATTGTGTTAAAAAAACAAAAGAACATCTTGAAGCGTCAGGTTTTAATCGAGTGGAGGTTATTGAAGGAAATGTTTTTGATAAAATGGATCTCGAAAAATTGAAACAATGTGATTTTCTTTTTGTTGACGCTGATCATAGTAAAGAGTTTACAGAAAAATATGTTAATATTTTTTTTACATTGTTGAAAAGGGGTGCTTGGGTTGCTATTCATGATTGTGTTTTTGATCCCGTCGCTAATGATGAAACACAAGTTGTGATTGATTGGTTGAAAAAAAATAATTTGAAAAAATATTTTTATGTTCGCGATCTCGCAAATTATTTTAGAGTAAATGATAAAAACGCCAATCCATATAATGTTGCGGACACAGAACAAAGCACAACGCTTTGGTTCAAAAATGAATAAGGTTATTTAATGTCGCGGGTTTTGCTCGTAAATCCTGTTTTTTATCGATTATTGGGTTCTCGATATAATGCCAATTCTCTTGGTATTGCCTATGTTGCGTCCACGTTAAATCACAATGGCCACGATGCTTGGCTTTATAACGCTGACTATGTAAACGAAAGAAGTTTCTTAAATTTAAAAAAGATTTTCGAACAGTCTAATAATTATAAGAAATATTTTGAGGACGAAAACCACGCTATTTGGCAAGAACAAATAGATAATATCGTTGAATTTAATCCAGATTGGGTTGGATTTTTTTGTTATACGGCAAATTTAACTACGATCAAAATTTTATCCAAGAAGTTAAGGGCAATTCTTCCAAACGTAAAACAAGTCATCGGTGGTCCTCACCCTACAATGGATCCTGAAATTCTTAAAAAAATCCCAACTCTTGACTATGCCGTAAAACGTGAGGGTGAGTTTGCTATGTTGCGTTTGGTGAACGGTGAAAATCCTAAAATTATTTCTGGAGTGTGTTCCAGAAACGCCCTTGGATTTATTCACGACAATGGGGACGCAGAAGTAATTAAGCCCGTTGAACAATTGCCGTTTCCTGAGCGTTCTCGCTTCTGGAAAATACCGGAAGAAGAAAAAAAATTTGTTGATGTAAGTTATGTTGTGACCATAAGAGGTTGTTATTATAGGTGTTCTTACTGCGCTTCACCGGAACACTGGAAAAGAGATAAAACGCAATTACGCTCTCCGGAAAATGTATTGGCAGAATTAAAGCACATTAAAGAAAATTATTGGAATCAGGTTAAAGAATATGATTATTCGGCGTCGGCAAATATTGACGATAAAGACAAACTCGTTATTAAAGATAATTCTTTAATTTACTTTGTCGACGATATTTTCACTGTAAAAAAAGATAGAGTTAAAAAAATACTTCAAGGAATGATAGACGAAAAATTAAATATGCCCTTTAAAGCTGAGATGAGAACAGATCATCTTGATCCTGAAATCTGTAAACTTTTAAAAGATGCTGGATGTGTTAGAGCGAAAATAGGAATCGAAACGGGCAGTCCTCGATTGTTGAAAGAAATTTTAAAAGACGAGACAAGAGAAGAAATTATTGCTGGGTGTCATATGCTTGAAGACGCAGGCGTGCCCTATACGGCATATTTAATGACCGGCTTTCCAGGAGAAACAGATGACGATCTACGACAAACTATTTCTCTTGCAAAAAGTATCAAAGCAGAATATTATAGTCTGAGTATAATGAGCCCATATTTCGGAACTAAGATTTACCGCGATTTGATTAAAAAAGGATATCCTCTTGATAAAACGCCAGATCACTATTTTTATCATCAGTCATCTAATATGTTAGTTAATGATACTATCTCTAAGGAAGTATTAGAAGAATATCTCGCTCTCAATGATTTGAACAAGGGTAAGGGATATATTTAATGAAAACTTGTGCTTCTTGCAAACAAGAAAAGGTATCAGATAATTTTGATAAAAATAAAACGACTAAAGATGGATTACATAGTGAATGCAAATTATGTAAAAAAGAATATAATAAAAATCGTTATCTTCTAGATAAAGAAAAAATTAAACAGCAGGCGCAAAAATATCGCAAAGAGAATTTTGATTATTACAGAGAATATAACAAAGAATATAGAAATAAGAACTTAGAACGAATGAGAGAATATAGTTTTAGATATTATAGCGATGAAGATAATAAAAATCACAAAAGACAAATGGATAAAGTTTATAGACAAGTGCATAAAAAACAGATTAGACGCATCCAGCGTGAATGGGAGAATGAAAGATATAAAACAAATATTCAATATAGACTTACATGCATAATAAGAAAGCGGTTTATATGCGCTTTAAAAGGTAATTTTAAATCTGGCTCTGCTGTCGCAGATCTTATGATGTCTATTTCTAATTTCAAATTTTATCTCGAAGAAAGATTCTATCCTCATCCAATAACCGGCGAAGCAATGACTTGGGAAAATTACGGCAAAAAATGGGAAATTGATCACATCAAAGCACTTTGTTTATTTGATCTGACCGACAGAAAGCAATTTCTCGAAGCGGTTCACTATTCTAATCTACGACCACTTTGGAAAGAAGATCACTATAAAAAGACAGGAAATGATATTCGTTTGTTAAAAGAAGCTCAATGAAATCCATCGGTATTCTCGGCTCCCATGGCTTCCTTGGTCAACACCTCATCAAGTTCTTTGCTCACCAAAGCAAGAGAACCATCAAATTATTATCTTTCGAGGGCGATATTCGAAAACAGAAGCAAGTTGAAAACTTCGTAAAAAAATGTGATCTTGTTGTTAATTTGGCGGGCGTAAGTAAAGCAGAAACAGACCAGGAAATCATCGAGACTAATATTGTCGGCACAATAAACGTTATTAATGCCTGCTACGCGCACAAAAAGGGCTTTCTGACGTGCGTAGAAAGAAAATTGACCAACGATGCCTTCTCTGCATCTAAAAACGTTCAGAAGTCAATTGTGAGCGAATATAACAAATTAGGGTTTCAGGGTTTTTTGATGAAGTTGGATCCTGTTCTCGGTAGCCGAGAATATTATAGTTTATTGAAACAAAATGAAAGAATGCTGCTCGAACTGGCCGATCCCGCGGATGTTTGTAAATGGATCTATTCTTTTTCAGATGCTTTCTTGACTAATGGTGTGTTCTACACAAAGGAATTTGAATTCTGGAATCCGATTCGTATCTCTGTGAAAGATCTGAAAATTCTGTTGAATAATCAAACTGTAGAAAATGTTTCGTGGGAACACGCTCACAAGATTTTAGAATGTCACGGAAAGAACGAAGACGTCTAATGCTTCCACAAATTTTGATTCAAGATAAAGAAAGTGCAGATATTATTCACAAAGAGATAACCATAATTTATAATTCTATTTCTTTTTTTACAGATTATTTTTGTACGCTTTTTAAAATGGATCGTAAAATTGCTGGAGATTTGTTGATTGAGTTGTTTGAGAATAAAGAGATTTCTAATCTTTGTACAATCAGATGCGTTTCATATCTCAATGAACAATTTTTTTTAAAACTGAAGACATCTGAAGGCTATATCGCCGCCCCAGGAACGGTATTAAATGCAGCGTTATTATATCTTCTCGTTAGATATTTTAAATTGAAGAATGTATTTGAATCTGGTACGGCATCGGGTTTTTATTCGAATTTTATAGTTTATGCTTTACAAAAAAATGGTGATGGGCATTTAGATACTGTTGATCTTTTATCGGATGGCGTAGGAGAAAGTATCATCTGGAAAGATTCTCCTTTTTTGACTATTCACAAGCAGACAAATTCAATTAATTTTTTGAGAGAGAAAAATCAGCAACAACAATATTATGATTTGTATTCTCATGACAGTCAACACGTTTTTACTCATATGTTTTCTGAATTGAGAGAATTTAAAAAATGTGACAAGGATCGTTTTTTATGTTTTTTTGATGATCAACGAACTGAAAATTTTTGGGATCGTTGTATTAAAATGAAGTTATTTGATAGGTCGGATTATGATGTACGTTTTACCGAAGCGGCAGAACAACTCGGCGGGTTTTTACAATATGTTAAAAGATAAAGTTCTTATAGCAGTAAGTACAAGAAACACTAATGTTTTTTTAGATCATTTTATTCGGACATTCGAAAAATTTGATCCTGGCTATCCTTGCGATTTGTTGATTGTTGACGAAGGCAGTACAAACACAAGCCAGTTAAGGTTGTTGGAACGACTTTCTAAAAAGTATATGATCCGAATTCGAGATAATACCGGCCGCGCGCAAGGGACGTATGAATATGTTCGCGCTAATTTTAAAGATCAATATCAATATTATTTTTTGATGCACAACGATTCTGCTATTTTACGTTCTAATTGGTTAAAAGTGGCGGTTGATCGGATGGAAGATAATTTTGTAGAGCTGGGTCTGGAAGATTATCCGGATATTGCTAAAAGACCTGTTGGTAAAGTAGGGTTTCAAGGATATAAACATTCGGCTTTATCCGCTGGGAAGATACCAGAATATTATCTTCAACCAAAAAAATATAGAGGTATGGATATCCGTGGACCCTATCCTCACAGTGAAACAATTTTTCAATATACGGGAATTGAAAGTCCTAAAGTTTATCAATTAATCAACGATGATCGCCATCTTTGGAGTAATGATCTCTTTTCGAAAATTGATGTTTTTTGGAATATTGAAGAATTTCGTAAAAGAAAAGATACGGATATGTTTCAGAATATCAATAATTTCTATAATAATTCTACGTTTACTAAAATTCAATATATTGAGCCAAAAGAAGTCTATAGTGGCGCAAACTGGGAGGGGTTTCAGGGAGTGTCTGAATTTATGACATCTCTTGCTCCGTATAGATTTGGATTTCGAACACATTGTGTATTAGACGAAGGGACACTTCAAGAGGAAGTTGGTTGGTCTCGCTTTTGGGGTTTGGAATTTCTTAATCATTATGGGAGTCACAATTTCTACAAAAGAATGTCTTTACTTCATAAAATTGATGAAGGAGAATTCAGAAAAAAATTAAATAATGAAGCTATGTTGACGATGTGTGATAAAATTGTTAAAGCAGAAACTGACTGGGTGGAGAAACTGAAATGATTGGTGAGCCTTTTAGAGTTGTTGAAAAATTTTGGGGCCGAGAGATTTGGTATACGTTAACAAAAGATTATTGTTTAAAACAAATTTTTATTAAAAAGGGGCATCGCACTTCTTTACAATATCACGAAAAAAAGGAAGAAACGAATGTAATCATTTCCGGAAAAGCAAAAGTAACGGTTCAATATTTGCCTACACGAGGATTTTTGACTTACGTCGCCACAGTCGGTGATTTTTTTCATTTTAGGCCCGGTGATCAACATAGGTTTGAGGCGTTAGAAGATTTCGTTATGATGGAAGCTTCAACTATACACGTTGATGACGTTGTTCGTCTTTCTGACGATTATAATCGAGAAGGAACAAGTAATCCGTGAATTATCGTGTTGTGATTTTGTGTGCCGGTAAAGGTTCTCGTTTGGGTCGTAGAACCACACATCTAAATAAAGCTTTGCTCAAAGTTGGTGATAAAGCGGTTATTTCACATACAATTGATTCGTTTCCGAAAGAAACAGAGTTTGTAATTGCTCTTGGATATCAAGGAGATGTTGTTCGACAATATCTTGAAATAGTATATCCAGAACGTAAATTTATTTTTGTTGAAGTCGATAAGCTTGAAGGGATTGGTTCTGGTCCCGGGTATTCGCTTATGTGTTGCAAAAAAGAACTTCAATGCCCGTTTTATTTTATTACCTGTGATACGATTGTAGACATTAAAAATCGTCTTCATTGGCAAGATGATTGGGCCGGCTGGGCAGATATAGACGATTATGAAAAAGAAAATTATTGTACGTTAGAACTTGATAGTGATGGTTGGGGTAATACATACGTAGAGGGCTATTGTGATAAATCAGAAAACGGGACAAATAATGCGTTTATAGGTGTGGCTTTTATAAAGTCTTATGAATATTTTTGGAAATATCTGGAACAGATAAAATTGTCGTTCAATGAAGAAATACAGGTTGCTCCGTCTATTTTGTCTATTCCCACTATGGCCGCGTGGTGTTTTGACTGGTATGATACGGGTTCAGAAGAAGGTCTTCAAAATGCACGAAAATATTTTGGTGGTTTACAAAATCTGGACAAAGAAGATGAAGAAATATATTTTGTAAATGGGCATACAATAAAATATTTTCGAGATGAAAAAGTTATAAAAGATCGTATTTGTAGATCAAATTATCTTGGAAGCGTAATACCAAAAATCTTGGGTTCAACACAGAATTTTTATAAATATGAATTTTTGAGAGGTAAAGATCTTTTTGCTATCGATAATCAACATGAAATTATTGAGTCGTTGTTAAATTTTTACAAAGACAATCTTTGGAAAGATGCTCTTTTGGACGATAAAGAAAAGTCGTCATTTAAGGATATTTGTTTAGATTTTTATAGAGGGAAAACTCTATGTCGTCTTGAAAAATTTTTTGAAAATTCCAACACATCTGATCGGGAAGATATTATTAACGGGAAAAGTATTTCAAAAATTGAAAATATTTTTAAATTGATTGATTGGGATTGGTTATGCGATGGTATTCCGAGTAATTTTCATGGAGATCTTCATTTTTCAAATACACTTCTTTTAGATGACGGCACCTTTAAATTACTTGATTGGAGACAAAACTTTGGGAATGTATTGGAATACGGAGATCGTTATTATGATCTCGCAAAGTTCTATCATCAATTTTTATGGCCACACACAAGCGTAAAGAGCGGAAAATTTTCGATAGTGGAAAGAGACGGCCTGATTGAAGTTGAAATTGAAGTTCCTGAAAATATTAAAAAATCAAAAGAAGTATATGAAAGATGGATTGTTGATGAGGGCTATGACTTAAAAAAGATTAAGATTTTAACTGGGTTGATTTTTCTTTCGATGTCTCCGCTACATGAGAAACCGTTAGATAGGTTTTTGTTTTATTTTGCGAAGCTTTGGCTGTATAGTGTGTTGCGTGTTTGATATGATTTTTGTTCTTGATGTTGATGGAATTTTAACTTCGGGTAATTTCTTTTATAGTAGAGAAGGTAAGGTGTTAAAAGAATTCGGTGCGGATGATTTTGACGCTCTTCGTGAGATTATGAATTTTATACCGGTTGTTTTTATATCTGCCGACATAAAAGGACTTCCAATACATTACAAACGAATTGTTGAAGAAATGAAATGGGATTTTTTTACAGTTTCCGGCGAGCCTAAAATACGTTGGGATTGGATGAAAAAATCATTTCCGAACAAAAAAATAATCTATATGGGAGATGGTATTTATGATTGGTATTCTCTTGAAAGTTGTTTCTTTGGAATTACTACAAAAGATGCGTTAGAGCACGTTAAGGATGTTGCTGATTTTGTCACTAAAAGATCTGGTGGAAATAGGGCAGCTGCTGAAGCCTGCATTCATTTGATGGAACGATTTAATTTCGATTGGAAAAAGAAATATGTCTAATAATAATACGATACACAAGAAAATATACGTTCTTTATCCGGAATTAGATGATCCTGTGATCTGTGAAACAAAGAAAGAAGCGGTAAAAATAAAAAGAAAATGGAAAAAAGAAGATTTAGAATGGAGCGAAGAGTTTGATGACGTTCTCGGGCCGTTTGAATATATTTTAAATGATAAATAAAGATACTAAATTGTTTGTATCGGTTAGTTCTCATCCCGGAAATTTCGGAACGTCGTTGTACAATGAAGCGTTCAAGGTTTTGGGAGTAAATGCTATTTATGAAGCAAGGAAATGTGAAAATAGTTTTCAATTTGTTGAATATGTGGAACGATTAAAATGTGGCGAATTTTCTGGTATTTCTGTTTCAATGCCTTTTAAAAAACTTGCGAATTATTTTGTTGATCTAAAACTTGACAACGGTATGGTGTTAACTGATAATGCTAATACTTTAATTCTTGAAAAAGACAAGAGAACAAGAGCATTCAATACAGATGTTGATGGATTTAGAAAGTCTTGTGAAGGAATACTTAAAGATACCAAAACAGCTTTTGTCATCGGCCGCGGCGCGGTATCTGATAGTATTTGCTATGTGTTAGATAATTGTGGAATTAAATACAGAGATAGACATCCTTCACGATTTGGACCAATTCCATTTTCAGAAATAGATGATTATGATCTTTTGATCAATGCTTCGCCGCTGGGCATGGATCAATTTCCTGATAATTTATTTAGTAAACAGGTTTTATCTCAATGTCGATATGTTTTCGATGTTGTAAACAAGAAAGAAACTAATTTAGTAAAGCTGGCGCGGGAATTAAAAAAACCAGTAGTTAGTGGACCAATGATGTGTCTTGAAGGAATGTGTCGACAGTTCCAGCTTTATACTAAGCTAGAGGAAAGCCCAAGAAAGATTTTTGAAAAAGTTATGAGAGAAAAGGATTTTATTTAATTTGAAGGTTTGTTCTGATAAAAATTGTACTTTCAATGGGCAATCACAACCACTGGAAAACTTTTGTAAAAGAATTGCGTCTAAAGATGGTTTTAGTTTTCAGTGTAAAATATGTAGAAATAGATGGCTTCGACAATATTATAGCGAAAATAAAGAATGTATAAACTCTTCTCGGCGACACCGTGAAAAAGCCTATCAAGAAGAAATTAAACAATATAGAAAAGCATATTATGAAGAGAATAAAGAAGGTATACTAAAACAACAAAAAGAATACAATAAAGTCCACAAAGAACAAATTTCACAATATAGACAATCTTTAAATGGTCGATATTCTACTTATAAGAAAAACTCTAATATAAAGAAAATTATTTTTTCTTTAACTTTAGAAGAATTTGATGAATTAACGAAACAAACTTGTTTTTATTGTGGCGAATATTCAAAAGAGAAAACTTTTGTGGGTATTGATAAAATAGTACCAGACAAAGGTTATATATTAGAGAATTGTGTTCCGTGTTGTGAAATGTGTAATTTTATGAAAAACAATTTTTCTCAAGTTGAGTTTTATGAGAAAATAGAAAAAATTTATATGAAAAAACATTGAAGGAGAATGGATACGTTTAGATTTAACCTATTCTATGAAGCAATTAAACAAGGAAAAACTCTTCTTGGTGTCGGTCCTATGTCGTTTTTAACGATCGATGCAACCATTGAGATCGCCAATGAATATAAAATACCTTTGATTTTGATTGCTTCTCGCCGTCAAATAGAATGTCTAGAATTAGGTACCGGTTATGTATCAGACACCAAAATATTTTCAGAATATGTACGTGAAAAAGATACAGGGAAATATATTGCCCTCGCCCGCGATCACGGTGGCCCGTGGCAGGGAACTAACGAAGATGATTTAGATTATTTTTCTGCTTTGGAAAGATCGTGTATCTCATATTATAGCGATATTAAAAATGGTTTTAATATTATTCATCTTGATCCTTCATTGAAATCTCGTCCTATTGAAAAAATTATTGACGACATTAAATTCCTATATAGGGAATGTGAAAAGTATGCAAAAGATCTTGAGAAGGAAATAGTTTATGAAGCCGGAACGGAAGAACATTCGGGGCAAATAAACACTATTGAACAATTTGAATTTTTTGTGAAAGAAGTAAAAAGAGATTGTCCAAAAGTCAAATTTGTTGTAGGCAATACAGGTTTGTGGGTAAAAGAAGATCGAAATGTAGGGAAATTTGATAAAGAACACACGAAAGAATTAGTTGAGATTTGTAATAAACGCGATGTGTTTTTGAAAGCGCATAATTGTGATTATTTTCATAATTCGCTATTGAATAGTTGTGGTGTACATGCTGCCAATATTGCTCCAGAAATGGGTGTTATAGAAACTACGACACTGTTAAATCAATGGCTGAATAAAAGACGATATAAAGATTTTAATATATTTATACAGATTGCTTTACAGAGCGGAAAATGGAAAAAATGGCTATTGGATGACAGTCCGGAGAGATGGAACAAACAAATAGAAGGTTTATTTAAAGCTACTGTTTGTGGTCATTATATATTCAGAGATCCAGAAATAAAAGCAATGAGAGACGATTTTAATATTGAACAAAAGTGTAAAGAAGAAATTAAGAAGAATATTTTGGGAACTTTAAATGAATTTGGGTGGAGAATATGAAATCTAAACCCTTTTTTGATACTATAAATGCAACTGTAACTCTTCTTAAAAATAAAGAATTATGTAAAACGTTCGCTAAAGAACAATCTTTAGAGGATTTTTATCTTAATCGTGTATTAGAAGAAATACATAACTCTTCTAAATTGGAAAAACAGATTTACGATATAACCGAGAAGTTAGAAGAATTACAAGAAAAAGTTGATCAACAATCAAGACCAATAGAACAAAGAGTGGCAGATTTGGAGGATCAAATGAAAAGCGTCCATAATGCCGTTCGCAAAAATACACAAGTTACGGACATGTGGAGACCGATGAAGCGAGAGAAGATTGGGAGAAAAATCGAGACGTTTCAAGACGACCTAAACTTGGCAAAATTTGGTGCGGCGACTGTGATGGTTACTACATGAATGTCGGCGAGAAGTGTTGGCGTTGCGGTTGGCAAGACGATAAAGGAAAAAAGAGAAACAAAAAATGAAAATGTTATGGGTATTTGTGGGTATATTTCTGGTTGTGTCGTGTTCGACGGCCTCTGTTTCTCGGACAAGAACGTATTCTAATCTTGATAAAAAGTGTGAGATTTCGAAGCTTTCTTTTGACAGCAATAAAGAAGGATGTTATTGTAAGGTTACTGGAAAAAATGAACGGAACGATGTAATAATCTATATTCCTATTTCGGAAGGAAATTGTCGATGATTGATCTCTTTATTACAACTTTCGGTAGAAAAGAATTATTTGAACAATCTTTGAAATCTCTTCTGAATAATACAAAAAGAGAATTATTTCGTCTCACTATTGTTGTCGATGGGGCCGGGGAGCATAAATATGCGCCTCTTTCGGATGTTGCCGATACCGTAATCATAAACAAAGATAATCTTGGCTTGGGGGTATCAATTAACTCTGCTCTTGCTCATATTAAAATGATTAATGAATATCAAGACAATAATCAAAAAAACTTTATTTGTATGGTTCAAGATGATGTGATATATTCTCCGGGTTGGCTTGAAAAGCTGGTGAAGGTATATGGGTTGTTTGGAAAAAAACATAATATCGGTTTTGTTTCTGGACATAACGCTCCAGAGCACGAAACAACAGGTAAAATTCAGTTCGGAAAAGATACGTTATTGTTGAAACCTTGGATTAGAGCAACAAATATGTTTGCCGAAAAAGAATATTTTCTTTCAATGTTCCCGATTTCTCGTATTGATCCTGAAACTGGCCGAGAAAGAGGCAAGCCAAATAACGGAATGGGCTCAAGTTGTGATTGGTGGTTTATTCGAAATCACCCTAATTCTATTTGTAAATCCGGAAGAGTAAACTTGGTATATCCCGGGTTGATAAAGCACGAGGGTTTTGATCGTAGTACGTGGTTGAATAGAGCATTACCGGAAGATAAATGAAAGTAGATATTTGTAGTATTTGTTTTAATGAAGAAGCTTTAATCCGAATGTGGATTGAAAGTTGGCTTTCTGTTCCTTGGATTGGAAAAATTTTTTTAATTGATGGAGGCTCAACAGATAATTCTGTAGAAATAGCTAAATCTTATGAAGATGAGGTTGAAATAATTGTAGTGCCCTGGAAAAATGATTTCGCTCGGCAGAGAAATATAGCAATCAAGTTGGCGAAATCTGATTGGCTAATACAACCAGATTTAGACGAAATTCCGTGTGGTTCCATTAAAGATGATAGGCTGGAAAAGTCTCTAAATAGAAACGATATAAATCAAATAGTTCTTCCGTATATTAAGTTTTATAACTGGAATACTTTATGGTTTTTTAAGGATAGAAATACACCAAATATAAAAGAAGATTTGGTTTCGTATGGCACAAAGAGCACTTTGAATATTTTTAAAAGAGGACATTTGTTGGGATATGGAAAATTTCTTCATGAAATGCCTTTTTTTAACGGTAATGAGAAAACGTTGAGATTGGGATACAGTTCTCGGTTATCTGGTTTGGGTAAAAACGGATTTCTAATTGGACACTATGATCAATCTAAACATTTTGAGCAAGCCAAAAGAAACAATACATCTATTGAATTAGAGATGGGGTTGAAACGTGTAAGATATCGTTTGATAAGTGATGCTGTATATGACGGAAAAACGTATAACAGACAATGGGCAGAAGAGGCGTTGAAACAGTATTCTTTGGGCAATGTATCGATGATTGAAGAATTGGGTGCTGCTCAATTGAAAGAGTTTCATCGACAACATCAAATTTTGAATGGTTTCGATGCTAGCGTATTAAATAATCAATTTGTGAAAAAATATGCTATGGTTTAAGAAAAATCTTTGGATTGCTGGTGCTGGCGGGTTAGGAAAAGAAGTCTGTAATTTATTTTCTGATGATTATAATTTTGAGGGTTATATCGATGAAAATAGGAATAATTGTGATTTTGCAAAAAAAGTATATAGCCTAGATTATTATTATAGATATTATCGCCAATGTGACAATATTATGATTTGTGTGGGAGATCCGGTAATTAAACAAAAACTTGCTGAAAGATTATATCCAAATAGTCTTGGAGTAAATCTTGTTCATAAAACTACTCTTGCTAAAAATGTTTTGTTTGTTGGAGGATGTATTGTTTTTCCGTATGTAACTTTTACTGCGAATAATGTGGTGGGTAGATGTTGTACAATTTATCAAAACTGTTCCATTAGCCACGATACCGTTATTGGAGACTATTGTAATATAACTCCGGGCGTAAATATCGCAGGAAGATGTAAAATTGGAAATAGGGTTTATCTTGGTATCGGATCTGTGATATCTAACGATGTGGCTATTTGCGATGATGTAATTGTTGGAGCCGGTGCTGTAGTTGTTAATAATATCACAGAGTCAGGGATATACGTTGGTATTCCGGCAAGGAAAATTAAATGATCCGTTTATTTGATCCCATTCTACCTGACGTAGAACTGATTAAGAGTTCTGTTGATGAGATTTTTTCTACGGGGCAACTTACTAATTTTGGAAAATATTGCTGTCTTTTTGAGGAGAAGGTACGAGAATTCGTTGGATGTAAATATGTAATTTCAACGCCAAGTTGTGATACGGCACTGAAAATGTGTGTATATGCGCTTGGAATGAAAAAAATAGTGATTCCGACGTTTACATTTAATTCAACTTGGATGGCGTCTGAATGGAACGCTGGGATGTTTTTTTTGTCTGATATTGATTCTGAAACACTGCTTATAGATTTAAATACTATTGAAAATTATGCAAAAAAAGGATGGACAGATTTTATTTTAGTTAATGTTTTCGGAAATATGTACGATATTGATTCTTTGAATTTTTTAAAAAATAAATATAATTTGAACATTCTTTTTGATTCGGCACATTCGTTTGGCTCAACGTATAAAGATATAAAATCAGGAAATTTAGGATATACTGAATGTTTTTCTTTTTCTGCTACCAAGGTCATTACGAGCGGTGAAGGAGGCATGATTTGTACTAATGATTTTGCCTTATATGAAAAATTGAAATATATTCGAAACTATGGATTTCAAGGTGACTATAATTCAATTTATCGAGGCTGTAATGGCAAAATGAGCGAAATGAACGCGATCGTAGGATATCACTCAATGAATATTTTTGAGGACGTTCTTATAAAAAAACGAAATGTGGTTTTGTCTTTAAAAGAAAAATTAAAAAACAAGTTTAGGTTTCAGAAAATAACGTCTGGCGTGCAATCATGTTATAAAGATTTTATTTTACTTGAAGTCGATTATCCTTGCCTTAGTAAGGTATTTCAGGACAAACAAATTCCTCATAAACGATATTTTTTGCCTCTTCACAAGCAAGACGAAATACGTCGATATATGCAAGATGCTTCATTTCCAAATGCCGAAAAAGTGTATAATTCTTCTGTTTGCATTCCTGCTCACGCCAAATTAACGACAGAAGAGGTTGAAAAGATTTGTACTACGTTAAATAATATATGAAAATTATTGCTTCAATACCCTCTTATCACGAAAAACTTTTTTTAGATTATTCAATCCGGGCGGTATATGATTTTGTTGATGAAATAATTTTGACAGACACGGGAATGAAAGCGTCTCTTGCGGCCGGTTTTAAACACCAGTCAATAGACGGGACTCAAGAAATTATTGATAAATGGAAAAATGATAAAAAAATTCATATAATCCAAAGACAAAATGAACCTGCGACATTCAAAGAATTGATGTTTCCTGCTCTCTCTTTAGCAAAAGAAATGCGTGGAGATTGGCTGTTTACAGTTGGAGCAGATGAAATATGGCCTCGACAAGCACTTTTGCCGATGAGAAAAATTTTAAATAATTGTGATAAAAATGGTATTCTTGGTTTAAATGTTTGGATGTTAATGTTTGCTCCCGATTTTTGGAATTGTAAAGATTTTAGAAATCCGAGATTTGCTAAAATAACAGATGATTGTGAATTATCGTGGGGTGATTCGATGCAATGGCCCAAGCTTGGGGTATATCAATATGCCGGAGATACCGTTCTCGCCGTCCCTGTTGGAATTCCAGAACATGTTGCCAACGTTAATTCTGACTATCCAAAGATATTTAGTGCTTTTCATTATTCGTGCGTTGGCGAAGAAAGAGTTAATTTTAAAGCACAGTTTTATAAAAGTTTCGATGGCTCAACTGGAGACAAGTATGTGGCGGCATATCTTGAAAAGGATTGGGCAAAATTTAAAGAAATGGGATTTAAAAAGTTTTTCGGGAAACATCCTGAATTAATGACGGAACATCCGTTGTTTAACCAAAAATTAATTTAATGGAACAAAAGATAAGATCGGTTGTAAAAAGTGTTTCGTGGCGCCTCGTTGCTACTTTAAATGGATTTTTGGTTGCCTTTGTGCTTTTGAATGATTTTAAACAGTCTATGAAAATATCTGTTATAGCGAATATTTCTGGAATGTTATTATATTATTTTCATGAGAGGATTTGGAATAATATAAATTGGAAAAGAAAATGAGTATTTTGGTGCTTGGTGCTGCTGGTTATGTTGGTAGTGTTCTTTGTAAAAAACTTCTTGAACGACACTATAAAGTGATTGCGGTTGATAAAGGATTTTTCGGTTTCGAAGGATTGAAAGAATTAGAAGACAATGAGAATTTTAAAATAGTCAAAAAAGATGGGTTTGACCTCTTAGGAGAGGATTTAGTGGATTGTTCTTGTTTTATCAATCTTTCTGGATTGTCTAATGATCCCATGGCTGATTTTAATCCAGAACTCAATTTTAAATTAAATACAGATTTAACTGAATTTACCGCCAAACTTTGTAAAACTTATGCTGTTGAAAAATATATTTTCGGATCAACAGCGTCCATATATGATTTTGGTACATCTAATGAAAATCAAGATATAGTTATGAATGAATCCGCCATTGTTAATCCGGTAAAGTTTTATTCTCTTTCTAAGTATAAAGCAGAACAAAAACTCCTTGCATTAGCGGACAATAATTTTAAACCCATTATTTTAAGAAAAGCGACTATTTGTGGTTATTCACCAAGAATGCGCTATGATTTGGTAGTTAATACGTTTGTTAAAGATGCGCTGAAAAACAAAAAAATAAGATTAAATGGCGGCGGCGAAAACTGGCGACCCTTGATTGATATCAATGATATATGTGACATATATTGTCTTTGTATAGATTTAGACACTCCGGGTATTTATAATGCTGTAGGATATAATATAAGAGTTTCAGAATTAGCGTTAAGAACATTTTCTTTGCTGAAGCAATTAGGCCACAATATCTCTATCGAATGTGATTATCAATTTCCTAAAACAGAAATAAGAAATTATAGAGTGGATGGTTCTAAATTGAGAAAGTCTATTAATTATCAGGCAAATACGAATATTGAAAAAACTATTGGTGGATTGGTAGATAATATTTGCAATAATAGTAATTTTGATAATCCCATTTATTATAATATTGCTTGGACAAAGCAGTATTTACAACATTGGTTGAAATATTAATGATTGGATATAACGATATTACAGTTGCGATGGTTACTTTTAATCGACCAACTTTACTGATCCAAACTTTACCGACCTATCTTCGGTTTGGTGAAGTCCTTGTTTGGGATAATGCTTCTGTGTTAGGAAATCAGATTGTGTTGAAAGCCCTCGCAGCTAAACACTCGAACGTGAAATCAACTTGGAATAATGAAAATGTTGGTTGGCCCAAAGCAATGAATAAAATGATCGCAAAAGCTAAAACAGATTGGGTTTTGCTTACGGCAGATGACATGTTATTGGGTGATGGATTTATTGAGGTATTGGATAGGTTGTTGAAATGGAACCCCAATTTAGAACAGATTTATCTTCATACATTTGATACTTTTTTGTTTCACAAGAAAACAATAGCGAGAATGGGTTGGTGGGATGAAGATCAACCAAATGTTTCCCCGTTTTGGGAAGATAATGATTGGTATCTGAGATTGCACGAAATGTTAGGATTTTCTCCCGGGTATGTTTATCCCGGCGAACATATTCAAGGTGTCGAAAGAGAGAAAAGATTAAGATTTGTGAGCAAGAAAGAAGACATGGAAAGAATGGACAATATAGCTTATTTTTCTAATTGTCGTTGGGGAATATCTTCTGTTAATTTTAACATAAAGGAATTAAGTAGAGATACTTCTTATATTCAAAAGTACAATACGAACAAAGGAAAGACTTCCGAGCAATACTATCTTGAAAAGTGGAAAGAGACTGGAAATGAAAAAGATTTATTGAATAAAGATGGAACGTTTTGGGAGAGGCTTTTGCCGGAGAAAGATCCGTATCCCGAAATCACAAAGCAATATAGGGAGAAGTATCTGTGATTCGTCTCAACATCGGTGCCGGCGGTGATTTACGTGAAAATTATATCAATATCGATCGTCATTCAAGAGAAGAAATAGAAGCAAGATATGGTTATAAAATCCCAAGGAATATCACTATTCAGAACTATGATATTTTTAATCTTCCATACGAAAATGAAACAATAGATGAGGTATTGTGTCTTGGTTTTTTAGAACATCTTTCGTTTGAAGACGAAGGAAAGTTTTTTAAAGAGGTAAAGCGTGTTTTGAGATCTGGTGCAACTTTTCATTTTACTGTTCCGGATTTTGACAATTTATGTCGTCAATGGTTGTGCGCTCATGATGAATTTAAACAATTTTATGAGTTGCGTACAGATGAGCACTGGTTTGGTCAGGGCAATAGAAATATGAATAATAAGTGGGGTTATTTAACTGCTTTTTTCTTTGGTAATCAAAATGGAGAGGGGCAGTTTCATAGAAATGCCTATACGATAAAGAAGATTGAGAATATAATGGGAATATTGGGGTTTTCATATGAAATTAATACATTTCATTTTAAAAATACAGAAGCCTTGATGCTGAACTGCGTTACAAAAAAGAAATGAAAACTGTTCTTGTTACTGGAGGGTTAGGATTTATCTTTAGTCATTTTTGTGAGCTTCTCCTCGCTCGTGGGTATAAGGTCATTAATGTTGACAAAATATCATACGCCAGTAATAAAGACTTTAAACCAGAGTCTCAAAATTATACATTCATTAAGGCAGACATAAAAAACTTGAAAGAGTTACCGTACTGTGATTTTATCGTTCATGCGGGCGCTTGTAGTCACGTTGATCGTAGTATTTCGAGGAATGACGAATTTGTTGAAAGCAATGTTCTCGGTACTCACAATTTATTAGAACTGGTGTGTAAGAAAAAGATTAATCATATAAACTTAGGATGGGAGTATAAGGGGCCTGTTTTTATATATATTTCGACAGATGAAGTTTTTGGCGATATTGAGCAGGGATTTTTTCAGGAAGACGACAGACATAACCCTTCTAATCCGTATAGTGCGACTAAAAGTTCATCTGAAATGCTTGTAAAGGCTTGGGGGAGAACATATGGAATCCCTTATCGAATAACCAGAACAACAAATAATTATGGAGGCCGACAGCATTCCGAGAAATTGGTTCCGCATATAATTACTCAGATTTTAAACGACGGCAAGGTTCAAGTTCACGGTGACGGGTCTTATGTTCGTAATTGGATTTATGTGAAAGACAATTGTAATGCGGTGTTGAATGTTTTAGAAAATGGGCAAAACGGGGAAACATATCATATAGCATCAGATGAAGAGTATTCTGTGTTGCAAATTGTCAAAATGATCTCTGAAAAAATGGGAAAACGAATTGAAGATGTAGTAGAATTTGTTCCAAATAGAAGTGGACAAGATCTTAGATATGCATTGGATAGTTCAAAAATTAAATCAGAATTGAAATGGGAGCAGGAATATCATATGTCTGATGTGCTGGATCAAATTATTGAGGACTATAAATGAGAAGTAGTTATACTCAAAACGAATATTCTGTTTTTTTTACTTCTTTGTCTGTTATGACAAAGGCAAATTTAATTGTTGAGCTTGGCGTACTCGATGGATATTCTCTTTTATCTTTCGCTCGCGGTATTTCAAAAAACGGGAAAGTAATTGGTATTGATTTGTTTGAAGACTATCAATTTAAGCACAGTACAGTTGATAATGTTCTTGACAAGATATACGACGAATATCTTCAACAAAAAATTGAATTGAGAAAAAAAGATGCTTTCGCGGCAGTAAACGATTTTGAAAATGATTCGATCGACATTTTGCATGTTGATATTTCCAACGACGGAACCAATCTTTCAACTATATTTGATTTGTGGACCGAAAAAGTAAAAAAAGATGGTTTGATTTTATTTGAGGGAGGTTCTGAAGAAAGAGACAATGTTGAGTGGATGAAAAAATATAATAAGAAACCAATAAATGATTTTAAAAAAGAGTTGAATAGTCGAGGATTTGAGTTTATTACTCTTGTTCCGTTCCCATCGGTGACGGTGTGTAGGAAGACAAAATGAAGAAAAATATTCCGTTGATGAAGGTATATTTGCCGCCCGCAGAAAAGTTGATACCGCCTCTTCAAGAGGTATTGTATTCTGGTTTCATTTCTGAGGGAATAAAGGTCAAAGAATTTGAAGAAAAATTCCAAAAGAAATTTGATCTCAATATACGACCACATTCAGTAAACAGCGGAACATCAGCACTTCAATTAGCGTATAGATGTGCCGGCGTGAGAAATAAATTGGTTCTTGCTACACCGATGACTTGTACTGCGACAAATATGCCCATCTTTCCTGAAGGCGGAAAGATAGTTTGGTGCGATATTGATCCAAAAACAGGAAATATTTCTGTTGATGATGTTGAAAAAAAGCTAAAAAAATACGGAGAACAAGTAGCGGCAATTTCTTTTGTTGATTTTGCTGGTTATCCTGCTGAATTAGATAAACTATTTAGTTTGTCTGCGACATACGATATTCCTCTTGTTGAGGACGCGGCCCAATCTTTGGGAGCAAAATACAATAATAGGTTTGTTGGTTCGGATAGTGCAATACAGTATGTATGTTTTTCCTTTCAGGCAATTAAACATCTAACTACCATTGACGGTGGGATGCTGGTTGTGAATATTTATGATGATTTTGATGCGCATTTGTGGGAATTAGCCAAAAAACTTAAATGGTATGGAATTAATCGCGAAGCAGCGAAAGAAGCCACACGGTGGCATTATGATATTGAACAGTACGGATATAAGTTTCATATGAATAATGTGAATGCTACCGTTGGTATAATTCAGTTGGATTATGTAGAACAAATTATTTCTCGACATACCGAAAATGGTAAATTTTACGATGAACATTTAAAAAGCGTATGTGGTTTAGAGCAAATGTTGATTCCGCAAAAATCAGAACCTTCTTATTGGATTTACATGGTAAAGGTTGAAGAACGTGAACAATTTGCGAAAATGATGCTAGATGCTGGAATATTGGTTAATGTTGCTCATATTAGAAACGATCAATATACTTGTTTTAAAGATAAAACGTTAGTTGAAAACGTTGGTGAAGAATTATCCGGACTTCGAGAATTTAATGATCAATATATCGCTATACCAGTAGGATGGTGGGTCACAGATGAAGATAGACAATATATTGTCGACACTATCAAAAAGGGTTGGTAGTGAAAATAACTAAAGTTAATAATTATACTTTTCCTGCTCGCGATGCGCAAGGTACTCAACGTATGTTAGAGGCTTTATCAAAAGAGTTGGTAAAACAGGGACACGAAGTTAATTTATTAATAAATAAAGATTCTGTGGTTCCTAAAGAATACGGAAAACTGGTTGATAAAATTCCTCAAGATACAGATATTGTTCATCTTCATGGAGGAATTCCTCATGAATATGGACTTGAATTAAAAGATACTCCTTGGATTTCAACCGCTCACGGAGGAGCACAAGACACTTCAGAAAGAATGAGACAAGTTGGTAATTATATTAACAATCTTGTATTTGTAAGCAATTTTTGTTCTAAAATGTATAATTCTAATTGTTTTATTTGGAACGGTGTTGGTGTAGATGATTTTGTTTACAAAGAAAAAAAAGATGATTTCTTTTTGTGGATGGCGGGAACAGATTGGGGGGAAGGAAAAGGATTATTTTCATCTATTACTATTGCTAAAAAATTAGGTTTAAAATTAAAAATTGCCGGCGGCGGCAAAAATCAATCAATTATCGACGAGATCAAGCGTAGTTGTAATCAAAAAATTGAGTTTCTTGGTTTTGTGAATGGAAAAGAGAAAATGGAATTATTATCCAATACAAAAGCGTTATTGATGATCGGCAATATTTTAGACGCTTGTCCTCTTTCTACGATTGAAGCCTGGGCTTCTGGTACGCCTATAATCGCAAGAGATCTTGGTGTATATCCAGAAATTATTAGAAATGATGTTGGTTTTGTGTGCTCAACGTCTACAGACATTATTCGCTCCATTGTTGGTGTTGATAAAATTAATCCGCTCGACTGTAGAAAATATTTTCTTGAGAACTTTACTTCTGTAATTGTTGCCAATAAATATGTAAAAGTTTACGAACAAGTAATTAAATCTGGAAAGGTGAATGTTAATGAAAGACCATAAGACATATCTCATAACTGGTGTCGCCGGGTTTATTGGGTCAAATCTTGCTGAGCGATTATTAAAAGACGGACATACAGTTGTCGGTATAGACGATATGTCGACTGGAACTCAAGAAAATCTTGATATATTAGAAAAATATAAAACATTTACGTTTTTCGAAAGATCTGTTTCGGCCAAATGGTTTGAAGAAGTTTTCGACTGGATATTCTTTTTGAATCGGAAAATTGATTGCATTTTTCATATGGCAGCTTTGGCGAGGATTCAGCCGGCCATTCAAGATCCTGAGAGTTGTTTAACTCGTAATGTTTTAGGGCTGATGAACATACTTGAGGCGATGAGGAAGTTTAAAATAAAGAATATAGTATTTTCTTCGTCATCTTCGATTTATGGGCTGAAACACGTGAATAGTCTTCCTCTAAAAGAGAGTTACGAATCAGATTGTTTAAATCAATATTCTTGGTCAAAATTTGCCGGCGAACAATTGATAAAAGTTTATTGTGATCTTTATGGTCTGTCTGGCGTATGTCTTCGTTATTTTAATGTTTACGGAGAAAGAGAATGTTTGAACGCTGATCAATATTCCCCTGTTGTAGGACTCTTTTTTCAACAAGTGCTTCGTGATAAAAAAGACATGACAATTGTGGGAGATGGACTTCAAACTCGTGATATGACGCAAGTTAATGATGTTGTAGAGGCAAATATAAAAGCCGCGAAACAATGCGAAAAAGGATTTAAGGGCGAAGTTTTTAATGTAGGCACGGGGCAAGACATTTCTATTTTGGATCTTGCCAAGTTAATTCAAAAAGAGCTGAAACAAAGAGAAATCGAAAGTTCATACATCTACGTTAAACCTCGTGTTGGTGAGGCTCGGTTGACGCGAGCGGATATATCAAAGGCAAAGAAATTTCTTGATTGGGAACCAAAAGATACACTTCAACAAAATATTTCTGCGCATGCAGAATATTATCTTAGAAAATATGGTTATTTTAAATAATGCGTCTCGGAATAATTTATTGTGCAACGAATATTGTAACTGGTGAAGTCTATATTGGGCAAACTGATAATCTTGCTAAAAGAATTAAAGAACATGTTCGTTATTCCATGCAACCCCACCGGCGCGAGTGGAAAGTAAAATTCCATGCGGCGATTAGGCAATATGGATATAGCAATTTCAGGTGGAATATTTTATATTCTGGAGTACCAGAAAATTATATTGATATAATGGAAAAGTGGTGTATTTATAATTTTAATTCTTTCGAAAAAGGATATAATTCCCATTCTGGGGGGAGGACGGTTAATAAAAAAATAAGTAGAAGTATCTAACTTTTTTTATTTACCGAAGAAAATATTATGATATGGTTGTTTCACGTCTGTGACGTAAAAGGAGAAATAAAAAATGGCTACAAAGAGTGAATTGGAAGTACAAGTAACTGCGTTGAATAATCGTTTGAGTCTTCTTGAAGAGGGTCTAATGCAAACTTCTCGCGGCTTGCGGGGCGAGTTAACCGCAGTAACGGAACTTCTTGTGAAGGTTCGCAATGATCTTGATCGTCTCCGTGCGGATTCGGAACGTGTAAAAAATACCGTAGAAACACTACGAAATCTTCAAGCTAACTATAAAGTGGAAACAAAATCTTTCTAAAGAGATGATTTATGTATAAGCTTGCAGTGGTGGGTTGTGGGTTTGTAGGAAATTCTGTACGTGCTGGTTTTGAATATCTATTTCGCGATAAAGTAGATTTTAGAGAATATGATAAATATAAGGATACGGAAGATCTTGAATCTGTAGTAAACAATTCTGGTATTCTTTTTATTGCCCTGCCCACGCCGATGAAGCAAGACGGAAGTTGCGATCTTTCAATTATAGAAAGTGTTATTGATGATATAGATCATTTTGCTGAGAAGTCAAAAGCAATTATCGTTAAGAGCACAATTCCACCCGGATCTACACAGAAATTTCAGGATGAATATCGCAGACATACATTTGTTTTTTCGCCAGAATTCCTTACAGAAAAGCGTTCTTTTGAAGATTTTTTGGAACAAGATAGAATAATTTTAGGTTTTACTTCAAATAAACAGTTGTTTCCTCGTGTTGATAAATTGTTTCAAGATTTCGCTGCTGTTCAAAAAAACCCAGCGTTGATTGTTAGAGTCCCATCTGAACAAGCAGAATTATTGAAATACGCAACGAACTGTTTTTTGGCAACCAAATTGTCGTTTTTTAATGAAATTTATCAGATTTGTCAAGCAGCAAAACTGGATTATACTTCTCTTGTAGAAACTATGAAATTGGATGTTCGTATTGGAAGGTCGCATATGCGCGTTCCCGGAGACGACAAACAATTAGGGTGGTCCAAATCTTGCTTTCCGAAAGACATTAATGCACTGATTGCATTTGCGAAAGATATTGGAGTAGATCCTTTAATGCTGGAAAGTGCTTGGACAAAAAATTTGGTTGTTCGTGAAAAACATGACTGGGAAGATTTGAAACAAGTTAGCGGAAGATACGAAAAGAAATGAATACGATTTTTGTTAATGGTTGTTTTGATTTGCTTACTGTGGCACATTTTAATCTTTTTGTCTTTGCTTCGCGTCTTCGAGATCTTCCTTTGTCGTGCGATAAGCTCGCCCGCAGTAAATTATTCGTTGCTCTTGACAGTGATGAAAAAATTAGAAGAGATAAAGGTTCTAGTCGTCCTATTTTTACATTTGAGGAAAGAAAACAGGCAATTTTAGCACTGGATATTGGTCCGATTGAAGATGTTTTTTGTTTTGACACCAATGAACAACTCCACAATTTAATTAAACAAGTCAAACCTGACTTTATTGTTAAATCAGATCAGTGGGTTGGGAACGTTGTAGGATCAGATATTGCAAAAGTCGCTATTTTTAATACTCTTGAAAACTTTTCTACTTCTAAAATTATTGATCGCGTACTGACAAAACATGTTTATTATAAAGAATTTATGCTTGACGAAATAGTCAAAAGTGCACGATATCAAAAATGAAAATTCTCGTTATTGGAGACCCGATTATTGATCGATACACGACGGGTAACGTTAATCGAATGTCTCCAGAGGACGAGACTGTACCGGTTCTTGACGTTATTAGTGAAAAAATTATTTTAGGTGGCTGCCTCAACGTAGCCGTTAACTTGAAATCTTTAAATCCTCAAAATGACATTTTTG
>ERZ1292632.935-Hain-H43-01um-R2-935-length-31028-cov-9_pt1 | contig 31028 bp, 41 predicted proteins | sample MGYA00564407_ERZ1292632 | MGnify/ENA primary metagenome ERZ1292632 (study PRJEB36523, sample SAMEA6512637) | groundwater metagenome | collected 2019-01-08 | study: AquaDiva: Metagenomics assemblies of 32 groundwater samples | reverse complement strand
TCTGCGTGGAGTGCGGGGCTGAAATACCGAGTCTGGATTGGGGGCAAGTGGATGAGTTGTATGAATACCATCAACGGCGGCTACCCCCATTGCATTATGACAGGTGGACACAAACGTTTAGAGAAAGAAGACCTAGCGAAAAAACTACTTCAAATCCCGCAAGGGGTATGTTATAATTGAGAGGATAAGTGTAAATACTGGAGTCGTTGAAAGGAGTGGCTCAAAATGAGTAGATGTATTGAAAGATTGGATTTACAGGTATAGCCTTAGAAAATTAAGAGAAATCGAATTATATTATCAAACGGGGGCATTGTTCAATAAACGTGGGAACGAGATTACCGATTTTCGTGATATAGCCGAATACAAAGCTGATTTTGAGTATGCTTGTAGGCACATTGGGCGGTGGGACGCCTTTGCTCGTTGGTTAGACACCAATTTGTCTGAGGATATGGATATAGTAGAAGGCGAAAAGTTCCTTAGTCATAGAGAAGTTGTCGCAATGGCTCAGTTTCTTAATGGAGAAATAAACCTATGATATTAGGGGAAGTAAAGCGGGGTAGGGAGATAGGGAGAACGGGCAAACAAGCGTCCAATAAATTCATTTGGCACGCTTGCTCTTGTTGTGGTAAGGAAAGATGGGTGCGCTTTGATAAAGATAAGCCAGCCTACACTCGTTGTACAAAATGCCGCTATTTATTTAGAGACCAATCGTTTTTTCAAACTGAGGAATATAAGAGAAAAATGTCTATATTGGGCAAAAGATATTGGGGAGATATGGCCGCTAATTGGAAAGGGGGGCGCACCCGAAGTAGTGGGGGTTATACCCTCGTACTAATTTACGCCGATAATCCGTTTTATCCGATGGCCAATAGTAAGGGACAGGTGAGTGAACATCGTCTAGCGATGGCTCAACACCTCGGACGTTGTTTGCGACCTACGGAGATAGTCCATCATAAAAACGGGGATAAAACAGATAACCGTATTGAAAATCTGCAAATGATTATAATAAAGGGAGCGCATACGGGCGAAGTGGTCTGCCCTCATTGCCAAAGTAATTTTGCCATTAGATAGGATGGGTTTCTCAATGGGGAAGCGAAAATCTAAGGAAACAGGTCTGCTCTATGATGCCAAACGGGACGGCGAACTTGCCGTTGATGAGGTCATACTCATCGGCAAGAACGGGACACATAAAAAGATTATCCGTAGAAACAAAAAGACGGCGGGCAGTCCTCAAACTACCCGCTCAAATGTCCCACGAGGCTCTGTAGTCAACGAGAAAGCCCCTTAAACTTGGGGTGAATACAATTCCCTAGAACAGGAGCCAAACCGCGAAGGAAATAACCGCTACCGCTCCAAAACCGAAAGCCCCGCCGATTATATCTTTATATGACTTGTCCTTTTTCCCGATTTCATTGAAGATTTCGTAAATCCAAAACCACAGGGCGAACAGAATACCCGTAGTCAAACTAACCAATGTTCTATCAGGGCGAAATAACGGCAAACAAATAAATAGTCCAGTGGCTACACCAATCGGGAGGTGCATCCAAAACCGAACCCAATCCTCTTGACTCCACTTTTCAGGTTTAAGTGTCATTTCTCAAACATCTTCATTGTTATAGCACCTATTAAACCAGCCAGAGAACCCGCCGCACCATACTCGCCCTTCCAAGCACAGATGCCAGCTATCAATCCAATAATAACGATAGACAAAAACAAAGCCCGTTTACTTTGCATTCAGACCTCCGTTACATTCAATAGACTTATACCAGAACCTATATTGAATGTTGCCCAGAACGATATACAGTAGAAAGAGGAAGCCACCTAACGCCCATTTGCCTGCTCCGAGAAAGTAAACCGCCATATAGGAGATAAAGTCGTTGACGCTTCCTGTGTTTATCGTCAGTTCTTTTAATAGATTGTAATTGCGAGGGAGGCTTCTCGTCTGAAACATCCATAATTACCTCACCATCCATAATGCCACCATCGCTATAACCACGCCCGTCTCCGCCAGACCCAATCCCACAAGCACAAAAAGAAGATTGATATTATTTCGTAAGTGCTTAAGGTGGTTATCCCTTATATCATTGATTTCGATTCGGAGTTTACCCACTTCGATGCAGAGTCTATCAAAATCATTGGGTTGCTTATCCATTGGCTCTCCTAACTTAACGGTACTACTAACATTAAAACGTGATACACCCTCTCCTGCTCCCGCCCCTTTTCCATCTTGACGGGTAACATCCTTTGTATCGAGCGTGGCACGGGTGTGAACTTGACGGTCTGCGCCGTGCCGTCTATATCATAGATTGTAACAGGCCACGTTGCGTTCCTTGCGTTATCAAGCGTGGTCTTGATAGTGTCGTAATCATTCTTCATTGTCAAACCCTGCTTATTAACAATATCCTCAGAGCAGTTGACGACACAGTGAATTAACTTCTTGGGCGTGGGGTAGAGAACCGCCTTAGCCTGATAGTTGTTGAGTATTGGCGTGACGGTAGTATCATCGGTAACAAATATAAACTTGAACCTTACCATCGCCGACTGCGGTTTGTTGGTAACATCAATGAATTTGCTTTCCGTCATTGAGGTTGCCGAGCCAGTGAAGTTGCCGATGCTAACCAGCGAACCACCTAACACCTGATACCACGCAGTAATATATCTTCCTGCGTTATAGGCGTGTCCCATTGTCAGTGTCAGCTTAATCCACGCCTTAGTGTCCGCCCTGAAATCGCCGTGCAACCAGGGAGTGATAAAATAAGTCGCCGTCTTGAACTTTCGGTTAGCATCCGCCGTAATGTTACCATACCCCACGGGTAGCGGTATGTAGTATAAGCTATCACTAGCGCTTGTGGATGCCACCCATAATCTTTTCTGATAAACGCTGGAAACATAAGCTGTCTGACCACCCGCTAAAGTTATCTCGGAGATAGGATGCCACACCCACGAAGTCGAACCATCTATCGTTTCTAACCTGCCTGCCAGAATTTCAACCTTTGTATCATTATCTACAACGGCAAACAGATATTCCTCATCAGCACCCAACGCTTGTACTCTGCCTACAAAGTCAGATAGATTGGTGCAGTAAGAGGCTGGATTGCGGAATGTGTTAGTCGTGCCATCTGTTTCGAGCAAGCCCTGTGCGCCACACGGAATGTAGAGGGCGTTCTTCCAGACTATTGTACCCAATCCCGATGTGCTGGCAATGAGAGACTTTAACTCAGGCGCAAGGTCGCTTTGGACAGCACCTGCCGAACTGAGATAATAGGGCATATCCTCTTTCATTATGTAGAGAGCGCCCGAATATGAGACTAAATCAGTGATATTGTTGTAATCAGCGTCTACGGTGGTTTGCCCCGACCAAGCCGCTCCTCCGTTGATGGGATTAGTGTTAGACCGTATGGTATTAACAGCATCATTGCCCCATAAAACTGGCGTGGCGGCATTTACTGTGCAGAGGAACTGGAACCCCGTTACCGCCGCCGTACTTTCAGTGAACAGTTCGGTAGTAGCCATATACCAATAGATACCAGAAGTACCCTGGGCGATATAGAGATAACTACCGAAAACCCAGATGTCTGTGATTGTGGCGGGGAACAAACCAACTGGGGTAAATTCCGTTCCCCCCGCATTCAGCGTAGCCAATGTCTTGCCGAATGTGGCGTATAATTTATCGTTGAACTCAGCAAAGGCTACGGTAGTTCCCACCGCCTGACTGGAAAGAACAACATCATCAAAATAGGTGGATACCGCCGTGTCTCTCTTGAGAATAATCCGCAGTCTCGTGGCGGTAGCGGCTAGAACCATAGTAGCCCTTACCCTTGTCCAGGCGCCGGCTGCGCTTACCGTGTTGCTACTAACGGTGGTTACTCCATCGTTTATTTGTATGCAACCATCTGAGTTGCCCGCCGCCTTATAAATCCATCCCTCAACAGAAAATACCTTACCCTGCCAGCCCACAACCCAGACTGTGCAATCCTGGTAAGCATCGGCGGCACTGACGAGCCAAGAGAATGTACCGCCGTGAAACTGGGCACCACTTTGAGCACCGTTAGTCCAGTTGGCATTTAATTCCATATCGCCGTTAGTTAAAATAGCGGCGGGATTAACTATGGCGGGAATAGTTACGGTAGTCGGTGTCGGCCCCGCTATCGCCATTCCCCTGAATCTTAAATCAGCACCGATGGAACTGTAATATCTCTTCGGGTCTTGGCGGTCATAGAACTCCAGCCCAAAACCAGAACGAAAGTCATTCTGAGTCAAGAGCATTTCTTCTTCGGGGTCTACGTTATCTACGGAAGCATAAGAATTGAAAAATTGGTCGGCTAAGAATTTGGCGTCAAATTCCTCGTAGGCTGGTGTTTGCCCATCCTCACGTTTGGCAAGCATCATCCCGATTACGTCAGTCCCCGTGCCCCCAGTCCCGACATTAGTTACACCGATGTCGTGTTTGCTAGAAAGATATGCCATTATTGATTACTCCAATAAGTCCTGAAGTTTATCCATCAACTTTTGGGCGTATTCCTTGTCGCCCAAATAGTTTATTAACTTGCGCCACAAAACCGCTTGGCATCGCAAGACCTCCCGTAGTTTGGCTTGCCCCTGCTTGAGTTCTCTAATTTCTCGTTCTATATCCATCTTTTACGCTCCCCCCCCCCGCCATCTAAAACGGGAAAGTCCCGAACTAACAACGTGGATTATGTGGTTTCTAATTAAAGTGCCACGATAGATTAGTAGTGTCGCACCACCCACAGCTTGATGATAGAGCGTGCCCCCACCAGAGGTAAATTGAGTAGCCAGAGTGGAGGCGATTGCCATTGAAGCCGTTAAGGACTTGGCGACTTTTCTGGTTATCGTTCCAGCAATATTTAGGGAGGCCCCCCCGATTGGTTTGCCTATCTTACGGCTAATTACACCCGCTATGGCAATCGCACCGCTACCCACGGCTTGCAGGCGTTTCTTAGCGCCCACCAAGACACCCGCTATCGCCATCGAACCCATAAGGGACTTAAATGTCTTTCGGGATAAAGTCCCCGCTACAACCATTGATGCGTTCCCTGCTAACTTTGATGTCTTGCGGGTTATAGCACCAGCGATTGTCAGGGAAGCTCCCCCCATTGCCTTAAAGTATTTTCTGGCAGATGTTAAAGCGCCCGCAATGGACATTGAGGCATTGCCAAAGCGGGAACTTTTTGTTTTTCGTACTAGGGAATTTACGCCTATCCCGCCAGAGGTTAGGGATGCTCCACCTGAGGATTGATAGAAAGTTTGCACCCCTGCGGGATGCACCGCCATTGTCCAAGCCGACCAATCATCAGATACAGATATTGTCCAAGAACCTGGGTCTTCGGAGGCAGCATTAAGGTCTCTCTGGGCACTAGCAACACGGCAGTTGATAGCAACAACTCCAGTAGTTCCTGTGGCTGCTCCTTGTGAGTTACTATAGTTTGTAGGAGTGCTGGCGGGAGGAGTAGTTTGCTCGCCTTCCCAACCACCTAACCAGAGCCACAGATAATCCTTTGCTCCTCCTGTCGGAGTGCAGGTAGTAGGGTTAGGAGTTGCGCTAGAGCCTACAACAACAGTAGAAAGTTGCGGAGGTTGAGTGGCGGGAGCTTCCGCTCCAGTAATGCTGTAGACAATGGCTGCCGCCTTACCGCTACCGTGAGTAACGGCAAAGGTGAGTCCATCCTCATCCCCAACAGCCGCTCTCCAAGCGATAGCAGTTACATCATCGGAGGCATCGGAGGAGTCTTCTACTATCTCATTCCAGCCAGAAGGCCAACCTATTGCTCCTGCGGAAGCGGAACGGAAGATGCAGACAAGTAGAGCGCCAGCCGAAATTGTCAAAGGATAGAGAATAGGACTAGTCGTCTCAGCTGAAAGCCTGCCAGTTCCTCTCTTGCTTTCTACAACAGGAAAAGCCATTTATCCGCCCGAACTGAAGGTTATAGTGAAGGTAAATTCTATCGAGTCGCCGTTTGCCACGTTGATGGCGGCAAACAATGTCCTGTCCATCATCTTGCGACCCGCCACGCCAGTTGCCGAAGCATTGAATAAGCCGTGTTCGGTGATTGATTTAGTGCTGGTGTACGTCTTGGTGGCGACGCTCTGATAGGCATTAGACGAAGCGGTTTCAACCTGAGTTCCTACGGTGTGAGCGGTAGCTACCCTTGACAGCAAGCCAGTTTGAGCCGCCGTCTCCGCCGCCGTGCTAATGCCTGAATCGTGCCACTTGTAAAGGTCGAACTTGCCCGATGTTCCCTTGAGGACATCAACAATATCGTAGACAAAGGCGTTGGTTACGACCTTATTTTTAATCACACGCCTCTGAATTTCCCTGCCGTTCTTGTCCAAATGGCGAGCGACTAATTCGGTATGGACATCAACCGCATTATTCAGATTACTTTCCTTTTTCTTTTTCCACATTGCCGTCTCCTAAACCCGATATTTTCCTTAGTTCGTTAAAAGCCGATTGGGATAATTCGTAGGTTGTCGCCCCCCTAGGCATCATCGCATACTTACCCCCCAGCTTTTCCACCATATCAGCCAACTTGTTTGTCTGAAGCGTCTTTATTAAACTTGACTGGTATCTCTCTAAGGGAATTAGATTTTTTATTCCTCTCTCAATATCCTCAGGAGTCAAAAATATCTTCATTATCTCGAATACAATCTACTAGCAGGACGCATCATCATCATTGTGGGCTTTAGCTGTCTTACTCTATTCGCCCAGAAGTTCATCTCAGTCTCGTATCTGCCTTTGTCCTGAGAAGATACCGAGCCACGTTCCATCTGATACAAGTTGTAAGCCGCCTGAGCAATAATTAGATTGAGTCTAGCACCGTCCAGAGATATGGTATCCGTGTCGGCGGTTAGAGTTTCCAGTGGTTGTACACCTATTAACCTGAGACGATACCAACTGGTTAAGACGTCATCGAGTTTGAGGTAGCGGTAAGTCCCGTCATCTATAATTCGCCAACTTAAAGGCTCACTCCAATCACGGGGATGAAGGTCATACGCAATATCATCGGAATAACCAGAGGTTTGCATCCTGACTTCCATCAAGTTGCCATCAGTTTGATAACCGTAAGCCGTGCCTTTCTGGAATTGATAAGGCAAGAAGTAATCGGTGATGTCCCTACCAGTTAGAATGGGGTCATCAAAGTAGGCGTATTGCCCGTTAGTGGTTACGCCAAATCTGACAGCGACTTTTACCAAATCATCGCTTAGGGTCTGGTCTTCCAGTTTAAGTAAAGTCCACGCACCCGCAGGACACGCAGTGGTCGAACTTAGGGTCTGTGCCGTGCCAGCGGCATTGAGTGTGTATATTCGGATAAAGGCATCGTTGGCAACTTCGGGATAAGCCCAGCACTTGAATGTAACCGTCTTCCCCATTAGGTCAAGTAAACGTGGGTAGGTATCCGAACTAATCTCGAACGTATCAGACGCCGCACCAGCTGTCCACTTGGCTGAGGGCGGAACTTCACTGCGGTATAATCCGCCCGTTGTAGTGCGGAGTAGTGTACCAGTTGCCCCAGACTTGGCATACATCTTCATTAACGCCGTAGAAGTCCACCACTTGAAATCAGGTAGGATGTTGCCCGTAACGAGGATAAGATTGTCTATCCGCCTGTGCAAGCTGGGATATAACTGCTCGATGGCTCGGTTTAAAGCCTTGACTTTGTTACGTCTATCAAAACGATGCAGTCTAACCGTAACGGCTGAACTCTCGGAGGCAAGGGCGACACCATACAAATCCAATCTGCCCACCGATGTTTCGTAGTTTTTTACCTTGCGGAGTTTCCCCGAATTGTTGCCCTCGGTGATATATGTCCAGAAGTCGAGAAAGTAATCATCCGCCCCGCCATCCACGTTTTGGAGAGTGGTGGCGATTACCCTGGCGGTACTCCCCGTTGTGATATTGGTAGAGGTATCAAACTCAAGCCAGTCCCCGATTTGTTCCGAGAACAGGCCTTCTAACGATAAAAGTGTAGTAGTCATAACTTATCCCCTATATGAAAAGATGACGTTCCTGATTGAAGATGTTGGCTATTTCACCAGTAGTTAAAGCACGCTTGTATTCCCGCTCTTGACCTAATATCCCACCTAGAGGAAGGTTGGTTGCCCCCCAGCGTCCTCCGAAATGTAAGTTGCCGTTATTGGACAGAGTCCCTTGAGCATTGGTAGATAGTGTCTGTCCATGAGCTACTCCATTAATGTAAATGTAACTACCTACGCCTCGTTTCGCCACAAGAGCAATCTGACTCCAAGCATTTAGAGTCAAAGCTATATCGGAGCCAGCATCTATAGAAGTTGTGCCATCGTAGATATAAAACTCTACAAGGTTAGTGGTAAGTTCCATAGTAGCCCACATATAAGGGAGAGTGCCAACATTACCTTGTGATTTATCAAGGAACGCCTGGCGGGCATCTGTGGTTGGCTTCCAGTCAAAGATAAAGGTGAAGTCCCCTATGCCGACATCAATGGAGTCAGCGTCAGCAACTGTAATCCTGTCGTCAGTCCCATCAAAGCTCTGCACCCACAGACCACGTTCATTCCTTACCCACGTAGCGCCAGTAATTGTGCCGTTGTTGCCATAGGGGGAATTGTCCTTGATTATATCGCCACTGAATGGTCTGCCCGCTAAGTCAAGAACGCAACCAATGGGCGGTTTACCGAACACCCGTTCTTCTTTATTTATGTATCTTAAATAGGAGTCCATTTAATATCTCCTATCGGGCTTTTATAGCCACATAACTTGAGGACTTCACACGCAACTTAGATTTTCCCGCCTGACTTTTAGCGAAGAACTGTATCCTAACATTGATGGGCAGTTTGTTATACCCCGTTGCCAATGAACTATCCCGATGTAACCGATAGCCCGATAATGTTCTCGATACGGGCGTTGCGCCAGTCGTGCTTTTGGTTGTTTCCACTGCGGATATTAACTTCCAAGTCGAGCCCGTCGAGTTCTTCATCTGGACAATATAACCTAGGGTAGTAACGAGGGCGGCGGTAGCACCAGTTGATTTGAACTCAACTGTAATCCCAAATTCCGCCTCATCAATGTTTCTACCCTCAAGACCAGGCCAACTTAGTGTGCTAGATAAAACAGTCTTGAGTGCTGAACTACCCGATGTGATGCCCGTAGTCTGCGTGGTATAAGCGGAATACTGAATACCCGCCGTAGTCAAGTCCCCACCCACAAGGTTCGCCACATAGGGATAGTTTTCCATAACCCTACGCATCTTGTTGCTTGCGCTCGACCAAGTTAATTCGTTCGCCTCGTGATTGCCTGTAAATTGTGCCATATTGCTCCTCTAAAAATACCGTTTGGAATTTTCTGACTTGCGTCTACGGTATTCTCTAAACTCTTTAAGTTGTGCGCCCAATAATTCTCTCACCCCTGCATTAACAGGGCGGGGAACTGGTTTCTTTCTCAGTTCATCCCTAGTCTTGGCGATTTCGACTTCCGCCACATAGTTATCATAGGACGGGTCATCGGACTGCGGAACGATTATGTCCATCTTATGCCCCGCTTCCTCGACCGTGAACTTCTTTACTTGGAGTGATTTATCCGCCATTATTTGATTTTCTCCCTTAGAGATACTTTATGTCCCACGCAATCTTGATATGTTGAAAAACTAATGAGTTGTGTTAGTGGGATTTCTCCTTGCCGCACTATCGGCATTTCGCTATCTTCGATTAAGAGACTGACAATATCCCGTTCTTCATCATAGGAAATATCCCGCAAACGCCCAAATGGAAATTGCAACCAACTCAAAACCAAATCTGGAACTAATTCTATCTTGCCGATGTGTCTATCCGCCATAAAGCCTCCTTGATTTTCCTTGCTATAAATCTCATATCTCTCATTGTTGCCTGCGGTCTGATAACATCGGTGAACATTACATCTCTGTAATAGTCTTCGCAGATGGGGAAATCCCCACCGTACTTCTTGTAGAACGGATAATAATAAAGAGGCTTCATTCCGCCCCTTCCAAAGTAGACACCTTCTCTTAATAGTTCTTCTTGTAGTTTATCCCGTATCTTAGGCACTACGATGGGATAGGTGTACCACGAATGAGTACAATTAGGATAAACTACGGGTAGACCCAACCCTGTGTCTTTAAGAAGTTCTGTCAAATATTCTGCTAGTTCTCGTCTAACGGACAGAAACCAGTTGAGTTTCTTGAATTGCTCAACCATTATGGCGGCTTCCACTTCGGTCATCCGATAGTTATAACCCAGAATATCGGATTGCGTCTCTCCGTGATTGCGGACTAACCTTGCAGTCTGAGCGATAGTCTCGTTATTTGTTATGAATATTCCGCCCTCACCACAACTAATCTGCTTCCACTGATTGAATGAGAAGATACCACAATCCCCTATCGTGCCGACATACTTGCCGTCATAGGTAGCCCCGATAGCTTGTGATGCGTCCTCAATCAACCACAACCCATAGTGGTCAGCCACAAATTTAAGTCGAGCCATATCGGCGGGATGTCCGTGGAGATGAACTACCAGAATTGCCCCAACTTGTACCGTTGGTTTTATCCGAAGCGGGTCTAAACAAAATATATCAGGTTGGACATCGGCAAATACGGGAGTACCGCCAGCCATTAAAATAGAGGAGGCGGTGGCGGAAAAGGTAAGGGGGGTGGTTATGACATCACAATTTGAGACCTCAAGTGCTACGCAAGCCGAGTGGAGACAGGCGGTAGCCGAGTTCATTGATACAGCGTATTTGACTTTGAAGTAATCGCAGAATAAGGACTCTAGTTCTTGAACCTTTTTACCGCCAAGATTGCCATCGGCCGAACCCCTGAAACCAGAAAGCTGTTCCGACCTAAGAACAGCCTTCACTGCGTTAATTTCCTTACGCCCAATCAGGGGCGTTCTTTTAATCATCTCATAATACTTGTTTGCAGACATCCGCCCATCTCTTTAATTCCCTGAGTTCATCGGGCGTCATTGACCACTTAGCGTCTATGCCCGTCTCGTGGTCTATGGCAAAATGTTTCTCGATTATTTGTGCGCCTCTTGATATTGCAACCTTTGAAGCCGTTAAATTAAGGGTATGGTCGGAGAAACCATCTGCCCATCTGAGATTTCTCAAATCTATGTTAGTCTGGGGATAACCACTGGGGCAATAGAGGGCTTTATGGGGATATGGGAAGCGCCTGCCGCTTGCCGTAGACTCGATAATATCCCTACCCGTAGCTTTAACAGCATTGATAACAGTATCATCATCCAGCAGGGAAGCTATCTTATATCTCTTAACCCCAATCTCCTCACACCACTTCACCCGCTCGACATCGAACACGGAGAAAAAGACCTCAATCCCCACCTGCTTGCCATACTCGAACAAACCCTTCGCCTGTTCAAAAGACAGTTCCACGTTGGGAATGTCTTTATCGCCGTAGAGTTTCTTGTGGTCATAGAGTTGAAATTTGGCTAAGTCAGCACCGTTGTCCTTAGCCAGTCTGATTAAATCAGTAGCCAAGTCCATCAGACCTAGAAAATTCTGACCGATTTCCGCTATTATCACATTCCCCTACTTATATTATAACATACCTGTCAAGCATAAAGTTTAACCCAAATAAAAGATGCCACCAAAATCACCGACAACACCGCAACAACTATGTAAATAACTAGACTGTAAATTTGATACTTGTTCATTCCCATAACCTAATTATACCTTATCACCCAACAATCGTCAAGTTTCTGAGCATACTTAATATCTTCCTCGGATAGTAATTCTTCGTGTTTCTTTTCGCCCTTGCGCTTCCCAATAATAGTGAACTGGGTATCAGGGGCAACATTGGAAGCTAATTCGGCTAGACTATAGGTGGGCATTATGGGTACAAAGATTTCGCCACCACGCATTCTGTCAATAATCCCAATCGTAAATCGGGCGGCTTCCTCTATCGTGATAAAGTATCGAGTCATATCCCTATCGGTAAGTTCTATCGGCTCGCCCTTCAGCCTTTGGTTACGCCACTTCTCAACGACACTACCCCTTGAACCCCAGAAGTTGCCAAACCTGATACAACTAAACTTGAGGGGGGAATAGCCATACAAACTGATAAAATACCTTTCAGCGCATAACTTAGTAGCTCCGTACAGACTTATCGGGTGTACCGCCTTGTCCGAACTGATGAACACTACTTTGGGGACACCGTTATCCATTGCGCATTCCGCTACATTGATTGAGCCGAGCACGTTGGTCTTAATAGCTTCGCCAGGGTCATACTCGCAGACGGGAACGTGCTTGATGGCGGCGGCGTGTATCACAATCTCCACCCCGTTCATTGCCCTGTTCAGGCGTTCCTTATCACGCACGTCTCCCAATAGATAGCGTATATTTTTGTGTTGTCTGAAGTCTTCCCTCATTTCAACCTGAGATGCCTCATCGTTAGAGAACACCCTGATTATTCTAGGGGAAAAGGAAAGGGCTTCTTTCACGAAGCCCCTACCGAAACTCCCCGTCCCGCCTGTGAGCAATATCACCTTATCTTGAATATGTCTCACTTTATTTTCTTGTATAACTTCCATAATCTACGTTCCTCGCTTCCTCATTGTGGAAAAAATCAATCGGCCTAACATTTAATCCAGCCTTGAGCATATATTCCTTAGCCTTCTTCGTGCTTTGTTCGCTGTAATGAAAGATATTGGCGGCTGATACAGCGTCCGCCCCCGCTTCTATACCCTTGACCAAATGTTCCCACGCGCCCACACCCCCAGAAGCTACAACGGGGATTGTAACTGCCTGAGATACACTCGCAACCAAGTCCAAATCATAACCATCGAGCATCCCATCGTGGTCTATTGAAGTCAGAAATATCTCGCCAGCACCATATTTCTGCGCCGTGCTTGCCCAACCTTGGGTGCTAACTCCCGTTGCCCCACGCCCTCTATCAACATAAGTTTTCCCCTTGCTACTATCAATCGATACCACCACACACTGAGAACCGAATTTATCTGCCATATCCCTTATCAACTGTGGCTTGCGGTATGCCTCTGTATTGATAACTATTTTGTCAGCCCCCAGATTAAGTAATTGTCGAGCATCGTCCACCGACTTCACCCACCCGCCAACTGTTAGTGGTATGAAAACGTGTCGGGATAGTTCGTCTACGGCTTTCAGAAAACGATTACGATTATCCATTGTTCTACTGACGTCAACAACCACCATTTCGTCCACAGCCCACATAGTAAAAAAGTCGGTTGCCGTTTGAGCATTCCCGACTATATTGGTATGCTTGAATTGCTTGCTCTGCACTACGTTGCCGTCAGCCACGATAATGCAGGCAATTAGTCTGTTACATAACATTACAATATCGTATAATCATAATCTTCCATCGGTTGATTGGCGGCTCGTATCAATTCCCTATCCTCTTTCAGGGGCAATCTAACCACATCTACACCAGCATCATTTATATGATTAGTCACAGAGTCTTTAACTCGCCACTTCCCGCCCACCTTTTCCCAAATGGCGGGGTCTCGGAGATGTTCCACACTTGCCTCGAATTCGCCCTCAGTCATCTCGGCAAACCGCAAGAATATATCGAGGTCAGAAGGTCTAACCGAGTCATATTTCCCGACCATTTCAATACCTTCTTCCCTTGTCATTCTACCGTGTCTTATTTCCATGGAAGCGTCATCGGTTGCCCGCCCGTAGCCGAACTTTAGATATTTGAGATAATCGTGCGCCCCATCAGCGTGAATATCGTCTAATTTATCGTAGAGATGGAACGTTCTCTCTCGTTGCACCGCCGTCTCAAAGTTATATCTGGCAATCATCAACTTGGTCTGTGCCCTTGCATCCCAGTGCATATAGTTAGAAAGATATATTCCTCGCACACCCACACGGTCAATGTCCTCATCACTGGGATATTCAAACACGGCAAGGTCTCTCATTGTCAATCCACTATTAGGGTCAGAAGCTATATCTATTGGCTCAATCCCCCTGATGCTGTGTTCCCGTCTAACTTTCTTACTGAACTCCACCATATCAACTTGGTTAAACATTCCCATCAAGTCGGCAAATCCGTGTTCTCCCCAAATAATTAAGGGTATTTTGTACATCACGGCGATTTGTATCGGGAATGTCATTATCCCGCAATGATAGTGCCACGTTATATCACCGCATCGTCTAAGCATATACTTTGATAAAATCTTAGCGGTAAACGGACTTGTGGTAAATCGAATCAAGTCAACACCAAATTGCTTAACCAGATTACGGAGATTGCGAATACCCCGTTGCGTATTATAGCAGTGATTGTAACAGACGAGAAGAGGGTTCATCCCATAGATAACTTTCATTAGATAAGTCTGATAATGACTATCCTTGCCGCCACTAACGGGAATAATGCAATCATAGGGTTGATTATTTTCGCGAGCCTTGGCTTTATATTCGTTCAATAGTTCACGAAGCATCTTCCCTCGTTCGTCCCAATTTATTTTAGGGCGAGATTCGTGGACTCGGCATCCACTACAAACACCCTGTTCGTCAAAAATTATATAAGGCTTAGTATTGGCGGGGTAGACGCAACGTTTACAATATTCCATTAGAACTCGTAATCTCCAAATAACCAATAACTTAATCCCAATGCCGTAACCGTATTGATAACTGTTACGATGGCGAAGACCAATAACGGTTTACCACCTAGTTTTCTTAGTTCTTTGAAGTTGAAACCCATACCGATGCAGACAAACGCTGTGGCAAAAAACCACTTCTGCAAAGCCCCGATTGTCTTGACCTGAGCCTTATCGAATATCCCCAGAGACGCTAGGATTGATAACAGGACGAATCCGATAACGAACTTAGGGAATCTATGCCATATTTCTACGGCAGACGGCTTCTGTGCCTTCCTGTCAACTCTTAAAGCAAAGTATAGAGCCAACGAGAACGCCACCACACCTATAAGGACATTCTGCGACATCTTGACTACCGATGCCACCTTGACCGCCTGTTCCCCCATAATCTGTCCAGCGCCAACAACGGCGGCCGTAGTATCAATGTTATTGCCAGCCCAAGCTCCAGCGACAGCAGGTGATAAACCAAAAATGTTAGCGAGAATAGGAATAACAACCATAAGGGGTAGGGCGAAAGCAATGACCATCATGATAACATAGGTTAGTTTCTCCTTTTCGGCTTTGACTGCACCCGCTCCCGCTATTGCCGCCGACACACCGCAGATTGATACCGCCGAAGCCAAGACCGCTCGGAACTTCTTGTCCAGTCCAAACCACCCAGACACAAACCACGCCAGAAAGAATATCAGGGTAACACCGATTAGGGCTTGAACCATACCACGCCACCCGATTGACATTATTACCCCGAAACTAACCGATGCGCCGAGTAATACCAGTCCCACCTTGATGAAGAACTCAGCTTTGGTAGCAGACTTGATATACATAGACACTCTAGGTATATTGCCTGCGATAATACCAAGTACCGCCGCATAAATCGGGAACTCAACCACCGCATTGAGTTTGGATAACTTGTTGGCGATGACGGTTAATGCTATGATAATCGCCAAAGAGCCGATAAACTTAACAACTTTCATTGAGGTAATTCCCCCTTTATGTGTTCCCTGCAAATAACACCACCCACTCTGGGCGGTATAAGGACTATTGTAACACCGCAGGAGTCGCAAATATCGCTCTTACAAATAAGACATTGATGCACATAGAGACGTAGGGCGCAATCTTCTTCTCGCCCACATTTATCGCATACCGTTGCCTCATATTCTGTAACAATCGTCTTCTTCATTACCACACCACCTTAACTATAAGTCCCATCAATACCACCCCCGCCAGAATGATACCCGTGAATAGTGCTAACCAATCTTCCATACTAACCTCCGACTATTCCCACTTGGAATATCAGCAATACTACTATCACGGGAACGCTAATCGCCATCAGCAATAATAGTCCCATCGGAATGATACTCAGGAATAGTTCCAACCAATCTTCCATTTTAACCTCCATTATTTTCGCCTTGCCAACGATTTATTAAAATACTTGCTAACTGAAAGTCCTCCATAGTATCAATATCCACACTCGGATGTGGAGTAATATAGGGATAATTCTTAGAACCATAAAAGCCCCAGTCGAATTCAATCATAAAGATATTGGGATTGAAGAAAATAAATCCACCATCGTGAACATATCTCGGCTCCAAAGTTTGACTCCGCCCCAAGTCCTTAATAGGTTCGAGACAGCCCTTAATCAACCTACGGGCGTTTTCTACGGGTGGCTTGACCAATTTGACGCTCATCACGTAATTGGCTTGCTTATCACGGAATAGTTTTAGACCTTCCTTCAAATCGTCAGGCGTAACGAATGGATTGCACGCACCCATCAAGCAACAGCAGTTCCCATAATCAAACTGACTCATCAGATAACGAATAACGTGGCGCATTTGAACAGTATCACCGCAAAGGGTTTTCTCCCGTTTATGGAGTTGCACCTTCGCCTCGTACGCCATCTCCAACACATCTTCGTCATCCGTGCTAACCATTATGCCATCGAATAAGTCACTCTCCTTAGCAACGTCTATATTGTACATTATCAGTGGTTTACCATTGAGGAGCAACTTGCGCTTATTCTTCAGGCGTTTACTCCCCTTCCGTGCCAGTATAATACACTTGGGTTTGCCGTGAATGGCTTGCTCCTCTAACTGTACAATCTCAGGCGCCTTCTGGTTTAATGTCGTCATTCCGTTTTATATTCCTCTTCGCAATCTTCCCCACGATATTCCACATTTCGAAGGGTGATAGCCCAGTCTCCCCACGCTTGGCTTCCAGCATCGGTCTGAGAATAGCATCGCCCTCTGGTATATCCTCATCTGCCACTATTCTCCGAAACCATTTCTTGCGTTCCAGTAAATCATTATCGCTTACCTTCCAATCGCAGACACCCAGTTGAGTTTTGAGGAGTTTCATTTTATCCACATACGTCTTAAACTCGTCAGGTTCTTTACTTACGGCATCGTGCAATACTCCGCCCCCCCTATCAAGTGTCAGTCTCTTTTCAATCACGCAAGCCCCCAATCCCACAGCCACCATATCTAAATCATCGGCTAAGTCGGGGGCGGAGTATCCCACCAGACAATCGTACCTTTTTGCCATAAATGGTATAGACATTAAGTTTATTTGTTCGGGGACTTTAGTGTGAACGCAATGGAGCAATACAACATCCCCATTACGGCTATCTTTAAGCAACTTCATATTGCGGTCAAACTCCTTAAGCGTTACAGGGGCGGTATCAATGATTAACGGCAGTTGTGTATTGCCCGCCCAATCCCATAAGTCGTAGAAGTTCCAATCCCACGAACTCAACTTAATCATCGGGAGACACAAACCATCTTCGCCCGCCCAATCAATCCCGCTCGGTGATAGAACCGTAGCTGTCATTATAATATCGATGTGGTCGCAGTATGCCTTGACTTCCACCCATTCACCTAGAGTAAGGCGGAGACGATTGAGCAAGTCAAATAATACTTCTTGGTTTGTGCCGACAAGGGTATCATATTTATACATCAGGTTCTTGTCTGCCAATATTTCATCAGGAAACCAAAAGATAAACTTGACGGCATCAGCCCCCGCCTCTTTAGCGGCATCACATAGTCTTAACGCCTTCTCCAATTTCCCGTCAAACTGGTTGCCAACTTCCGCAATAATAAACAGTTTATCCTGCGTTATTGTCTTAATGCCGTTAGGTGTTAGTATCTCTATTTGTTTGTTTCCCATCGTGCTCCTTCCAGAATTTCTCCTGTTCCTTCTCGGTTAGATTTTTACCCGCCATAACGCCCGCAGGGTCTACACTAGGAGCGTTCTTTTTAACATTCTTCTTCATTAAATCCCACTTGCCATAGGGCACACCAAGCGGGTGCATCAGGATAGTCGAACCCTGCACATTCTCAAACTCAATCCCCATACCATACCCCACGCCCAACCAGTATTCCACCCCCCCCTTCGATTGGCTATATTCCCTCGTGGTGGACATATCAATACCAAAAAACTTTATTTTAAGTGGTTCTTTAAGTTCTGGTCTAATCACACCATGGGGGCTTTGCGCTAGATAACTATGCGTATAAAGACAGTAGGCTATCATATAACAAATCGTGTCCGTGAAATAATCGCTCCTAAAGTATCGGACAATTTTGTTATACGGATACGGCTTGGTTTTCAAGATATGCTTGCCGAGTTTTATCTTATTGAGGCTAATTATTTCACACTTGGTCTTCTCGGCAAAGGCGTTCAACCCGATAATATCAAAGTTCAAAGAACCTTGCTCGTGAGAGAATAATGTATCAGTCATAAACAATTTGGTCATCCAGAACTTATCGCGATGTTGTTCGGGCATTGCATTGGGCGTGGTATAAGTTCCGTTGACTCCCCAAATTTCATCCGCCTTGAAGTCGCAAAACCTGAGACTTGCCCCCGTACCCAAAATTATAATCGTCTTTGCCAATAGTGTTCCCCCTTGCGGGCTTCCATACCTTTCTTGAAGCCCAGTTTCTTCATAATCTTTTGTGATGCTATATTGTCATCCTTAATCGTGGTGTGAATGTGGGTAGCGTGGGTATGGTCTTTCGCATACCCACGCACCCATTCAATACCCAATTCTACTGCTCTAGTTCCCACCCCCTTTCCCCAGAGACTTATTTCGCCTATGTAATATCCAATCTCTGGACTCCAATGGTCTAATTGCCCAATGGTTACAACGCCGACCGGCCTACCGCACTCTTCAAAAACAATAAACGTCCGCCAATCTTGGTTTCTTGCATCGAACCATCGACAATGTTCAAACCATTCTAGCGGACGTTGTTGCGTATAGAAGCCTTTATAGACTAGCGGGTGAGACCGCCACGCCATCATTAGTGACAAGTCTGAATATTGCGCCTCACGCAAAATCAAATTCATAAGGTCTTCCCCCTCAAAATATTCAGTTCGTTCTCCAATTCCTTAATTTTTCCTGCTTGGTATTTTATCTTTCGTTCTAATATTGTTATTTGTTTGTGCCTATCATCAGTAACGAGTTGAAGATTCTCAATGCGATTATCCTTTTTATCGTGATTTTTATGATGCACGATTTCCCACGAATGAAGATTGCGACCAAGATGCTTCGCCATAACCAGACGATGCTCTAAAACATAACCGCCATTACTAGCCATAGAATGGAAAAAATCATCGGGACTAACCCAAATTTCGTAATACTTACCAATGGCGGTTTTCCCGCCCTTCCAATTAGTATTTTCCGAACCCTTTTTGCGGGGTAGCAATTCCCTAATTAGTCGCAAATGACAATCGAGGCAATTTTGTTGCCTCCCCTCTTTATGGCAACGATAGGAAATCCATCTTCCCTTACCGCAACTAATACAGGAATGCCAAATATATTTAGTACCACCCCTAAAACCAATATCAGATGCTTTTCTAATTTCACCTATTTCGGGCATAGCCCTCCAAAAACAAAAAACACCATCTCAAGACCAACAATACCAATTTGCTGATTTCAAGATGATGTATAAGTTTATCATCGGTATTAAATTCATTGTTACCTCAGTAGTAACTTGAGGCGTTTAATCCCACTACGCCTCGAAGACCGAAGGGAGTAAAGCGGACTAACTCATCCGCCTGTTTACACTATACTTGATTTACTTCCGTTTGTCAAGTAGTTTTTAGGGGGCAATTTTCAGGAATATCATCCTGTATTCGCCCGATACGCCGACCACCATTGATACACCCAGACCAGCGATGATGTTGCTCACCGCCGTCCAAGTGGCAATGGAAGCAGCTGAAGTCGCCTTGGTGGAGTTGATGCCGATATACCTTGCCGTGGTATTGGTAGAAACACCGACTGGAGTTCCAATCTTAACGGCAACGGTGTCGCAACGGACGGGGCAAGCGCCCCAAGTTTGCATCCAGAAGTAGGCATTGGCGGCAACTAACCTGACGGGAACGCCTAACGGCAATGCCGTAAGACTACCCGATGGCTTGACCACCACTTTGTCAAACGGGTTTCTCTGCACACCGACTTTGGCATTGGTGTTGCCCACCACGCTTGTTGGGCTATAAAGACCGCCACCTGGATAGAAGTAGATGGAGACCACACCAGTCGCCGTAAGGGACTGCGTACTTTGGGACTTAATCTGAGCATAGACCGCAGACCCCTTCGCCGTAGCGGAAGTCAGAAGATAGAGATAGCCGTCAGCGAAGGCGTTGGCGGTGGCGAACTGCCCCGTGCCTGAAGTAACAATCTTTATTTTGGAACTATTCGCCTTGAGTTTGGTAGTACCCGTGCGGTTTAATACCTCACTGGCTACGGGTACGGCGGACTGAAGGGGAACGCCCGCCTTTAATGCAGTAGCGCCATTGCGAGAATACCGAAACGACCTACCATCTCTCGTATAACCACGAGTACCAAATGGAAACCTTTTGTCTGTGGTGGTTTCCTGAACCTTTTCATCTGTTAGTAAAACCGAACCTGGAAAACCCATTTTAGACCTCCAACAGTCTTATTTTATTTCTTTTTCGTGCTTGCGCTTGTGGGCCTGAAGCCCGAAATCACCAACGCAGGTCTGACCGCAAATATCACACTTGCGTTCTTGGTCTGAAACCTGGGAGGGGGAATCAATCTCAAACTTGAATTCCCCCCCCTCAATTCTAACGAGTTTCTTGTCAGGCATAAGTTCTTGCGGTGAAGGTTTATAACCTTTTGCCTGCCAAAGTTGCCAATGATGTTCATCGTCTGGTAGATTAGACATCGTTATGACTGCGCCTGGATACTTCTTCTGGTCAGGATGGAGTTTGAAATATGTCCTGCGCCGTTCTTTAACGATGGGACTAATTTTCCCTTGTGTTACCATTTATCCTCCATTAACTTTACGTGGTTCTGATGTTACCGATTTCATACCGTGCTGAAGCGCCCATCAGACCATCGACTTCAACCGCTATATAGTCGGAAATCATCACGACTTCTGTGGCTCGCAGAGATTCGTCCCGTTCCCTTGCGGTATACGGGGCTTTACTCTCCACGATTGCCATTGCGCCCTTAGATGCGATAGTGCCGTAACCTGAGTCCGTTGCCCCAATCTTCGGAATAGCGGCTGTCTGGTAGAAAGTCGCACCGTTCAGACTCATTACGAAGAAGTTGGCGAGTTTGCTTACCTGTTGCTGGCTTGTAATGGCACTCACAGCAACGGCGGTAGACGGCACAGCACCCAAGTTGGTCAACATACCGACATTGGATTTTGTCAACGTGCCCATCGCATTGGGATGATGAATAACGAAAATGGGTGGCATAAAGTTGTAGACAGCGGCAAGAGTAACGATACCAGAGGCCTGCGTCATACCCAATGGAGCATTGTCAGCACCCCAAGCGTAGTCCAATGACGCAAACAGGGTGATAATATCGCCTTCTCGCTTGCGGGTAAAACCGTCACCGAGTTGTCTACCGATAACCGTAAAGGCGTCTTCCGATGCCTGTCTAACGAGTTTATCGGTAAGAATGAATTTAGCGCCGACTTCCGATGGGGTCGCCGTAACATAGGTCAACCCGATGTCCTGACTATCCACCATATCAACGCCGTCAACTAGACCCAAAAAGGTGGCCTGACCGACTTTAGGGAAGGTATACTGTTTCTCACCTGCCCCCAAAGTGAAGTGGTCAATTAGGTTGAAACAAGGAGCATTATTCTCGGCGGTATATCTCCACGCCGCAATAACTATGTTTTGGGCTTGCTCCAAATCGCCCGTAGTAGCTGTCTGAATTGCCATATCTTAAACCTCTTTATTTTTGATTTATTGCCCGCAGGTAGTCGTCCTCTGTTGCCTCTCCCCGACCATAACGAGCTATAATTTCTTCCCTTGAGCCGACTCTGCCCATTGCCGTAGCGGTATCGGTCTTCAGGAGAGGATTGCCCTTTATCTTTTGGGTTATCCGTTCTTCCACCAAGCGATTTATTCTTTCTTCCTCAGTTTCCACCTTTTGCGTTTGGGCTACGGGCGGTGTCTGGGTCTTCGCTTTCGCCTTAGTAATCTTCTTTTCCGCCAGGTCAAAGTCCCCGCTCCTGATTAAAGAGCGGACATTCGCCAGTGCGTCCACATCGTCCCCGTACACTTCCTCGGCGGACTTGTAGACATCATCAGCCCTGCGGAAATAATCTTCCTGTTTCGCCCTTGCGTCAGCCTCAATTCTAGCCTGCTTCTGTTTGGCGGCGACCTCATCAAATTTCTTTAAGAGGTCTTGTTTTCTCGGCGTTTCATCCCCTTCGGGATTTTCACCCAGTTTCTCAGCCATTAAAGCCGCATAGATTTTCTGAGTTTCTTCAAGATTGTCAAGGCGTGAGTGGAGGTCGGATGCCCTCTTTAACTCTGCGTCCTTTTTGTTGATTTCCCTCTGAAGCCCTTTGTAACTTTCGTCTTTCGCTTTTAGCTGGGACTCGAATTCGATTTGCTTCGCTTGCAGGGATTTCAACTGTTCTTCTGCGGTGGGAACTGGCGGTGTCTGAGGTTCAGGGTTTACCTGTGGCTCAGGCGCTTTCGCTTCTGGCATTATTAAACACCTCTTTAACAAAGTAACGCCCTTATTAAACATAATGGGCGTTTCCTCAAATAACAAAAGGTGGCTTTCACCACCTCTATATATATTATAACATATCTGTCAAGTCGGTTATTTACGAGTGGGTACTGGCGACTTTCGAGTTACCCTCCCGCCTTTCCCTTTCGGTTGTTCGGGGAATGTTCTCAAGCCCATAAACTCTCCCGCCGCTCGGAACGCCCTTTGCCCCAAATCACCACCCTCAATGATAACACTCTGTATCCAGATAGGTAACATATTACGACCTAATACCCGTTCCGATAAACTCAGGAGTCCATCTCTCGTGGGTTCGCCCACAAAGTCCTGCCCCATTAACAAGTCTAATCCCGTTGAGGCGGCGGGGGCCAAATTACTACGCACGAACCTCAAAAAAGGGTTCTTCCAAATATAACCGCCCTCCTGCGGTTCAAGTAAACTTTCTGGTTCTTTCGCTACCTGACCCATAAGGCGTATCAAAGACCTGACTTTACCACCAGGCCCGATACTTTGCCCCATAATATTCCACGTTAGAAATTCGGGGGAAGTCGGATTGAGATGCTCAACCATCTCGTCCATATCTTCACCCAACGCCATAGAAACAGCCGTCCCCATAGCCAATACTGCCGTTACACCCTTCGCCATTGCCTTACGAGCCAACGAACCACGCAAATTCCCCCTGAATATATCGGAGAGTAAAGCGACAACCGCCCTATTGTATCTGGGTGCTAATAGAGCGGCGGTTTCTAATTGCCTTTGTCCCAAGCTAATACCAACACGGGATGAATTAAACAGCCCCCTAAATTCGTTGATGAATTGTTCAACTTGTTCGGCGGACTTAGGATTGGTTGCCAAATGTTCGTAAGCCTCTCGCATCTCAATACCCGCCACATCAAGAGCGGTCTCAAAACCACGTTGGAACGGTTCGAGTGCCTTGCCCATCCACTTCAGTGGCTTGGCTCTCATAAAACCGCCCTTCGCCATAGCCTCGGTAAACTCGGTAGCACCACCACGGGAAAGTAACAGGGAGGGGGATTTGGCTATCGTGGTAGCGTGATTAGTATAATACTTCGCTAGGAATTGTGGGTCGAAGAACGCCTTAACAAAACCGCCCATCGACTTAGCATAAATGGTGGGATGCGCTCCCGCTAAAAACATAAGTTGGATAGTAAATGGCGAGGCATCACCCGCTAAGGCAAACAACCTCGCAACCGCATTTGCTTTATTCAATTCCCCCAGTGCCTTGATATACTGTGGTCTTAACTCCTCAGAGAATATCTTAGCGGCTTCCCTTGCCTGCGGCCCAGTAAATATCTTGCCCGCAAAGGCAGGAGCGGCAATAGCGGCTTCCTCAAAACCCGCCTTTCCCAGTCTAGCCTTAGCCATAGATTGCGCTTGTTTCGCTAGTGCGTATTCCCCCTGAAACCTTAGCGACATTTTCTTGGCTTGAGCCAGACCTTCTTTTATTGTTTCCTTGCTGGCTAATACCGCACGAATATTAAATTCAGGGAATGCGCCCTCAACGGAGCGTATACTGGATTCAGGTAGTTTCTCACCACGCAATACCCTCTGGAGATAACTTATTGTCTGTTGTGATTTGCCCGCCCTCTGTTTGGCAATACTACTGGCAACAATCAATTCCTCTGGCGCACCCGTAGTCCGCCACGGCACATTCGCCATAAACCAATCCGCCATCTGTTTATCGGCTACTCGGTTATATGCCGCCCGAACATTATAATAAAGTGCTTCTTCTTCAGGGAGATAGCGATAACCTTCCTTGAGCGCCTCTTCAGCAGATTTGAAAGTTCTGATTTTCTCAAAGGCGGCTTTACCGCCAGGTCTGCCAACGCCAGCCCCAACATAAGCGGCATCAACCAATTCGCCGTCAGAAGTTACTTTAGCAAACACCCGTCTGCCTGCGTATTGCCCGCCTTCACCAAAAGATAACTCGTTAATTTTGATACCATTGCGAGCCAAGAAAGACGACTTGGCTTTTTCAATCTCGTTGGCTTGTTCCACCCACAACTTCTGGGTAAATGTTAGCGGATATTTATTGGGATATGTCCGTATGTCGTTAAGGTGGATGCCCTTCAATGCACCCTTAGCGACTGTGCCATCCGCCGCTAAATTAAATGCCTCGGCTGAGTTACCCAACCGCCAAAGGGGAGCCAAAACGCCCTGTGTCTTAGTTGCCGCCTCAGCCTGTTGCATCGCCCGTCCGACTAAGGCAACTTCGGCGGGGTTCTTCATCGTTGTCGCCTTGCCCGTAAGAATTCGAGCGACCCCACGAATACCAGGTAAATTCCCTATCCTGCGAAGCAAGTCGGGATTTTCAATCTGGTCAACCGCTAACTTATAAGAGTCCGCTAAGTCATCCATCAGGGGGGCGACAACCCGCTCAACTACTTTGGCAACTTTGGGGGTTTGTTTGGCGGCTTGTTCTGCACCCTCGCCAACAACCCTTTTACCACCACCACTTATCCCGCCAGTCGCCGCCGCACCGAGAGCAAACTCCATTCCGCCCTTAACCCCCCACGGTGCTTGCCATTGTTCATAGGATTGCATTGGTCTATCAGTTTGGGGAATTATACCACTAGGGAACGACTCGGTTAATGTGGGTTTAGTCATTTCAAATGGTGGTAACTTTTCCTGCGCCTTCCTAGTCCACGGATAAGCAACCTTGGACGCCAAAAACTTATCGATAAAGATACTAAACTGCGAGGAGATGTCCCAGAGATTCCGCTCCTTTCTTTCCGTTTTGGGTTTCCATTGCCCCATATCAATCGTCATTTATGCCCTCTGGGATGCAGGCGACCACCGATTTGCGATATTGGGGGTAACTGTTTGCCTTAATCCCGTCTCAGCTATCCAATCTTCTGGTTTCTGTCCCGCCCAACCAAGATAACTCTGCAATCCCTGTAATTCACTGGGCATCGCAGTTCCCAGAGTCTGCAAACTAGCGGGAGCAACTTTGTATGGTTTTGTTATTTCAGTTCCCGCAGGATATTCGGGTACATATTTAGATAACCAATCAGGAGCTTTCGGCCCCTTTGGTTTAACAACTTCATCTTCACCCTTAATAGACCAGTTGCCCATAGCATCCTGTTGCGGGGTGGCTCTTAACAATGCCTCTTTATATTCAGGACTGGATTGTTTTTGTTTCATCTGGAGTTCGAGATAGGGGACGGACGCATCAATAGACTGCTTGGCTTCCATAAGGGCGTTAGCTTTAGCCATCAATTCCTGCGATTGAAAAGTATCTTCTCCAGCCGCAGTTGCCCTATCCCACAAATCAGACCATTCATTCTTCATTGTCTTGGCCTCAATTTTAAGGGCATCTGTTTCCCGTTTAATTTTTATAACTTCCTCGATGGCGTTTAGTTTGGGTGGGGCAAATGGGTCTTCCATCTGACTGACTTCCCACTTCTTCATAAAGTCCCAATCGGGAGTAGCGGCTGAAATTCGGTTGCGCCATTCATTCCACAAACCAGAGGCCTGCGTCCGTTCCGCCTCTCCACCCCCACCCCGATTATAAATAGCGGCTAGCCGTTGCTGTGTTCTTTCGTGGGCTTGCTGTTTGGCGTTTTCCAGAATGCTCGTTTGCCGCCACCACTGCTCTTGCGCCGCCCGTTGATTTTGCTGTTCTTGTTCATACTGCCACCTTCGATTTTGCTGTTGCTGTTCGTATGCCCACTTATAAGTTGATATATCGGTTTTAACTTGAGACTCTAATCGTTTGGTGAAATCAGTTACCCGACCCGTACCCGCTTCCTGCTCTTTCACGAGTTGGAATTGAACCCAATCAGGTGTGAGCGAATATTGAATAACCTCTTTATAGTAGGGTAGCCCCGAATGAACACCGCCAGATTTAGATTCCATCTGCGCTTGCGTAACAATGTCGGTCTTTTCTTCCGCCGTTATTTCGCCCCTAGCGATAGCACCATTCAAATAGCGAGTTAGACCCCCGATATATTCCGATTCGGATATTTTGGGCGGTTGCCATTGTTTCAACCAATTAAGAGCGGGGGATAATGGCAGTCCAGCCCTAACATACTCATTATAATACGGACTCCCCTGCCATCTATCTTTCCAAGCATCCCATATTTTCTTAAAATCTTCTGGGTAAATTTGCTCAAGCCATTCCTTAAATGCTTTCTTCGTCCCGATTGGTTCAGGCATTTTGCCCACCTGCCTTCTTCATCTGAAGCTCGTTCATTTTAGCTAAGTAAGTATCTAATTCTTGCGGGAAATTTTGTCTGGCGAAATTTATCTTATCAGGTGTCAACGACTGAAAATCCCGCAACCTATCTTCGTCTGTTACCTTTTCCATACGATAGGGATTGGTGTTCTTAAAACGCTTCTGGGCTTCCCCGATGGCTAACCCTATCCGTCTTTTCACTAAATCAGTTACGATGTCAAATTTATTATCTTTCATTGCATTGCGCTCATTCGCTCAGGCCTTTGTGTTAATGACATATCTGGCATCTCCGCCCCCGTCTGCGTCTTGATATTACCCATTCTTGGTTCGCCACCATATTTGCCCGTTTCGGGGGCTGACTTGAGAGTTTGCTTTTCCATCTGGGCTAACTGTTTTTCAAGGTCGGTATACTGCTGTTCCATACCAATCTCACGGGCTACTTGTATCGCCATCAACCTGCGAATTACAGGGTCGTTCATTATGACGTTATCCACCAACAACTTAGAGGTTATCTGGTCAGCCTGTTCCTGCGTGAAACCCTGATACTCGATAAGGTTAGTCTCGTGGTCTATGATACCCTGAGTCTGCTTTCTATCCCCATCAGCACTCTTAATCTGGGAGGCTACAGGGTCTTCGGCTTTGAGTTCGATAGTTACATTGTAATTTTTACCAATATCGTTTTCCCCGAGAGTGTCTGGTTTAATCGTGGGTATCTTCTCAATCATCCTGAGAGCTAGTCCAAACGCCGTTGAGAATGATACTGCCGTATTCTCAACCACTGTCTCAAACCGTGCCAGCGCTCCCGCCTTAGCGTCCAACTGTTGTCTGCCCGATGTCCCTATTTGCTGACCGATTTGACCTAACGGGTCTTCCTCATCAATCTGGTTTTCAATAGTGGCAAGATATTGGAATAGTTCCTGTTCGGGTAACTTGTCTACACCCTTGGTTATCGTAGCCCCTGCGGGCAAGCCCATTACGTTAAATGCGTGAGGAGACCTGTCGTAGTTCTCGCCAATATCACCAGTGGGCGTTCCGATAGCAGGGTCATAAACCAGGTCTACGGGCGGTGAGGCGTACTTGAAGATAAACGAGTTTACCACGCTCTTAATCGCCGTATACTCGCCAATCAAATCACGGCACTTTCGTATTCTGCTGACCGCCAGAGTTGACGGGTCGCCATCCGCCGAACCTTCCCCGAACCCAGAATAACAATGCACCAATGGCACGAACCCGTAGACGTTAGCCTGTATGCCTTCCGAGTCCGCCATATCCGCCTCAGTATACAATGCTTCTTCATCAGCCTCGATATACCGTGAGTCTTTGTCCCAATACATCAGCATCGGGATTGAGGTATCCCACTTCCGCCTTCCCTTTTTGAGCCATTGGAAGTCGGGATAATCACGCTTGACCAATGATGCTATCCTGCTGAATGAAATAATAACCCTGCCTGGTACGCCGTTGACTTCCCCACTAGCCACATCCGCAAACACTATGGTCGGGTCGGGTATCAGGAAACTGACTGGTAAATCGTTTATATCATCTGACTTGTAATCGTTGTTGTGCAGAACGTAAATCCACGCCTCGCCCTTGCCCAAGTTCTTTCTAACGTGTTCCTTGTACGGGTTGGGATTTTGACGGGACATAATCTTCGCCCATCGGTTGACTTCAATGCCCACCCGTTTTGCCTGTTCGGAAGCCTTGCCAATCTGCTCCCTGTAAACTACGGGATTATGGGTGATGATGTGTTCGGCGGGGGCGGACACCATACGATAGGCTTTACCAGTCTTTAACTGAGTAGTCCCCTCTGGTAAATAATCAATACCGAATGCGTCATCAACATACTGCTGGTCAATCGCCTGTTCCCTGAGTCTCTTGGAATGTAATGTGTTGATGAGATAAAGTTTAAGTTCTACGATTTCTTTTTTGGTTATCATTCTTAACCCCTGTATTTCACTGACGTAATCCTGTAGGCATCCTGCGGTACGAATAATCTCTTGAGATAGTAAGCACCCGCAAACGCCATAATCCAATCATCGTGAGTTCCGTGCACACTTCTGGGTTTAATTTCACCTTCTGGTTGCACAAACATCCTGTGCTGGTTGAGTGCTTCCTTGTCGTGAATAATAACTAACCGCTTCCTGATACCTTCCCGATAATCATTGAGCATTCTGTCCTTGAGTGGTTCAGTGGTATACCAACCAATCTTGCCTGGAATTATTTTGCCGTCAGGGGAACGCCTCGGTGCTAGGTTAGGGGTGTTTAAGTCCTTAATAGCATCAATAAACGCACCACCAGCCTGAGCGTTTGTTTCCCCCGTATTGAACGCATTATTGTAATAACGCACTAGACTATCGTGAATAACAGCCACGTCCTTAGCGGTTATCTTAGCCCCCGCACCCGCCACCTGCTCCCCAGTCTGCCAGTCAATCACCACCGTAGCAAATGGGTCTTCGATGCCATTGGATGGGTCGGTGAAACAAATATACCTGCGCCCCACAATCGGCTTGACCCAAATCTTGATTATGCCGTTGCGGGTATCTATGTCATCAACTTTGCTCAAGGGAGCAGGGCGACCCAATAACTCAATCTCGTTAAGGGCGTCAATATCAAAAAACTGCCTCGTCTTGGGCTGGCGTAGCATTTCTTCTATGGTGAGCGGATATTCCTGTTCCCTATCACTTTCGCTGTAACGGGGAACAACCTGAAGTTGAAACCACTCATCGTTGGTTAACCCCTGCTCCCTCACGGGACGAATATTCCAGCCCAAAAACACAAGGCAGGACTTACGGATTTTATCGCCAATGGTTCGTTGTTTCTCAAAAAGAACGATACCCGACTTGTAATCTATTCTGGTTGACTCGGTAAGGAACTGGGCTACCCGTTCGCTAAAGTGGTTTTCAAGGTCGTACTTAGTATAAGTCGAAAGGTCTATCAGTTGACCGCCCGCATCAATGGCGGGGGAGACGGCAAGGAAGTTTGCCTTTCCTTCGGGATGGTCTCTTAATTCATCCCTGACAATAAGCGTAGCATCCGTGCCACGACCCGCACCCGCCACCGAAGCAAGCGCCTGAATTTCGCTACTATTACCCGCAAAATCCATATATGCCTTGCCAACGTGGATAGAGGGTATGCGTAAGTATGGCGGTAAATTATCTCGAATGAAGGTTGACTTGGCTACCAACTGCCACGCCAAATCCTCCTTAGCAGACATATAGAGAATCTTGGCACTGGGGGAGAACATTGCCTTCCAGAGACCATATCCCGTAACAAGCCACGAGATACCAAGTTGTCTAGCTTTGGCTATTACTATCTCTGGATATATCTGGAACAACGTCAGGAGGTCTAGTTGATACTGCCACGGTTGCCATTTCACTACTTGCGCCGTGTTCCTGTCCTGAATCAGCGCAAATTTTGACAAGAACCTCTGGCAACTTATGGCACACAGGGCAGTTTCCACCACCCCGTCTGTAATCTTCTCGTAACCGTTCGACAACCGTGGTGGCGATTCTTGCGTAATCGGTTGGAGTGAATTCAACAGTCTGTTTTACCTCTCTCCTATCAACGTATAAACCCTTGAGACGAGCATAGAGTTCCCTAATACCCGATGTGGCACTGGGCTTTCGGGCGTCTTCAGCTAACTGTTGCAGGAAAAGAACAGCCTCTTGCTCGTCTGTGGTCGGCTTGATATTCTTTAACTTGTTTTTCCAGTTTGAAAGAGTAACTTCGCTAATCCCGTGATGAATCGCAAACGCCTGTTGCGTGAGGGGAAGCCCCTGCGCTTTTTTGGTTTCGTCTGATATCGCCAACCATTCGGCGAACTTGGTCAATATGAGGTGCTTGGTTTCCCTGGTCATTTCTTTTTGCGATGAGTACCCTTGATTGTCCCCTTGTTCTGGCTGGCATAGAATACCTGCTTGCCCTTCTTAGCGCCGTATTCTTTCTGCATCGCCCTCTTAATTGTTTCACCCTTTTTAGTTAATGGCATCTAATTACTCCTCACCCAATCTAACCACCGTTCTACCAACTTCTGTTCTATCCACATCCCAAACGGGGGCAACATCCCACTGAGGGTATCCCATTCCCTTATGGCCTCATGGACAAAGACGCCAGACTTAAAACGGCATTCTTCCAGAAACCACTCATTCAAGGCGTTTATTCTCTGTGTTTCGTTCATAGTCTTGGCGATACTTCTCATCGGCAACCTTAATATTCCTACAAGGACATTTAATTTCGTGTTGTCCACCC
>ERZ1292632.933-Hain-H43-01um-R2-933-length-31054-cov-5_pt1 | contig 31054 bp, 50 predicted proteins | sample MGYA00564407_ERZ1292632 | MGnify/ENA primary metagenome ERZ1292632 (study PRJEB36523, sample SAMEA6512637) | groundwater metagenome | collected 2019-01-08 | study: AquaDiva: Metagenomics assemblies of 32 groundwater samples | reverse complement strand
GCTGATCTCGACGCTCGAGCCGGCGCCCGTCGTGACCGTGAGCGATTCACCCGAGGCAGATTGGAACCAGCCGGCCACGTTGAACGGTAGGATCTGACCTCCGTTAGCGCCTGCGGGGACCTTGTGAATCCGGGTTGTCGTGGACGACTCGAACGTGACGTCGGTGGCGGTGCCGCCGCACTGGACGGCCAACGCCAGCACCCGGATCTTCTTCGCCGACACCAGCGCCACCAGTTCCTCGTCGGTGTCGGCAGCGGTCACCGTCTCCGAGAAGAACTTTGGTGTTAGCTCCGTCAGGTTGTTGCTGATCTTGTCTGTCCGCAGGCTGACGCCTACCGTGTCGGTTGTGGCGGCAGCAGCCGGAATCGACGTGATCTGAACCTTCGCGCCGTAGGTCGCGTCGCCCGGCAACGCCACCGCGCCACCCGACGCGGCAAGCAGGATCCCGACGACGGGACGGGTGTCGGTGCCGCCACCCGTGTCGAGATCGGTGGTGCCGTTCACGATCGAGGCGGTCCCGTCCACGCCGTAGGCGATCTTCACGTATTGGTATTGGGCGCCGCCGATGTCGTCGGACGCGAACGTGAAGTTGGCCTCGTCGCCGTTGTCGACCAGAACATTGTCAGCCATAGGACTCCTAAGAGACGGGCGTCAGGGTCAGTGAGCCGGGGGAGACGGACGTCAGGCTCAGCGAGCCGACAGAAGCCGACGTCAGGGTGAGGCTGGACACCGACGCCCCGGTGATGGCGGGGGGCGTCGGAGCCGCGGCGACCGCTTTCGGCAGGAGAACAGCGATCGGCATCAGACGAGAAACGCCTGGATCGACGCCTCCGAGTTCGTCGTCCCAGCGCTCGTCTTGACAAGAATCGCCTGCCCGACAGCCCCGTTCACCATCCCCAGCTCGAACTTCTCGGAGGCAGCGTGTGCCGCCGCATACCGCTTGCTCCAGATCGTCGTCGAAGCGGGCGACTCGATCGTGACGAGACAGGCCACGTCCGCCGACGTCTGGATCCCGCTGACCGAATAGTGGCGCTTCGTGTCCGCAGGCGCCGCGATCGTCGTGGTCACACCACCCGATCCCGAAACGCTAGAAGCCGCCACCCGCCCTCGCACCTTGCCGTAGAAGTGATCACCCATCAGTGTCTCCTCTCGAGTTGTTCGCTACTGGGAGGCTCGCAAAGCGAGAATCCGCTCGCGCTTCCGGCCTCGCGCCTTGCGCGCCTTGCGGGTGCGTGACGCCGGCCGACCGTTGTGGAAGTGTTTGTTTCCGTCCTTGCGCGCCATCAGGACAGGTACTCGTCGATAGGCCATTCGTTGAACGCAGCCTGGGTGTAGGGGTGGATGGCCTGCGACACGTAGCAGTCCATCGCCTTGCGCTTCATCTGCTCCCAGCCCGGTTCCGGCATGACGAGCTCGCCGGTCGTCGTCTTGCCGTGCTTGTGGGTGTAGGTGGAGTAGAAGAGCGTTTCAGGCCACAGGTCGAGAGCGAGGTTGCCGATCGCGTTGTGATGCGGATGGCCGCCCGGTTCGGGCAAAGGCGCCCGCACGAGCTCGGGCTGCAACTCCGCCATGCTGGCGCGAACGGCGTCCCAGTCGGGGGCCGAGTCCTCGTGTGTCCACTGCACGTATTCGCAGCCGAGCACCGCGCACGCCGCTGCCGTTTCCCGCTCGCGTTGCGCGAAGCCGGGGCCGTCCGGCCAGGTTGCCTCCACGAACGAGCGCAACACAACCACGACAAGCGGCTGGTGACGCAAACAGGTGTAGGACCCCCACAGTGACTCATCGTCGTTGTGGGGCGCGAGGTAGAGGTTCACGAGCGGGCCACGATCCCGTAGCCGAGCGCGATCTCCTCACGGTCGCCGAACGGGATCGTCCCGAGCGGCTCGTGCCGGTCGACCGTCCAGCCGGTCGCGGCCAGCAGTTGCTCCATCCCAGAGCGTGTGCAGCGGAACAGATCCTCCGACTCGACCTCGGGCCAGTTCGTCGCGTAGGTGAGAACGAGCGTGTCCGCCACGGCCGCGAAACACCGCAACAGTTCCGCTGGGTAGGCGACGTACTGCAAGACTTGGGTGCAGAGGATCATGTCCCACTGCTCCGCGAGCGGCTCGTCCGGGCCTACGTCCTCGCGCTTGTGGCCGGACGGAAAGCTGACGCGGTTGTAGCCGTGCCACCAGCCGCCGCCACGCTGCACAATCCCACGGTAGGGAGCGATGTCACAACCGAAGTCGAGCACCCTGCCCGCCCACTCGATCGAAAGCAGGAACGCGGTGATCTCCTCCCGCTGCAGCGCGCGGATCTCGTCACTCGTCACGGAGCGCCACCGCCCTTTCCATCATCCTCTGCCGTAACGCCGGCCCGTCCGGAGAGGTGCCGATTCGACCGGGGGCCGAAGCACGCTCGACGATGATCTCGTAGCCGAAGTCGTAGCGCGCATGGGGCGTCAGGATTCCGTTCACCCAGTCGCAGCCGTTCAGGAAGTCATCGTCGAGGGGCCATCGGCCCAGGTACTGGTCGAACGCTTGTCGCCACAGTCCTTTCGGGACGAGCGCACCGGCTCCGACCATGCCGCAACGAGCGCGCTCGTAGCCGGTGCACTCATACCAGGGGGACGGCATGTTGCAGGTGATCCGGCCGGGCTCGTACACGTCGAGCAGGGCGAGCACGTCGGGGAAGATCAGGTCGTCGTCCTGGAAGTAGACGACATCGTTGACTGCGTCCTCGGCCGCCAGGTAGCGGCCGTACACTTTCGCGTCCTCGGCCTTCTCCGAGTTGTCCCAAACGATCAGGTCGTCGAACGGCAGCGACGCCAGGATCGGCTGCAGATCAACGTCGCCTCGGGTGACCACGACCGCGGTCACGAGAGAGTGGTCGATCACAGATCCCACGTCTCCACATGGCAGGGGAAGTGCCATTCGACAAGCAGCAGTTTCAGCCGCTCCAGCAGACGGTGGTGGCGCATCGCGGCGATCAAAGCGAACTCGGCGCCCTCGCAGTCAAGCTTGACGACGACCTCGTCCTTCTCCAATAGATCCTTGAGCCAGACAGCGAAGTTGAAGCAGGCGACCTCGTCGCCGTCCTGATCAACCTGACTCGCCGACCTGTCGGAACGAAACAACACCGAACCGCCGTGGACCCAGGCTGCCTCGCTCGAAAGCTCGACCAGCGTTTCGCCCTGCTCGTAGGATGCGTCATCCACGTTCGGGTCGAAGCCGTAGAGAACGTCCGGCTGGAAACGCTCGATCAGCGGCCCGATCGAATCAACCCCGTGGTTGGCGCAGCCAACGTCGACGACGATCATGCGCCCGGCCTGATGATCGCGATGATGTCGGGGTGGAAGACGGGAGGCCCGCCCTGTAGTTCGAGGGTCTGTTTGAGGAAGTGGTAGTCGCCGCAGTGAATCCCGGGATGCACCCAGGAGCCGAGTTTGCCGGGAACGTTCGGGACGACGGCCATCGTGCCTCCGACGTTCCCCATCGTCAGATGGTTGTCGGCCCAGAGGATCCCGCCGTGCTTGCCGTTGTACTGCATCTTGAAGATGTGGATCCGCTCGGGTTGCCTGGCGACCTTCTCGCGAATGATGGCGAGCGCGCCCTCGGTCGCGACGTCGTCGTCGTCCATCCACCACAAATGCGTTCCCAGACAGCGGGGCATCGCCTCATCCCGAGTTGCGTTCCCCTTCGGGACGTTGTCGCGACGGACGATCAGGATCTCGTCGCCGTCCTCCAGTTGCGACGTCAGCGACTCCAGCGTGCGGATCAGTGTTTCGCGTCCCTGGGTGGGCGTGATGATCGAGAGCGTGATCAGAGCGGATCACCCGGCAGCCACACACCCGTTGCCGCCTGCCAGTTCTCGCGCTCGCGCTCCTCCTCCAACGCCCGCATCGCGGGGGACGGGCCCAGATCGCGCTCGCCCAAATGTTCGCGGTTCAGCAGTAGGGTCTGTTCGTCCGCGACTGGGAACTTACAGACCGGGCAGACGGCCGGGTTGGAAGGCGAAAGCGGCCATTCGCCGCAGTTGACGCACAGGTAGCCCTGCTCCGCCGCTTCCATGCCCTGGTCTGTGAGGAGCCAGTTGCGGGTTCGGTGCGCGTTGCCGCGTTCGTCGACCGCGCCGATGTCCTCGACCGCGTAGACGAGGTCGCCGTACTTCATACGCCTATCCCTGCCAGCATGCGCTGCGGCACGATCGTCTCCTGTCCCGGCACCTCTGCCGTCCCGTAGCCGTTCGTTCCGACGACGCCGAAGCCGCTTCGGCTGACGAGAACCACCCGTTCGCCCCGGGCGACGAGTCCCACCAGTGCGAACCCGTCCTTCGTGAACACGGTCGCGGGGGCGCCGTAGCCGTCCGCCCCGACTGCGCCGTACCCCGTCTTGGGGTAGGTCGTTCCGCCGCCGGTGACGTACTCGGCTGCGCCGTGCCCGTCTGCTCCGACGACGCCGAAGCCCGTGCGTTCCCGCTCCGTCTCCCTGGCGCCGTAGCCGTCCGCCCCGACCGCGCCCAAGCCGGAACGGGTGTGCTCCCCCGCCCGGACGCCGTGGCCGTCAACACCGATGAGTCCGAACCCTGATCGGGTGTGCTCGGTGGCGGCGGCGCCGAAGCCTGCCGCACCGACCGTTCCGTAGCCGCTTCGTGCGAGCTCGGTGTTCCTGGCTCCGTAGCCGTCGGCCCCGATGGCGCCGTAGCCCGTGCGAGAGAGGTCGCGCGTCCGGCTCCCGTAGCCGTCGGCTCCGACGGTGCCGAAGCCGGAACGGTTGTGCTCGAGCGCTCGTTCTCCGTAGCCGGACGGGCCGGCGGAGCCGTAACCGGACTTCTGGATCGTGCGCTCGCGAACCCCGTAGCCTGCCGTGCCGACGGTGCCTGCTGCTGTCTCGACGGCCGTGAAGGCGTCCGCTCCGTAGCCTGCCGCCCCGACCTTGCCGTAGCCGGTTTCGACGCTGAGAACCTCGTCGGCGCCCGCTCCGAAGGATCCGGCCTTGCCGTAGCCGGTCTTGCTGAAGGTTCGGGCGGCGACGCCGTATCCTGCCGCGCCGACCTTGCCGTAGCCGGCGTTGACGTCCGTGAAGGCGTCGGCGCCGTAGCCTGCCGTGCCGGCGTTGCCGTAGCCCGTCTTCTCGGAGACGATGGGGCGGTTGCCCCAGTCGTCGAGGATCCCGAACCCGGTCTTCGTGTAGGTCTGGGGGGCAGGCACCCTTACTGCGACGCCGTAGCCTGCCGCCCCGACCTTGCCGTAGCCGGTTTCGGTGCGAACCTGCTCGGGCGCGATCTCGAAGCCGATCACGCTCGTCTTGTCGTTGCCGGTGTTGTAGGTGCCGCCCGACATCGTGCCGGGGTCGGCGGTCGGCGTGGCGGTCTGCAACTGGCACATGCAGCCCTGCGCGCCGATCGACGTGGACGTGTACTCGGCAACCGCCTCTGTCCAGTCGCCGCCCGTTTCCCCGGTGAACGCGTCGATCGAGTTGTTGTCGTCCTGCGCGACCAGCGCGACGGCGAGGGACCCAGTGATGTGAGTGGTGACGGCCGGGGCGGTCGGGTCGCTGTCGGACGTGGACGACGCGAAGCCCCGGCAGATGTTCTCGATGTTCCCTGCCGTGCGACCCAGGAACCGGTAGATGCGGCCGTACCGTCCGGCCGTGCCGCCCGTCGTCCCCCAGTTGACGGTGGCGCCGTCCTCGGTGCCGTCCGCGACCTTCCCGAACACCCACGCCCGACCGGTGGGCGAAGTGGCGCCGACATCGACAGGGCCGTACAGGAGCGTCCACCCGGCAGGCGTTGACGGGGACGTGGAGGTGTCGAGCTTGACGATGTGGGCGATCAGGATGTCGCCCGAGTTGATCGTGGCGGGGCAGACGAGCGCCAGTTGGGCGCCGTTGGATTCGGTGCCGCTACCCGATCCCGCCGACGAATAGGAGACCGCCATCTAAAGCCTCCCTACGATCCCGACCCCCGCCTTCGTGATGGCGGCGACGACCGTGCCGCCGCCGAAGTCGTCCAGCCGCACGGACGTGTAGTGGTCCGCCCCGGCCCCGATGTATCCGCCCGAGGAGTAGGTGCTGTCGGTGCGCGTCCCGATCGACGCCCAGGCTCCCGCTCCAACCTTGTAGTAGGCCGTGATCGAGGTGCCGACCACCTCGATGCCGATGCTGTCCCCGGCCGTGATCGTCTGCGAGATAGCCGAGCCGAGCAGCGTGTCGGCGTTGTTGGTGACAACCAGGATCTCGACCGTGTCCGCGAGAGCGTTCGCCGAGACGGCATACCCGTCCGGGTTGGCCGTCCCTACCTGTTGCAGGCGGGCGAAGACGCGGCCGTTGTTGTTGACCGAGGCGTTCATGGACGAGATCGTGATGTACGCCTCTTCGTCCGCTCCGAACGTGCCCGCATCCCAGTAGGCCCACAGATAGGGGGAGCCGCTCGCCCACTGCCCCGACGAGATCGTCCCGACCGAGCCGGTGCCGTCCAACGACGACCAGCCATCCAGGGTCCCACCGAAGCTGTCGAGGACGCCTGTGGTAGGGAACGCCATGCGCTAACGACCCCGCGGGCCTATGATCAGCCCGTGTAAATCCAGGAGGGCGTCACCTTAATCACATCGTTGGTGTTGATCGCGACGCCCGTCACGTCGTCGAAGTTGGCGCCGAAGTAGACGACGCCGGCGCCCTGCGTCAACGAGTTCGTGATCAGGAACCCATTGACCGTCCCCCAGACGGCGGTCGCGGTCGCGAACGTCACCTGGGCGGCACCCGACCCCCACCCCGACTGGGATGTGGCCGCTGTCCCCCACGACGACGACGAGATCGTCGCCCGCGCGTAGGCGCCCGCGGACGCCACCTCCGACCACGTCGCCGTGATCGTGGCGATGGACGACCCCACCGTCGAGGCCGAGTAGCCGGTGAACAGGCCGATCCAGGTGTTCGCGGGGCCGGACCCACCTTTCGGGAAGCCCGCGTAGATCAACGTCAATCCTTCGTTCGGGAAAATCTCCGCCATTTCTCTCTCCTCCTAGCTAACCGGGAACATGCGGGCGCCACGGGCGTGACCCTCCGTCTTGCAGGCCGAGCAGTACCAGCGGTCACCGACGAGCATGACTATCGAACGGATCGCACCGCAGTCGCAGCAGACCGTGATCATCTGCTTCACGTCCCCCATCTCGTCGAGCAGCGCCACGGCAGGGTGGCCGTTGATCGTGTCGGGCTCCTGCAGCGCCAGTCCCGGCACGATCACGCTCACTGCCCCTCCTCGAGAGGCATGAACAGGTGCTTGAACTGCTCGTCGGCGGACGAGAACTCCGTCAGGGCCCCCCACCGGTTTTCGCGGTAGGCGGGCCGCACGTTGAAGATCCCGAGGTGCCCCATCGTCGCCGCCGTGGTCGCGAAGAGACGGAAGCCGAGCTCGCGGGCGCGCAAACAGAAGGTGATGTCCTCGTTCATGATCACCTGTCGGCCGTCACGGTCGGGCGTCGAGTTGAACCACGGGTCACCGACCGCGTCGAGCACCTCGCGTCGGATCAGCATTCCGGCGGACCCGGCCGCGTCGACCTCCAACACGCCTGACGGCGGGATCTCCTCGAACGAGTAGGGCCGCAGGAGCTGGATTCCGTTCTCGTCGTAGCGGCCCTCGAGGAGGTGGTAGAGGACGAGGTGCCAGGGAGGGTTGCGCTTCACGACGAGCGGCACCATCAGGTCGGCCTCGGGGTGGGCGTCCATCTCCGCCAGCAGGACCTGCAGGGTGTCAGTCGGCCAGACGTGGTCGTCTCCCAGCACCCACAGCCAGCGCTCGTCCGGCATCATCTCCCGCACGATCGAGTTCAGGTTCTCGATCACGTTCGCGGACGCCGCCGCGTGGATCCTGCTGCCGCGCGGCTGCACCGTTCCCGCCAGGGAGATCGTGAACAGCATGAAGCGGCCGATCTCGGATGTCGGCAGGGCCACGCAGCCCGGTTGGGACGCGAGACCGCGGCTCACTGTGTCTGCGGCCAAGCCTTCATCATCACGTTGTGGCCGCCGACCATCTCCTCCATGACCTGCAACTTGACGGGCGTCCCGTCGATCGAGGACATCGCTCCCGCCTGAAGCCAGGACGCTGTTTCCTTGCTGCACGCGAACTCCTTGTAGTCGGTCTGGAACAGGAACAGCTTCCCGAACGGCAGGGGGCCGTCGCTGAGGGGGTGGCTGGCGCTACTCACGTCTCGGTGATGTACTGGACGATGCCCTGGGCGAGTCCGCTGGTCGTCACGATCGACAGGTCTTCCTCGTCCCCCGTTTGCGCCCACACGTACTCGGACGGCGCCACCACGAAGCCTCCCTTCGCGGCCACGTCGAACGTTCCGGTCAGGTCGGACGTGCCGGCGAACTTGATCGTTCCGGCCGCCGACAGGGTGATCGTGATCCCCACGATCTTGTGCTTCAAGCCGGCTTCGGCGGCGGCCAGTACGGTCGTCCCCGCCGCTGTCTGTGAGACGGCGGCGAACCGCATCGTCTTGCCGCCGTTGCTGGACGCCGACACGATCGCGATGCCCTGCGCCATGTTCGGGGCGCCGTCGACAGCGCCGTCGCCGTCCTCGCCCGTGCCCGTCTGCACACGGTTGATCCACGCCCGGTCGTCCCAACGGTGTCCCGGCGAGGCCGGCTTCCACATCCAGGCGCTGCTCACAAGACCTTCTTCAGTTCGGAGATCGCCTGCGCGAACGGCTCCAGCCCGCGGATCCGGTCGGCCTGCTGGTCGATCTCAGCCTCGAGCGCCTGCAACCGCTTCTCCTGGGTTGCCGCCTCGACGGCAGCCGCCTCCGCCTCCGCCCGATACTCGGACGCCTTCGCGGACGACACAGCAGCCTTCCGTTCCGCCTGCTCGGTCCGCTGACGCAACCCCGAAAGCTCCTCCCGCAACCCGGACGCGGCCCGCTCCGCCTCGTACAGCTTCTGCTGCAACGGAGCGATCTCCTCCGCCTGCGTCTGCGCCGCCGCCCGCACGGTGTTAGCCCGACCCAACTCCTCGACAAGCTGCTTCTTCTCCTTGATCAGATCCTGGTTGCCGCGCCGCAGCTCCTCGTTCCGCTGCTTGATCTTCGTCATCTCCTCGATCAGGTCGGTGGCGGTGATCGTGCTCATGCCGCGACCGCCATCGGCGCCGAGACTTGCAAAGCCTCTTCCCACAACGGCAACAGCCGGTGAATGTTCCTGTTCTCGTCCACCCAGGCGCGAGCCTCGGCCGCCAACTGGCGCGCCTCCTCACGGTTCCCGACAAGCCGCTTCACATGGTGGAAGAAGTCCTTTGCGGTGCGCGCCTTCAAGCAGAACTCGTCGTGCTGCCAGTGGCTATACGGAGGAACATCGGATGCGATCACAGCGGCACCTCCCATCGTCAACTCGCTCGCCTTCACGTCGGAACGGAAGACCGAGAAGTGGTCAGGCATCACCGGGCAAACACCGACGTCCAACATGCCCATCAGCAGGCGGTAGGCGTCCAGGTCATTCACCCAGGGAAGACTCGTGCACGGAAAGCGCCACTTGGGGTCGATTCCGAGCGTCAGCACTTCCACGCCCGGTTGCCTCGCCGCCCACTCCAAAGCTCGTGTGACGAGATGGATGTCGGCCACATGCGAGGTCGACGCGAACCAGCCGATCCGAAACACGTCATCGTCTGGCCGGCGCACATGAGCCCAGTCGACAGGATCGACCGGATTCGGAATCACGTAGACGCCGTCGTTGAACTTGCTGTAGGCGGACGCAAGCTGCTCGGTCGTCACGATCACACCGTCCGCCCACTTGACGATGTAACGGTGGCCCTCGTAGGTGTGGACGGCCTCGCCGATCCGTCGGCCCCAGTTCGACTTCGCTCTGATCTTGCCGCCCGGGTCGATCAGGTAGTTGTCGTCCACCTCGATCAGAGTGCGGATTCCCGTCTCCTGCAAATGATGCTGGAGGACGGCCCAGGAGCGGTCTCCCGCGAACTGCAGCACCGCCGCCTTGCCACGATGGAACGGAAACAGGATCTCTTCCAGGTCGTCGCCCGTCTCCACGACCTCGACGCCGGGTTTCGCCTTGATCGTCGCGTACAGGTCGCCCTGCGCGATTCCCGGCAGGTAGCGGGCAGGCAGAACGCAACGCAGGTAGGCGCAGGCGTGGGTCGCCTGATAGTAGAACGTCGCCTTCGGCTCTGGCTTCTCACCCACGATCACAGCCCGGGTCGCGTCGACGTCGTAGTCGCTCGTTCGGCCGTTCTCGACGAGGCGTTTCCCGTAGAACGTGACCTGGCAGGGCTTGAACCGCCAACCCGCCCGCAAACCACGCACGTACAAGTCCCAGGCTTCCAGCGGGGCGGCCTGCGCCCGGTAGCCGCCGGTCTGGAGGAACGAGTCGCGCAGGACGAGCGCCGCCGCCGGCACGTAGTTGTCCTCGAGCAGGCGGTTGGGGCAGAACGGAGGCACCGGCTCCGCCCATTCCTCGTTGCGTGTCTGCGGGTCGACGCCCATCACTCCCTGGTAGACGACGTCGGCGGCGAACGCCATCTCGAGCAGGTTCTCCAGCATCCGCGGGGCGGCAAGGTTGTCGTTCGAGAAGACGAGAACCCACTTCGTCTCGGCCTGTTCGACGGCTTCGTTGACCGCCTCGGCGTACTCGCCGTCGTTGACTGCCAGCAGGTACGGGGTTCCCTCCGGGAACGACGCGATCGCCTCCCGCGTCCACTGCGAATCGGCCTCGTCCCTGTGGACGGGGATCACGACCGTGACGTTCGGAGTCACGCCTCGACGAGATCTTCGAGTTCGGCGTCCTCCTGCTGGGCGGCGAGCGCGGCTTCGTAGGCCGCGAGGATCCGGTCGTCGTTCCGGTTCTGCCGCTCGTAGGCGATCAGGTCGTCCAACGGAATCCCCGTCGCTTCCGCCGTCGCGAGGTTCTGCGCCGCGACCTTCTCCCAAGTGCGCTGCCCCTGGATCGCGAGAGCCTCATACGTCGGCCACGGTGGCGCCACCCTCGGCTGCTCCGCGATGAACCAGTACGGATTCGGAGTGTCACGCAAATGACAGACGACAGCGTCGTGCTCGTCATCCGTCCACTTGTAACGCCTCGCCGTCTCGGCGGAATCGAAGACGCCGATCATCATCGCGATCGGCTCGTCCTGCGCGCGGCCCTTGAAGTCGAAGCGCTTCGACGCCTCGTCCACGACCCAGGCCGGCGCCCCGCCTCGGGTGAACTGCGCCACCAGGCGCTTGCGCTTGCCGACGAACGTGCCCTGTGTGTCGGTCAGTGCCTCCTCGAGGCGGCAGACGACCTGCAGGTTCGACTTGTCAGACACAGCGATGATCGGTGCCTCCACCGTGAATCAACTCCTTCTTTGGGGTACAGAAAGGATCCCGGCCGCCATGACCGCCCCCCGTGAGGGACGATCAGAGCGGTCGAGAGATCAACCAACCACGTCGTCGAGCAGGGCATGATGAATTTCCTGCGCGACAACCAGCGTTCCTTCGTACAGGTACTCCTCGGCGATCGCGTCTGCGTCGGGCGCCTGCCGGTTGCGGAGCAACTGGGTGTCCTGCATCGGAGCCTCAGCGACAGACTCCATGTCCACGAGAAACGCCTTCGTGGAGTAGAAGTTCGCCGTCAGGGCACCGTAGGCACCCCACTGGCGCTTCACGACCACGGGAATGCTCGTCCCGTAGACGGCCGAGATGTGCGCGTCCACCTTCGCACCCCACACGCGAGCCGAGGGCGGAGCCTGAACCCAGTTGTCGCCGAGGAACTCGGAGACGACCTGGGCCACGATCGGAGACGCGAACAGGACCTTGTTGGACGAGCCGTACTGCAGGCCCGTCCGCATGAAGTCGTTGAACGTGCCCTTGTCGAGCGTGGACGCCGACGTGACGTTCGTGGTGATGTACTCGATCAGCCCGCCTGCGGTGTGGCGCGGGTTGTTCGTGCCGGTCGTGTACGACCTCGCGCCGAAGAAGAACATGTTTTCCTTGTCGGTCAGGTGCTCCGACGCCTTCTTCTTCCGCTCCTTGCCGAGCAGCGAGCCCGCGTAGAAGCCCGTCTGGGTTGCCGTGCGCGTGAACCGCCAAGCGTTCCGGACGATCTGCGTGTAGTTGAACGCAGCCACACGCTGCGTACCGAGGGCGGTCGGCAGGGTCGCGCCCTGCTCGTTCGAGCCGCCCACGATCACGATGCCGCCGTCGGCCGTCGTGGCCGCCGTCGCCGCCGTGACCGCGCCGATGCCCCGGACGACCGTGATCGCCGAAGCACCGACGTCCGTGACCCTCACCGCCTCGCCCGTCTGCACGATCCGAGCGATGTCACCGGCCTTGAAGTACGAGCCGGTGTTGGTGGTGACGGTCAGGTTCGTGTCCGCCGAAGTGGCGGTGGCCGCAAGGCCGGTCGTGCGTGGCGCGAGACGATCCTCGAGCCACTCCTTCTTGAAGCTGGTCGCACGCTCCTGCGGCAGCTTCGCCAACATCGTCCCGAACTGGGACGTGTCGGAATCGAGCATTGCGAGCTGGTCGCGCATGTCGACCTTGAGCTCTGCTGCGAGCGGGTCGGCGGTGTCGACGAGCCCGGAGACCATGGTGGTCGCCATCTGTGGTCTGACTCCTGTCAGAGAGGGTTGACTGACTTGTTGCACCTCTCGTCCCGGTTGCCCCATCTGGGGGCGGGAGTCGGTGATGGTTCGGTTGGCGAGGGCCTCCGGGGAGGGTTGCCTCTAGCTGTCGCGCAACGCCGAAATATCGAACTCGGACCACGAGTCAGCGAGACGCTGCCCCGGGGTCTTGTCCGGCGGTTCGGACATGCTCGTCGAGGCCGACCCTACGATCGCCTCGCGTTTCGCCTGCTCGGTCGCAGCCACGTGTTCCTGCGCTGCGACCCGGGCCCGGTCTTGGAGGTTGCCGCTCGCGCGGGCTCTCGCCAGGTCGGTCAGGCTTTTCAGGGCAGCCTCCATCTTCGGCTTCTCGCCGGACTCGAGGGCCGGTGTCACCCAGTCGTAACCGGATGCGGCCATCTCCTCCACGATCTGCCCCATGATGGGTTGTAGCTGCTCGAAATCGGGGTTGGACTGCTGGATCGTCCGGTAGGCGTCGGCGACGAACCGGAGGTTCTGTTGCTCCGCGACCGGGGCCGCGATGCCCGTCACCTTCGCCTCCAGGTCGCGCAACTGCTGCTGCATCTGCAGGTTCTGCTCCCACAACGCGGGGGCGCCGGGCGCAAGTTCGTTCCATTCCTGCTTCGCCCGCTGATACGCCTGCTGGTCGCCGACCGTCAGCGCGTAGAGCGCCGCCTGCTGCGGGTCGGTTTGCAACAGCGACTCGAAGTCCTGAACTGTCTGCGGCCGTTGTGCCTGCACGACCTCGGTCAACTGCTCCAACTGGGAGCGAAGGTCGCCCTGGTCGCTGCGGAGCGAGCCGAGAAGCTGCTGTGCTTCCAGGTACGCCTGCTCCAACTGCTCGGTCGTCTTGTATTTGCCCGCGAGGAGACGCTCGGCCGATTCCTCCGACGTCTCGTTGGGCAGGAACTGTCCTGTCTCGGGGTCGCGCGGGCGCTCGGTGGCGGTTGCCGCGGCCGGCTCGTCCGGGCCGTCGTCCGTCTCGGCCGGTTGCTCCGTTTCGGGGGCGGCCTCGATCGGGGTCAGGGTGCCCCAGTCGAACTCTTCTGTTGAGGTCAAGCGATCACCTGCTCCTTTTCGTTGCGGAACGACTTGTTCAGCGCCTGCTCCGGCTTCCGGATCAGGTCGAACATCGCCTTGTAGTAGCCGCGCTCGTAGGCGAGCGCCAACTGGTCGATCGTCTTGTCCGTGAACAGCAACAGCTTCGAGAGCCCTAGCGCCCGTTTCTCCGCCGACGTCTCGACCGTCCCCTTCAGCACCGCCCAACCCGGATGCTTCGTCAGATCGGCCAGCAACTGCTGCTCTCTGTCGCTAAGAGCCAACGGACTGTCCGCCCCCTTGCGAGGCGAGGAACCCCTGCATCATGGATGCGGGAGATTGCGTCATCGCGTTCGACGGCGACTCCGGGCCCGCGGCCAACGCTGGGTTCGTGACGCCGTTCGCGGACCCGTTCGGCTGCGCCTGCGTCTGCTGCGGCGCTGCCTGCGGCGCAGGTGTCGCTGCCATCTTGTAGCGCTCAACCGGCCCCTGGTCGAACGCCTCCACATAGTCCTTGATCAGCGCCCACGGATCCATCGCCGCCACCTTGCCGCCCGACTGGGCCGAGATCCCCGCCACCATCGGCAGCATCTGCCCCAGTGCCTGGAACTTCGAGGTCGCCTCCGCCCGCCGCGACTCCCGAATCAACGACTCCGTCATCGGCCTGATCGAGAAGTTGAACTCGCCCTGCAGCATCTCCGGCACGATCTCCTTGATCTCCTGCTCCGAGTCGATCCCCAACACCGCCACGTAGACCGGATCGCGAACGTACTGCTGATCGAGTTCGACGAACTGCTGACCCACCCGCTCGACCGTCTGGAACCAGTGCGTCTTCGCGGTCGTCAGGCTTCTCTGCGCGATCGACGCGACGAGCGAAGCCTCGGTGGCGGTGTTCGCCCCCGTTGTGCGGGCCTCCGACGTCGACGTGAACGGCTGCGCCTGCGACAGATTCTGCAAATCGGCCTTCAACCGTTGAATGTGAGGCAATCCGACCTGGGCCTGGTTGTACTCCGGCGTCCACATCCGCACCTGCTCCGGAGACGAAACCGGCCAGAGCGCATACGGCTCGAACACAAGCGCCTCCGGATCGTCGAGATCTTCCCGGTACATGATGATCGGCATGATCGACAGCATCAGCGCGTCCAACGTCAGGTTCTCAACCGACCAAATCTGCTCCTGAATCTCCTTCAACTGGTCTACCTGCGACCAACCGTCCATCTGCAACGGCTTCTTCCGCGACGAGAAGAACACGAACGGCATCAGCCCATGCCAGTAGGGCGACTCCCGCTCCGACAGCAGCACCTGCCGCTCCCCGATCGTGTACACCCGAAGCGTGCCGTCGTCCTCGCGCCGCCAGATCTCCCACACCTCGATCCGACCCTGACGCCGCCGGTCGACCTGACCCTGACGGGAGCGCTCCCGGTCCTTCAGCTGCTCCACGTTCTTCCAAACGCCGGCCCGCTGGTAGGCGAGCGCCTCCGCGTAGGTGACGTACAAGCGATGCCCGATCATCGAGCAACGCTCCGTCGTCGTCGCCCCCATGTCCCAGACGAGATCGCGGTTGTTGCACACCTCCACGCAGGGGCCGTCGAACTCGACCGCCGGCTCCTCCGTCTCCTCCAACTGCGGGAACAACTCGTGCGGCACCAACTTCTTCTTCATCCTCGTAGACCGATGCCAATACACCTTGCACCACGAAATCCCCGCCAGCCGCTCCTGCAACAGCATGTCCCGCTGCTTCTCCGCGAACCGATCCTGGCGCAACTGCCAGTCCAGCAGCCACTCGAACGCCTGCGTCCCCTGCCGCACCCGCTCCAACTCACCCTCACCGTAGAACTTCGGCCGCGGCTCCAACTGGAACTTCAGATCAGGGTCGACCATCGACGCGATCGTCGTCTCCACGATGTGCTGCACATAGCGGGGCGTCTGCTGATGCGTCCAGTTCGCCACCTCGGCCGTGCGCTTGAAGACCCCCTCGTAGGCGCGCTCCGCCTGCTCCAGATTCTCCACGAAGTCGTCGTGGTCGCCCGCGAGCTCGTCCAACTCCTTCAAAGCCTCGGCGGCCTTGCCGGAAAGAACCTTGACCGCCACGCTAGGCGTACGCCTGCCCGACAGCCGGGCTCATCTTGCCGGAGATCGCCTGCTGCTGGTTCTTCTCCCCCGACGCCTTCAACTTCTGCAGCAGCGACGTCACCTGCTCCAAGATCAACTTGTCCGCCTCTGAGAAGTTGCCGTCAGACGCGGCAAGCTCGCGCGCGTCGGCCAGGATCCGGTCGAACTTGCCGGCCGCGTCGAGCGAGGACCCATCGCCACCGTCCGCGGACGCCGCCAACTGCTCCGGAGGAGGATCCATCCCTGGAGCGAAGCCGGCCATTCCCCCGAGGGGACCACCCTGAAATGAAGGCATCGTTCTCTCCTAAGCTCGCGTGAACGCCGGCCGGGCGGCCACCGTGTGCGTCTTGCGCTGCCGCCGCCGCGGATGCGCGCCCCGCAACCGGAACATCTCCAACGTGATCGCCGCCGCCATCACCCGGTCATCCCTGGTGCCCTGCTGCGCAGCCGGCGAAGGACCCGAATCATGACGAACGAACGTCTGCATCTCGGAGAGCAAGCCTCCGGGAAGCCCCGGCAGGGTACGTTCCCGGAGGGCCTGCTCAAGCCCGTTGACGATAAGCGGCCGAGTCTTTGAGTTGGTCGGGAAGCCAAAAGGCTTCGCTTCCGTCAAGTCGGGCCTCGACGACATCACATGCCGGTACAAGCGCGGATACGGCCTTCGTCCGGCGCGCCCGTCGCGGAGCGCGATGATGACGGCCTCGCCGTAACCGCCGGCCGTCTCCACGGCGATCAAAGCGGTGTTGAACCAACGGCCCAGATAGTGAAGTTGAGCAGCGTAGACGTCCGCGTCGACCCGCCCGTGAAACTCGGCGACGAGCTCGGAGGTCGCCAGATCCACGACATAGGCGGCCGAATAGTCCAGCCCGCGGCCCGTGGCGACGTCAGCACCAACGGCGTATTCGCGCTCACGATCCGGGACCCGGAAAACACTGATCATCCCCTTCGGCCGGGCGACGAACCTAGCCGAAGTCAGCTCGACCTGCTCGAAGTCGCCTCGCTTGACGACGCTCGAGCGGCGCCAGCGCGCATACCAGTTCAGATCATCCGGGTCGAAGAAAACCCGGTTCGTGAGCGTGAACGCCTCATGCTCGTTCGCCGGATACTGCTCCGCCCGCTCATAGGAGCGCAAGCCCCGCACCTCCGGATCATGCTCGTACCACCGGTCGTCCCGATCCGGATGCAACGACCACGGCAAAAACCGGGTCGAGAACCCGGATTCCTCCGCCGTCACCCACAACCAGTGAAAATGGTTGCCGTCCCCCGTCTCCGCATCCGAAACGCCGTTCGCGGTCGAGACGATCACGATCTTGCCGCGCGAACCCGCCGCCGGCTGCACCGCCTTCATGATGTCGGCCGCGTTGTCCATCCGCGAGAACTCGTCCATCAGCACCAGCGCGGCCGTCGACCCGTGCCCCGACGCCGTCGCCGACGACATCGCCACGATCTTCGACGTCCTGCCATCCGGAAACTCCAACTCGATCTCGCCGCCGTTCGGCAGCACCCCCCGCGCCGGCTTCAACACCTTGACGCCCATCCGTAAATGCTCCGGCAAAGATCCGAACAGACGCCAGCAGCGAATCACGTTCTCCACGCTCTCGTCCTGCTTCTGCCGGTAAATCAGGATCCGCGAGCCAGGCTTGCAGACCGCCACCCAAACCGCATAGGCACACGCCACCCAGGTCGCCCCCAACTGGCGGGCCTTCAGAAGGATGCACCTGGATTCGTCGTGCATCCAGAACAGCAGATCCCGCTGCCAACCCCAACCGGACGCCTCCGCCACCAGCTCGTCGCGCAAATGCGAGAACGAGAACTCCTCCGCCGTCCGCTCATCCGGAGCCCGCATGAACGAACAGAAAAACCCCGGATCCTCGCTCGAGCGCCGCTGATCCAGGATCCGCTGCGCCAACAGCCTGCGCGCGTCCTCAACGGTCGTGTAGCGGTCAACCGTCGTCAACCGGGTCTCCCCAGTCCTCATGCAGCGCCTCGTGCAGAAAGCCGTTCATCCCCCACTTGGTCAGCGTGTCCCCCGCCGCGTCGCCAGTGTTCTTGGACAGCCACCGACCGCCCTTCTCATCCATCCACTCAGCGACGACAACCCATCCGGTGAGGATGCTCTCAGTGCCATCGTCCAACCCTGGTCCGTCTGCCTGAATCGCAGCGCCGATGCGCTTCCGGCGCTCGGTCGAGTCGGCACTCATGCCTCCACCCCCCCAGCTCAATACAGGACCCGACACGACACAACCCGCAGCCGACCGGCCCGCACGACCACCGTGCAGACATAGCCGCGACCCACCAGCCGCGACGGTCGCCTCGCCCCAGGCGCCGGATCAGGCGCCACGACCGCAGGCGGCAAAGCAACGACCGCCATCAGTCCGGCTCCGCCGCCCAAGCCATGAAATCCTCCACCGGCCCAATCGCAGCCGCAGGCAACTCCGCGAACTCAGCCTCCACAACCTCGCCCGCAATCGCAGCCAACTCAGCCGACGACAACGCCTGCAACGCCGCCAACGTCCTCGCCCCCACATCCACCGTCACCGAACGAACATCCTCCGGCCGCCCATACGCCTGATTCGCGAACACCTCAAACGCCCTCGCCCGCGCCACAATATCCGGCACCTCCACCGGCACCTCCACCAAATTCTGCTTCCCACACCCCCGACACTCAAACACCCCCTTCACCAACCGCTGCCGCGACGCCGACAACGTCTCCCGCCACAACTCCAACACCAACCCCTCCAACTCCACCCGCTCCTCCCGCGACAACCGCTCCGCCGACTCCTTCAACATCGTCCGCAAATCACTCACGGCTACAAGACCACCCTAGAAGCGGGAACAGACACGCAGGCGAAAGTCAGATCAGACAACAGTCTCCTCGCGAGAACATGGCTCAGTTGTGGGACAGATACCCGCTCGGAGGGACCCGCGAATCTCACGGTTCGGCGGGGGTACCCCACCCCCTCTCGACGCCGACAGCGTCTAGCCCACCACCGTCGGCTAGACAGAATCAGCGCGAACGGCTTGGATAGATGGGTCTACGCGCAGGTTGCCTGCCTCGTCGTACATAGCGTCAAGGATCATGGCGTGCGCTTCACCGTTGGTGATCCGGGGTAGTAGCCCGAGCTGCTGTAAGCGCATCAGACGTGGGCCTGAGCAGGGCTTCCCGGATATACGCGGGGTCGGCCCGAACAGGGTATCTGCCTCGCGTCGTGTCGCGGGAATCGGCCTCTTAGATCGCCGTCGTTGGCTGATAACAGCGTTCTTCTCGATCCGTGGCGTGAGGTGTTCCCCTTGCTGCTTAGCCCGTTCGGCTACCGGGGTTGCCACCTTGAAGTCTCCTTCCCCCTGGACGGCTGTGAGCTTTGGCTCTTGGTTAAGACGGCCGCCGCTCGGCGTCGAGGGGGCTGGGAGACGTTCATAGCGTTGGGCGGAGCTTGGAGGGTGGGTTTGAAGCGAGCTTCGCCTGGCTGAGGTCGATTGTGCCTGATCCTCTCGGGGTTTGTCAAGTGGTGTTCTCCTTGTTGTCGTTTTCGTCGTTGGTTGGTTCGAGGCTGGTGTAGTAGGCGGTCGTTTCGTCGTTGCTGCTGGCTGCGTGGGCGGTGTCCCAGAGGGTTTCTCGTTCGAGTGCTTTGAGGGTGATGCCGTGTTGGTGTTGGAGTTCGTCGAGGGCGAGGGCGAAGGTGTCGCTGTCGGGGGTTGTCCAGGTGGTGGCGAGTGTGTGTGCTGCGGCGAGTGCTTTGTCACGCGTGACTCCTGCGGGCCCGTAGGGGTTGCCCGCAGGGGGGGTCTCTTTAGAGACCCCCTTAGTGGGGTCTTGCCATGCGTTACTAACGCGTGGCGTAACGCGTGACTGTGACGCGTTACGTTTACTTCGATGGCGTTTCTGCCGTTCTCGCTGTAGCTCCCGTTTTGCCTGTAATTCAGCGCGGCTTGGGTTGTACTCGAGGTAGTCGTGTACCTGCCAACCGTCGTCGGTAACGACCCACAGTCCAGCCGATACGAGCTGTTTCGCGATGGCCTTTGGGCGATCTATCTTCGAGTTAGCACCCGAGAAACGGAGGGCTATCTCGGAGATAGCACCGTCTGTGAGGTTCCGGGCACAGTACGCGAGCGCAGTTATCCACAGGCGAAATGCCTTGTCTGAGAGCCCTACGACCTTCGGGTTTTCGGCCATTCCGTCGTCGATCAGGAGGTAGGGCACCGGGCCTCCTGAGGTGCTCGAGTGTGGTTGAGGGCGCCCTGGCCGTGGTTGTCTAGGTCACGGAGGCGGGCGCCCTCGGGCCGATCGTACACCGGCCGTAAATCAGTTCTTTCCCCGCACTTGACAACCGAGTATTGACCTGTCAATATGAGGTTGTCTAGGTCACTACAGCAAGGAGGCACGCCGTGTACGAGCGCATTGAGGCGATTCAGGAAGCAGCCGAAGTTGAGCGCGACGAGGTGCCCGGCGATCCGACCGACTTCAAGTACGGCTACGTCTGCGGGTTGGAGCGCGCGGCCGACATCGTGCAAGGCCTCGCGCATGGAGTGACCCCCGATGCTGTCTGACGCAGGTAAGCGGGAACTCTTGCGCGCGGTCGCTCGTAAGCGTCGCGTTGACGAGGAGTACCTGGAAACGATCGAGGATCTACTGCGTGACCGGGTCACGTACGCCGATCTCGCGGCCGTGCTCGGTGTCACCCGGCAGGCCGTGCAGCAGTACGTGTCGCGGGAGAGGAGGAAGACGTGAGACTGATCGGCTACTACCGCTGCTCGACCGACGCCCAGGGAGAATCCGGGCTCGGGTTGGAAGCGCAGGAGTCCGCTGTGCGCTCGTATGCGGCCGCCAGAGGCTACGAGCTGGTCGCCGAGGTACGCGAGGTCGCGTCGGGAGGCAAGGAGGACCGGGAGCTTCTCGCGGGTGTGCTTGCGTCGCTGCGGCATGGGGACGCGGACGGTCTGATCGTGGCGCGGATGGATCGGCTGACTCGTTCGTTGCGTCAGTTCGCGGAGATCGCGGAGACGGCGCAGAAGAAGGGTTGGAGCCTGATCGCTGCTGACGGTTCGATCGACATGACGACGCCGGGCGGCCGGGCGATGGCAGGCATGCTTGCTGTCTTCGCCGCTCTGGAGCGGGACATGATCTCGACTCGCACTAGGGAGGCGTTGCAGGCGAAGAAGCGGCGGGAGGGCAAGTTGGTCGGCAATAAGCCCCGCGTCGACCCCGTGGTCGTGGAGCGGATCCGGGCGGAACGTGCGGCGGGGTTCACGTATCGCGCTATCGCCGCGTCGCTCGAAGATGACGGGGTCGCTACTGCCCAAGGTGGGCGTTGGTGTGCCGGCACGGTCAGGTTCATCGCTCACGCCGCCGTCTCCGAGTAGACGGCCGGCGTGCCGCGGTACTCCCTCGAGATCCAGCGCAGAGCGGCCCCTACCACGTGAGGGTCGACTCTGCGATCCCACTGACGCACGAGCATGTAGTTCGTCTTGCCGTGCAGGATCGTGGCGCGAGCGACGACCTCCATGCTGCGCGGCAGCTGGGTCGGGACGCGGTCTCCCGAGTGTGTCCTGCGGAGGTGAACTTCGCGACGCACAACCTCGGCCTCGAGGTAGCGGGCGCGCACGTTCCACCAGGCTGCGCCCGCGGAAACGTTGCGCTCAAGCATCGGACGCCCATGGCCGGCAAGCCAGCGCAGCCGCTCGAGGCAGCGCTCGAGCTCTTGGTATTCGCGCGTCCAGGTGGCGGCGTCGAAGACGTTGATCCTGGACTCGTGGTGCGATCCGCCTCCGCCTCCGCCGGAGCCCTCGGAGCGGGCTTCGTTGTAACGCGACAGCATCTCGTGGAGAGTGTCGACGCGGTCTGTGGAGCGGTAGTGAGGGCGTTCGACCGTCATGATGGTGTGCAACGCCATCAGCGGGTTTCGTGGCTGTGGATGTTGAGGCCGATCGTGTTCGTGACGTGGTCTTCGCCGTCGCTGTGTTTGATCGTCCAGTCGGCCCGGTGGCCGTCAAGTGTGGGGACCGGGATCGTGAAGGGCTTGGGATCGAAGAGCTCGCCGCCGGCTGCTATCTGGTCGGCGAGGGGGCCGTCGACGTCGAGGACTTCGCCTGTGGCGGCGTCGACGGTGAGCGTGGAGCTGGTCATGCGGGGTCTCCTTCGGGGAGGGGTTGGACGACGATGTCGACTCCTGGCGGGCGGTTGTCGTTGGCGTAGACTTTGCGGGCGTGCAGGGTCGCGACCTGCGAGTCGTCGCGCCACACTTGGGCGGTGGTGAGCGCGTCGAGGATGGCGCGGCAGAGCTTGTCGAGATCCGGTTTCTTGGGGCTAAAGGTGGGTGCGTCGGGCCGGAGTTCGGCGTGGTGTTTGCCTGTGCGGTAGTGGGCCTTGGGACGGACGAGCCTGAAGGTGAGGTTGAGGTTGACGGGGCCGGTCAGCGGTGGTGTCTGGCCTTTCGCCTGCCTCGCTTCCCAGGCGACCGTGTCGCGCCACGGACGCAGCGTCTTGGAGGATTCGACCATGATCCCGCGGCCCACGTGTCTCTTGCTTCCCTGGGGGGCGGGGTTGCCGTGCACGGTGACCTCGAGGCGGGTCACGCTGCGCTCCTGCCCGGCCATTGGAACGGCGGCCGCGGCTGGTCGAGTGTCTGGCGGGCCGCTTGGATGGGCTGCCAGTGGTCGGGGCAGCTGTAGCGGTCTGGGTCGATCGTTCGGGTGGGGATCTCGATGACGTCGACCAGGCACGAGCATTTCGAGCAGACCATGAGGCGGCCCATGACCGCGATCGGCGACAGATACTGGCGGTAGCGGGTGCGGTCGCGCATCAGGACGGGATCCCGTCGCGGTTCTGGGAGGAGAGGTCGTCGGCCTCCGGTTTCCAGCCGGGCAGGCACCATCCGACGGTGGGTTTGCGGTTCACGAGCCCGCGTCTTGCGAGTGCTTGGCCGACGTCATTCCCTTCGCTGGAGCACCATTCACAGCGTTCGTCTGCCGCGTGACCCTTGCCGCCGTGGGCCCTGCGGTAGGAGTGCAAGTAGGCGCCGAGCTCGTCGGAGGTGATGGGCTGCATCCGCGCGATCGTTTCGAGGGCGTGCTGCTGCCTGGCGGTGAGCAGGTTGCCTGCGGGTGTGTGGGCGAAGCCTCCGTCGATGTCGAGTTGGCCGTTCATGCCGCCACCGCGTGAGGGCCTGCGAGATTCCTGTCGATCTTCTGCAGCCTGAGCGAGATCGCCTGTGGGGTGACGCCTTCGCGGACGGCGAGCCGGTCGAGGGACAGGCGCATCCGGTTGTCGACCCAGAGTTCCCGTTCGCCGTCTGTGAGGATCAGCAGTCGGGTGAGCGCGTCGATGGGCTCCCAGTCGCACACCATCACGCGGCCGCCTCCTGCTCGTCGACGGCCTCGTAGACCAACACGGTGCGTGTCTCGAGCTGGAATCCGAGGGCTTGTGAGATCAGCCGGGCTTCCCTGGGTGAGGCGACCAGCCGTCCGCGTTCGATCTGCGAGAGCGCGCCTTTGTGGAGGCCGGTGCGCGCCTGAACGTCTCGGAGGGTGAGCCCGAGCTCGAGTCGGAGCTCGCGCAGGGTGCGAAGGTAGGGGACGCTCACGTCAGGAGCCCTGCTTGTCCGGGGTTGTAACCGGGGTCGGGTGGCGGTCGAGTGCGTCCCGGAGCCGCTGCACGGCTTGGGCGTGGGCGGCCTGAGAGGCCGTTACGGCTGCTTGTGCGTCCTCGACCGTCTGGGCGAGATGGACGAGCGTTGTCGTGGTGATCGTGGGGGCGATCAGCGAGCGGGGCTCGGGCTTGTGTTCGTCGCAGAGGCCGTGCCACGATCCTCCTTTGCCTGCGGAGGGGTTGGTGCAGCCATCGACCCTGCAGGCGCTCACGGCCGTCGTCGGCCTGGGTTGGCAGGCGCGGCACCTGTCCGAGCCGGGCTCCGCTTCCTTGGGGCAGCCTGCGGTGGAGCAGTCGCGCGAGTCGAACGCCGACGGCGACAGGGACGTACTCACGCGATCACCGTTGAACGCGCGAAAGGGTCGATGTGGACGATCACTCCGAGCGCCGCCATCAGCCGCCGGGCATGCGGCTCCAACGGTGCGGGAAACCACACTTCGAGGTCGAGGGTGGCGTCGACGAGCGGGATCATCGGCTCGGTCATCGGAGGCCGCACGCTCCCCGCGTTCCCCACTCCGACCACGAGCCGCCGTGGGAGCGCCAGATCACCCAGGCGCGGTACAGCTGCTCACGCGGTGTCGCGTCGGAAGGCAGGCCGCTGGCTCCGGCTCTTCGCCACGTCGACACGAGGAACTGCATGCCTCCGTAGTAGGGGGATCGGTTGCCTCGCCAGTCGATTCCGGCGCGATGCCAGTCGACGGATTCGTGGCGGTGGACGCACATGGCGCCTGGAAGCCAGGCTGCAGGCGGACGCCAGGTTCTCGGCATCGGCCAGGACGGGTAGGTGTGGGCGCTCGCCGTCGGCGCCAGGTGGGCTACCGCGAGCATGGTGATGATCAGGATGAGTGTCAGCATGGTGCGGCGGATCGCTCCGTCTCCTTTGCTGGCTTCCCCCCGCTTCGGCGAGGGCTGGGCTGCTCGCCGGCGACCGCGAGCTCGTACGCGCGTGTGTGGTCAGCGCCGCGTAGCGGCTCCAGCACGCGTTCGACTTCACGGACGGCTCGAAGGCCGGCCAGGTCGATCTTGATCGGCGCCGTGGGCTCGAGCCATGGCTGCACGAAGTACACGTAGCCCTCGCGATCACGGAGCGGATCCCCTACGTGTAGGTGGTGCTCAGCTACACAGCAGAGGTTCGAATCCTCTCCCCTGCACTCAGCGCCCGGGGACGGCTTGGACAAGCCGAATCCGGGCAGGCGAGGAGAGGAAGGATCCGGACGCCGCATCACGCCTCCTCTACCGCCAGGTGCAAGGCGCGGAGCCGATCCGTGATCTCGTCGACACGCGTGTGCACATACAGCTCCGACGTCGTCGAGATCGAGGCGTGCCCGAGCAATATAGAGATGTCGTCGATAGTGACTCCCTGCCGGCGAAGACGCGTCGCATACGTGTGCCGAGCGGTGTGAGGATTGCGGTAGCGGACAGCGGCCTGCTCGAGACACGACCGCCACCAGCGCGCGAACGTCGCCTCACCTACCGGTTTGCCGCGAAGGATCTTCTTCTGCTCGAACTGGTTGCCCTTGACCGCGTAGAAGATGTGGTCGGTCGGGACGAGCCCTTCGCTGACGACGAGCTCGACGAGCGCGGCATGCAGGGTGGGTGACATCGGGACGATCCGGTCGCGTCGGCCCTTCCCCTCGAGGACGGTGACCATGTGGGAGTCGGGCAGGCAGTCGTGCAGCCTGAGCCTCGATGCTTCAGCTTTGCGGAGTCCAGCCTCGAGAAGGATCGCGATCGGCGCGGCGTCTCGGATCGGGAGGGCGAGGAGCGCTTCGATCTCGTCTTCGGTGAACGTGTCGATCACCCTGGGCGGTGTCTTCCGGATGTCAGGCAGCTCTTCGCAGGGGTTCTCGATGACGCGTCGGGTGCGGCGCGCCCACTTGTAGAAGCTGCGCCAGGCGCTCATGCGGACGCGGCGGCTCTTGACGGGGAACGCGCGGGCGATGTGGAGGAGGTCGCCACCGGTGATCTCGTCGATCGCCTTCTCGGGGAACATGAGGGCGCCGCGAGACAGATCCGGCTCATAGTTGAGCAGGGTTTTTGGCGACATCCCACCCAACTCACACCACGCCAGGAAGTCGGAGATGTCGCGCCCCAGCGCGGTATCCCGGTAAGACTTGTCTTTGACGGGATCGAACGCTACTACGTTCATCGCTTCGGCGCCTTCCGGCAGGCGCGGCAGCGACGCTGGCCGCTGGGACTGACGTAGGTGTTATCGGGTGTGAACTCGTGGCCGTTGCGACAGTGCGTCTTCTTCAGCGCGCCGTGCAGTCGGCCGTCGACGTCCATGTGGCAGCGACGGCAGAGCAGAGCGATGTTCGCGGGGACGTTGTTGAGCGGATCACCGTCGACGTGATGGCGGTCAGTGGCGGGAGCGGCCCCGCACTTCTGGCATGGCCCTTCGAGCCGTACGTGGTAGCGCGCCATCTGACGGCCCGTGCGAGGCTTCGTCGATGTGCGCGGTCGCCCCGACTTCTTCCGGGGGAACTCTGCGGCTATGTCGCGCCCCAGCCTGGTCGACTGGTAGCTCTTGTCTCGCAGAGGGTCGAACCCTACAAGGATGGCGGCGGCGGCGCTCACGTTGTCTCTCCTTCCGCCGTCGCTTCCAGTTGGAGCATCAGGCGACGCGGCATGATCCCCTTATCAGGATCGTAGGCAGCTTGCAGTTGAGGGCCGATCCACTGGCCGACCGTCTGCCCCTCGGGAAGCATGATGTACGCCAGGAACTCGTCCTCGAACGTCGCGATGCCCGTTTCGACCGCTTCGAGTTTCGCCTTGACGACGAGCGCGAGAGCACGCCAGCGTTGGCGGCAGGCCTGCTCCCACAGCCCCTCGGCGGCCTCCGGCGTACGTCGTCCTCGACTGTGTTGGGTGAATCGCCGCTCATCCCGTGACGGCAGCGGGAGATGGAAGCGCACCTGACGCTGTTGGTCGTCTCCGACATTGACGACGAACGCGATCATGGCGCCCTTGACGTCCCAGCCATACATAAAGCTCGATGCTCCGTAGCGAACGAGAGTGGCTTCTATCTCGGCACGGGATCGCTCGACGCTGACGGTGGTATTCGCTGCGTAGCGACTCACGTTGCCTCTCCTTCGAGGGCAGCGCGGGCGAAGTCTTTGATCGCCAGCACATCCGAATGATCCGTGCTCACCACCACGGCGAACGGCCAATGCTCGATCTCGCGCAGTTCTTCCCGCAGCCGGTCGCGTTCGGCCTCCGCCCGTTCTGCTCTCTTGCGTTCGTCACCGTACGAGGCGTTCACCGCCTGATATGAAACCGTCATCCGGTCGCGTTCGGCTTCCGCTGCGGCGAGCGCGTCAAGCAGGGAGAGCACATCGCGGGCAGCCATCAGATCGGGCGACGCTGCGTCACTGACCTCATGCGCCTCGATCCAGACTTCGCCGTCGCGGTCAACGAATATGCTCAGCGCGTTCTCCCGCATGGCTTGCCGGTCGGCGACAGACACAGTCACGACGCCCACCACCAGTCGGTCCCGTTCGGCTTCCGCTGTGTCGGGGTGGCCCTAACCCCGGGGGCCGTAGTTATGGTGCGATGCCGCAGTGCGTCCCGTTCGGCTACCAGCCGGGCGAGGGCAGCGAGGGCGGCTTCTTCGCAGGGCTTCTCATACGGTGTTACGGGCCCGCCGGGGTCGAACTCATTCATGTAGTAGCCTCGGTCGGTTCCTTGTCGCGTCAGCGCTTCCCGCACGATGTTGGCGTCGTCCATCAAACACCCCTAGTAATCCAGTCCGAGCACGGCTGCGTACAGGACAATCCACGGCCAACTTGAAGAAGCTGTGATGAGCCAGCCGCTCATGCTGCCACCCGTGATCCGGACGGGCCGCGTTCGACGACGATCGACTGGTCGAATTGGTCGCGCAGGCTCGCATCGTGTGAGGCGAGAAGGACGACGGTGCCGGCGGCGCGCTCCCGGAGGATCTCGGCGAGCGCCTCGGTGCCCTGAGAATCGAGCCCTGATGGTTCGTCGAGGGCGAGGTAGCGGAGGTCGGTGTCGCGCCTCGATTGCAGCACGTCGACGAGGCCCAACGCCAACGCGATCTCGGCGCGGGACTGCTCCCCGCCGGAGAACGTCTCGAGGGCGCGTTCGCCGTCATCGGTCAGGCACACGATGTCGAGGGCCTCGTTGACCTTTCCGGTCTTCGTCTCGCGTTCGGTGCGCAGCTCGACCCGCGAGATGGCGCCGCCCAACCGGGAGAGGATCCGGTTCGCCTCGTTCTCGATCTGCGGCAGCGCCTGGCTCTCGACGATCCAGGCTGGGATTCCGTCGCGGCCGAACGCTTGCTCGAGCCGGGTGAGGATGTCGAGCTCGGCGTGGAGCCGGTCGCGCTCGAGCTCGGCGGCCTGGTGGTCGACGAGCGCCGTCTGTGCTTGCTCGAGGAGCGCGGTGACGGCGGCGAGCCTCTCTGACGCAGCCCGAGCCCGGGCTGCGTGTGCATCTGCCTGCGTCTTCGCCTGCAACGCGGCTGCGCGCGCGGTGTCTGCTGCGCCGGGTGCGGGCGCCTCGATCGCGGAGAGCTGCAGCTCTGCTTCGGCGAGCTCGTAGGAGAGGAGCCGTGCGCGCTCCCGGTATTCGTCGGTGTCTGCTGCGGCGACCTGGGCGTCGAGCCCGGCGATGCGCTCGCGCACGGTCGCGATCTCGACCGGCACACGTTCGAGCTGGGCGAGGCGGGCGTCGACGTCGGCGAGGCCCTCGGGTGGGTCGGGGATCGTGATCGTCCGCGCGGCATCTTGGGCGGCGGCGAAGCGCTGCTCGACGTCACGGACGTCGTCATCGTGCCGGGCGATTGCTGCCGTGTGCTCCGCGAGTTCTCGCCGCAGTGAACCTGCGGCGGCGGCGCGTGCTTCGTCTGGGAGCGGTTGCTGGCAGCGGTCGCAGTGGTTGATGGTGCCGTCCTCGATCGTGGCGAGTGTGTTGGTGAGACGGAGGTGCTCCGCAGCCTGTGATGTAGTGATCGTGGCGGCGCGTGAGAGGCTCTCGGCGAGGCTGTCGGCTTTGGACGCGAGTTCGGTGCGGCGGCGTTTCGCTTCGGTGCGCGCTGCGTCTTGGGCGGTGAGTAGGTCGCGGGTGACAAGGAGATCGGCTCGTTCCTTGTCGAGCCCGTCGAGCCGGACAAGATCCGTTGCCTGGCCGTCGAGGCGTTCGCGTGCTACCTGGGCTGCGCTCAGTTTCTCCCGGTGGGCTGTGTCGGCCGCCCTGGCGGCGGCGACGGTGGCGGTCGCGATTTTCCAGGCGGTGTCGGCCTGGTCGAGCTCGTGGGCGCGCTGTGCGTTGGTCTCGGCGGCGAGAGCAGCGTCGGCTGCGAGGGCCGCCTCTACGTCGACGGCCAGACGGAGATCTCCGGCCTCGAGCGTGAGCGGCCCCGCCTGGCGGGCGCGCTCGGCGAGCGCGCCGGCCTTCGAGGAGATCTCGGTGACCTGGCGTTCGAACGCGAGTCGGTCAGCGCCGACCTTGTCGCAGTCGGTCTGCCACTGATCCAGAGCGAGCGCGTCGCTGAGGATCCTCTTGCGGTCGCGCGGCTGCGCGCCCGTGAACGTGTCAGACTCGCGCTGCGCTAGATAGCAGGACGCCAGGAACGTCGAGCGAGACAGGCCGATGATCTGCTCGATCAGCTCCTGCGAGACCGCGGCGTTCCCCTGGGTGAGCGCGGCCCATGTCTGTGACGGTGCGTCCGGGACGCCGTGGAGGTCGGCCAGGTCGAGGCGCTCGAGGTCAAGCGTGCTCTTCCCCTTCTTCCAGCCGCGGCGCACCCGGTAGAACTCGCCGGCGTGCTGAAACTCGAGCGTGATCTGCATCTCACCGTTGCCCTCACGGACGAGCGGCTCGAGCGACCGGGAGCGCGGCCCGAACAACGCGACCTCGACCGCGCCGATCAGGGTGCTCTTCCCGGCGCCGTTCGCGCCGGTCACTGCGGTGGCGCCGTCGACGAACGCATAGTCGAGAACGTCGAACGACCGGTAGCCGCGAGCGGTCAGACGGATCGGCTTCACGTCAGGTATCCCGCTGCGCGCTCGATCATCGCGGCGCCCACGCTGCTGTTCGTCCCGCTCGCCTCGAGGTATGCTGCCAGCTGGTCGATGCGTGTGCCCTCGCTGTCGATCGCGGCGCCCCTCTCACGGTGCGCCCGCGAGATGGTCGGCTCGATGAACACGCGGTAGGCGCCCGCCTCCTCGAGCGATGCCCTGACAGCGGCCTGGTCGATGCGACGCGCCTGATCCTCCGTCGCCGAGTACCTCAGCTTCACGTAGGCGCCCGCGAGGCCCGCGCGCGCGATCCAGGTGTCGTCGATGACCGACTCCGAGTCAAGATCCTGGGTCACGAACGGTCGCGACGGCAGCGGCACGAACTCGAGCGCCCACAGACGCAGCGCCTCGTCCCACTCCATGATCCAGCAGCCGTGGTCGTCGCTGGCTTCGCCGAAGTCGAGAGGCATCGGCGATCCCACATACGTGAAGTCGCCGTAGCAGGCGCCCTTGTGAATGTGGCCGAAGATCATCTGCCCTGACCACAGGCCTTCGAGGTCGTCCATCGGCAACACGACGCCGCCGAGCGACCCGACGTCCAGCCCGTTCGGCAGGCTCGTGTCAGACACCGCCCAATGGCCGAGCAGGATCTGGCCCGGCTCGATCGGCAGCGTCGGCTTCCACATGCCGCGCGCGGTCTCGAGGAGAAGATCGGCGGCGAGGGTCGCGAGCTCCTCGCGCGGCGTCTCGCCCTCGTCGGCCGCGACGAGACGGGACAGCGGGGCCCACGGAAGCGCGCACACCTCGACGTCTGTGTCCATGCCTGACGGGATCCGCCACACCTTCGGTTCGCGCGCGAGCTCGATTAGCCCCGCCTCAGCCAACACGTCGAGCCCGCACGGCCCGTCCTGTGATGGCACATCGTGATTACCAGCGATCACGTAGACGGTGCAGCCGCCCTCCACCTGGTGCTCGACGAGCGGCCGTTCGGCGGCAAGCATAACGTCGGGGCCAGGCCGTCGGCCGTCGAACAGGTCGCCCGCGTGAAGGACGGCGTCGCAACGGAGATCGCGCGCGAGCGCGAGCGCCGCGGCCCACACGGCCTCTTGTTCAGCGAGCCGCTCGCCCGGCACGCGGCCGAGGTCGAGGCCTTTGCCCAAGTGTTGGTCCCCGGTCGCGAGGAACGTCACGATCCGCTCCCGTATCTGACGGTGAGGTCGTCGTAGATGCCCTTCGCTACCTCGGCTGCGGCGAGCGCGGCCTCTGCGGACACTTCGAGCCCGTACACCTTCACGGTCCACTGCGCTGACCCTTTCGCATTACGGGTGATCGTCACGGACGGCCTGCCCGTCTCGACGTCGGGATCTCCATGCTCGGGCCGCGCTGGCAGTTCGGGTGCGCTCACGACTTCACCGCTGTTTCGTCGTCCGCGAGCATCTTGCGATCGATGGCAGCTTCTCCGTAGGTGCCGCCGTGCGAGTGCGTGATCTTGATGCCGATCAGCTCGGCGGCGACGCCGTCCTCGTCGACGATCTCGATCTCGACGGTTCCGGGAACCCCGATCAGAGCGTTGATGATCTGCTCCACGGTCACGACTGCACCCCCGTCAGTTCCGGGTGGCGTTGCCCGACGTACAGCCTGAGCGCGTCGACGATCTTCGCGTCGATAGTGCCGTCGTAGTCGGCGCCAAGAGCCC
>ERZ1292632.931-Hain-H43-01um-R2-931-length-31136-cov-8_pt1 | contig 31136 bp, 43 predicted proteins | sample MGYA00564407_ERZ1292632 | MGnify/ENA primary metagenome ERZ1292632 (study PRJEB36523, sample SAMEA6512637) | groundwater metagenome | collected 2019-01-08 | study: AquaDiva: Metagenomics assemblies of 32 groundwater samples | reverse complement strand
CGCCGATCCGTTTCCGGGGTGGACTTTGGCAGAGCAGCGCCTCCCTCGTGGGAAGCCCTGCCATGCCCTTACGCCTACCGTACCGAGGCGGCATTCAGGCCCAGTCGCCACGTTACAGCACGACAACTGACACGCTAGACTCTGCGGCCGGCTGAACCGTCCGATGCCCCGCTCTGGCGCTTCGCAGCCACGGTGCGCGCTTCGGCATTTCCCCAGGTCACGCGCTGAGTCTCACCGCCCAACGTCCTGCGGTTACCCCGCTCCGTCGGTACGAGGTGAATCGAGTTTGACTGAGGAACTGGATGGAGTAGAATGGAGTCCGGATTGAATCCGGGCTGCCCTTGCTGCTCGTCCCAGCTTGCGACAGTCGAAGCGGCCTGCCTCTTCACCAGTAGGCGGGCCGTTTCTTTGTCAGTCACTTTACACTTACCCCGTTGGTCCGTCAAGCGAGCCGTCGGACGCCCAGCACACGGGCAATCGGGAAGCGTCCGACCGTCACGCCGTTCTGCTGATTCCCGCCTACCCCGCGCACGAAGTCGCCATCGAGGCCAGCGAACACGATCACGTGTCCTGGGGCGTCGAGCACGTCCGGTCCGGGCTGAAAGCCGTCGCCGCGCTGAAGGATCACGACATCGTTCTCCGCGCGCGCCTGCCCGAGATCAATCGCTTCGCCGATGCCGAGCCACGACCGCGCCGCGGCCGACTTCGAGCGCGGCAAGCGCAGCATCCAGCAGAGACGCGATGGGAATGCCGAGCACCATTTGACCTCATCATGCGCCCCGACGATCTGGACGGCTTCGAGGCACCAGAGGATGAACGGATGGTCCGCCGTTCCCGGCCGTTCCTGGATCTCGCCAACGAACCGAGACGCGAGTTGATAGAGCGTCATCGCGTCACCGGATGATCGTGATTCCGTTCCTTCGTCGCGGCAAACGTGCGCTCGTCGCAGAAATCTCGCGTCACAAACGTCTCTCGGCACATCGTCTCATGGTTCAGTGCCGCCGATTCGATGCGACTGAGGCGTTCCGCGATACGGATTTGGCGGAGGTCCTGCACCCGACCGTCGAGATCGTCGAGCTTCTTCCGATGCTCGACAAGCTGTAAAGCATTGGCGGCGCCAATATCCTCATGTTTCTGAAACGAGGCGCCTAGCGCCTTGATCGTCAGAAACACCAGAATACCGAGTTCGACCCAGGAGCGAACGTCCGACGCAGGCGGCATCGTCAGCCTCCCGCGAGCAGCTTCATAACCGTCAATGCAATCAACACGACCAGCGCCCCGAGTTCCCAGAACCGCGCGCAGAGAGACAGCATGATAGGCGCTCCCTTCGACAGAAATGTAGACTCGCTCATGATCGCACCATTCGCAACAGATCCTCAAACGAAAATCGTGTGGTCGAGGCTTCGACCGTATAGGTCGGAAATAGATCGGGGTTCATACTGAATTGCGAGATCGTCACCCGCTGAATCTTGAAGTCGCCCACGACGCTCGTTGGCGCCGGCAGGTTGACCGAGATCGTCCGGCCCGCCTTCGTGTTCGTGTCTCGGCACTGGTAGCGGATGCTGACTTCCACGGCGCTCCTCAATGAGAGTTGAGCATTCGCCCGAGCGAGGGCCTCAGTGGCCGAGAGCCGACGGTCCTGAAGATAGTCTTCACGGATCCCGTCCGTGGCGGCGCCGTCATCGTCCGTGAGCATCGCGCCGAGTGTAGACTGTGCGCCCACGTCGTCATATTGAACGAGCAGATTCACCGGATCGCCTTTGAGGATCGCGTAGAAAATAGAGCCCGCCCCACTCGCGGGAATACCAGTGAGGGCTGGAGATGGTAAGGCTTGCGACCCGTAGAGCACCGTCGTGAGCAGCGAGCCGATCCCAGACGCCGGAATCCCAGTCAGCGTATTCCCAGACACGCCAGTGTATCGAGCCGCTTGTGAGCCGAGCACGACCCAGCCGCCCGTCGCGGAGAATGGCGCCGCGCTCGCCAAAAGGAGCGACGTGGACCCAGCATTTACTTGACCGCTTGGTTGTGTCAGGCCGCTTGTATCACTCGTCGGCACATTGGCCCCGAGGTCGCCATCGATCGTGGCGTCCTGCACGCCCGTTGTCGCGGTGTTATTCGCGATGGTCTGCTGGAGCTTGAGTTGTGACCCGCCCACGGCCGTCCGATAGACTTTCCGCGATGTCGTACCGGTGCCGCCGAGCGCGATTCCGCTCAAGGCGACCTGTTGGGCGGCTGTGCTGTCAGCAACCGGCGCAGCGGCCCCGAGAAGCAGATTCTCAACCCCATCACCGAACAGGGTGGCGGTGTTATTGTTAATCGTCGTCACGAGCTTATAGGTGCCCGTACCATTAAAGCGACGATAGATTTTCCGCTTGGTCACCCCGGCCGGCCCGATTGGGATATTCGACAAAGGCACGACCTGATCCGTGGGCGTCGTCGTGATCGTATTACTGGCGGCCCCTGGCAGGGTTTCCCCGATCGGTGTGACGAAGGTCACCACATAATCATGATCGCCCGTGTCCACATAGGGCGCTCCTGCCGTCGGCGTATTCGCCGTCAACGCAGTCGGTGGCGTGAGGGCACCCGTCGGAGTCACAGAGGCGACAGAACTCGGCAGTGATTCTCCTGCGGCCGTGACAAAGGTGTACGCATACTGATAGACACCAAGGCCGAGCCCTGAACCACTTGCGAGGGCCAAGGTTGGCGCGCTGCTCGGCGCCGCCCCAGGCCCAACGACTGACCCGCCACCGCCGGCATGGATACCCGCATAGGTGAGACGTTGCGGTCCGGACACCACAACGCCGCCGCCCGCGTCATACCACGCGGTATCCTCAACCGGCAGAATCGTTTCGCCAACCTCCACTTCTGTCTGAGCATTCACGCCGCCGCCCTCGCAATAGACTCGCGTGACGACTTGGCTGAGGTCGCGCGCCACCGTAAACCCGGAAAGCGTCGGATGTGCGGCCGTCAAGGCGGTCGGATCGCTTCCAGTTTCCGTCAGGAAGAAATGTAGATCGTTGAAATAATCGATGTACCAGTACGCGCCGATCCGTTTCGCTAGTTGCGTCAGCGCCGCCGATACGCTGGCATTCGTGAACGTGATCTCGTCCACGGTTTCAAGGCCCGCCGCGACATTCGCTGAGGTGAATCCCGTCGTCCAATTCGTCATGAGATCGATGGCGATGTCCGTCGCGCTGGTCGTCAGATAGCGCCCGATGACCTTCTGTGAATCGAGTCGCCACGTGTCGTCGATACAGGACACGTGGAACCGTGGATTATCTGTCGTCCCTTCATACACGCGGTCAACAGTCACGATGTTGCCCGCAAACAATCGGTCAGGGTTGCTCTTCCAGCCGAGCGTGACAACGACCCGTTGCCCAACCGTCGGCGTAAATCCGATAGCGGTGAACCGTGCTGTGTTCGGCGTCTGGTCAACGATATCCGTAATCACAAGGTCGGTCACACGTCCGGTGGGCTCGCCATAGGGCCACGTCGGCGCCTGCGCGTAGAGTGTGCCACCGACCGACACGTAGCAATAGGCGTCTCCGAACGTGATGCCGGCCGAGGGCGACACAGAGGCCGAAGCCGACACCGAGGGCGACAGGGACGCGCTCGGTGAAAGTGAGGCGGACGAGGACACAGACGCCGACACGGAGGGCGAAAGCGACGCGCTCGGGCTCGTCGATGCCGAGCTTGATACCGAGGCCGAGACGGAAGGCGAAAGCGAAGCGCTCGGGCTAATAGATGCGCTGGCCGATAGAGATGGAGAGTCGGCCATCAGGCACCAGAGGGCACGCGCACGCCTTGGCCGCGGAGCCGCCGCATGATCGCATCCCCGACAACGCCCGCAATCTGGTCAGCAGACGACAGCACGCTCCCATTGATCACAATGGCGCCGGACTGAATCGTCACGCCCGGCACAATCGATCCAGATGATCCTGGCACGAACAATTCCGGCCCGCGCTCGCCGACAACATAGGGCGAACCCGCCGCCACGGCGCCGCCGCCCGCTCGTGATTGGACTGGCGACAATCGACTCGGCCCCAGAAAGGCCGTCACGTTCGGGCTCGAGGTCGGCGTCGGCGTCGAGCCACCATAGGGATCGAGGCCGATGAAGTTACCTCCGATCCCGGCCTGATTGATCACCGCTTGAATCTGAAGCAGGGCCGTCGCTTCCTGTCTCTTGATCGCGATGAGCCGCTCGGCCTGCGCGGTCGCGAGCGCATTGACGAGCATGTTGTACTCTTCACGCTGCGCGATGGACCCCCTGAAGGCTTCCTTCTGGGCGTCAGCGACTTCCCAAATCTTCTGGATCTGGTAATCCGTGGACGACAATGTGTTCTTGCTGATGTCGTCCATCAGGGCTTTCTCCGCCTCGATGATGTCGGCGTATCCGCGCACTTCACGCTCGACACGCTCTTGAAACAGTTTTGCCATCATCGTCTCGTTGGCGAGCGTGACCTTCAACCGAAATGCTTCAGCAGCCTCCTGCGCTTTCTGCGCTTTTTCATACTCTTTCGTGAGTTCCGCGATGATCTCTTTCTCCCGTGTCAACCCGTCCGCGATGGCTTGCGCGGGGCGTTTCGCCATCTCCTCGTTCCACTTCCGCATCGCATCAGTGGCTTTCGGCACTGGCAAGTCATCGAGCCGTCCTCGGAACGCATCGATATCCGCCAGCAAGATGCCGAGCTTGAGCTTCGCATCCACGAATTGCACGACCGCCGGAACGATACTGGCCTTCAGTCGTACCCACGCATCGCCAGCAAGGTCTAAGAGTCGCACCTGTTGAGCGGTCAACGTCACGTAGGGCTCGACTTCATCGCGGAGATGCTTGAAGACGGGAATCAGCTCGGCCACGGAGCGACCGAACACCTTGGCCCCGAGATCCGCCTGCTTGAAGGGATCATCAAGATCAGCAATCGCCTTCCCGATGATGTTGAACGCATCCTCCGGTCGCGCGTTCCGAAGATCGTCAAAGTTGAGCCCGAGTTGTCGCAAGGCCGAGGCAGCGCTTTCGTCCCCGCCAGCCAGCCGCTTACCCATCTGAAACACGGCCGTGGCCAGCGCCTCAATGCTGCTCCCACTCTGCTCGGCAATCACTCGGAATCGTTGCAAGGCTTCGACGCTGATGCCTGTGCGCTCTGTCAAATCTTGCAGCCGGCCAGCGTCGGCGATGAGCTGGGCGGCAAATCCCGCGGCTTTGTAGGCAATCGCCGTCAACGTCAGACGGGCCACGACGCCATCGAGCAGGCTTGTCCTAGCCTCGGCTTGTTTGGTGGCATCCGCGAGCGCCTGCATCCCGGCTGGCGCTTCTTTCCCCAGGAGTCGATACTTTTCAAGCGCCCGCTCAAGCGTGGCGTTGACTCTCACTTGTTCCTGCTCGGTGAGTTTTGAGGCTCCACCAATCGCATTAACCGCGGCCACGACGTTCTGCGCCGACTGGATCAATCGTTCGCCAGAGAAGGATGACGCCAGTTTCGTCATCGCCGCCGTCGTCGTCTCGATCTGGATCTTCCCCTCGGCAAGATTCTTTCTCAATTCGTCTAGGTTCGCCGCGACACGAATCACCATCGGAGAATCAGCCATCAGCGGTCACCAAATCCTGTGTCTTCAATGGCCGTGCGGATCGCTTCGCGCATCCGCCGATCATGGGCGCCCTCTTCGAGTTTGGCCGACGCAAAGAAGTAAGGCCGCGCCAGCATATGCTTCGTGCCAAATTCCAACCAGATCGGCACGTTGCTTTGCGTCACCTTCTGCGTGTGTATGCGCCCTGACCGCTTCATTCGATGCAGGCTGATCGAGGGATGTTCCCGTGTTGCCAGCAACGCCCAGCCCGGCTGATGATGGACATCGGATCTGATGACAATGCCGCGCTGTGTGGCTCCTGTCGCCCGTGCAACCCGTCGCTGCGCTTCTGCCTGAATACGCTCAATCGTCACCCGGCCCGCTTCGAGCGCATGGGCCGCGACCGCAGTCGGGAAGGCGTCGAGCGCCGCTATGAGTCGCGACGTATCGACTTCGATGGTCAGACGGTCAGCCACGGTCGATGGCCTCCTGCGCGAGGGCGAACTCGGTTTCTTTCACGGTCTGCACCATCTCCCCACTGGCTTTCGGATTCACGTCATACACCGCTTTCGCCGCTGCGTAATTCCGGTAGTCGATGATCGTCTCCAGCATCCCGACTGGCACCCGCTGCAGCTCTTGCCACGCCTCGGACGGGAGACATTGAAACTCCTCGCACAGTCGCCCGATGTAGTGCTCGAACGGTTGCGGCCCCTCTCCTTCTAGGCTCAGGTGCAGGGCCGTCAGCCGTTTTTTCTTGCCTGCTCCGATGCCTCCGGCGTCAGAAACAACGCCGGTTTGGTCAGTCTGAGAATCTCCGTCGCGATGAAGTCCACGGCCTCATCGTCGAGATCCTCAAGCGCGTCTGGCGTCGTCAATGACTTGATCGGCTGCGGATAGGTCCACGACAGCAGCCCAGCCCGCACGACGACGAAGCGGTCGTATCCGAGCAATGGATCGGCCACGGCTTTCAGCACGTCCGGATCTGACGCGCCCTTTTCGAGCATCCGCCGAAACGTCGCCGCCCACGACCGCGCGCTGCCGCTCGCAATACTGCCGCGGTGCGCCTCCTGTGCCGCTTCTACCTCCCGCCCGGTCAGCTTCCGTACCGTCACCGTATTCGGCGGGTCCATCGGAAGCGCCACCGTCGCCGAAGTCTGACTTGCGAAGATACTCATACTGCCTCCCGACCGGCGCGCGGGCCTCAGCCGGCGCGCGGGTCATTCACCGACTTACGACCAAGCTCCGGAATTCTGCTGCAGCACGGCCGCAAACTCGGTCAGGTTGTTCTGCTTCCCGAGCACCTCGTAGCTCACGAGATACCCCTCGCTGGTCCACGTCTTGCTGTTGCCAAACACAATCGCAAGTGTCCGCGTCGAGTCCTGCGGCCCGTCGTCGGGTGCGAGGAAGACGACATGCGGCCCCGTCGTCGCCGTATCATCCCAGAACCCGGTGAGCGTGACCGGCTCGATCTTTTTCGTGCCGGTCGGCAACATCTTTTCGATGGTGTCACTGAAGGCGGTTGACGCCTGCATGTTGGCTGTGAGCTTGATTCCGCCCATCGTCAACACATAGGACGTGATGGTCTGGGGAGAACCCCCAGGCGCATCGTCGTAACTGATGGTGATTTCACTTGAACCGTGTTTACCCGCTGCCATGTCTGTTCTCCTCTGTTTACGCTTGCAATGCCGCGCGACATGCGCGAGCCGTGATCCACAATTCGATACTCCGCTTCAACGCCGTCGCGTGCCGGCCGGCAATCAACGCCTGATCCCGTTCGGCCAGATCGCCCACTTTCACCGTCCACTCCCAGTAGGCGCGGATGTCGCCCTCAAGATAGGTCGCCGCCATCAGCAATCGCGCGAGTTCGGTGTCTGTCATGTCCGCGAGAATGAGCAGAACAGCGTGATGGACGAGGCTTGCCCTCCACCGGATGACGGCGAAGCCGACGCGCTGGGCGAGAACGACGGCGACAGACTCGGCGACGACGACGCTGAGGCGGACACGCTCGGCGACACTGACGCGCTCGGGCTCAGTGACGTGGACGCTGATGGGCTCAGCGAACTTGACGGGCTCAGCGACGTGGATGCAGACGGTGATACAGACGCCGAAGGCGACTGGGACGCGCTGGCAGATGCCGATGCAGAGACCGATGGGCTGATCGAAGCGGACCCCGATAACGAGGCCGACACGTTCCCAAACCCGAATCCGGTGAAGTCCAAATACCGCTTGACCGTCCCCGATACCGCGATGCGCTGCGCGCCAGGCGCCCCGTAGACGGTGGCGAAGGTGATCAGCGTGGCCCAGGTGTTCCCATCGTCCGAGTGCCGAATCGTGCCCACGAATCCATTGGGACCGAGAAACGACGAATACTGCAGCGTGCCGTAACCGCCATTCGCCGACGAGGCGCTGTTGTCCACGGTCGCCGCCGTCCAGTCCACTTGCTTCGTGGCGTACTCCTGCAGCACGATCCCTTGGTCGAAGGCGCCAGAGACCTGATACGTGACGTTGGCTTTCGACAGCCCGCCGATTTGCGCCAGCGCCTCATAGCTCTGTCCGTAGACGCCAGCCCCGCCGATGGTTCGCGCACCAACGGAATTTCCTGTGAAGGCGCAGGAGAGAATGCGGCTCACTGCCTGATCGCTCTTAAGCGCATCGTGCATACCGTTCGTCGTATCGTCGAAGAACGCGCCTGATTGCGTGAGAGACAACCGCGTCAGCCCCGTTGGAGACGTAGCGTCCCATGTGTCGCCGAGCCCGTCAGACCGCTCGTGCAGCGCTTCCTGCTTCCACGAGATACCCTTTGGCTTCGCGCCGAGCAGGTTTCGGCCGTCAACGAGGAGGACCGCAATCGATGGAGATCCGTATTTACCCATCAGTACACCTCATCGAGCCATTCGTACCCGCAGCGACAGACGGGATGCGGAATCCCAAACCCGGCCGAGGCGACGCGCTTCTCGGGTCCTGCGCCACAGCGAGGACAGGCGAGATCCTTCGGGCGCCGCGCAACCTTGCCCGTCGGGTCGAGAATCACCGGGTTGAACGGCTGTTCAGATTCAGGCATCAGTTCTCCACATAGAGCCGCCACAGGCTGACGAGTTCCCGCACGGGCACACCAGCGACCATTTCATCGGGGAAGTCCAGCGTTCGGTCGTAGAACGGCTCCGTTCCGCAGACCGTATAGCCGGTCACGGTCAAGGCATTCGAGGCCGAGAGCAGCTGAATCACCTTCTCCATGACGCGCTGGGCCTCGACACTGCCGCGGTACTGGCTGAACACATGAATCCGCACCTCGACCTCTGGCAGCATGTTGGTGCCCGGCTTCGAGCCAAACCCGCCATGCTGGGCCGATTCGTTCACTTCGTAGAGCACGCACGGGAACAGCGCGTTCTGAGGAATGGCATCCCCAACCCCACCTGGCGCGAGTGCCGTCAGATCCGAGACGTTGAGGACCGCATAGATCGCCTGCGACACTGGATCGAGCGAGAGATAGCTGATGCTCGGCGAGACGGAGGCGGACGGTGAGACTGATTCGGACGGGCTACGAGAGGCCGACGATGACAATGAGGCGGAAATACTCGGGCTAACTGAAGCACTCATCGACACGGACGGCGACCGAGACGCGCTCGGAGAAATAGAGGCGCTTACTGAAATCGAAGCCGAGACCGACGGCGACAAGGACGCGCTCGCCGACCGGGATGCGGAGATCGAGGCCGACACTGACGGTGAAATCGAGGCGGACGCTGAGTGCGACGCAGAGAACGACGGAGAAATACTAGATAGCGTCGAGGTCTGCAGCGCGTAGTGGTTGGCGGCCTGCTGCGCGGAGAGGGCGTAAGGCGCATAACCCACATCGTCGATGGACCCGATAAAGTTGTAGGTCGTGGTCACCGTGCTCGACTGCGCGATGCGGAACGCCGCTACTTCGTGGGTGACGGTCACTCCGGTGACTGGTGTCCCGACTTCCACACCATCTACATACAAGCGAACAGTCGAGCCGTCGAACGTACCGACGATATGGTGCCAGACGCCGAACGTCAACGCGCCAGAGACCGCGCCCGTGGAGAAATGGTTGACGAAGAAGCGCACTTCATTGCCGAGCGTGTAGATACCGTAGCCCGTCGTCCAAGCTCCGTTCTGCTTGCCCGCGACAATCTCATAATCGCCGTCATACGCGGCCTGCTTGATCCACGCCTCAACCGAGAAGGCGGCAGTCCGATGCACTGCGGTGTCGGCAACACTCACGTACTGGTCGGACGCGAATGTCATCGCCGTGTTGCCGTCCGCGAGTGCGCCTGCGACTTGGCGGGTCGGTGCCCCCGTGACCGTGCCGTTGAATGCCCCTATAATATCGAGCGCATTGCCGCTCGCTTCGTCCAGTCTCCAATACGACGTAAATCCGTCGCTTATCACTTGCTCGCGATAACTCACTTGCGACGCCGACGGCGACACCGACGAAGAGGCAGACACGCTCGGCGAGACAGAGGCGGACGGCGACACTGAGGCAGACGCGCTCACGCTCGGGCTGAGAGACGCCGAAGGAGAGACACTGGCCGACGCAGAGAGGGACGGAGAGTCAGCCATTAGACTTGGACCTCAGAACAGAGCAGGCGCAACTCGTCCCGTCGTCCGGTCGGGTCTTGGTAGGATTCCACCTGCAGCGTCCGGTCCCGCAGACAGATCCGATCCTTCACGCTGATGTCATCGCGAAACCAGATCGTCACCGCCGTTGAGAGCACCGCCGTCACCTGTTGCGCCGCGATGCCTTCGCGCGAGGTCAACGGTTCAACGAGCGCCCACACCACTGCGCGAACGGCCCAGGTCGTCGCTTGCCCGCCATGCCCGTCCGTTGTCGTCACGGCTTGCTCGATGCGGACCCGTTGATTGAGACGCCCCAGCCGCTTCATCAGAACGCCTTATACGGCCACAAGAGAGCATTGACCGCGAGCGGAAGCTCACTGGTAATGTTCCCGACATTGACGGCTTCCCGGTTGACGAACCACGATCCGATGAGCAATTTCATGGCTGATTTGATCGGGGCCGGCACGGAGGCCGCCGCTCCATACCCCGCCACAAATCGCACGGTCACGGCATTCTCGATTGCCCGCGCCGTCGGGTAACTCTCGCCATACACCGGCGTAATGCGTCCCATGCGCGCCCAGGGACCAGCCGGCGCATCGACGGCATAGAGAGCCGAGGACCACGTTTGCGAATCACCATCCGTATCGATGTACGTCACGCTCGCGACAGACACGAGCGGAGGCTTCGGCAGCCAGATCGCGGTCTCGTACCCGGGCGGGAAGTCGTCGAACTTCAGATCCCATGTCTGCGTGCAAAAAGCGCGATGCGTGAAGACTTCAACGGTCTGCCGCGCTGCCGTAATCCACGAGACGAGTTCAGGATCGGCCGTCGTATTCGTGCTCGGCGCTTCCGCCCCAAGACTCGCATCCGCGATGTCGTCGGTATAGGTCGTCGTGGTGTTATCGCTGAGGGTCGCCAGCAGGAGATACGTCGAGCCGCCGGCCGCTGTCCGATACAGCTTCCGAGCCGTCACGGCGCTGCCGCCAAGCGGAATGGCCGACACGGCCACGCGCGCGTGCGTGTTCGCAATCGTCGTGACGGACGAGGACACGGCCCCGAGTTCTGTCTCGCCGTCCGCCGTGACGAACGTCACACCGTAACGGTGTGCGCCAGCCGTGACGTTGCTCGCCGCAGCCGAGAGCGTGACGGTCGGCGCCGTCGGGGCCGGTTCCCCGTTCGCGCTGTCGAGTCTGAGATGGGTTTTGACTTCGCCGACTGTCAGGGGCTCAGTGGTCGGCGCCGTGACGAGGCTCAGGGCCATACGGCGTCACCTCAATACCCCAGGGCATAATAGAGCGTGATGGCCGTCGTCGCGCTCGCCGCGGCATTGCCCGTCACGACCAGTGTCAAGGTATCGGACTCATCCACGCAGGGATGGAGCGAGGTCGAAGCGTAGCGGATCACCGCCTGCTCAACAGCCGATTTATCGCGGGCCATGCCCAGCCCTTCGAGGAGGTCGTATCCGGTTTGGTCCACCACCTGCACATTGTAGTTGTCCGTCGGTGTGGCTACAGTTGGACTCGGCGACGCGGACGGCGAGACCGAGGCGCTCGACGAGATTGAGGCCGACGATGAGGCGGACCGGGAAGCCGAAATCGAGGCTGATACGCTCGGCGAAATCGAAGCGGACGGTGACACCGACGCGCTCGGGCTCACGGACGCGCTTGGCGAGACCGACGCGGATGCTGACACGCTGGGCGACACCGACGCGCTCGGGCTGACGCTGGCGCTGGCCGAAATGGAGGCGGAGACCGACGGCGAAACCGAGGCGGACGGACTACGCGAGGCGCTGGGTGAAATCGAGGCCGACACCGACCGGGACGCCGAAAGCGATGTCCCAGACGTGGGACTCACAGATGCGGAGCCCGACACCGACGGGCTGACCGACGCCGATTCCGAGCGAGAGGCCGAGCCGGACGGCGACGTACTCGCACTCGGCGAGGTTGACGCGGACGCGGAGCGGGACGCTGAAACCGACGGCGAGACCGACGCCGATGCCGACTGCGAAGCAGAAATCGGCTGCGGCGTCCCCGGCACCGTGACGAGTTTCAGCAGCCGCCCCTCAATCGGTGTCGTGATGGCCGTCCGCGGGAACGATCCGTCACTGCTATCGCCTGTGCAGGCGAAGTCAATGTGCCGGACGTTCCCTAGCGTGGCCGACGACTGTGTAACCGTGCCTGCCATCAGTCAGGCTCAATCGGTGATGGCTGCCGGAGGCGTCGCCCGCTGGTAGTTCTCGCGGATCAGGATTTCAATCGCGGCAAAGTTCGTCGCCTGGCTTGAATCGGCCACCGTCACGTAGACGCAATCATAGCCAGCCGTCAGGGCTGCGGGGTCAACCTCAAAGATGACCTGCATTGGAACCGTACCGCTCCCCAGCGTGAACGTCGCAGCGTCCGTCGTTTCCTTCACCAGCGTATCCGTCGCCGTCGTGTCCGCATTGACCCAGATCGGACAGGCAGGGCCTGCCGCATTCGTACCAGCCGCGACATCCGTCGCCTGCTTCAGCGAAATCAAGGTCGCGTGACCCACCGCCTGTTCCATGTTGCAGATGATGGTGGCGCGAATCGCATTCTTCAGCGATACCACATCGGACGTGATGCCGCCATTCGTGGTCGCGCACGCCAGTTGAACGATCTTGTTCTCAGAAACGAGATTTTGCCATGCCATGTTCAGTTCACTCCCTCGATTACCGCGCGTCCAGTGTGACGAACGGCGAAAGCGTCGTCGCCGTGGTGGCCTTGTACGGGGTGATGGCGCTCGCCAGCTTCGGCTTGCCGATGATCGGCCACGTCCACCGGAACGTCATCTCGTCGTAGATGAACCGCACGTGCATCGACGAGGCCGACGACATCGCCTTGCTGATGACGAGGTATTCCGATAGGTCAGCGAAGAAGATGTCTCCCTGATCGCCGATCCCCGAACACTGCTCCAGAATGTTCACGGGCCGACCGAGCAGCGTGCCATACGGCGCCGTCGAGAGTCCGCCCGGCGGCATATAGGTCAGTTGCCCGCCGGCCGTGCCGACCGCGACGTTCATGGTCCACAACTGCGGCAGCAACTCCTGGTTGATGTACCACTGCGCCCCGCCGATGTTGCGCGCGAGCAGCCGAGCATACATCTTCACGACGTTCTCGCTCTTGAGCGTGTCCGCAGTCTGCGCGGTTTCCTTCGTGACCGACACGAGGCATCCGGCGTTGAGAAGGCCGAGACACTGCCCGGTCCCGGTCCCGCGGATGATTTCGTCGTCCAACTTGAACGCGAATTCGGACGAAAACGCCTTGTTCGCAAGAGCTTCGAGTAGCGTCGCGTCGCGCAGCACGCGATCCGTGGCATAGAACAGCCCCTTCATGTCTTCGAGCCGCAGTTCGAAGCGCCCGAGTGCCGGCTTGGTGGCCGTCACGGTAGCAGCCTCGGCCGCACGATAGACCTGGACACCGCCCCAGCGGCTCCCTGTCGCGCGACTGGTCTCGTTGACGTAGGGAGCCTCGATGCCGTCGAACCCCTCGCCCACGGGCAACTGGTCGCACTTGGAGAGCAACTGCGAGCCTTCCTGAATCTTCGTCATCAGGCTCGTGTTCCACTCGTTCCGGATGAGGAATCCGCCCTCGGACGAGTTGCCGGCCTGCGCGCCTGACGCCGCCGCGAAGAGTGCCGCCCTGACATGAGGCGGGATGAGTTCGGCCTTGCCTGGGCTGGAAATGTAGGCCACGCCCTGCAGGTACTCGCCGAAGGTCAGGGGCTGATCTTCGACACGGTCCTTGCCGACTTCGAGCTTCTCGAACGCGACCTTGCCTTCGGCCTTCTCGGCCTCCGCGTAGCGTTCAGCCCGCGCGAGGTCGCGCGTCAGGGCTTCGGCCTGTTCGGCCAGCGCCGTCATCTCGGCATCGATGGCGTCGAGTCTCGCGGTCTGTTCTGGCGTCCGGGTCGCAATGGCGAGCAGTTTCCGTCCTTCCGCCTTGACCTTGGCTTGGGCTGCATCGTTGTCGGCCTTCGCCTGTCGCAGTTGCATGATGTTCATGTTCGAGCCCTCTCCCAGTCAGCAAACAAAAAGGCGCGTGCTCATCACGGACAAACCTGTGTCCGCGATCAACACGCGCCTCAACGGAGCCGCGTCTGAAAGAATTATGCGCCTATTGCATCATACCGTATTACACCGTCAGGCGCCCGCGCTTGGAATCGCTTCCAGACAGTCCTCCGCTGCTCCCGCCGCCGCGTCCCGGATGAACTCGCTCACCCGCTGATGGTTGACCCGAGCCGCCCGCTCCACCCGTGCCCGCTCAGCCGGCGAAAGCCTCACCGGAAGCGGGTAACTCGCCGCCTCCGCCCGTGGATGCCCCGCCATCAGAGCGCCCCTTTTTGCTGGTCAATGGCGACGCGGAACTCTGATTCAGACACCAACCGACCGGCTATCTTGTACCATCGCAATCCCGGCACAAAACACCGATACACGTCAGCCGTATAGCCAGGCGCGATGTGTTCTCCGCATTGCAGACATTCGCTGTGCCCCACATCGTACGGTTCTCCATCCTCGTCAATGGCTTCACCGTCCTTGACCCAGACAAGCGAAGGCGTCTCGTACTGAAGGCATGGATCGTAACGTGTTGCGACTGTTCCGTTGACGTGCCATCTGTGTTCGTGGCCTTGTGCGTCAACGATTTTCCACCCGGTATCAGGACGATGCATACTCGTCACCTCCATCGGTTCACAGCCACATTCGAGCACATCTGTTGTCTTCATCAGAGCCACCTCGCCCGCGCTTCGTCCTGCTGCTGCCGATCAAGCGTCGCGCGCGACTTCGGATGGGCCAACCCCTTCATCGGCATCAGATGGCACATCCCGTCGTCACCCATCGTGTAGCCGTCCTCGCACTCCCCGTCGTCGTTCGGCTCCATCGTGTCGGGTATCTTCTCGGGCATCGCCGCCGCCTGCAACTGACCCGCAGGAGTCCTGCCCATGATACGCCCGATGGTGTCCTCCATCGTCCCGATCCGGTCGATCATCTTCGCCGCGAGCGCCTCAGTCGCCGGCAACGCCCGGCCTTCTCCGTAGCCCTTCCGCACGCTCGATACCGACACGCCACGGCCCCGTGCCACATCTGATACAAACTGATCGTACGCGCTATTCACCCGCGTCTGCAGCATCGCCCGGGCCTCATCGCTGAGCGGCTCGAACGGGTTGCCTTCGAGCTTGTACTTGCCTGCCGAAATCATCGTCACGTCGATCCCTTCGTTGGCAAGAGCTTGACTCAAATCCTGATGGACGGTGAACACACCGATGGACCCCGCCTGACCACTCGGAAGGCTGACAATCTCATCCGCCTGCGAGGCCAGCCAGTAGGCCGCTGACGCCGCCATGCTATTCACTTGCGCGACCTGTGTTTTCTTTCCACGGAGCGCGAACATCTGCGCCGCCAACTCCTGAATCCCCGGCACGGTGCCGCCTGGGCTGTCGATGTCGTAGATGATCGTTCCGATGGTCGGGTCAGCCGCGACTGCGGCAATCTGCCGGCTGATTTGTTCGGCCGACGCTCCGCCGCTGGACTGTTCCATCCCGCTCATCCGGTGCGCGATGAGTCCTCGAATCGGAATGACAGCGGCAGCGCCACCCGGTTGAATCGGCGCCGCTCGGCCATCGCCAATCCGCGCCGCGATTTCCTCGGCTGTGAACTCGTGCCCGGCTGCGCGGAAGGCGAGCACTTGAAGTAACTCCGCCATCTTCGCGGGCAGGATTGCCCAGAGCGTATTCGCGACGTAACTGACCAGATGTTGATACTTCATGCCGCCCTCTCTTTCCGCCCGAGGCCCGCGAGAAACTCGCGAAACCGTCCTTTTGTCACGCCCCAGCCCGGCACGGCATCGGCCATCGTCCAGCCGAGGCAGGTATTTTTGTTCCTGAACTGATTTTGACTCCATCGTCCCGGCGTCAGACAGAACCGCGTCTTGATGTCGATGTTCGGCTCGGCTGACATCCAAATCTCCGCTCCGTGCGTTTCCCCGAATTCACGTTGCCGGCGATTCGCGCCCGGCTCGAACCCTTGCTTTCTGTCGAAGCCATGCGCCTCGATGTAGGCCAGCCGCTTCCGATAATGATCGATGAGCAAGTCCCGGTACGCACATAACCCGCTGACTTGTGAACAGAGATAGAACAATGCCTGCCCTGACTTCGCGTCCACGCGCCACGTCGCTTGATTGTAGTAGAACACATCTGAGCGTGGAGGCACGAACTCGAAATGGCTCGGATGGTAGAGCACGTCATGCTCGCAGTGAAATACGATGTCCGTGTCGAGCGCCTCAAGGCCCGCGAGGATCTGCCGAAACATCGTCTCATACCCGCGCTCGAGAGGGACAACAATATTCTGCCCGAACGCGAGCGGGGCCAATGTCACCGAGACGAGCGGTAGCCCCGGATTCGCACGGGCGAGCTGGTCGCGCACCGCCTGAAGAATATCCGGGTCGCCGCGACAATCGGAGTAGTAGAGCAGGCCCTTTGATGGCGTCCGAGCTGGTTTGGTCGTACGACGCTCGCGCTGGTCAAATGCCGCCCCGGCTGCCGTGACCGCCGCGAGACGTTCAGCAGCCACCGGATCATGCCAACCCGGCACAGGCGCGAACTTCTCGACGAGCCATGACAACGGTCGGACTTGCCCAGGCCAGGTATTCTCCAACCATAAATCACGAGAACGCTGACGGGCCTTCGCTACAGCGCTTTCTGGATTTGGGTACGGGAAGCTGAAATCTGCGCCCTGCGTTCTGAATAAGTGAGCAAACCACGTCAGTTTATTTACAACGTGCCGTCCACCTGAGAGCCAACTTTTACAAGCGACCTCACTGCCGAAACCGCCCCAGGAGCCGTGGCCTTCGTCCATCCCCCCGAGTTCCCAGAACCGATCCCGTCGCATGAAGAAGCACGCCCCGACGCTGGACATCACGTCGCAGATGTCGCCCTTGCCTTCCGGACGGCGCTTGAAGTCTTCATGGTACTGGAAATGGAGATCGCTATCGAAGCGCCAGAAGTCCGTGCGCCGGTTCTGCCGGGGCGTCCAGACGACATGCCGCACGAATGATCGCGACTGGCAATTGGTCGCCCGCGCCACATCTGTGAGCGTGAATCCCTCGGTCCTCGGCCGCTCCACGCAGACGACCGTTGGCGTCGGCCCCTGATAGGTTTCCTCGCCGCAGGCCGTGCATTGCCAGTTGAATGCCTGCAGGTTGAACATGCGCGGGATCTGCGTGACATCCGGCCCGAGATCCTTCGCCGCAGTCATCAGCGCGATGTCGAAGCCCTCGGCCACGCTGCAATGCGCGTCGAGCTTCATCACATAGGTGGCCGTGCTCAACCGTGCAGCCAGATTCACCGCGGCCCGTTGCCCGATAGCTTTCGGCGGATGGATCACGGTCACGCGCGGATGCTCGGCAATCGGCGGATCGGCCCATTCGCCATCGAGCACAGCGATCACCTCTGTGTCCCCGCGCGCGTGCGTGAGCACATCCTCGACGGTCCGCGCGTGGAACATTTCATTCCGGCCGGGGATGAGCACTGAGAGATCAGCCATGCACCACATCCGTGCGCTTCGGCCACTGCTTGTGGTAATACTCCCGCGACGCTGTCGTCCATCGCGCCACGACCTCGTTGCGCTCGTCGATGCAGCTCCACCGCGCTGCATTGTGAGCATCGCGAGCAAGGCAATACGGCAACGAGAGATGACGATAGTGGAGCAGCTTTACTCCGACATCGGTCCGCCCGGCCCGCTCCGTGATCGTCTTGCCGTGCCTCCCACGATGCCATCGTATTCGAGTCGCCGGTTGCAGGATGCACGGCTTGTCGTATCGATGTGCCCCGACTCCCTCGAAGACCTCATCGTAAATCTGTCCATCCGTGGTCGGAAGATGATCAGCCAGCATGGAATAGCCTCGTGTCCATAGCACAGCATGTCCGTCCAGTTTGGCCTGCGCGAGCACGCCGAGAACGTCGGGGTGGTAGACAAACTCATCGGCATCCACGCAGATCACCCAATCCGCGACGCCGCGACTCTCGGGATAGGCGGACGACAAGAGCGCCACGAACAGCCCATCATCGAGTCCATTCCCATGCGGATAGTCGCGCAACTCGGCCACTGGGCACGCGGCGACCATCTCGCGCGTCCCGTCTGTGGACCCGTCATCGTAGACGACGATCCGCGACGCGAAGGACGCATAGTGCCGCAGGAAATACGGCATCAGTGTCGCTTCGTTCCGCGCGATGGTATAGACGTGGACGATCATCAGGTCTCGCGCACCGTCACCCAATCCTGCCCCTGCATGTCTCCGTCTGACACGATCAGTGTGTGCAGCGTCCCGTCGCTCTTGCGGAGGTGCAGAAGTCCTGCAGCCAGGAACACGCAGCACGTCTCATCGTTCCACGCCTGCCGCGTCACCTTCTTGCCGTCGATCACGGCCTGCATGGCTTGCGGGAAATCCATCACGGTCTGTTTCTTCGTCGGGCTCGGCATCGGTCCTCCCTAGTAAGCGGTCTGTTAAGGTGAGCGCCTGCAACACGCAGGCGTCCATGTCGAGATACTGATAGGTGCCTAAGCGCCCGCAGAAGGACACACTCGGCGTCTCATCGGCGAGAGCCTGATATTGCCGATAGAGCGCCTGATTGACAGCCGTCGGAATCGGCCACGCTGGGGCCCCGCGGCCGTCAGTCGGATACTCGAAGGCCAGCGTCGTACGAGCGTGCTCTTGCCCGGTCAGATGCTTGAACTCCGTCACGCGCGTATGGAGAATCTTCTCGGACGGCACATTGACCACGGCGACAGGTTGCGCCTGCCTGACAGCAAGCGTCATCAGGCTCCATTCGGCCGAGCGATACGGCAACCGCCCGAACCGATACTCGAAGAACTCGTCAATCGGGCCGGTATAGATCACCTGGTCCCACGGCTTCGACACATCTAACGCGAGCGCGTAGCTCATGTTGAGGACCACGGTGATCCGATCATGAGCCAGTATCCGCGTGATGAGCCGCGTGTAGCCGAGCAACGGCATCGCCTGATAGCGGTCGAGAAAGTACCGATCATCGTCGGATTCGCGCACGGCCACACGCGCGAGGACGGACGGATCGAGATCCGCTATGTCACAACCCCACTGTTTGCGCGTGTACGGGGCGTAGAGTGCCGAAACAGCCGCGGCCACGTCCCCGCCGAAAGCATCGAGCGTGCGACGATTGATCGGCACTGGGAGGAGTTGCCCCTCATAGGCCGCAAGCACGCGATGCTCGTACGGGCGCCATTCCGTGAACTGCGACAGGTAGGACCACACCCGATCCGAGTTCGTGTGAAAGACGTGCGGCCCGTAGCGGTGAACGAGAATTCCGGCGTCGTCCTCTTCGTCGTAGGCGTTACCACCGACATGTGCCCGCTGGTCGATGATGAGCACGCGAGCGCCTGCGGAGGCGAGCCGCTCAGCACAGACCGCGCCCGAGAACCCAGCCCCGACGATGAGGTAGTCGAATCTATCCACGAAAGATCCGAATGGCATCTTTCGCGCCGCATCGGAAGCCGATGACGTAACCAATCAGCCCGCCAAGACATAGCCACGACATGATCAGTAGTTTATCCATGAATCCTCCTCCATAATTCAGTCGCGTTTCCCCACGGCGGCAAGTCCTGACAGATGATGTCTGTCGGGTTCACCCGCCGCCGACCCATGAGCGATTCTGAATGGTTGAATGTCACGCTCGGCCCGGCTGCTCGAAAGTACTCCATCTTCCGGCGCGTCAATCCGAGATTCTTTTCGTACCGGCCCGGTTCGCCCCAGCCCGTCTTTTTCGCGGTCTCGTGTTCGACCGGTTCGGGATACTTCGCAAAGCGTTCTTCAAGCGTCTCTACGAGTAAATCCCGAGGCGCGATGCACATCGCCATCTGATGCCGTTCGCGCCAGTAGAACTTAGCGATCCGAGACTTTCCATCTGGCGCAAGGTCGCGCGTGATGACCCATCGGGAAAGGTCATAAGCGAACGTGTCGAGCGCAGGGCGATAGCTGAAATGCGAGGGCGCATAGAGCGTATCATCTTCACAGCACGCGATGAATGGAGTCTTCGCCGCCTTCGCGCCGAGCAAGATGTTCTGATACACCTGCCAGATTGACGGCGGCTTCTCGCCCACACAGATATTGCGACCGACGTCAATCGGCTTGTGCGAGACGCTCACGATAGGGTAATAGTGATAATCGAAGGGATTCTCTGTGACCTCTAATGCTCCAGACAAGAGCGCCATTAGCACTTCATGCGCGAAGTGGTCCCCGATTCGGTTCGCCGTGTAGTACAGCAATGTGAGGTCGGTCATGCGAACAGCGCGTTCTTCAATGCCACCACGTTCCCCCAGCCCGGCAACGTCCGCGCAGGATGGCGCTTGTTTGAGTGCGAATGCTTATGCAGGCTCCGGCCCGTCTTGAACGAGACAATCGGCCACTCGCCGACATGCACATCGGCCCATTCTTTTCGGAACACATAGCTCGGCTCGATATCCATAGGCCCCCATTCGGGACCGGGCAGGTTCTCTGTCAGCAGTGCCCGCGCCAAGTCGCGACGAATCAGAACCCCAGTCTCGAAGGCGTACTTCGGCCATGCGCGGCGCTTGTGCCGGTAGACAATCGCGCCCGGCGAATACCGAACAAACCGGCTCGGGTCACGCACAGGTTCTCGGCTGAAAAACTCAGGCGGGTAGAGCGTATCGGCCTCGCAGAAGACCACATGCTCCGTCTCGGCGTGTTCGACGCCGATGAGCATCTGCCGGCGCAGATTCCACATACAGGGCTGGTGCTCGCCCACGCAGACGTTGCGTCCGAAGTCCAGCGGCTGCTGTGACACACTGACGATCGGCACTCCTGCGCTCGCCCAGACCAGTCGCTCCCGAATCCGCTCCTCGAATGACGGTTCTTCCTGATGGGCCGTGTAGTAAACAACGGTGAGGTCTACCACGGCGGCACTCTCACAAGCTCATGGTCGGTTGCGGTCCGCCCAGCCCCATCCGTGACCGACACACCAGCCTCCCATGTGCCGGGCCGATACTGATGCGTCGTCGTGAGGGTGTGCGTCCAACTGCGCAGAATCGTGACGGAAGGCGTCCCATCCCCGAACGAATATGTCACGGACGTGGCCCCGTTGACGGCTCCCTGCACCGAGAACCCCAGCCGGACAAGCAGGAGGCCGTTCTCGTTCACCAGTTCCCACAAGAGCCGCAGGTCAAGCGGCACGGGTGGCGGGAGGATGACGATGGGCGGTGCCGAGGGCGGAGGGTTCACGATGACCGGAGGCGCAGGCACAGCAGGCGGTACGGCAGGCGGCGTGACGAGCGGCGGCACGGCAGGCGGCGTGACGAGCGGCGGCACGGCAGGCGGCGTGACGAGCGGCGGCACGACCGGCGGCGGACTCGGGGATGGCGGCGGAGCCGGCACGGGCGTTGACGGCGCGGTCGGCCCTGGCGGGAGGTGGCCATCGAAGGCACATCCGCCAGACAGCAGCACGCACATAATCAGGCAAGGGACACACGTGATGGTCATCGTTTCACTCGCGTCCAAGGGAGATGCGGACAGGTGTAGACGTTCTCGTGCAACGTGCGCACGTGAATCTTGTGCTCACGGAGCACGTAGGGCAGTGCCAGTTGGTCGTGGAGTAGGTATCGCGACTTGTGCCCCCACCAGTCACGCAACATGGCTTTGACGGCCACTGTGGGGCGGTAGAGAAAAGCCGTCGACGCATAGAGCACGTTGTCGATGTGCCAGGGATGGTTGACCGCCGCATACTGCTCCTCCAACCATTCACCCGCGTAACGGGAAGTCAGGTAGGTCTCACCCGGCCGCGCCATCCGCGCTTTCATGAACTCGTATTCCTCCCAGATCGTCTGCCGCTCCGGATGTCGAAACAACAGGATCTCGCCATCGCCAATCTGCTCAAGGAACCATGCCACCGTATCCGACCGCAGGAGCCCACGGCTGGCGTCAACCCAGAGGTAATAATCGTAGCCGGGGAAGAGTTCCCACCCGAACATCTTCGGGATGCCGCACTGCAACCGCGACGTCATCGCCAACGGACGGGGCGGACAGGTCGCATCCGTCAGACGGTGAACATCCACGGTCACGCCGTTAGACACCACTTGCGGAACCCACGGCACGGCCACGTCATAGTCCCCGAGATTCGCCGAAATGACAGCGACCTTCATGCCAACTCACCAGCCCTCGGTCCCTCAATCTCATCGAGCGCATCTTCGATAGTTCTCGATAAAGCCAAGGCCGACTCCCCATCAAAGACAAGTGTCGCAATATACCGCCCATCTCGTGTAATGCGAAGAGACACGGACTCATCCTTTCGATCAGCGAGGACCGTAACAATCCGGCGCCCTGTTGCTTTAATCGACGTACTCGTCTTCATTGACGTACCACACCCTTTCTTGTCGGGAACGGCGCCTTGACCCAGAACCATGAGCGGTGATTGTCCCTGAGTAGCCCCTCGCTCTTTGACTTCAACCCGAGGACAAACCACGGATCGACCTCGTAGGCGTCGGTCCACGCATGAACGGCTTGCACGACATGAATCTGATTGAGATGGAACACCGCCTGATCCTGGTGGTCCCGATGCAGCATCTTGTACGGCGCGTAGTCATGGCCGGAGATGATCCCGCCGTCTCGTACCTTCGGCAGCCATGCCGCACTGCAACCGCGCCGTCATCGCGAGCGACCGCGGCGGGAAGGTGGCATCCGTCAGGCGATGCACGTCCACCGTCGCATCAGGGACGACCTGCGGAGTCCAGGCGACCCGTGCATCATAGTTCCCCAGGTTGGCCGAAACGACAGCGATTCTCATGCCTTGACTTGGACCCGGATAATCCGCATAACTGGCTTTATGGCCCCATTGAGATAACCATCCCACCCCTCCGCGGTGTCCCACCACGTCGCAATTGGTTCCCTCGCGTCATATTCTGACGCCATGCGTTGCGCCCCGTCACACGTCCTGTGTAGAGACAGGAAATAGTTATGGCAGCAATCAACGCTAAATAATGCATAGATTTTCATCGATGCTTGACGTTCTTTAGTTGTCATTGTCGAACAACTCCTCGATGTGTCGGCAGCGGTGCTTTCACCCAGAACCACGACCGATGATTGTCACGAAGCAGGCCGTCATCTTTCGACTTCGATCCGAGGACAAACCACGGATCGACCTCGTAGGCGTCGGTCCACGCATGAACGGCTTGCACGACATGAATCTGATTGAGATGGAACACCGCCTGATCCTGGTGGTCCCGATGCAGCATCTTGTACGGCGCGTAGTCATGGCCGGAGATGATCCCGCCGTCTCGTACCTTCGGCAGCCATGCCGCGATGTCCGCAATCACGGACTGCAGGTTGTGATTCGCATCGATGTAGACGAAATCGAGTGAGCCATCCTCAAAGTCTTTGGCCGCATCAAGACTGTACTTGCGAACTAATGTCGCCCGAGGATACGGGGCCAGCCGTTCCGCAGTCTGCACGTAGAAGCGATCTAGCTTCTCCTGACTGACGTGATCCCGGTAGCCGCGGTGCGCGTGCCACGCATCCACGCAGTAGAGCCGCACGCCTGGATTCTCACGACACAGCACCTCCGAATACAGGCCGGTTTCGACACCCACTTCGACACCCACCTGAAACTCGACGAGGTAGAACAACCGCGCCAGCGTTTCGCGGTTTGTGTTGGGAATCTCGATCGGGAGCCGTCGTTGCGGTGCGAGATTCCACTTCGTCGTAATATAGGCGAGAGTGTCCATTAGAGATGCGCCGGGATCTCTTCCGGTGCCCTGTTCTCAAACCGGGCCCGATGCCCCTCGAAGTCACGCCAGTCATCGGGCCACGCAAACCGCGGGTCTGTCATGAGCGAAATCAACGGCCAGAACTTCTCGACCAGTTGATTGAATGTGAACACGGTCCCCGGCCAACGGTCGTGAATCCAGAAATCTGTTGCGTAGGCTTCCGATTGCCGCTTGCGGTTGAGGCTGAGGTAGAACCCGCGGCCTTGATCGCGCCCTTTGTGCATGTGCGCGTACCAAGTCTTCTTGTTCACAACACAGCGCCCGCCTGTTGCCCAGACCCGGCCGAGAGTCTCCTGTGATTCCTGATAGAAATAATAGTTCTGATGATCAAGCGGTCCGTGGCGATGGAAGTTCGCCGTCTTCTGAAACCAACACGAACCCTGTGAGGACATGAGGTCATCGATAAGAATGTGCGAGCGTTCCTCGTTGATCTGCTTGTTCATCTGCCAATCGAACGTCACCGCATGAAGACCCGCTCCGTACATACTCGGCAAATACGGATAGGTCAGGATGTGGTAGTTGTAGTTTCTCGGTTTCAGCGTCCAGGTCTCCGGGTGGATCGAATGCCGTGTCGGCACGATCAACCAATCGTCTTCGCAATCGGCCTTCAGCGTCTCGTCATAGCCCTCGGCGAACATGCAATGCGCGTCACACTTCATGAGGTACTCGCCCGAGGCCACCAGCGCCGCGCTGTTGATCGCCGGACGCATCCCCTGCGCTTGGCCTCGATGGAGCGGAATGATGCGCGGGTCGTCGGGCAACGGCGGGTCCGGCCAGTAGCCATCAAGGACCGGAATGATTTCAATCTCGCCGGCGGCTTTTGTGAGCAGATCGGCCACGGTCTGATTCAGGTGCGGCTCGTTGCGTGACGGGATGATGATGGAGACTTTCGACACTAGATCACTCCTAGCAGAAGCAAGGCCATTTCCTCTTGCGCGGATGTGCGCCGGAACGCAAGGCTTGGGCTTGCTGATGCGGACAACGATGGTGACGGACTCGGCGAAGGTGAGAGACTAGGCGATTGCGATGGGCTAACGCGAAGCGTCTTTGGCCAGAGGCCGAGGTAATACTGATTACGGATGGCGCCCCAGCCGCCGCTGGTCATCGGCAAGGGCTCTACCACGCCTGCACTCGGAGAGACTGACGCTGACTCGCTCACGCTCGGGCTGACGCTCGCCGAACCCGATAACGATGCACTCACGCTAGGCGAAATCGACGCGCTTCCTGACAGCGACGCCGAAATCGACGCGGACAACGATGCGGACAACGACGGTGAGATTGAGGCGGACTCGGAAAGCGACGCCGATAACGATGCGGAAATCGAGGGCGAGATTGAGGCGCTTGCGGATCGAGACGCCGACACCGATGGCGACACGGACGCGGATTCGGAAAGCGACGCCGATACGGCACCGGACGGAGACGCGGACGCCGAGAGCGAGGCCGAAATCGACGGCGACACCGACGCGCTTTCAGAAAGCGACGACGAGAGAGACGCGGAGACACTCGGCGAGATCGAGGCCGATTCAGACAATGACGCCGAAATCGACGCGGACAGCGATGGTGAAATCGAGGCGGATTCTGAAAGCGAGGCCGACACCGAGGGCGAAATCGAGGCGCTTTCAGAGAGGGACACGGATCGAGACGCGGAGACGGATGGCGAGATCGAAGCACTCTCAGACAGCGACGCCGAGCGGCTTGCGCTCACGGACGGGGAAATCGACGCGCTTTCGGACAACGACGCGGACACCGATGGACTGAGTGACGCCGAGGCGCTCAGGCTCGCGCTGACCGACGGTGAAATCGACGCCGACGCGCTCAGGCTCGCGCTCACCGAAGAGGCTACGGCGAGGATCAGAATCACGGACACATACGGGTCCGTGACTGCGCAATCCGCCGACCCCGCCCCGCTGGACGTGCCGCCTGTCGTGATCTCCTTCGTATAGATGCAGGTCATGTAATCGCCGCTGGTCGCCGACCCGCAATCCAGTTGCTCAACCACGCCTGTCGTCGAGCCCCCAAATGACTCGTTACTGTAGGCCTCGTTGTCACCGCGCCCAGCCAGCCCCAACGCCCACGCGCCATCCGTGACCGTCGTCACCGCTAGGGCGGTATTCGGCGTGCCGGTTCCCGTGGTCGCCGTCCCTACGGCCTCAATCGGGGCTGTGGTGTGCGCCCCGTTAAACGTCGCGATCCCGCCGCCATGAACTTGGCCCGCGCTAGTGCCGCTGCACGTCGTACTGGGATCGCCGTCGCCCGCGACAAGGGTCCGCCACCAGACTTGAAGAAAAGGCCCAGACCCGAAAGGCGAGCCCGTGACCTCATTCCATCCCGTTGGCGTATCGCCGGTGCCGGCATCGTGGTAGACCATGAGGATCGCCACCTGCCCCGCCGCCCAGCTTGCCGGTAGCGGAACTACAAGGGCGCCATCACCATCGCGGGAGGGCCCGGTGGTCGTACTGGCCGGAGTGACAACGCCGATTGTGATTGCCACTCTGAGCTACTCCTCCTGAATCCGTAGATTGCGAGGATACTTAGGCATGACCGTATTGGCTACGCGATGCTCCTTAGTCGGCCGTGGTTTCCACACTACCCGTCACATCTCCCGTTTCCGGGTCACGTTCAATGACCCGTTTCACCTTGCGCGTACGCCCGTCATCGAGATACGCGGTTTCCACGCTGCCTGTGATGTCGCCAGTCGCGGGGTCGCGCTCGACGACGCGCTTCACCTTCCGCGGCTCGGCAAAGAGCGTCAACGGCGCCGTGACCTGCATCGCCCCCTCGGCAATCGTGACCGGCGCATCCACTGACACCTTCGGCGGCGCGACCGTCACGCGGATCGCATCACGAGCAATCGTCACCGGGCTCGAGATGTGAATCGGCTGCTCCAATCGCGCCAGCAGCGCAGCTAGCATCGGATCAGGCTTCGGCGGCGCCGGAATGTCGAGCACCCAAGATGCCAGCCCTTCAGCATACGCCGTCGTCTCCCACTCCTGCAACGTCGCCTCAAGCCGCGGGCCACTTTCGGACGCGAGAATCAACCGCGCCTGGGCTGAGCAATACTCGGCTGCGTCCGCCTCGGACATCTGGAGCGTCTCGGCCACAAGAGCCGCATGTTTGCCATAGAACCCGGACACCGCCGACGCGAAGGCGTCCTGATCGTCCGCGTGCTGCACCGCAAACCGCTGGACCGCCTTGACTTCCTTCCGCAGTAATCGGCCCGCCGAGGCGATGACAATCGCCTGAAGCTGATCGGTCGGTTCCACGGCTGCGGATTCCTCCGGCATCTTCTTCGGAGTCGGCTCGGATGGCGGTTCCTCCGGCACGGTCGGTTTCCCAGTGATGTTTTGCGGTTCCCGGAGTTCGTCGGCCTTGCCGCCGCGCTTGTTCATGTCCTCGACCGCCCGCGCCTCATCCACCGAATAGATCCCTGCATTCACAAGCGCCACGAGGCCCGTCGTCCGCTCTGAGAACTTTCCACGCACAAAGGCTTGCCGGGTGAACTGCGCGAAGAACCGGCGCGGATTCAGGATGAGCTGGTCCGTAATCGAGAACTCGAAGAGCGACAACCACGGCCCCATTGTGTAGGTGATGAAGTTCTGATCGAACTGCTCAGCGTTCCCAAAACTCGGGTCGCTGTTTTCGAGCATCTGCCGCGGCACGCCCAGCCACCGCGCCATATCATCAACCGAGAACTTTCGGCTGAGGAGCATCTGAGCGTCTTCGGGCGACATTTTCGACTCGACCCACTTGCTTCCCTGCTCCAGCACCTTCGGCAGATGCCAGTTACCCGCGGCCGTGACGAACGAGGCCGCCATGCGCTGCATCGCTTCATCGTCGAGCACGCCAGGGTTCTCAATCACTCCACTATTGAGCGTGCCTTTCCCGAAGACGAGCGAGGCGTAACTTTCTGTCGCCAACGCCGTGCCCAGGCTCGTCCGCGCCACCTCAAGGATGCCTTTCCCGACGATGCCATCATCGCTCGCCCCGCGCAGGTGGAAGATGCCTTCTTGCGTCATCTGCTGCACGATATTGGTTCGTGGATCTCGCACGTTGTAGACGATGCGCCCGCTCGACACTTGGACCGGCGTCACGAGTGACGGATGAATCGGCTGAAGCTGATCGACCACGCCCCGGCCCCCAGACACGATCCGGCTGTAGCTGTTTCCGTGGTCGATCAGGTGATACATCTGCTGCCGGCGCCACTGAAACGAATCCTGCCAGGCGTTCGGCTTGTCATGGAGCACATCATAGAGCGGATGCCCTCGCGCGATTTCCGATCCGCCTTCATCGGGCAGGCGCTCCATCAGATGCAGCGGCAGCATCGCCAGCACAGTCGCGAGAATGTCCCGGCCGCGATACCACGCGGAGACTTTCTGCGCGCTCGCCTGATCGACGCGCACGCCCGCATCGGTCAAGGTGCCAACCGGGTTGTACCAGAAATCTGAACTAGGGTTTGGCGTGCCAGCGAACAGGGAAGCAAGGACTCCCATCAGCGTTTCCTCCGAACATGCGGCAGAATCGCCACGGCGACGAGCACCGCCCCACCGACGACCCATGCCGCCGGCACCGACCACCGCGCGATGCCATAGAGCACCGCGGCCATCCCGATCAGCCCGAGCACGTCTGACCCGTCGATGAGCGCCAATAATGTAAACACCCTACGCATTAAGGCACTATTCTCACGATGTCTTCACTCCCCATATTTCGATGTCATGCTTGCTATCTGAATGATCCGCTGCAGCTTTGTGCGTCGCATACACGCCGGCCACGGTGCCGCCGCCTTCATCATCCCAGCCGCTATTGATCACGAGGAACACCACATCCTGTTCGACTTCGGCGAATGCGTATCGGTGCCGATTATCTGTTCCCACAGAGGCCTCGGCTTCAGTGCGAGTCAAATACAAACCCAATCGGAACCCAGGAACGAGCAACGAACGGGCTTCCCACACTTTCATGCACCACTCCTTTCGACGAAATCCGCAAGACTGCGAATACCACGGGTCAGGTACACTGATTTCGGGACGACTGGCATCCGTATCGCCAGCGCCATCCCAATCGTCGGCGCAATCACCGGATCGATCCGGCCCCGGCTCTTGCCTTTCGCAAACATCAGATTATCCTTGCCGTCCACATTCGCGACGACGTTGCTGACGCTCCACGCCGTCACAGGACAGCCCCGCGCATCCACGTTGCCGGCGAGGATCTCGGCCTGCATCTTCAGACACGCGCTCGACATCCCGGCATACGTCTGCGGCACCGCCAGGACTTGTTCTTCTGAAAACCCATCCTCGTTAATCAATTGGGAGATGAGGGTGTCCGCGTGCCAGGGGTCGAACCCGATCCGCTCGATGTCGAATAGCTTGCGATGGTCTCGAATCACGCCCCGGAGCAACTGGTGATCGATCTGCGTGCCCGGCGTCGCCATCAGCCATCCCTGATCACGCCACACATCATAGGGCGCGCGGTCCCGATGGGCGCGATCTACAAGCGTATCCGCCGGCGTCCAGATGTGCTGCCAGAGTCGCCACTGTGGCCGTCCAACGGTCGGCGGGAACACGAATGACAAGCAGCAGAGGTCGATCTTGCTGGCGAGGTCGATGCCCACGAAGCACGATTCGTGCTCCATGCCCTGCGGGGTCCAACGGCTCTGCCCCTTGCGCCAGCCGTCAATCCCTAAGCACGGGTTCGACGCATTCACCAGCAGATTGAGATGTTTTTGCTTGTACGTCGCTGCCGCCGATGGAATCCCCTTTGCTTTCAGCACTTTCGCGGCTAAATCTTCCGGGCTGACCGAGATTCCGTAATTCGGATTCGCCTTACGCGCTGTCTCTGGCGAGTCCCAAGGGTCTTCAGGGTCAGCGTGGGCCGTAAACACGAAGAACGATTCGTCAATCAGCACGCCTTCGAGAATTTTGTTGCTGTAATCGTTTTGATCGCCCCAGGGCGACACCGGATCGTCCCCGAACGTGGTAATCAGATAGATCACCGGCTGCCGACGCGCACCAGTCGCCGTTTCCATCACGTCGAGCATTCCGCGGTCTTTCATCGCGTGAATTTCGTCGCCGATCACGACGTTCGGATTCAACCCGTCAGTCGAATCATGGTCTGCGCCGAGTGGTTCGAGCTTCGAGGCGGTGTCATCCCGGTGTAGATTCGACACTTGCACTGCGATCCGGTCCTTGAGCCCACTCGATTGCACCAGCTTTTTCGCATCGTTAAACACGATCTTCGCCTGATCGCGCTTCGTGGCAACTGCGTACCCTTCCGCGCCCGGCTCCCCGTCGAAAAAAGTGAGATAGAGCAGCATGATCGCCGCGATCAATGTCTTCCCGTTCTTGCGCGGAATCTGCGTGAACGCCGTACGGAATCGTCGAAGCTCGGTGTCGGTATGGACCCATCCAATCACGCTCCCAGTGATGAACCGCTCCCACGGCTCGAGGTGGATGAGTGTCCCGGCCCACTCTCCCTTGTAATGCTTCAACTTCTCGGCGAACCGGAAGAATCGCTCGGCCCGCTTCATATCGAATCGATAGGGGAATCCTGGGGTGTTTTCGCGCTCGCGGTCCTTCAAATGCCGCGCACAGGCCAGTTTGTGATACTTGCCCGCTGGCACTGTGCCAGCCACAATCGATTGCGCGTAAGCGTCGAGAGGGTTCACGCCCGGGCGCCCTTCACCAGTTGCGGCCCGTCAAATTCAGCCCATTCATCTTTTGGCGCTTCGACCATCGTCGCCGGCTTCCCGGTCCCGGTGAGCCCAAACCGGGCGAGCCCAATCTCGACCAGCCGAATCATGCCCCGATGATCCGGTCCACCAACGCCTGCGCCAAGCTCAGCCCGACGCATCCGGCGCTCGAGCGCGACATTCTGGCACAGCAACAGAAACCCGGGCAACTCCGTTTCCGTCAATGTCTGCCGTGCGGTTGCCTTCGGCGCGAGTTCCGCCCAGACGACGGCCGATTCCACGTCCAGGTCGGCCGGCCTGAGCACTGCAGAAGGCGCCGAGACAGACACTGGCGCCGAGCGTCGCTTCGAACGCCGCTTCCCGCCAGCCAGCGCCAGCCTGCGCGCATCTGCTGGCTTCCGCCCTGCTCCGACCCGATGTCCTCCCCATGCCATCCTAGAGCCTCCTCATAATCATCTTGAATACTTGATTTAGACCCCGCGCGAGGGAACG
>ERZ1292632.930-Hain-H43-01um-R2-930-length-31169-cov-20_pt1 | contig 31169 bp, 37 predicted proteins | sample MGYA00564407_ERZ1292632 | MGnify/ENA primary metagenome ERZ1292632 (study PRJEB36523, sample SAMEA6512637) | groundwater metagenome | collected 2019-01-08 | study: AquaDiva: Metagenomics assemblies of 32 groundwater samples | reverse complement strand
ACACAGTTAAAGCGATGGTCGGACTCGGCGGTCTCCTCTCCTCTCCCGAATGGTCGCAGAGCAAGAAGCCTCTTCTGGCTGCGCTCGGTCGTGATATCACAGGTACTCCACACTATGTCAATATTGCAAAAATGCCTCACGCGCTTATCGCAGGCGCAACGGGCAGCGGAAAATCGGTGGCAATCCACGCACTAATCACCTCCCTGCTCTACAGGAACGGCCCGAACCAGCTTCGTTTCATTATGATTGACCCGAAGCGCGTGGAGCTTACCGCATACAACGGCATTCCGCACCTTCTTACTCCGGTCATTACAGACCCGAAGAAGACAATCTTTTCGCTCAAATGGGCGGCCAAGGAGATGGAACGCAGCTATAACATTCTTGAAGCGGAACGCGTGCGCGATATTGATTCATACCACTCTACTGTCTTTGAGCCTGCGAAGGCTAAACGTGCGGAAGATATGCCGGAGGCGCTTCCGTTCATAATAATAGTCATTGACGAGCTCGCAGACATCATGCACAGCTTCCCGCGAGAACTGGAGGCCTCAATTGTCCGCCTCGCGCAGATGTCGCGCGCGACCGGAATCCACCTGGTGCTCTCCACGCAGCGTCCTTCTGTAAACGTTATTACGGGGCTTATTAAGGCGAACGTGCCGACTCGTATGGCTCTCCAGGTCGCTTCTCAGATAGATTCGCGAACCATTCTAGACGGCTCCGGCGCGGAGACCCTGCTTGGCGCCGGCGATATGCTCTACCTGTCAAGCGATATGCAAAAACCGGTGCGAATACAAACTGCATTCATTAGCGAAAACGAGGTAAGGAAAGTGGTGAATTATATTAAGAGCCATAATGTCGGGGACTTATCAAGTATTGATTTTGGCGGCGGCGCAAGCACAGAACCCAACGATGTAATCGGGCTTGTAAACGGCGACTTTGACGATGACATAGACGACACTCTCTACGAGGACGCGCGCACTACTGTTGAACAAGCGGGGCGCGCTTCAACCTCATATCTCCAGAGGAAACTGAAAATCGGTTATTCAAGAGCGGCGCGCCTTATGGACGTGCTTGAAGAGCGCGGGGTCATCGGTCCCGCCGACGGCAGTAAACCGCGCGAAGTTCTTACGAGAGACTCCGCGGCGCAAGGCAGTATTACAAACGTAAACGATGTTGAAGAAGATGTCTTTTAGATAAAATGACAAGGTATTTAATCGGCGCAGTTTTATTTATTCTTGCCGGTTACGGCATCACGGAAGCATGGCCGCTTTTAGCCGGTCCTTCCATTTTTATTGCATCACCCGCGGACAACGTTCTTTATCCGGACGGAATCGTAGTTGTCAGCGGGAATACCAAGCGCGCTTCTGCAGTAACGCTTAACGGAGAACCGCTGTTCCGAGACCAGAATGGAGACTTTTCGTCAACCCTTACCTTTCCGCGCGGAGGGTCTATACTTACCTTCACGGCTACCGACCGCTTCGGCAAAACAGTGACTGAAACGCGTTCAATCTTCGTACCTTTTGAAAATTAGAAATTGTAAATTATTAACGATATGGCCTTCGGAAAACCAAAAAAAGAAAAAGTTTTAAAAACGCTGACGATAGCGAGCACGGATAAAAGCGAGAGGCAGAAATCCATTGACCAAGCGCTTAAAGAAATCCGAACCAAATTTGGCGATGAATCTATTACCACCTTTGGCGCGGGCGCTCCGCAGAAAATTCCCGTCATACAGACGGGTTCCATCGGGCTTGATGCCGCGCTCGGCGTGGGAGGCGTTCCACGAGGACGCATCATAGAAATATTCGGTCCAGAATCTTCCGGTAAGACGACTCTTGCGCTTCATATCGTCGCTGAAGCGCAGAAGGCCGGTGGCATCGCGGCGTTCGTGGATGCTGAGCACGCGCTTGACCCCGAATATGCACGCCGTATCGGGGTGAAGCTACAGGAGCTTCTTATCTCTCAACCGGACACTGGAGAACAGGCTCTTGATATCGTTGAATCTTTAGTGAGAAGTGGAAACGTTGACATCATAGTTATAGACTCCGTCGCGGCGCTTACTCCAAAAGATGAAATAGAGGGTGAGATGGGTCAACAGCATGTCGGAAAGCAGGCGCGCCTTATGAGCCAAGCGCTCCGCAAGTTAACGGCGATAGTCTCTAGAAGCAAGACGATTGTCGTATTCATCAACCAGATAAGAATGCAAATCGGCGTAATGTTCGGCAACCCGGAGACAACTCCGGGAGGCAAAGCTCTGAAGTTTTACACATCTGTTCGTCTGGACATTCGTCGCATCGCTTCTATTAAAAAAGGCGAGGAAGTAGTCGGGGGGAGAGTGCGTGTAAAAGTAGTGAAGAATAAAGTCGCCGCGCCCTTTAAGACGACCGAATTTGACTTGCTATATAACGAGGGCATCAGCAAAGAGGGCGAGCTCATCGCGCTTGGTGAAAAGTTCGGGCTAGTGGAGAAAGCCGGCGCCACCTACAAATTCAACGGCGAGAAGCTCGCAGTTGGCTATGACGCCTCGCGCACTTTCCTCGCTACCAACAAAGACATAGCCAAAGAGCTCCTCAAACAAATCAAACTAAAACTCGCGGAATAATTATACAAAAAGGAAGGAGATTGCTCTCCTTCCCTCGAAGCATGCCGTGAATTACATGGCAAGTTCAAAATAATCTTCCGAATAGGAGTACGCGCCATCGTAGAAATGCAACGAGAAGTACCTTGATCCTTCAAACATTGGGACGACATTGCTTATCTTGAGAGATTCCCCTGCAAGAAGTAGCTCACCACATGAATTTGGTATGTACTGCTTGTTGCCAAGCGCGTGATCACTTTTCCCGAGATCATTCAGACGAACGATATCGCCTTTTTTAAACTTTGGCATGACAATCCCTTCCTAGTAACAAACTTCCGAGAGCTTACCACATCGTTCATGATTGTGCATTCGACGCTATAAGATCCATACTTGTATCGATTTCATAATGTACCTTAATTCACGCTATAGCGTAAAATAAGGTACATGAAGAAATGCGGGAGATACTTTATATTCCGCGTTCAAATGCTATCGAGGTTGAAATGCTTGCGGAATGTGTAATCGCTTTCGTCTGCGAATGACGCAATTAAGTAGCGTATCTCACCCTTCCCGCTCCCTAGATGCGAGCGGAGCAGAGTAACGAGCTCATCGCAAGGATATGGCTGTATCCATGCGCTGTCTTGGAAATGGATAAAGCCAGCACTTCGCAGTAGCATACGAAGCGTGTCGCGAATTTTCTTGCGCTTTTCCGGTACGTCAAACATGACTACTCGCCATTTTCCATCCCAGAGAACTGGCAATGGAATGACATACGCGCCAGCGTATAAAGCATTAATTTTATCCTCTCCTTGCACAGTAAGATGTATCTCGCGCTTTCTGCCCTCGCCAGTTATATGAATGAGTCCGTTTCGTTCAAGTCGTAGAAGAGCTTGCATGATGCGCTGATTGAACCGGATGGTGTTCCTGCGAGAAATCGGATTGAGATACTCAAAAAGCCGCACGGCATTTGGGGCAACAAGCGCAGTCGCAAGGACGCCTGTGACTGCAAGTGTACCAAGGATTATTGTTTGGAGAGGAACGCGCCGATTTCCGCGCGCTCGCGCAACAATCTTTCCGACATCTTTGCGGTCAAATTTCTCTTGATTCTTCTCTTTTGCTAATTTTCTGCTAAATCTCATTGCACCTTATTTTACGCTATAGCGTGAATTAAGGTACACCTTATTTTATAGTGGCTGTGGATAAAACTTCATCCAGAAGTGTGAGTAAAATTTAGACGTTTGTTGGAGTAAAGATGGAAGAAATGGCGCGGAGGGTTGCACGGGCGAGATAAATGAAAGATGCGAATGTGAGAATCGCAAGTATTTGAACAACGAGACGAGTGTGACCAAATGCGGCGATAAAGAAATTCGGAAGCTCCATAAAATCATCCGGAGCATTTTGAAATACACGTTCAACCCACACCTCTTTTCCGATACCCCAAAGAGCTAGGATTAGAGTGAGTATCGCGAGTGTTACTGTTGAAATAACGAGCCCTAGCATGCGGATAAGATTAATGCGACGCATTACTGTTTTTTCAATGTTTGTTTGAATATCATTCATAGTTCATTTTGGCTATCGTACACTTCTTTAAAAAGTTTTTTGGCGCGATGAACTCGCGTCTTCACTGCCGGAATAGACAGATTTTCAGATTCGGCGATTTCTTCTTGGCTCTTCCCTTCAATAAACTGCAACCTCAAAATCTTCGCCGCAGTTTCAGGAAGTTTGGCGAGCGCGGAAATAACTTCGTTTCGTATTGATAAGTCTTCAATAAATTCAGCTCTCGCATCCGGCAGAGATTCATAGTGTTCCGGCTCCAATTCTGCTCGCTGTCCGCCCTCTTTGCGACGCGCAACATATTTGGTGTACGCAACGCGATTCAAGATTGTATATGCCCACGAAGAGAAGCTCGCTCCCTCCTGTTCGTGATACTTGTCCGCGTATAGGTACATCTTGGTGAAAGCGTCCTGCACAGCTTCTTCGGCGTCCTCTTGAGAGAACAATATCTTTCGCGCCCTCCGGAGAAGAGCAGCCTCATATCTGCGCACCAGTATGGCGAATAAATCCGGCTCCCTCTGTGAACGAGCGAGCAGAGTTGCGTCCGAGAGAGTGTTTACGTCTTCTGCTGTTGATAAATTCATTATGTCTGCTAGCATACACGAATCGCCCTCTTGGGGCACTTTTTATAACTGAAACATGGCTGTACTTAGTTACAATGAAATATTAAAAGGTATCGTTATAGATTACAATAACGAGCCGTACGAAGTGCTTTCTGCGCATATTTTCCGCATGCAACAGAGAAAGCCGGTGAACCAAACCAAGCTTCGTCATCTAGTCTCTGGAAAAGTCGTTGAAATTTCTTTCCATCAGAACGAGACGGTAACAGAGGCTGACATAGGCAACATGCCAGCGCGATATCTCTACACCAACAAGGGAGAGAGCTGGTTCGCAGAAGAAGGAAATCCAAAAAATCGTTTCGCATTCCCTGACGAAGTCGTGCACGACAGAGTTCAGTGGATCACGCAGAACAGTCTGGTCGACATCCTCACCTATGAAGATAAGCCAATGTCAGTAAAAATCCCTGTAAAAGTTGAGCTTGAGGTAAAAGACGCACCTCCAGCAGTCAAAGGCAACACAGTCTCAGGGGGCACCAAGCTCGTGGAGCTCGTGACTGGTGCAAAAGTAGACGTGCCTCTCTTTATAAACACGGGCGACACTGTGCGAATCAACACCGACTCCGGTCTCTATACCGAACGTGTGGAAAAAGCGTAAGTTTAGTTGTGATCTGTTATCGCTTTCTTGCGCGAAAGAAGAGATTTCTCGCTATCGTCGTGAAGACCGGGGCTAATCCTTTCGTGTTGACCGCCTACCTTGCGAAGAAGCCAAAACGCGGTATCCTATGATTATGATTAAGTATTTCTACGACAAAGAAGCAGATGTATTCTACTTTTCAGACGGCACGCCACGCCAGTCTGACGAAACCATAGAAGCTAAAGATGACGTGTTGCTTCGCGTAAACCCACGAACCAAGCGCATCCGCGGCTTTACTCTTATTAACGCATCACATCGGACGCAGAGTGTGAGGATTCCCGCTCCGCTTCCGTTTTCGCTCACAACAACGGCCTGAATCAACACTGGCGACATTGTTCGAATCAACACCGACTCCGGCCTTTACGCCGAACGCGTAGAAAAAGCGTAGAAGAGGTTACGCAGAGACGTACGGAAGGAGCGCCATGTAGCGGGCGCGCTTGATGGCCTGCATTATGTCGCGCTGTTTGCCTGCGGGGATACCGGTGCGCTTCTTGGAGAGCATCTTGGCGTGCGGGTTTGTGAACAGCTTCAGATACGCCACATCTTTGTAGTCTATAAATTTCTTTATCTCAACTTCTTCCCTTTCAGCTTGATAGGCCATGGTGAAATGTTTAAATATTTAAAAGTTTAAAACGGTATGTCTTCGGGGTTGATCTCCTCGTCTGGATACTTTATCGCCTCGCCGTCATCCTTTGGGGCAGGCTGTTCTTCTTGACCTGCGCGAGGCGCACCGGTACCAGTCTTACCATCGGCGCCAAACTGGAAGTTATCCACAACAATTTCTGTGCGGTACTGCTTCTTCCCGTCTTCTTTTCCTTCCCAAGAGCGCGTTTGAATACGTCCCTCCACAAAAATAGGGCGACCTTTCTTGCAGTACTGCGCGATAACTTCGGCCGTGCGACCGAACGCCACAATGTTATGAAACTCTGTTGCCTCCTGCTTAACTCCGCTTTTATCCTTATAGGTGCGATTGGTCGCGAGGCCGAAGTTGGCGACATTGCTCCCCGACGGGAGCGCCTTTAGCTCCGGGTCGCGTGTGAGATTGCCATATAAGAATACTTTGTTTAAGTACATATATAAGGTTAATTATACAACGACATTTTCAAGAGCGGCATCAAGCTCTGCGCCTGCTGTCTCCTCATGGTCTTCTGTCTTCTCCGGCATCTTCATAGAGAGCTCTCGCATCTCCACAGAGTGGCGTGCCGCATCTTTAGTCGTAAGCAGGTCAATAAAACGCACAATGTGCTTATTGGCAGAAGCCACAGAGATAATTTCAGAATGACTCTCCGCAGTGGTCTCGTAGACAATCCATGCGAAGTAAGCGGAGTCAAAATCGCGCCGTCCTGAAGTTTCTTGGCGGGAAATCGTGTAAGCAAGCGGTATTTTCTGCGGTTCGCCCTCTGCTACTAGCACTCCTTTATCAGAAATGAGTTCGCGTATTGTCTGGTAAGACTTTTTTACCTCCTCTGTGGGAAGTTCAGGGTCAATGTGAAAACCGAGCTCGTAAACACGCGCCGTGCCCTCCGTAGCTTCAGCGAAGGAGGGGGTCGCCTCCTCATCTATTCTCATATCTATATTTCGCTTCGCCATAGTGGCGGAATCTTATCACGAGAGCATTTATAGAGCAAATCCTTCAATGCTTCAGGATAAATAGACGTTTGGCGTTTGCGAGGAGGGCGGTACGAACGGTTTCTAAAGGTTCATCGCGTATCTCTGCGATTTTGGCTACAACATCAACTGCCGCTAATGGATCATTGCGCTCTCCACGACGGTTGGATGGAGCTACATATGGAGCGTCTGTCTCTGAAAGGATACTCTCAAGCGGAACGGCTTTAATAACTTCATCATAATCGCGCGCAAAAGTGATGACGGCTGTAAATGAAATCGTGAATCCGAGCGCAATGAGTAAATTCGCCTCCTCAATGCCACCAACAAAGAAATGTATGTCTCCACGCAAGTTTGGGTGTTTTATTTTTTCTTCTTTCAAAATTTCTATCAAATCCGAATACGCATCCATCATCCCCTGCCTACCGGCAGGCAGACCTTTACTTGGACGTGCGTGGATAATTAGTGGTTTGTCGAGTTCGGCGGCGAGCTCAATGTGCGTGCGCAGAGCTTCGATCTGCGCACGTTTTACTTCATCATTCACTTTTGCCGGTCTATAATAATCCAGCCCGCACTCCCCTATCGCAACGACTTTATTATTCTTCGCGAATCCGAGATATGTCTCTATATCAAAAATCTCATCTGTAACACGGTTCGGGTGTAGTCCGACAGATGCGAACAAGTGCTCATGTTTTTCTGCCAGTTCAACCGCTTTTTTTGAAGATTCTAAATCTACGCCCACCACGATTCCAGCCACCCCTTCTTCTCTCATTCTTTCAATGAGTTCAATGTCGTCCTGCGCATACTGTTCAAACTGTATGTGACAGTGTGCATCAACATATTTTACTGTCATAATCTCGGGAAAAGGTTCTCGGGCTTTTTGTTCTCTCGCACAGCTCTCAATATTATTCCGGACGTATAAGGCATCGCCGGAGCGAGATGCGTTGCGATGCTTGCGAGCTCGTGCACCAAATATTCAATATCTCTTACAGCCACCCCCGCGTCGCTCTTTATTTTTTTATACGGTTCATTTGTATTCATATATGCATCGGCCGCAGATATTTTCGCAAAGACGAAATCCATCGCCTCGTTGAATTTGAATTCTTCTATTTTTTTTAAAAACTCCTCTGCGATTTTCTCGTCATCTTTTGTTATGACAACAGGGTTTGGTAGATGTTCTTCTGCGAGCTTCATCACGCGCGCCACTAGATTGCCGAGACCGTTCGTTAGATTCGCCGTGTACCACTCGCGACAGCGCTCGTCAGTCAGGTCAAAGTCCTCAGTTGGATGCCCGTGGCGCAGGAGGAAGTAGCGAACAGCATCAGTCCCATAGCGGTCTAGAAGTTCGTTCGGGTCAATCACGTTGCCAATTGATTTACTCATCTTCTGCCCGCCAGAGATTATATATCCGTGTACAAACACTTCAGTTGGGAGAGGTACATTGGCGGAGAGAAGCATTGCAGGCCAGTAGACAGTGTGGAATCGATTGATACCCTTACCTATCATGTGCGTCTTGTTTTTTGCAGACACCCAATATTTCTGGTATTCATCAGAGCCACTGGCATATCCTAACCCTGTAATATAGTTAGCGAGCGCATCGTACCAAACGTATAGATATTGGTCAGGATTGTCAGGGACAGGAATGCCCCAACCCTTGGCTCTTTTCGCAGTTCTAGACACACTGAAATCTTCTAACCCTCCACGGATGAATGAGGTTATTTCATTTTTACGGCTCTCGGGAATTATGCGCAGAGTTCCGGACTCTATCAGCTCCAACAGTTTGTCCTGATATGAAGACAGGCGGAAAAAATAATTTTCTTCTTCAACTTCTTCCAACTTCTTCCCAGGATGTTCAGGACATTCTAAATTTGCCAAGTTTTTCTCTGTTTTGAATTCTTCACATCCGACACAATAAAAACCGCGATAGCTTTTTTTGTATAGATCCTCAGGATTCGTCGCGCGCCAGAGTTTTTCAACTCCCGCGCTGTGTCGCTGGTCAGAAGACGTGCGAATGAAATCGTCATATACAACATTAAGACGACGGTCCAATTCAACAAAATGCTCTGCATTTTCTGCTATATACTCTTTAATCGGTCTACCGGCCTCCTCGGCTGCTTGGACATTTTTTAAAGCATTGTCGTCTGTGCCGGTAAGAAAGAAGACGTCCTCACCAAAGAGACGTAACGCTCGAACATATGCGTCGGCCTGTACGTATTCAAGGGCGTGGCCGATATGAGGCCTCGCGTTCACGTATGGGATCGCAGTTGTTACAAATCTAGCCATTCTTAAGAATCATTCATTGTACGGCGCTTACGCTTGTCAAAGTCCGTAATGAATTCAAGCAGGACGGCCGAGACAGGAACGGAAAGGATGGCTCCCAAGAATCCGGCGAGAGTATATCCGGCGATAAGAGCCACTATGACCAGAAGTGGCGGGATGCCGACTATTTTCTTAACAATCAGAGGGTAAATCAAATTGGACTCAAACTGGTTGACGACTACATAGAGACCGGCGACAATCGCAGCAATCGCGACACCGCCGTCAGAGTACCCAACAATAACGGCCACCACTCCGGCGATGATAGAGCCGAAAACCGGAATAATCTCAATCATCGCTGTGAATATCGCGAGAAGCAGAGCATACGGAACTCCTATGATAAGAAGCCCGAGATACACAAGAATGCCGACAATGACCGAGAGAAGTATCTGTCCCTGCATCCAGAGCCCTATCTTCTTCTGCGAACGCTTCCAGAGGTCTACATAGTACTCCTCGTACTTTACGGGCATTACAAGACGGATGAAGTCATCTACGCCGGTGTTCTGCAGGACGAAATAAAATGAAAGAACTATAACCAACACAAGAGAGAAGATGCCTCCAAAGAACGTAATAAGGAGCTGAAGGACACTGCCTGAGCTTGACGCGAAGAGAGACTGAAGCGAGACGAGCGTCTGCACATATGATTGCGTTTGGGATTGGCTACTGACTTCGCTGACCGTGGCTGTAATGTTTGAAAGAGGCGTTGTGATATTTATCGTATCAAGATATCTCGGCATCGCGGAGAGAAAGTTCGCGGCGTCTGCAATAATCGGAGGGAAAAACAAAAAGAGAATTGCAAAGACGGCTCCAAAAACGAGCGCATATACCAGAAGAGCGGATACGAATCGCGGAACGCTATACCGTATGAAGAACGCGACGCCCGGCTCTATCGCCGACGCGATGATGATGGCAGTCAAGACTAGGAGCGCGAGGTCGCGCAAGACCCAGAAGAGATAGACGCCCGCTATAATAAGCAGTGTAGTAAAAACAGTTCCGGATGTGATAGAAACGCGAATTTCCTTGTCCATACGGGCATCCTAGCACATTCTTTTTATTCAATCGCGGAGCGGATGCGGGAGGAAACTTCGGCGACGGTGAGACGCTCTTGTTCGCCAGTATCGCGATGGCGGAGAGTGACGGTGTCCTTTAACTCGTGAGATTCACCGAGGGTATCAAAGTCTATTGTGATGCAAAATGGCGTGCCGATTTCATCCTGCCGGCGATAGCGCTTGCCGATGTTGCCGTTGTCGTCCCAAGCAATTGCTGGGTGAACTTTCTTTAATTCTGCGCGCACTTCTCTAGCCTTCGCAACAAGCTCCGATTTATTCTTCAAGAGTGGCGACACCATAGCTTTTACCGGCGCAATCTTCGGCGAGAGCGCGAGATAGATACGCGTCTCGTCTCCCATCGTGTCTTCGCGATACGCGCTCGTTAGGACGGCAAGAATAGTTCGGTCAACTCCGAGAGACGGCTCTATTACATGCGGAATATATTTCTCATTTGTCTCTTCGTCAATATACGAAAGTTCTGTGCTTGACGCGTTCGCGTGCGCAGAGAGGTCAAAGTCAGTACGGTATGCGAGACCCCAAAGTTCCTTGCGTCCAAATGGATAATCAAATTCAAAATCTATAGTGCGCTTGGAGTAATGAGCTCTTTCTCCGTCAGGGACTTCCAGCTCATGAGTCATAGCCTGCGGTAACCCTACAGCGACAGCGAACAGGTGCATAAGTTTGCGCCATTCTTCAAACGCTTGTTCCCAATCGGATGGCTTAACGAAATATTCAACTTCCATCTGGGAGAGTTCGCGCAGGCGAAAGATGAAATCACGCGGTGCGATTTCATTGCGAAACGCCTTGCCTACCTGTGCGATACCAAACGGCATCTTCGGATGCATGGAATCAACTACATTCTTAAAGTTCGTGAAGATTCCACCGGCTGTTTCCGGCCGCATGTATACGGTAGAGACTTCTTCTCCGGCGCCGGCAGAAGTCTTAAACATCGTATTGAACATCTTCCCGTCTGCGAGCGGGTCGGCAAATGTCTGCACATGCCCGCTCGCTTCCCACACCTTCGGGTTCATAAGTATCGCGGCGTCAACTCCGTACATATCGTCTCGGCTGTCGCGAAACATCTGTAACCAAAGGCGTTCTATGTTCTCTTTCAAGACGACACCGAGAGGCCCATAGTCATAGGTCCCAGCGAGACCGCCATAAATCTCCGAGCCCGGGAATACGAAACCTCGTCGCTTGCAGAGCGAGACGATTTTTTCCATCAAGTTTTCCATAAGAGTTTGATTATTGCACAACTGCGTTTGCAGAGATATACCCCGCATCCCCCTTTGTCTCCGTCGTTACCGGGTCAGCAGAAGCGCTTATCTGAACTCCGGCGAAACGGTCATATCCAGAAAAAGACGATACGCCGACTAACACAGGCGCCTCGCCTCTCTGCGAAGTTGACGGGGTGATAGAAACTTGAAACGACCCTTGCATGCTTCTTCCCTGCGCGAGTTCGCCGACGTCCCACGAAACAGTGTGCGACCCTTCGTCGTATGAGAAAGACCCGGAGCCCGCAATGGTACCGGTATACGAAACATAGCTCGGCAACACAGCCGAGACCTTGCCGTCGGCAATCGCACTTCCGTCGTTTCTGGCGTTCCAAACAATGGCGTACGTCGTGTCTTGATTCGCGCGCGGCGGAATCGGACCGCTCCCCGGAAAAGGTCCTGATGAGTGGAGCGAGGAGGCCGAGAGTGCGACTGATGTCGCAACTTTTACGACTTTGATGAAAGACGCGCTTACCTGTTCCGGAACGTTTGTCTGTCCGATTCGCGTTCCCGATACTGAAATGGTGAAAGTTATTGACGGAGCGGTTCTTGACGCGCTGGTTGGTAACGTTGAAAAAGTGAAAGAGCCCAGACCCGATGCGCCCGGCGAGAGCGAAGACAGGGACGGGTCTGTGTCTCTGCTGAAAACAATCGTGCTGTCGTCAGAGCGATAAAAACCGTTCGCGGTTTGTATGCTGCCATAATCAATCGCCGAGCCGGAGAGAGCGACTTCAATGGTCGCGTTCGCAATGCTGGTCGCAAGCGTGTTGGAATAAGAGACGGTTGCATTTTGATAACTTTCCGGAGCTACTACAATGTTCATCCCCGTATTGCCCGAGAGAGAAAGGGTCGCGGTAATAAAGGGCGAGGTTATATCTACGGTCGCGTCCTGCGTCATGTAGGCGACAGCCATTGTTTGGTCATTCTCCGCCTTTGATGTCCCGACCGTGAAATGAAAAACCCTTTGTTCGTTGTCCTGTCCTGAAAGTGTTCCTGTAAGCGTTACCGTCTTGCTCGCCCCGGGCGATATTGTTCCTATAAAAAAGTTGGAGTCGGAAGACGGGATTGAAGACGACGTGACGGAAAAACCGAACGGAAAAGCCCCAGCGAGAACAACTTTACTCAACGGCACAGCCGCATTTGAGCGGACTGTGAGAGTAATCGTGAACGGCTTCCCTGAAACGGTTTCCGAAGGAGCGTCAACCGATACCGATAGGGGGGTTGATGAGACCGCGAGAGCATAAGAAGACTTCTTTACAAAAGCCGTGTTGGAGCCGGATGTTCTGTATGAAAAAGATACCGGCAATACAAGCGCCTGCCCCGCTCCGCCGAACACCACGGCTTTTATTGACCGTGTTATCGTCGCCCCGCTCGCGAGAGTGCCCAGATTATCGGTGTAACGAGGATAAGCATTCAGCGTGCCGTCCGCTTTGCGAGTGCCGGTCGGGAAATTAATTTCAATAATCGCATTGTCAATCGCAACCGGATTTTTATTAATGACGGTAAGCGATAGTGGGACAGTATCGCCGGCGGCAATCGTCGTAGGACCGAGGACATCAATGGTGATTTTATTCACGGACACCGAATTGCCGCCGAAGTAGAAGAAATAGCCGGCGGCTCCGAGCGAAACTATGAAGAAGACGAAGGCTATGATGAAAAACATGCCTGCGAGGCGCACTCGTCTCTTCCCACGACTTGTAGGAATATTGTTTGGTAAACTGTTTTCTTCCCATTCATGCGGTATGGAGCGAACTCCGTCATGAGCGAGCGGGCGGTGTACGTCAAAGTCTGTCCCGGGAGTATAGAGACGTTCGTTAGCTCTCTCCAAAGCACCAGTATTATCTTCTTGTCTTGGCGGCATCAGACCTAGTATATCAAAGGCCAGAGGCACTGATGCCGTTATTGATGCGCGCGATGTAGCTTGTACGGTTTTTTAGAATTTCACTGAGTAACGGCTGTGTAAATGCGGATGCCTTTCCGGGAATTCCGCCCTTATCAAACCCCAGTGCGGCGAGTATGCGGAGAACTGCTAGAATTTCAGCGGACTCATGTGAGGCTTCGGGAAGCGCGGCGAGCGCGTTAAAAAAACTTCTGACTATAGGAAACAGTTTTTGGTCATTCGCTTCGCCGGCGACAAGACGCAATAAGAGACCGCAGATGCGTCCAGCCCTCGCGCGCGGCTCGATGGAGCCGAGCCGCGCGAACCAATCTTCTTCAAGGACTGCGCCGGCGACCCTCCAGCTTTCTTTCCCGCGCACGAGCACTACGGAACTTTCTGAAAATGTTTTAAGAGAGTGCGCGAGCTTCGCTCCGGAGCGGCGCAGTCCCTGCGCTCTGGCTCGTACAAGTCCCACATCCTGCGTTATGAGGACGACGAGAATATTTGCCTCCCCGCGCGGTGTTCGCGAGAGTACTATCGCACGTGTCTCGTACTTATGCCGCATCGCGAATCAGGTTGAATCGCACAATGCCGGTTGAAAGAAGAGCGGGGTACTTTCCTCCCGAATGAATTTTTGTGCGCACTTTATCTCCTGGCGAAAATCCTTCAGACTTACGCGCTTCGGCGACTGCGCGTGCGAGCTCCCGCTCGTCGCCCTCTTTAATAAGTTCTGGCGTAAGCACAGTATCAAGCGCGAGCTCTTTGCCTGCAATTATTTTTCTCACATTCACTTCTTCTGCGAGAATCGCGGCTAGTTCTTTACTAATTTTATACGGTACGGTCAGGCTGGCGAGCGGCTGACGCACTTTTATATTCGCCTTTTGTCGTAACCGTAACGCTTCTGATGCGAGTCCGCGAACTTTTTGCATATCTTCAATCAGTTTCTTATCAGAGTCGCCAAAGAATTTCCATTGTTTTTTTATTTTTGGCCAGTCGGCGAGATGCGCGCTTTCTGGGTCGCCTTCTTCTCTAACCTTTATAAATATTGACTCCGCCAGAAACGGCGCGAACGGCGCGAACAATAGCGCAGTATTTTTTAATACATATCGGAGCGTCTCTATCGCAGACTCGTCTCCGTTTCGCATTCGGTCTCTCGCGCGACGGACATACCACTGCGACAAGTCCTCGCACAAGGCAGAGAGTGCGCGCGTAGCTTCAAACGGACGGTAATCGTCCATTGCGCTTGTAACGCTGATAATTGTCTCGTTCGTACGCGCGAGCATCCATCGGTCAAGTACCGTTTTCTTACCAATTTTTCTACTAATGTTATCGGACGATGCGAAGAGTTCATAAAACTTCGCGCAATTGTCAAGCCAAGAAAGAACCTTCGCGGATTCTTTCACAGTCTTCTCGTCGTAGTTTTTTGAATCGCCGGCTTGCGTTACGCTGTACATCCAGAAACGGATTGTATCGACACCCCATCGGTCTATCTCTGTCCAAGGGTCAACCACGTTCCCTTTTGATTTGCTCATTTTTTGTCCGTCTGCATCCAACAGGTGCCCTAATGAAATAACGTTCTTAAACGCCGCTCCGCGTCCGGCGAGCGTCCCGACGGCGAGAAGCGTATAGAACCACCCGCGCGTCTGGTCTATTGCTTCGCAGATAAAGTCCGCAGGATATTGTATATTTTTAGGGTCCTGCGCGAACGGCATCGCACCGGAGTCGAACCATACGTCCATAACTTCCGGCACCCTGCGCAATTCAGTACCCTTTTCTGAAACCAAGACCACACCATCAATGTACGGCCTGTGCAAATCCAGCTCGTAATTTTCATTATGCGGGAACGGAACAAAGTGGAGTTCGCGCAAATCAGCGACTTTGACATCAATCGTATCTATAATTAGTTTTGATTCTTCTGCATTCGCCCCGCGCACGACGGATTCAAGCACTTCAGACGCAATGCCGTGCGAAACGATAAGGATTTTTTCGTCAGCATATTTCTGCTCAAGCTCATACAGCACAGAGCCAAAACGGTTTTTGGCGTCTTGATAGCTCTCGCCGCCTTGAATCGGGTCGGAATACATATGCATATTGTCATTTTCAAATGCGAGGTACTCATCAAAAGACCTGCCATTGAATGCCCCAAAGTTTAATTCGCCTAATTTTGAATTTTCTTCAATCGATAAATCAAGCGCAGACGCTATTATTTCTGCGGACTCTTTAGTCCTTTTGAAAGGAGATGTAATAATTCGTGTAATCTTTTGTTTTTTTAATTCCTGAATGTGTGCATCAATTTGTTTGCGCCCGTTGTTCGTTAGGCTAAAACCATCGTACACATCCGAACTTACTATGTTTTTTACATTGTTCTCTGCCTCGCCGTGGCGCATGACGAAATATTTGTTGCCAGATTTTTTCGTAAATCTTTTTAACTCGTCGATTGAGCCAATCACCAATCTTTCCGTGCCGTCCTTATTCTGCCAAACCGGAAGAGGAGTTCCCCAATAGCGTTCACGGCTTATCGCCCACTCCTTCGCATTCGCGAGCCATTCCCCCATACGGCCGTCTCTAATATATTCAGGCTCCCAGTGGATTTTTTTATTTTCCGCAACCATTTTCTCCCGCAAATCACTCATGCGGATATACCATGAGTCACGAGCATAGTAGATGAGCCGCGTCTTGCATCGCCAGCAGAATGGATAGGTGTGCGCGTAGGTTTCTTTTTTAAAGAGAAGACCGCGCTCATTCAAATCTTTTAGAATTTTTACCGATGTTTCTTCGTCAACTACAGATTTCCCCTCCAAAAACCCGGTCACTTCAATAAATTTTCCTTCAGGATTCACCAAATGCACCTTCGGTAGTCCCAACTTATTCCCAAGCTCAAAATCTTCCTGTCCGTACATAACGGACGTATGGACAATTCCAGTGCCCTCCTCGGTTGTCACGAAATCTGCATCATATACTCGAAACGCTTTATCAAATTTCTGTTTTTCATTTTCCGTTGCAAGATTTTTTGCAAAGTCGTAAAGCGGTTTATACCTTTTACCAACAAGCGACATGGCCGGAATATCCGATATGCGTTTCCATTCGTCTCCGAGCGCGCCCTTCGCGCGCGCGTCCGCTAAGATAACGCGCGTGCCGTCTTTTTCATATTTCCCATATGAAATATTCTCGCCGATTGCGAGCGCGACGTTCCCCGGCAGTGTCCATGGCGTCGTAGTCCACGCGATGAGGAATGTTCCCGGCTCATCTTCAATCTCAAACTTCGCAGTGATTGTGATGTCTTTAACATCCTCATAGCCTTGTGCGAGCTCGTGCGAAGAGAGCGCCGTGCCGCATCTGGGACACCATGGCACGACTTTATAATCTTTATATAATCGTCCATTCTTCTCTGTCTGTGCGAAGATGTTCCATAGAACTTCCATATAAGAACTGTCAAAAGTGAAATATGCTTTCGTCTCGTCAACCCAAAAGCCAATGCGTTTCGTAAACTTTTCCCATGCATCTATATAGGCAAACACACTGTCTCTGCACTTCTTATTAAATTCCGCGATGCCGTATTTTTCAATATCTTTTTTCCCTGAAAACCCCAATTCTTTTTCAACTTGAAGTTCAACCGGTAAGCCGTGAGTGTCCCATCCGGCGCGGCGATTCACGCGATACCCGCGCATTGTTTTATATCGCGGGATGGCGTCTTTGAACGCTCGCGCTTCCAGGTGATGAATAGCGGGTTTGGCGTTCGCCGTCGGAGGACCCTCATAAAATATAAAATCGCCCTTCGGGGACTTCTTATCCAGCGACTTTTGAAATATCTTCTCGCGCTCCCAAAAAGCCAGAATAGCCTCCTCGCGCTTAGCCGCCTCCGATTTATCAGGCATGTGCTCCATATTACATTTTTTCTGGCATTCGAATACCGAGTAAAGTTAAGCCGTTTGACATCGTATTCACCAATGCGCGGGCGATGAGGAGTTTGTGCTCTTCGTTGTCTCCGCCAATGATGCGCTCCTGCGCATAAAATGAGTTCCATTCGCCCGCTAGTTCTGTGAGATAGTTCACAAGCAAGTTGGGCGCGAGCTCGCGCGCCGCGCGCGCTGTAATCTCCGGAAAATGCAAAATAACCCGTTCAATCTTGTACAATTTTCCAGAACTGTCTGCTGCTTTCTTCTTACTGCCTACTGTCTGAGCGAGCACAGATTTAGCCCGGACAAGTGCGTATTGTAAGTACGGTCCGGAATCGCCCTCCAACGATAGTGATTTTTCTTCGTTAAAAATAATGTCCGAGCCCGGCGCCTGACGGAGAATCATATATTTAATCGCGCCGACTGCGACCTGTTCTGCAATAAGCGGGTCTTCGTTTTTTTCATTTGCTTTTTCAATTACACTTTTTATGAAATCTGAAGCAGTAACGACATTACCCTCGCGCGAGGACATCTTCCCCGAAGCGAGTTTCAAGAAGCCGGTAGCGACATGCGCTGTTTTTTCTGCAAGCTTCGGTGCAATTCCAGAGAGTGCGGCAAGAATGGTTTTAAAACGCCCAGTTTGTTCGCTGCCGGTAACGATAATAATTTTATCTGACGGCCACCGCTCTTCTTTAATAAAAGCGAGGCCTATATCCTTCGCTTCGTATGTTGGTGTGCCGCGCGATGTGATGAACACGAGAGTATGCACACCCTTCTTTTCGCCATTATATATAACTGCGCCGTCGCTTTTTTCAAATATGCCTTTATTTAGACCGTCATTTACCGCGCGCAACGCTGTTTCAACAGTATCGCTATCAAAAAATTCAAAATCAAAGCGCGTGCCGAGCAATCTCCAGATTCGGCGAAATTCTCCCATCGATACGTCGCGACCTCTCCTCCACAATTCCATCAACTCTTTATCCGTACCGTCATAAATCGCCAAACTGAGCGTGTCCATATCTTTTCTCGCTTTATGGTCGCTCTCGTACACATTTGAACCTTCTGTATATGCTTCGCCTATTTCCTGTGCCGTCGTAGGTCCACTGATGCCTTTTTTCTGAAGTCCCCAGATTGCTTTCGCCACATTCGGGCCTATGTCGCCTCCGAACGTATCGCGTGCGACCTTCGCACCAGAGTTTTCAATAAGCCGTGATAGCGCTTCGCCGACTACCGTGCCGACAAGGTGTCCGATATGCATTTCTTTAAACGCATTCGGATTAGAATATTCAATCATCATTCTAGATGCTGGAGGCTGGAGGCTGGAGGCTGGAGCGCCCCATTCTTCGCCTTTCGCATCCGCTTCGGCAATTGCAAAACTTACTGCTCCTCGCGAGAGCGTGATGTTCACGAAGCCCGGTCCAGCGATTTCAACTTTTGCAACAGAATCGCTTAATTCATTTCTTATGGCTTCCACAACTACTTCTGCCTTTTCCATTCCTACAAAAACAGCATAGTCGCCGTGAGCCATGTTTGGCGGGCGCACAATCGGCGGCGCCTTACCGCCGAGCGCCTCTGTAACCGCCTTTCGTATTTTCTCCTCCATTACAAATGAGTGTATCAGATTCTGCCTAAAAAATTACTCCAAAATCAAAACCGCCACGTATACTATAACTTAGCTATAGCTAGATTATATGCTACGCTTCTGGAAGCGAGAAATGGTGGCGCAAGTGCCGGTCGTTTTCAATATGGTCAGCAATAACGTATAAAACATCCTTGCCTATCTTGAATTCAGCCTTCAAAACGAGAATGAAATCTTCGCAGTCGTACGGAAACACCCATACGCTGTCTTGCAGGCGGACGAACCCTAGAGTGATTAGAGTCGTGCGAATTTTCTCCCGTATTCCACGCCGCCGTTCCGGTATGTCAAAAATCAGCATCCGCCATTTCCGGTCCCAACGTTTCGGTCTCTTGGGCGCGAGAGTGCCCTCGTGCATCATCGCCGCGAAACGCTCTCCCTTCTCGGTAAGCCGAATAAATTTCTTCCCGTCGCGTTCATCGAGAACCAAATAGCCGTCTGTTATCAAAACCGAAATCCGCTTTCGCGCTTGATAGAGCCGCTGTCGCAAATATTTGCTTTTGCCAAGCGCATTCGCGAGTCCGGGCGCGAGGGCCGCTACTGCAATTACTCCGGAAAAAGCAACAGCGCTTATTATAAGCGCGTTGACTTTAGTTCTCCGAATTTCTCTGGCCATTCTCTTTTCAGCCATTCCCATGCGTATACTATAACTCAGCTATAGCTAAATTATACTATACGATAGAAACAAGAAGTGGATAATGATAAACCCCGCGACATGCGCGGGGCTTCGGATTCACCACCTCCTTTCGTAGTTCAATTGGTGGTAGTTATGCCTGTCGGACGACCGTAGTCTGGCCTGTGTTCTTTCTCATACCTGGCACCGCACTCGCTCGATGCCAGTGGACGACCATCTCTGGTGCGGTAACAAACAAAACCAATTACCGTCTTCCCGCATCCGCACGCGCAGACGCTGACGGTATTTTCTGCGTATTTGTGTAGCGCCATACTTTCTTTAAATCCCATCATATCTCCCTCTAAAAAAGAGCCTGCATATATATGCATACACCCACCAGGAGAAATTGTGAATACCCATCCGCAAAAAAATCCCCCGGCATAACCGAGGGATTAGGTGTTTAAACATCGACTTTGATAACCTTTATCCCATTGTCTTTAAAAATCATTACCGCATTGGGAGTAAGGGCGCCGTTTTTGAAGAACAAAGTTTTTATTCCAGCGCATGCGATTATGTGTGCGAAGAATTTGGCGAACTGTTCCCGCACGAAGTGTTTGAGATAAATACCATACTCACCTTTTGACATCTCGAGGCGCGGAAACGCACCAATCAGTGCGCTTTCAGGAAAGACACCGTCCCTGTTTGGTATGCCGATATACACTGACGGAATGAAGAAACGCCGGTCGTCTTTATCGGGATTTGTGCTAACAAACACTGCCGCCTTGGCAAGTTTACCTCTCAGATCTATAAGCATTACCTCCGACTCACGGAGCACTTCCCAGTGTCCTGTCAAGCAAACGACTTCACTTAGTAGTAGGTATTTAACGCGCTTCGGCCTAAATACATTCGACGATACCAATTGAACGGTCATTATGTTTCTCCCAGGAAAGTTAAAGAACCTATTATAACTTTACGCCACAAAAGTATAAAAAGCAAGAAAAATCCTCCGCGACTGTGAAGCATAAAAAGCAAGAAAAGCGTATAATCGCAAGCATGGCATTGTCGGACAAGCGGATTCTTGAAGGAATGAAAAAAGGTTCCATTATTATTGAACCATTCAAGCGAGAGAATCTCGCGACCTCCAGCTACGACGTAGCGCTCGGCGAATGGTTTTTCCGCGAACAACCGACGAAATACAATCACAGTCTCTACAACATCTGGAGCAAGAGGCACATGGAGCATGTGTGGGGCGCAGACAATGTGGAGCGGGCGATTAAGGCAAAAGAAGCATTCAAGAAATACAAATTTGAATGGGACGGCATCAGTCCGAGCGATAAGGTCATCCTGCTCCGCCCCGGCGAAACTATTCTCGCGCACACGAATGAATTTATAGGCGGGCGCGACACCATAACCACGATGATGAAGGCACGGTCATCAATGGGGCGCAATTTTATAGAGGTCTGCAAGTGCGCCGGCTGGGGCGACGTAGGATATGTAAACCGCTGGACGATGGAGATAACCAACAATTCCAAAAACTACATCATCCCGCTCGTCGTCGGGCGGCGCATCGCACAGATTGTCTTTTTTGAAACGGGGCCGATTATCGGCTCCGATTATACAAAAACCGGCAAATATCAGTCCTCAAAAAATATCGCTCAACTCAAGAAAGCGTGGAAGCCAGAGATGATGCTCCCGCGCCTTTATCTGGACACCAAGAAAAAGAAATAAATGGAATTACCGACACCGATAAAGAACCTATATCGCCATTGGCGATTACATACTACTGAGCACTTAACTAGTTTCTCGGAAAAAATTCCGAAAGAACTTTGCCGATTCATAAATGACAGAATGAAGATATGGGAAAAGAAAACCGCGGGACTGCCAGCGCCATATACCGATGATCCTGTACTCTCAAAATACCGCTTCTGCAACGTCCTTAGAGAACTCGACCGTCAAACGATAGAATTTCATACATTACTGAATCCAATCCGCAACGACTTCTCGTTATGGCTTCTCAACATGTTCTACTGCCGGATGGTTGCACGGCCGGAAACTATTGTAGCGGCAGGCCTCCTTTCGTATAACGCAATAGAAAATAATCTCGTTTATAGAAAGCTTATGGCGCATCCGCGGCCGCGCTTCGGCACACCCTATGTGTTCCCCGTGAGTACGATTATGAAAAGCGGAACGCCGACACGGGAACTTTTTATCACGCGCCATCTCCCTCTCGTCATGCTGAAAATTGCGGACGAAATACAGACCTGGGAGAAAAAATCCGTGTATGACGGAGTGAATACGCTTCTCCCAATTTTTGGATACAATCATTCATTTTTGTGGACTGAAGTACTTATTGATGTTGCATATCAGTTCCCGCAGCATATTGATCTCTTCAAACAATTCCCGATCGGTCCAGGCTCACTGCCGACAATTAAAAAATTATGCGGCGCCAAGAATCCTTCAATCTTTGCATCCGAACTCGCAAATATCGGAATCACATTAGAACTGACTTACAAAAACAGACCTGTCAGATTATCGGCAGAGAACTGGGAAGGTATAGGTTGTGAATATAGAAAATACTCAAACCTGAAACAGGGTAAAGGAAGAAAACGATTATACCGACCTATTTAACTTCCACGCCCATGCTCCGGGCCGTGCCGGCGATGATTTTAGCTGCGGCTTCGGGAGAGTTCGCCTGCAGGTCTGGCATCTTCTCTTCTACAATTGTGTCTATCTGTGCCTGCGTGAGCGTGCCAACCTTTTCCTCCTTCGCCTTACCCGAACCCTTCTCTATGCCAAGCGCCTTTAAGATGAGACGCGAGGCCGGCGGATTCTTCATTATGAAGGTAAACGTTCTGTCGTCGTAGACCGAGAGTTCTATCGGAATGATAGTGCCCTTCTTGTCCTGTGTCGCGGCATTAAACTGCGTCACGAATTGGCCGATGTTCACGCCAGCCGGGCCTAGTGCTGTGCCTACCGGAGGCGCGGGCGTAGCCGCCCCGCCTGGGATTTGAAGTTTTATCTTTTTAACAACAGTTGCCATAAGTTATGTGAGATTACCTTAGAGTTTACGTATCTGCAAGAAATCCAGCTCTACCGGAGTTTCGCGCCCGAACATAGAGACCATCACTTTCACCTTCCCGCGGTCTTCATCTATCTCGCCGACCTTACCCTCCAAGTCCTTAAACGGACCGTCGGCGATAACAACCGCATCGTCCTTAACGAGGTCTATGCGGTGCTTCGGCGCCTCTGCCGTCATACGCTTCATCAGCGTAGCAACCTCGGACTCCTCCATAGGGACCGGCGTGTTACCAGAGCCAACGAAGCCTGTAACGCGCGGCGTATTTCTGACCACGAACCACGAGTCGTCGTCTACTATCATTCGCACTAGAATGTAGCCGGGATAAATCTTCTCTTCCTCTACTATTCTTTTCCCGCCCTTCACTCTTATTTTCTTTTCGGTCGGCACGATAACCTTAAATATCTTCCCTTCCATCCCGAGCGACTCTATGCGCTGTTTCAGGTTGCGCTCCACGGCGTTCTCGTAGCCTGCGTAGGTGTGGATGGTATACCAGCGCGCGTCCTCTTCTCGCGGAGTAACTTCATCGCGAATCTCCTTTCGCGCTATCGGCGTGATGTCTGCCATCTGCTGTGTCTCGTTTTCATCCATAACAATAGAATTATCCGCCGATGATGCCCTTAACTACAGAGCCGAAGACGTAATCAAAGAGGCTGACGACGAGAGCCATCGCGACGGCGATGCCGATGACAACGAGCGTGTGCGAGATAGCCGTCCGATTCGTCGGCCATACGATATGCGTGAACTCTTCACGAACATGCTTCAAATAGGTGAATGGTGAAGTCATAGATATTGTGTTCGGTAAATAAAAAAGCCCTGCGGGCTCTGATAAAAGCAGTATAGTATGGTGCCCAAAATTAGTCAAACGCCCCGCCGCAAAGCGGCGGGGCGTTTGTGGAAAACTTTTCAGCGAATTTCGTAGGTGATGGAGACGGAGGCGTTATACGTGTTCTCGCCCGCCGGGACTTCTGGAGAGGCTTCTTTCGCCATCATAACGTCACCGCCTAGTCCATACGCCATCGGATACGGATAACCGCCAGAAGACTCAGAGAAGTTCACTATCTTGCCAAGCTTGACTCCGAGCTGTTTAGAAAGAAGTTTCGCCTGTGCCTTCGCTTTCTCAATCGCGTCAGCGCGCGCGGCATTGTAGCCTGATGTTGAATCATCCAGAGCAAACGACGGACCGTTCACATTCTGCACTTCCAACTTACCGAGTCCGCCAAGCACTTCCCCGACTTTTGCGAGGTCACGCATAGTCACCTGAACTGATTGTGAGACTTGGTAACCGGTTATTTTCGGCTCTCTGTAATATTCCGGACACACCGCTCCGTACGCGCACGGATTCGGATATGAATATTGTGGAGAAATGTTATACGAAAGTGTCTTTACATCTTTATCATCAATCCCCTGACTTCTAACGAACTCAAGTGCGGCGTTCGTCTGTTCGGTAGTCTTGGACTGCGCTTCGGCAACAGTCTTTGCGGTATTCTGCACAGAGAAAGAGATTCGCGCGACGTCCGGTGGAAGAGTTGCTTGCCCGTCTCCCTGCACAGTAATAGTGTCAGTCGCAGGCACTCCGGACCTGTTGATGCCATTTAGAGAATCTATTGTCTGCGCTAGCAGGAATAAAGAGAGAATAGCGAGAACAATTACGAGAGCGGTCCGCACGCTTTTGACTCCGAACACTTCTGAAAATGAGTTATTTTCCATAATATATTTGGTTACTTACAGCAATTATACACCTCCCATTGTAGAAAGCATATTTCCTCGCAGGCAAATATTGCTGGGTGGTCGATGGGTCACGATCCCACAACCTTCTGCTCCACAAGCAGATGCTCTACCAATTGAGCTACGACCACCATTTTATTACTCACTTCTCTACAATCTTTTCTTTTTCCGATTCATAATGGTGAACCAAAAAGTGGCAATTTTGACAAAGCCACACAAGATTCACCAATGAGTTATTTTTCCGGTTCTTATCTATGTGGTGAACCACTAAGACTCGGTAATCCTTAGTCTTACATAATCGGCATATTTTTGGAACCTTAGCCCGCTCCATATTTGCGCGATACACAAATTCTCCTGTTTTAAAATTTTTGTGTGCAGGACCTATGTAGAGCTGGTTGCGCCAGAGAGTTTGGCATTTCTTTGAGCAAAAATACTTACCGCTTTTTGACCCCTTAAGACCTTTTTGTGTTTTGTAGGTCATCGTGCTGCATGTTGAACAAGGAACTTCCTTGCCGTTTCTCATACTGGCGTGGTGACAGTCGGCAGAGCAATATTTGCCGTAGCCGACCTTAAGCCAGTGCGGTTTTACGTTAAAGGATTTTCCGCACCTTTTACACACAGCTTTTGCCATATTTACAATTTTAGACCGTCACCACGGAAAAGTAAACACTATGTGTTGTGGATAAAATATTCTTGAGTTTTTACCTATAACTAGTACTTCGGATTTTCTTCGGCAACGCCCGCCTGATGGTTGGCGAGGCGCGCGAGGGCGAAGAGTAAAGAGGAGAGGCGATTCATGTATGCGAGAGTCTCTGGAGACAGGTCGCGCAGATTCATTTTTTTTACTGCAATAATTCTGCGTTCGGCTCGGCGCGCGAGCGTCCGCGCGACATCAAGTAACGCAGAGAGCTCTGTCCCACCAGCTATAGAAAATCCTTTAATCGGCGGGATTTCTTTTTCAATTTCATTAACTATTTCGCTCACTTTCTCAACTGTCCCCTCTTTCAGTCTTTTATCCGCGCCAGCCGTTTCTGCTTGAATAATAAAAAGATTCTCCTGAACGTCGCGCAGTATGCCGCCGATTCGCCGCGAATCGGCGGCGCGCATCTTCACAAAACCGAGAAACGCGTTCAGTTCGTCCAGTGCGCCGAGCGCCTCCGGCAATTCAGACGATTTAGATATGCGTTGTTGGTTGCAGCCAAACGCCGTTGTCGTCCCTCCGTCCCCCTTACCGGTAAATAGCGCCATATTTCATAGTATACACCTCATTTTACAAGCTATTGACTTTTTATAGCAAGGGTGCTATACTGTAACTTGAAGTACAACCAAAGAGGAGAAGTCATGACCAGTTTAGAAGATCGTCTGGACCGACTGTTTGGATGGGTTGACGGAGAGCGGGCGCAAAAGTGCATTCGCGTTTTTGTCTGGCTCGCAGTTATAGGATTTATCTTTTTGGGGCTTGTGAATGCCGAGAATGTTTACAATGTCCTAATGGGATACCCTTCCAAGTAACCGGCAAAGCCCCGCACATGCGGCGGGGCTTTTGATTTTGGTGCTGTAATTATACACTTCGCGCGAACTTTTTTCGAGCGGAAATTGAACGAATGAGGAAGCCCACGCACTGGCGAGTACGCCAGCAACCCCGAAAGAAAAAACACTCCTTGCATTTCTGATTTGGCGGTGGGCGAATTTCTTTTGAAAAAGGAAAGGGTGTTTTTCTTTCGGGGTTCTGCCCTCCAAGTATTCGGGCAGTGCGTGGGGCTTCAATACGGACTCGGCAAAGCGAAAATCTTTTTTTCTGGGGGAAAGGATTTTTCGCTTTGCCTCGACTGATTTCCCGCCCGCAGGAGGGGTCTGAGGAGGAATGCGGGCGGGATTCCCAATTCGCTTTTTCGGAAAAAATTTGGCGGCTATCCAAATATAAATTTTTAGGAATAACTATCTAAAAATTTACCGATTATCTGATTTGCTTCTTCAATAATCTCCGGATGATAACGATAGTCGTGGTCTGAATTTAATCCGTGTATCATTTTTGGTTCCGCAGATTCTTCGTATACTTTCTTTACATCTTCCGGATCATTCATATCATCCTCCACACCATAGAAAAACAATTTCGGTTTAGTGCAATTTTTTAAGCCCGCCAAAGCATTATATTGCTTTCCATCTTCAAAATAATTTAGCGGCAAGCCAAATTCTTTTTGCTTTTCAGTTTTTTCGTTTCCTGGCGGTAAATCTCTGTAACTCATTACTTTCCCATCAACAATTCTTTCATCTGATGGGTCACTTGGCGGGCCATAATAAGAAAAAATTGGAATGAAATGAGTAACATGAGAATTTTTTGGTCCAGCCAACATTGCGATAGTTCCTCCTCTACTATGACCTGCGAGTAATGTCGGTTTATTTCCAAAGTGCTCAATAAGTTCATCCACGGCTTTGAGATAATTTGTGGTTGTATAAAGTTCAATATTTCCAGGACTCTCCCAAGTGCCTGGCGGGTCAAATGACAGCGCAAAATAACCTCGGCTCGCTAAATAATCAACCAAACTTGTATTATGAATATAATCTTTAGTATCCAATCTTCCTGGTATTACAATCGCAAGTTTTGGTGAATTCGAATCACCTTTTTGATACACGGCCAATTCAAAAGTTTTAGTTTTTATAGTTTGCATAATTATTCTAAAATATATTCCCAACCCGGTTTCCAAGCTTTTGTTTTTCTCCAATCTTCCGCAAAAGCTTGTTTCCAAGTTTTGCCTGTTAGTAAAACATCAAGCGAAAGTTGTGGGGCTTTGTGCGCGACTATCGCAACACTTTTCCCATCATAATTCTTTTTCAAAAACTCAAGGAAATCTGCAATCCTTGCTTTTACATCTTCATAACTTTCACCTTCGGGGAATCTGTTTGTGATACATTCTTCCTCTTGCATTGGCTCTACAATCGCAGATGAAGCCCCATTCAACTTTCCGTAATTACATTCTCGAAGTCTTTGGTCAGGAATAATCGGATATATTCCGTCCCAAGCAAGTTTTGCTGATTTAACAGCGCGTTGCAGATCAGAACAAAAGACGACATCAAATTTCTTGTCTTTGGTTTGTTCTTTCAAATCAATTGATTGTTTTATACCTAACTCTGAAAGTTCAACATCAGACCAACCCGACGAAATTTCTTTTTCGTTGTCCGTTGTAGTGCCGTGTACAAAATAAATGATTTTTATAGACATATTTTTATTTCAATAATTCATCAGCCGATACCTTAAGCGCATCAGCTAATTTTTGAATTGTCGCAAGGGTGAGATTTTTCTTACCGCTTTCAATATTACTAATATAACCCCTATCAACTTCTAACGCACGAGCAATGTCGCCTTGCGACATATTCTTTTTCGTTCTGATACGCTTCATATTTTGCCCTAATTTTGATGATATGTTTGCCATAATTATTTCTTCTCCACGCCAGCCGCCGCGCGAATGTCAAAACCGCACGGCGGAATATTCTCTTTTTTAGTTTCGTCTGCGATTTTATTTGACATATTTTATATGTGTGCCCGGGAGAGGACTCGAACCTCCACGGGATTGCTCCCACAGCCACCTCAAGGCTGCGCGGGTACCAGTTGCGCCACCCGGGCGGGCACTGAAGCTTCAGAGCTTCTCCCTCACTGTAGCTAACATCTTCACTATTTTCAATCTCTTGCGCGATAAATAGAACCCCTTCGGCGCATCACGATACATCTTCCGCAGTACTTTCAAACCATCGCTTTTAGCATACTTGAGCTGATAACAAATGCTACTTTTCGTGACTGTAACATGTCCCTTGATTGAAAGGCGTGTTTCAATATTTTCACGTAACCAGTCAATAAAAACTTTGCTCGCAGACGCGAAACATAAATAAAACATAAAGCTGGACCTCCATCGCGGATCCCAGTATGAATAAGTGCTTCCGTCACCATCGAAAACACCTCGCAAAAAATGAAAGAAATATTTTTCCGGAATTGCGAGTCTTCCGAGAGTCTTTGATTTTGCTGGCGTAAGCCCTATAGAAATGAGGAAATTGTAAAAAATAGTATTTTTAAATTGGATTCTAAGGTATTCCCTGCCTCCGGAATATTTCTTTGTTATTTTTAGGTCAACGCCAATGCATCGCCGAAAGTTCTCAAGCTGTTCCCGGTCCTTAGAGGTCAGGTCAATAAGGTACCCAGGAGGAGATAGACATCCGTCAGTTGCTAGCAATCCAACCGCGTACGCAAGGTCTGTTGTCCATGTTTCTGAAATTCGTCTTTTTGCATTAAACCCTGGTTTCGGACCACGCTTCCCCATGTGCAAATGATAACATACCCTCAATGTAGTAGCGTCTACCAGTTGTGGATAAAAAAACGAGTTGGTAACTCGGATTTTCTGTTGGGGTACTATACTATAACTTCTTCTTTCTTTTCTTCTTTTTTCTCTTCAGCTGTCGGGGTTTCTTCAGCAATTGTTTCTGAGACAGCAATCTCTTCATCGCTCTTCTGATTCATCATTCGCGCATTGCGCAGCTGGCGACGAACGGCCTTGGCCGCCTTCTCTCGGATAAAGTAGAGCTTGGCTCGCCGGACGCCAGAACGTTTTACTATCGTTATTGAATCAATAACCGGAGAATAGAGCGGAAAAGTTTTTTCTACCCCAACACCGGAGAGAGTCGCGCGGACTGTAAACGTCGCGCCAGCCTCGCTTCCATGCTTGACCGCCAGTACGATGCCCTCAAAGGCCTGCTTTCGCGTGTTCTTAATCGTCTTCTCTTTTTTATCGGTCCCGCGCCTTTTTTTTAATTCAACGATATTCTGGACGACGCGCACGGTGTCGCCCGGACGGAGCCCGAGGTTGGCGCGTCCTTCTATATTGACCGGAGTAATGATTCTCTGCATGTGTCGCGCACTTTAACACACCGCGTTGAAATGTGCGAGTGCAGGAGCCATGTCCTCCGGTATCGGTGCTGAGATTGTTGTTCTGCCGCCGCTAGGGAGCGGGATATCAAGCGTGCTGGCATGCAGGGCGAGACGAGTGACGCCAAGCGCCGGTTTATGGTTCGGCGCATAGAGAGGGTCGCAAACAATTGGATGGTGAATCGCCTTCAAGTGCACGCGTATCTGATGTGTTCTCCCAGTCTCTGGATTTAATTTGAGTAGAGAATACCCTTCTGTCTCGCCTATCACTTCGTAGCGAGTGAGAGCGTCGCGCAGGCGCCCTTTCGCCTTCGGTTGTGCGCTCCGAAGACGAAAGTCTTGTCTTGAACGCCCGATGTCAAAATCTATTACCCCACTCCCCGTTTTCGGCACTCCATAAACGATAGCGAGATAGGTCTTTTTAATATCTCTGTCGTGAAATGCTTTACGCAAGAATTCGTACGCAACTGCGTTTTTAGCGAACATGAGTACGCCAGAAGTATCGCGGTCTAATCTGTGAACATACCCGCCAGAATTTTCCGGATATGTATTTTTAAACCAATCTTCCGCAGTTTCTTCTTTCGTCCTGCCATCAGAGTGCGTGATTAATCCAGCAGGCTTCGCGACCGCGACGATATCGTTATCTTCGTAGAGTATCGGTAGGTTATTTGCCATTGCGACGTTCACGCGTAGCAAATTCTGAAAGAATTGCGTCAAATTCTTCTTTCGTAAAGTCTGGCCAGAATGTATTAGTAAAAAATAGTTCGCTGTATGCAGATTGCCACAAGAGAAAGCCAGAAAGCCGCTTCTCGCCACTCGTGCGGACGATAATGTCCGGGTTTGGCATATCTGCGCTCCACATATGCTCGCGAAGCGATTCCTCCGTTATTGCCAACGATTGTTTGGTAAGGGCTTGCGCCGCAGCGATAATTTCGGCGCGGCCGCCATACGAGAGCGCAATCCACGCAGTCATCCCAGTTTTTTCAGCGCTATCTGCCTCAACGGTATCCATCAGCTTCTGCAAATCGGGAGCAAAACGTTCTCGTTGTCCGATAAACCGCACGCGAATGTTCTCTGCGAGCAGTTCTTTAAAATGCTCTTTTGCCGATTCGCGAAACAAATCCATGAGATAAGAGACTTCTTCTTCGCTTCTATTCCAGTTTTCGGTGGAGAACATATACACGACCAAGTGTTGTATCCCGCGTTTCTGCGCATGCTTAGCGATTGTTTTATATGTCTTTAGAAGGCCTTCTCGGTGACCGACGAGTTGCGGCAATCCTCTCTTTTTTGCCCATCGGCGATTGCCGTCTAAGATAATGCCTACACATGCCGGCATATTTTGTATGAGTTCGTTCATATCTGTATCAACATGTATAGCATACACTCAGGTTTCTCGCGTGTAATTTAGATAGATATGTTATTTTTTTCCATTTTCTCCAACACGATTTTAAACCAATATGTGTAGTTATCCGGGTGTTCGGTTACGTCTCTTTTAAGTTCGCCGAGCGACGTCCATTTCCAATCGTCGGCTTCTTCTGGATTTATTATTGGGTTGCCATTATATTCTCCAACATAAACGTGAAGAAATTCGTTTTCTTTCAGACCGTGGTCCAAATTTGCGTGATAAGTGAATGTGATTAATTCTTTAAGCTCGCAGTCAAATCCCATTTCTTCTTTAAGCCTGCGGTGCGTTGCCGTAGCCAGCTCTTCTCCAGCTCTCGGATGGCTACAACAAGTGTTTGTCCACAATCCACCGCTGTGATATTTGTCAACCGCTCTTTTCTGGAGCATTATTTCTCCCTTATCAT
>ERZ1292632.48-Hain-H43-01um-R2-48-length-115946-cov-11_pt1 | contig 31203 bp, 59 predicted proteins | sample MGYA00564407_ERZ1292632 | MGnify/ENA primary metagenome ERZ1292632 (study PRJEB36523, sample SAMEA6512637) | groundwater metagenome | collected 2019-01-08 | study: AquaDiva: Metagenomics assemblies of 32 groundwater samples | reverse complement strand
ATGGTACAATAACTGGATAAGACCCAACTTTGGATTCTAATGGCGTGAGACCTTATCAGGCGAGCACTTCAGCATGTCCTCTGATCCATTTCTGCCAGGTTGGTGTACTGGCAAGCGATTTGTTCTTCAAGATACAGTCCTTAACAATCATAAGACTGTATTCTACGGGAAGCCTCTCTGAATATGCTACAATATTTTTGAAGTTCTCCTTGGTAGCCCTCTCGATCAGAGCCCCACAGATTGCATAGATAACATCCGCCTTATCCTTGGCCGGTACAGATGCCTTATCGGGATTCTTGAGGATTTCATCAATGTCTGGTAAGGATTCCATAATCCTCAAGAAACCAGCAAACTCATTACCCCAGGCTTCCCCACAAGCGCCCTTAAATACCTCAGACCTGAGCGCTTCTGGGATACCCCCGTTAAGCATTTCACCAACCTTGGTTACTGTTCGTGGACATGGGGAGTTGGTAATATCCAATGTTGGCATTGGGCCAAATAGGCTCGGCCCTTTCCTCCATCTGATGTACTGGACTAATCCAGCAGGCATGTTGTGCTTATATGCCCAATCAATCCAATCATCAATGTTCACATCTACCTCTAGGATGGTATGGAATCTTGACTTAACGGGCTCGAGAATTCCAGATACTCCAGCCTTATCCTGTTTTCTGTTGGTGGCCGCAAAGAATACAACCTCATCGCTAATCTGATGCTCATTCAGCGAACGAGCAAGAATGAGTTGCATACATGCCGCCTGAACAGTTGTTACAGCTTGTCCAAGATCATCCAAAAAGAATACAGTCTTCTTGGTGGCGTTGATAAGTTGTTCCAACTGGTTAAAGGGTACGAAGACCGCTACGGGCCTTCCAAGTTTTGCATCTTGGTAAACCCAAGGCATCCCTTTAAAGTCAACCGACTCACTCACAACTGGGTGTGCTACGATTAGATCTACCCCAAGATCCTTACAGGCCTGTTCAACCAGAGAGGTTTTTGCGCATCCGGGTGCGGATTTAAGAAGTGTTGGGTAGTTCTTCTCAATAGCAATCTTTAGAAATTGGTAGACGTGGCTTGGTCTCATTTTGTATCCTCCTTGTTTGTTGTTACGTTGATCTTGCCGTTATTGGTTATTGTAACCTCAATCTTTAAGTCATGATATCGGGATCCGAACTTTAGCACTTCTTGTTCTTTTATATAATGATTAGATGCATAAATAGTCACCCATTTAAGCATAGTTTGAATATTTCGGATACGTTGGGGATTATCATACTGGAGTGTTACATACACATCGTGGTCTATATTATCATTGCCCCTAAATGAAATTTGTGTTTTTAAGGACATTATATTGCATGGAATTCGTGTGCGTGCACGGTAAGATTTTATAGATTTTAAGTGTGCTATCCCATACAGGATTGCACCAGAAAATACTTCCCGACGTTTAACATATTGGCTAATGAAAGGCTTCCAAGCCCTGAATATAAGACGTATGGGATTTTGTTTAAATGTCCAAGTATCCCGCCCTATTCCTACGAGAGATTTATTCATGAAGGAATCAAGAGGTTCATGAGCTATAGATTTATCCCAAGCGGTATCCAACCCCAATATTTTGGCAGAAGCGCAGGCCTCCTTTCTGTAATGCAAGATTTGCTCAAATATCTTCCATCTTTCCATCTCTGTGTGTAAATGCTTTAATGTATATTCTCTAGTCTTATTGATCTTCATTGTTTTCCTTACAGGGCTGATAAAGATCGGGTGCCCCGAGACACCAGTTATCACTAGTCATAAACATATATAAGTGATATATGTATTGCTTTGGTGGATGAATGATTATGCCCTTAACTTTTAATCTAGCTGGGCAGCAAGTATGAGGACATGGGTGTGTTTCTCCCAAAGACATTACTATTAGACCTTTGATAAAGGAACTAGTAAAAAACTTTCCAATTTTAACATTATTGGGGACGACCCTTGGATCGGCATTTCTCATAACACGCCTCATGGAAATAGATATAGGAATATAGCACGGGAGTATTGCCAGAAAGATACCCTCTGGTTACTACTTTTAGATCATCGCCACTTTTTAAGGTCTTGCCACACATTAAGCACTTGAAAGTGTAGGCTTTTTTATTATTGATGTTTTTCTTTTTCATATTTTTCTAACTCTTCCATAGAATCAAAAGCGATAAATCGCTCAAAATTATTACAACACCATTCTGGATCACTGGTAAATATGGTAGAGGTTTCCAGACTACCTATTTGGGTTGCTTCTCTAACTACAATTCCTTTAGTAAGCCAGCGATTGCAGGTTTCACATCTTTCGGGACACTTTCTCCCTTTCTTTAAATAGTAGATTATTAGACCTGAACCTTTGTGCAAGTATAATCGTTTCCTATTCATCCCATTTTCCCCACCTATTGTGTGGAGTAAAAGCATCCGCATCTAAACCACACCAATTATCTTTTACCTCGAATGTAGGATAGTTGGGGTTTCCGACAATAGTGATTCCTATAATCGTATATCCAGGACAGGAAATACACAGGCCACATCGATGGCCGAGTTTACATTTTTTACCTACTTTTAGTGGGCTAATGACAAGCTCAGAATAGTTATGTTTGTAAAACTTGGCTAATTTTATTTTAGATTTGGTCATTTAATGCCCAATTCGTCTTTAACTCTCTTACGTAGATTTTCATCTGGAATTTTGGCTAATTCCTTCTCCAATTCTTCTCCTGACTTTGTGGTGTCTATTAAGTCCTCTTCTGAGATTTTCTCTTTCAGAAGATCTTCGGGTGCCCATTCCCATTCCTCATCAAGCATAATGAAGAAGTCCTCGGCATTTGAAGCAATAGATTCCCACATACTTCCATAAGTTTTACACTTAACACACACAAAGTAGATTACTTCGTCCCCTCGCTCAAATATATTATGTAGTTTGATTTTCTTTATTGTTCCTTTGCTACCACATCGTACGCAAATTAGTTCTTTTTGGTACATGGAGTCTCCTCCTGAGATATACATTCTTAATGCTGTGATTTCTATACTAACTTTCCAATAATCCCTAACAATTTTATTTCCTTGGTTGCACAAAGTTCGCCCTTGACAGCCATAGCAAGACTTGGCACAGTTAGGGTTTAGTAACTCCTGATATAGAACTCTGAGGCCTAGCAATTTATGTTGTTTTTTAATAAGTAATGCTAATCGTCTTTTTAAAGAATTTTTTGATGTTATCTTCTTCTTCAAAGTCTTGGTTCTCCCTAAATAGGTTGGCACAATAAATGCAATGTTGGTTCTTATCTACTTCCGTTTCTTCATTACAGTTTATGCAGGTGCTCATTTGGCCTCTTGATGATAGTCGTCTTTGAGAAGATCCTCTTCTTCTGTTATCACCTTGGTGATTTGTTTGGTAAGATTAGTTATTGCATATGTTCCAACTATGATCCCACTTTGTGGGAGAGTCCACGATTCCTGATTTCTCTTTGCACTAGAAGCATCCACTGCGCACCCATAAACATATGCCAGCACTCGCGTAAGGTCATGCTTGATAAAGCAAATAGGATTCCTTTAACTGTAAAGTAGAGTATTTTGTTATTACTAGTTGGCCAAACCAAGTCAAAAATCTTCAGACCTGCTAACCCCCAAAGCACCAAGGTTACTAAAATCACCAGGATTGCTGTCTGGTAGACAAAAACATATTCGGCAAATCCTCCGGGATGATATCTAGTTAATTCCTCAATTTCTCGGCTTTGCATCAGCATTGTATGTCCAGCCCAAGCAAACGTTAATGCAACGAAGATACCTGCTAATGGGAATAATATGGTGTTGGCAGAAGATTCCAGTGTAATCTGAACTAATAAAGAGAGGGAAATCCCGATAATAAAATGGACTATGATCCACTTATTAAGTACCCTCCTGTAACCTGGCTTATCACCGCTACCAAATAAAAACCAGTGCCAATAATCCAAGAATTTAGTGTTCATAGCATTCTCCCTCTTATCCTATGGTATAGGGTTCTAATTTTCTCAAGCAAATTTCTTTTCTAGGCATCGTCAGACAAATCCTCTTCTTTTAACATTTCAGAGTTACTAATAACCGCGCTATCTTCATCTTTTACCTCTTCCATAACTTTGGGACAATAACCCCGCTCGGTAAATAAAGAATGTGCTTCACCAAAAGGCGGGTGTTCTTGAATAACAATTCCAATAAAGGATTCGCAATCCGCAGTTCTTTCCTCGCGACTGCAGTTGCCAGCAGCGGGACAAGGATGGTATTCAGAACTTGCCACTACATATAGATTAGAATGGCTGTGTTTGAATATCCTACCTATGAGTGTATTAGTTTTCATTACATATTCGTTAAGGGTCATTGTCCTGTATATAGGAAGGATATAACTATAACAAGAATAACCACAATCCCAATCAGAGGGATATATTTCTCTATCCAAGTTAAGTCCTTCCATGTAACCGTTGGGTCATGTTTGCTTGCCATTACATATCTCCTTTAGCCCTAAATCCCAAGAACACGGGGAAGCGGGGCTTGTCCTTCATTCCACAGGATTGGTACTTATACTTCACAGTAGTGTTAAGATATTTATTCTTATGATTCCATATTTCTTGTCGTAATGGTGCATCAAATCCTGTGCCTATCTCAAACTCAATTTTGCTTTTAACATCAATAACATAGAGCTTGCCAAGCGTACCAGCTGGTATCATATTGGCTTTGCAACTACTGCGTTTTGTATGCCCTAATAAATCTTCTTCTGCTTTATTGTCGTTGTGCATCTGTTCTTCAAATCCTACGATTGTAGCTTCGCTATCTTCAAAGCGTTTAAGTTTTAATAGATAGCCCTCCCGTTCAGTGGATCGTCCCTCTTTATATGGGCTGGTTGGGGATCTTAATATTACCCCCTCAAATTCCAGATCCAAGCAATCTTCTTCATACTCTAATAATTCTTTCTCGTTGCTTATGGTTTTCTGATTCACAAATTTAATAAATGCTTTGTGTTTGGGGGTTAATCCAGATTGGGTAAGACCAACCAAGTCTATGGTGCGGGCAAGTGCTTGCACACCAATGCTGATAACGTAATCAAACACGTAATACTTAACATCAGGAGTTCCATCTTGGCGCATAACCGCACTGCTTGTAGCACTAAAATGTGCGCCGGCTACAGAGCCGTCATCCAATATGAGTTCACCATCTAACCCGTCTGGTAATCCTTTTGCCAAGTTCCGTATATGGTCATTTGGTATTGGCTTAAGATTGCGGGATACCAGTATCCCATTTATTGTTAAGGCTCTTATCCCATCGAACTTGGGGGATGCAAGGACGGGATACCTAATGTTTTTTAGGTCAGTAATCTTTGATGCAAGCATTGGTTTTTTAAACATGTTTGTCCTCATTTTCTTTAAAGAATATACAAGTCCATGTTAGTTTGATCTTCCATACAGGGGACTTACCATTACATGCTTGGTATTTAGAATCCAAGAATTTGCAATTCTCACACGTACTCTTTACCACGTGTAGCATAGATTAAGCGTACCCCCTACCTGCTGGCTAGAAGTATAGCAGCTATTACGAGACCCTTCACAATTAACAGTCCGCCTAGGATTATGAGTACCCAATCAAAAAGCGTACGACCACGTTTCATGTATGTACCTCCTCCAAGAGTTTGGACTCTTCGTCAATCTTTATATCTATCTTTCCCTCTGACATATCAATGAATGGTTGTGAGGGAGCTAATGATTCCAAATCTATGATGGACTCCCCAAAGTCCACATAGCCAATAGTAAGTCCATTAAGAGTGCGTTTTACCACTAATCTGGTAGCTACTTTAATTGTAGTCTCCTCATCCGTTCCTTCTGGTAGAGATCCAATTAGTTTTATTGCTTCCTCAATTACTCTGATTTCCCCCCATGTTAGGATGAGTGTCCTCCAATGTTTTCCTTTTTCATCTAATTGTAGTTCTGTGGAGTTCATAGATTTTCCTCAGCGGGTTTCAAAGTGTATATTTCGTTAGTTACCGGATCGGCAATTTTTACAACGTCAAAATAGGATCTCCAACCCGAATGTATTGGGTTAACATATGTTACTAGGCAAGAATAAATATGCGTGTCGTCGATGGATTTGATAGCGATAATTGTGTAAATACCAATAAGTTCGGAAGAGCTTCTTAATTCTAAGAGATCCCCCACCTTAATCACTTTCATACTCACCTCTTAGTTGGCTTTTCACACATGTACATCCTTTAGTATGTCTTAAGCACACCATCCCGCCTGAAGTCTTCGTCCCACACGTGCCCTTCCCTTTTTGGTAAAATCCACAGGGATGGTTGTTGGGGGATTGACACCCCTCGTGTTTGTGTCGGTGGAAACACGTTGTGTTTGGACACCATAGCACATTTGGACATATGTATAGGTTAGGCACTGAATAATACATCCTTTGGCTTGCGGGGGAAATCCATAATCCTACCTTCAAGTTTCCAGCCCAATGCTTTTCTTGCGTGCCCCTCAGCCACAAAAATGCCGATCTCCTTGTTATATGGATCCTTGTATGATCGGCGGGATACCCCTTCTGCAACGAAGAGTTTGGTGTGTCCATTGCCTAAGTTTACTTCCAATGATGCCTCAACGATAGTATAGAACTCACTGTGGTACTTGAGTTCTGTCTTGGCTCGACCAAACACCCTTTCATAGACATAGTGTTGCATGTTAATCTCCTTTAAAGGCGGTGGATTTAAGTAAGCGTCTTATATATTTCTTTTTAATCAATTTATAATGACTTAAATTCCAAGAATCTTTAAGATTGTGGTGTTCTATAATAAATATGTTACATGCCACGGATGAGTCCATAATTATGGTAGTAATTATGTTATCTTCAACCTTAATTATTTGACGCCTATTACCGTGTAGTTGTAGGCTTTTCCCACTGATAATATAATCAAGAATGTCCCCAACTTCATATGGGGGTTTGGTTTCACTTTTCATATTCGCCTTGGTTGTGGGGCACGACCCGGACGTGCATTGGTGGATTCAAAGTCCACTGTCCTGCCATTGGACGACCCCACATCTTATTAGATGTTAATCCGCTGTCTCATTTGTTTAAACCAAAAATACACTTAATGTATTACTGGAACTCGCGTTGTCCCGCTTTAGATTTTAAAGCCACGCAGATACAAGGGATCCGGTCGCCCCTACTTGGGCTATTACAGTTGCCCCAATTATTTAGATCTTTGAGTCTTATGAAAGTATGGGGTTGTTCATGGGAACATCGTATTTCCCTATACCAGCACTCTTTCTGCATCTTGAACCGTTTTTACATATGAGTTTAGTCTTTGATGCTGGCTTCATTTGATGATAGTCGCCTTCCAGATGTGGGGCAGATGTTGCATAAGTAAAGATTTTGGGGTTCTCTTATGCTTTTCCATACGGTTAGGCGCAAGCCCCACCTTGACCCCGCCGTTAAGAGCCCCATAAGCTCTAGGGCTCTATCTTCTGGCCTTCCTGGTGTATATTTAGATTTGAACTGGTACAACAAAGCTACCTCTCCATATGGTGTGCTAAATCTGTCGATCTTATCCCACAGGCTGAAACGTGGCTTTTCCATTCTCCCATATACAGATATGGGAAAGCCTTAACGCTGGCTCGCTGTAATCTTCAACAATGACTTTCTGGGTAGCTCTGCGGAGCCTACCGAATAAGTCAACAACAAGAAGCATTGAGGCATATGTAGTACTGGGGCTTTTAATGACCATAGCCAGATACTCCACCCAACTACCGTGTATTTGAATCCTGTCGTAATCTGATACAAGACTGGTTAGCGATTCGATACCGTTCACGTTTGTCTCCTTTCATTAAGGTGAGTTATTTTGTGGGCGGGCAGGATTTGGGATAGTTTATCCTGCTTTACTTAATCCCTTCATGGCTTTCGCCACCGCCCACAAAAATCTTAAACGTGTACTGATGAACTTAGCCAGTAATCTTGGCTAAGGTTTTGGCCACCTGTTTGTTGTTGGTGGCTATGGGCATTTCACCCTTCTTGTAGATCATAAAGCCACCCGTAATGGCACGGCCTTCAATGATCCCCTTGGCTACGAGTTCGTCGGTGGTCTTTCGGGAGGGCTCATTGTAATACTTCTCGAAAGCCGCATTGAATCCCGAATACACAACGTGAATACCCTTCGACTTCTCGGTCCGAAGGTTCTCAATAGCCTTGAGCACGAAATCCTTCTTTGTTAACTTATCCATGGTGTTCTCCTTTCATAAGAGTTAGATGCCAGCGACTTAGCCCTGCTGACGTGGGCACATTGTCCAATGTTTGTCTATACAAATGGGTGTAACTATTCACCCTCCATATCTTCCAAAAGATCAAGACTGTCGAATGACTCTTCTACTTCCTCAAGGTAATCAATGAATGCCCCAACCCCACCACACATAGGACAGTTGCATGTATAAGTCCAAGGTCTTTCCTCATCCTTTACTTGGTCTACCAGTGCAATACGCCGTAAGGCCGTAGAATCCCACATCTATTTCTCCTCTAGGGAATGTGTAGGCATAATCCAATGAATGATTCGTGTTCCACGCACCATTACTTCTACCTTATACCACCCTGTAATAGAATCATAGAATACCATAAAATCCACACTTGGTAGGGCAGGGGGTATGTGGTTGGTTTTTAGGATGGTATTGGCGTCATTGAAACCATCTACCATTTTTTCCCTATGTTTGGCTATCTCTGGTGCAAGATCTCTCTTGAATATTTCCTTAAACATAGCACTCCTCTATGTAAAGGGGGATGTCTTCCCCTCTGCTGCCACACCGATATAGGTATGGGCAGTTTGCACAGAATTCGTAGTGTTCTAATATAAAACATATTTTCTTCATGATTTCCCTTTTGTTTTTTCTATACTTGGTTTAGGTGTGCCACATATTGGGCATTTAAAATTTGTAAATTCGGTTATAGCCAAATCATAATCTGATAGGGTGATGTGTACTAACCCACATTTTGGGCATTCCCATTCAAGTTTCATGTTTGTCTCCTTTCTTTATATAGATGCACTTCCTGATGTGGGCTTCACCAAGAAGAGAAAAAACCTCACAATGTGGATACTGTTTTTTGTGAGTACAAAAAGAGGCACTACCATAGTTTACTGGAGTATGTTCTCTTCTATGCACGCAGGTATCATGCGTACAATGGAAAGCACTATTACAGAGAACTGTCGATGTTTGCATTGACTTTGCTATGGCAGGATTTGCAGAGCTTAAGCTCCCTAACAATCTCCTTGCCTTGGGTTGTCTTGCCCCTTTTAGTTTTTGGGTTGTAGGATTCATATGTCTTTGTCCTTGTTTCTACCACAGTAAAATTGCAGTTAGTCCCATCGGGCTGAGGCACATCACACACTTCACAGCGATATGACATAGTATTCTCCTTTCATAAGGAAAGCAGTCCCAGTATTGAGACTGCAAAGATAGAGATGATAATAGCAAAGACTACGATTTCCCATGGAGCTACTTGGTCTTTAATCTGTTTCATGTCTTGTCTCCCTCGATGGCATCAACAAGTTCCTCTGATAACTTGCCACGTTTTACTACCGTGTTCTGCCACACCCCGTGGGTCTTTTTCTTGGGACAGTAGTGTGTAATGTCCTCAAGATACGCTTGCCTAATTTCTTTTTCTGTGTATGCCATCTCGGTATCTCCCTTCAAATAAGAATTGAATTCCAAAGCCAAAGATAATAAAGCATAAAGCGAAGCATAAACCAAAGAGTCCTTCTTTGTATGTTGATATAGAAATTATTCCGAGGACGATACATAAATCATCCCATTCCACTTTTTGTCTCATAATGAGTCCTCAAAGTCTCCGCATTCAATACAAAATTCTCCTGTCTCAAATGGCTGTAAGGAGTAGTGATTACTTATTACCATACATTTCCAAGCATGTTTTCCCGTAAGGTTTCTTCCCCATACGCAGGATAAGCAGGCATCTAATCTTTCAAGTACTAAAAGAGTATAGGATGGGGATGTGTCATATTCCTTTTTACGTAGAATCATTCCTTTTTTAATTTTCATCACCTTCCCTCAGTTTGTACGACAAATAGACGCAGCCTTTTAAACCTTCCCGTAAGTTGATTTTCTTAACAATTCCAAGTTCCTTAAATTTGGAAATTGTGTTATTTGTAGTAATAATCAGTAAATCCGCTTTAGGATATACTTCCTGAATTAATTTCGCTACTTCCACACCTCCGTGTAAGTTAATATAAATTGCATCAAATTCTGATATTAGTTCCTTTAATGGAAGTATCCAGTGAGGGTTATATACATCTCTACACAAGGTGAAATATTTTGAGCCAAAAGGAAGGAGTTTAGTTTGATCTATGTCAACAATAACACAGTTTAAACTTAGGAAGGGGTCGATGTGTTCCGCCCCTATTATAAGTACCCGCTTCCAATGTGGACTTATAATAGTGATAAAGGCACGCAATAGCGGCAATTTTGATTGAGTAAATCCGTTTGGTTTGATTTTCATCTCTTTACACTCCGTTTAGAGGCTTTGAGAGGATTCAGTTTGAATGTATCTTCGACAACCATTACCTTTTGGTTGAAGGGGCATGAACCCTTCTTACCCACTCTTTCCAACGCATATTGGTTGCCCTCATATGCACACTTGCTCCTTTTACATTCATCACAAGCGATCATGGTTTACCTCATGAATATGCTGTTGACTTGTAGGCTGTAAGTTTTGGCTTGGCTATTGCAATGCTGGTCGCAGCCCTCTTGTCATTAGGATGGTTGGCAAGATGCAACTTCCAAGCCTTTTCCTTGTTTTTGGCAGTCCTTCCTAATTGCTTCAAGTATTTTCCTTTATGATTGGCATGTTGCCTACCCTTTGCACTTGAACCACCTTGCTTTGCCATATTTCTTACCTCTCTTATTACCTGTTTAATTCACCACCTTCAATTAAATAAACAAGCACATCGCCGTGGCATGGTTGTGGCTTACACCAACAGCCTAATACTTTCCCTTTCAATTCATTCAACGAACCCATTAAATGGGGTTGTGTTGCTATCCACTTATAATATTTAAGTATTACTTCATCTCTTGTGCCATCCCTTCCTATATTGAAGGGATTGCCCCATTTACTTGGTCTGCCAATGTATACATCATAAGATTCTTTCTTACAATGCACCACTCTTGTACGTGCCATAATTATTCTCCGTGTTTCTCTTCGTGCTCACATTGCCCTGTGCAGATGATGTTTTCATCATCTACTGTATCAGGATTGTCGCACGCTGTACCATCACAATACATAATCATTGTTTCACCCTTTCCTTGCCAGCATTGACAGTACCATTACCACAATAACTGCGATAACTCCAGCTATTGCTCCATATTTTTCAAACCAATTTAAATCCTTCCATGTAACCGTTGGATCATGTTTGCTTGCCATAGTATTTTACCCCCAGTCCGTGATTATTTCTTTCGACGTATCAGCAAGTCAGATATTTCACCCCCTTGATGATAGTCGCCTTCCCTATGGACATCCCCCAGAGCATCTTATATCACTCCATCGTTTCATTTAATCACCCCCTTAATTACGCCCCTTCTTTTGTTGGGAGAGAAGGGACAAGAACTCCCTTGATTGGGCTTCCGCCCTCAATCTATTGGATTGATTTATAATACTGGCTCGCCTGCCAGTCTGGGCTTGGGTTTCGAGATGTAATGAGATAACCCTTGCCTATAAAAATTCATTACAAGGCCGTTATGGTGGTGGCTCTCCGCTTCAGCGACCAAAGCACGGATTGTAGGACTCCCTTGGCATAACAAGGATCTCGCCCTTGCTATATCCTTCGGCATTGGCTCTCTTCTATGCACCTCCGAAGCTACCATTGTATGCAGTATAGAAGTCAGCAACCCTGCCTATTGACAGCCCCTACTTACTTCCGTAAGCCTACTTCAGTCCGCTAACCACCACCCAAAGTTTTCGCCCTGAAGACGGTTTTTGATAACGGAGATTGGGTTTGTCTACCGTAACTCCGCCCCATTACAAGGTATTACTCTTGCTTCGCTCCCTTGTTTCTATATTGTCGTTACACCCAAAGGACAATATTAGTCATCGAGAGTATAGTTCTTACCCTTCGACGGTCAACTAATCCGCCCCTCTCCAGATGGTTCAGGTAAGAACAAGGGTATTTCTTTCTGGTTGTTCCAAGTACAACCCTAAACTTGTTGCTACCTACTCTTATAATATGCAACTATATTATAAGATGCTGTTTTTGCCTAAGCAGGGTTTAACAGCAAACCCCTTTATCGTTAGGGGTGTCTATGCTTTACGTGCTTGACACACCACATAGAGTTAACCCTTATGGGTTCGCACCCCTTTTTCTATTCATTAGCAATTCTTAATAAAAAATCTCCATGGCATCTTAATGGGGCACAATAACAAACCAAGTCTTTACCCTTCAATTCCTTGCGTGCCATTTCAAGGAATTGGGGGTTAGCCATAGCATCCCTTTCATATTTATCACATACTTCATCTCGTGTGCCATCTATACCAATATGGTATTGGTTGCCCCATTTGCTACCTCTACCAATATAGATAGCCCCTATCGGGATGCTATGCCTGTGTCGATTTAGCACTTGTGGCATAGCACACCCCCTTATGTTAGTGGGATATTTTCTGCCCCTTACCTTATTGGTTGTTAACGTTTAGTCTTTGTAGCTAACCCTAAAGGTAACTTCTGCCCCTGCCAGAAAACGGAATCGGTCGATCTCATAGGACACGGCCATATTGGTCGTAACCGATGCAGGTTTGTCGCTCTCCCTTACCTGTTTCTTGAGAAAAGAAAGACCCCAAGTGATGACCTTCTCTTGGTCTTTCTTAGGCATCCCTAAAAATGCCTTGGTCTTCGTGAACAGGGTTCTTGCCACATCCGCTGGTCTGGTCTTAGGTGCTTCCCCATTTATGGTATAGAGGAATGACCGAAGGTCGGCCCCTTTGTTGCCTTTGTTGATACCACCGAAGAAAGGTTTCTTCATCGGCGGTAGGTCAAAGGAATTGGGGACTTGTGGCTCTTCTTTCTTAGGCTGTTCTGTTACCTTTTCGGTAACAGCATCGGCCCTTGACGGAGCTTCGACCTTAGGATCGCTGGCCCTTTCTGTCTTTGTTGCCAAAGCCAGTTGGCCAACAGTCCAGTCCAGTAGTCTGCGGATGGACTCAAATTCCTGCACTTGCCCTTCATGAATTAGGATAATGTTCATAGTATCCCCTTTCATAGTAAGGGGCAGGAAGTATCCCGCTATCCCTTTTATCGGGTTCAGGGACAACCTTAAATTGATATAGAACGACTATAGCATGGCTTTCACCAGCTCAAAAGTTAACATCAAAAGCAGTAATTCTGTAAATCCTGTAAATTCTATCCATTTTAAATGGGTTTGCTCGAAACTGAACAGCAAATGCAGTAATTCTGTAAATCCTATAAATCCTGCAATATCGAATTTACAGAATTGCCTATTACTATGTTCACTTATGAAGGGAGGATAAAAACATGATACACTATATGGGTAATGCTACATTTCTTGAGGACGATTTGTTTCCTGATATTTCACCATATCCTGTAACGAAGGGGATAGAAGTACAGCCCAATAACACAAGGGATTTGACAAAGTCATGTATCCGATCTATTGCATTAACATCTTGCTCAAATCTGGTATGTAAGTCCTATCGTTTCTGTTCTAAGTGCTTCAAAGTATTGGGGTTTTCAGATCATATTGAAGCATTATCCGACATAGAGTATGCTGATGGAATAAGCATAAGAAAGGAGTAATATGAGGCTAAATTCTAACTGGTCTATTGTTTCTAAGAGTGTGAAGGTTGGTCGTTATAATGAGGAAAGACTTTTGTTTCCTGAGATGGAGCAGGCCAAAAGGTTAGGTTTGCACAAACCCTGCCCTGCTTGCTCAACCATTAACTTCATAGTATTTAGGAAGCCTGTTCTTAATAAGGAAAAGGAAAGGGTTATATCCTCTATTAACTGGGTAACTTGTTCCAAGTGTAACCTGTCTTATGGGTTAGAAAGCTAGGTGAAACATGGAATTACCAGAATGGTATATTATTGAATCTATTCCGAGACTTGAGCGAATGGAGCAGCTGGTTCCTACTTGCGCCTTCGACAAATGGCCATATGAGAAGACTGAGGGGGAGAGGGTAGCTTACAGGGAATGGAAAGCGTTATTAGATGAGCAGACACGGGCAGAGATAGAGGTAGGGCTTTAGTATATCCTCAGCATAGTAAGTCAATAGGTAAGAGCTCCCCCCATTCCCCCTAACACCGTAAGACCTTTAGGCCAAATGGGACAATTTGTCCTATCTGGCCTGTCTTCTGGCCTTACTTGTGAAATGTTTCACAAGGCTAATTGGGGGTTTGGCCTAACTGGGCCAAGGGTGGCCTGGGCAGGCGTGCCGCATACCCCCCACCCTGCCCCAAGAAAACCTATTATCCTGACCATCCATACATAAAATACATATGGGACAATGTCACTACACCCATATAGGTGAATATAGGCCTAACACCTATATGGGTGTATGGGACCCATTCTATATAAAAGAATGCTTATTTGGGTACAAAAAATGAAAAAGGATGGGTAATTGTACCATTCTATGTGGTATGGGGGATCTATCTATTATGAAAGGAATGGGTGTAAATATGAATAAAGTTAAAATTACATATTATAATTATGAAGACAATAGATCCACTATTACCAGGGAATTAGAGGATATTAATGAATTCAAACTAGCAGGCGAATTTATATATTTTACAGATGGTGAGGAGCGTACCAAGTTTGCTATTAGGGCAGAGTTAGTAGTTACTATAGAAAGGGTTTGTTAATGAAGCATTTCAAGGCCTTGGCCTATGTAATTGGGAGGGCCTACTTAAAAGGTGATAGAAAATGGAAACAGTTATATTAATAGTCATAGGCTTATATCTATTATTCTGGTTTGTGGGCAGCAAATGGACAGGTAAGTCTCCATGGAAGAATGATATGATGGGACATTAAAAATGGTAAAGAAATGCCCTAGGTGTCAATCCTCCATGTCTAAGTGGGATGGGCTTGATAAGTCACATTGGTGGAAGTGCAAATGTGACTATGTGGAACATAGATCTAAAGGCGTATGGTTGGATATGATATTGCCTTTTATTCTATTTATGATTATGGCTATGGTGTATGTCTATTTGTCAAGGAGTATATAATGGCCCCTGTAAAAACTAAATTGGAAGAGAGGGAGGTGGTAAGAATGGCGCTGAAGGAAGGTAAAGAATGGGATGAGTTTGAGAGATACGCCAAACAGTACTCTAATAAGTATAAGGAACCAGAACGTTTTCAGGAAGAAGAACGACGTCGGGAGGCTATGCACAAATATGAGCTAGAGAAGCAAATTGCCGGGATGGCTAGTAAAATGCACGTCGATCCACTCCCACCTCCTATTAAGACAAGACCTTTAGGGGTTGGAGTACAGGGTAGGCGCATATGTCCTAGCTTTATTATATGTGGCAAAGCTACATGTAAGTACTATAAGCCTATGACTACAAAGGATATTGCGGTTATATGTGATGAAATTGAAGAAGATATAGTATTAGAGGATATCGAATAATGGTAGGTCCTAGAGATCCCCATCCTTATGTAAAGCGCATATGCTCTATAGCCATACTATGCAATGTGCCCAAAGAGTCCTGTAATTTTAAAGTTCCCTGCTGGACGACTTTAGACCACATAGATTGCAGGCTTACATATAACGAATCTGATGGGTTTACTAGGGAGAGTCCCTATACTCCATTACAACGCTTAGACTTAATAGAGTGGGAAGATGATATTAAGAGTATGCCCCAATTTTATTATATGTGGCCATACCAGATGTGTGTTTATGAAGCCACATCATACAGATGCCAAGGTAGTTTATTGCTATAACTATATGATTATGGATGATGGAAAAAAATGGGATCCAAGACCTATTAAGCCAGAATATGAAAAATATGTTAGAGACGATGCCAATATGATTGAACTAGTGGATATAGATGAAGAAGAAACGAAGAACTAGATGGATGTTTAAGTATAGTGCTGCTAAAAATACTGGTATGCGCATAGGATGGATCTATAACAAATCACGGGGAGTACCAGAGGATAAAATTAGGATGCAGATCAAAAGTATGTCAGGATTTTGGGATCTTAACTTTCGTCTTGATGAAGCAGCTGCTGTAATAATGGGAATTTCTAAGGTATTGGCCATAGAATCTATAGCTGGGAATATAAAAGCTAAATTATGAAGAAAAATAAGGACATGTATGATAAATTAGTGGGGGAATGGCAAGATGGCCCACCACTATACAATTTTATTAAGAAAGCCCAGATTAATAAAACTCCGATATATACATGGATTAAAGAGGTATTGTGGCCATATAATGTGGATCCTATTGCCGAGACTACCATAGATGGTTATAGGATATGTCCTCACTTTATTCATTGTGGTTCAGATACCTGTATATACTTTAAACCAAGGACTACTGATATTGCGGTTGTGTATTGCCAGACTATAAAAGAACAGATAATTTTAGAAGAGGTAGAGAAGCATGCCGAAGTATGATCAGATACATGAGAATGAATGGATAATTCCAGTTATGAAAGGTTATAGAATGGCATGCTGTGATTGTGGACTTGTGCATGAATTGGATTTTAAGGTTATATTAGCTAAGGTAAAGAAACACGATATAGATGAAGTATTATATGATGACCATGTCAAAGCTCCAAAAGGCCTAAAGTTTAGAATTCAGCTTAGAGCTAGAAGAAACTCTAGGAGAACTGCTCAATTAAGGCGATGGAGACATAAGAAGGAGAATAAATGAAGAAGTTATTGATTACATTAGTATTGGCTATTGGTATTTTTGGGATAGTTTTTTGGACTAGTTTTGTAATGGCAAAGTCATGCTTTGACCCAATCGATGAACCCACTACCCCATTTGAGCGAGTTGAATATTATGTAAAGGATGTGAAAGATAGGGTATTGATTGGAACTGGGTCTGCTGGCATGGAATATGGCATTGGAATTGACCCACGAGGGGTTGTAATGGTTGCAGAAAACTACGGTTACCTCTTGGTTATTATAGCTAAGGTTCCAACTACTACTGGAGACATATATGTTCAATCTATTAAGAGCTTTATTATTACTACGGAAAACCAGATCACCAAGGAATCGGCAGAGACCCTTGCGGATGAGATTCTAACTTCTGGAGAGGATTCTGGGGTGTGGTTTAGGAACGGTTATGTTCTATACTGGCAGAGGGATATTGATTCGAAAGGACTCTAATGGATATATTATTTGAACGTATTAAGACCCAGATAGACTTAGAGCAGATTAAATATTGGCTTGAAGATATTGATCTATTGCGTATGGCTCGTATGCGGGAGGCCCCCCTATCTGATCTTGACCTACAGGACTATTTGAGTACCTTGAGCTTCCTGGTATTTGTAGATGGATTGGCGATAGGGTATGCCCGCATATACCCCTCAGAGTCTTCTCGGGAAGGGGAAATAGGTATTGTTATTGCAGATCCTGAATATAGGGGTAAGGGGATAGGTACTGAGATAGGTAAAAAGCTAATTGCTACATGTATGGTTATGGGCATGACTACCCTAGATTGGGCTACTGGTGATTTTAATATACCTAGTATTAAGTTGGCGAAAAAACTGGGCTTTAAGTTCTATAAATTAATTCCGGAAGTTCTGACCATATTGGGTGATAAACACGATGCCTTAGTATATAGATTGGAGGTAAAAAAATGACAATCCTTACGTGGCTATTACTAATCAATATAATACTGACTTTAATACTTATATGGAGAGTTTGGACACTTCTATGATAGAATTTGTAGAATATGTCAGAAGTTAAGAGCTAGGAGAATTGCTAGTGAAATTAAAACAAGATCGACCTGAGTGCTTACGGGGAAGTACATTTAAACTTAAATGTGGATGTGGCTCCATATACGTGACTATTAACGAAGGTAAAGATGGAATACCACAGGAAGTATTCTGCAGACTTGGAAAAGCCGGAGGGTGTGCCTCTTCCCAAACTGAAGCGTTGGGTAGACTAATTACCTTGGCGTTAAAGGGTGGTACATCTTTTTCTGATATTATAGACGAGTTGAGGGGTATTAGCTGCCATCAGACACTTATGGGTAAGCAAAAGATTCTATCGTGTGCCGATGCGGTTGCGCAGATTCTTGTAGCATATGGAGTTAGGACAGAACAGAAATTTGAACCCGAGGCTGCGATTGCATTGGACCTTAAAGTGCCTTCTGATGGTTTACCAATGCCATTGACAAAACAAAAGACTCCTGAGGATATTCCTAAATTTGATCATGAGAAGAATATGAAAGAGGTCGCTATTATCGTTAAAAGGGAACAGGAACGAGCATCAGCAACAGGGGCATGCCCAGATTGTGGGGGGCTTATTGCTAATCAAGAAGGTTGCCTTGTATGTCATTCTTGTGGATGGAGTAAATGCTAATGAAAATTAAATTGATATTAATGAGTGTATTACTGGCTATTGGGTTATTTGCTTGTAGTCCTTTTGGAACTGAGGTTATTGTGGACAATAGGACTTCTCAGACCTTTATTGTAGTATTGGATAATTACCAATATAGGGATCTCGTAGCTGGTGGTGTGATGACTGTTTGGGTTCATGGAACCAGTCGACAATTACAACTAAGATGGGTAGGAGAAAATGGGGTAGGCACTTTATATATTCCAATAGATACTACGATGAGAAAAGTGTATATTCAGGGTTTGCCTGATAACTTTATTATTGACCGGATAGGGGTGGAAAAAGGTTAATGAAACCCAAATGGACATTCTCAATTGATCTGGACGGTATTATTTGTGAAGCAATACCCCCCGATAAGTATGATCAAGCTAAACCCATTAAAGAAAACATCGATATTGTTAATAGATTATATGAGCGGGGCTACAATATCATTATCGCCACTAGCCGCAGTTGGAGTAGTTATGATTTAACGAAGTCCTGGTTACGACGCTATGGGGTGAAATACACAGATCTATGTATGGCTAAAGTTTTAGCCCATGCCTACGTGGACGACCGGAACAGCACATTAGAAGATGTTAAACGAAAGTTCTTAGAATCAGATGAGGTTCCTCTAAATGGATAAATGTGAATTATGCAAGAAGCCAATCGAATTTGTGGGAATAATTTGGACACCTAACTATGGAAAACTTAAGGGATTTAGACTTTACTTCGATACAGTAGTGTGTGTTAAAAACTTTAAAGAGCAATACTATAAAGCTATGGAAGAACGTGTTGGGTATGAATCCCAAAATACCAATATTAAAGAGGAAATGGAATAATCGAGGGGCGGCTACTTAGACGATGTTCTTGGAAGGAAATAAGACGGGTAGTCGCCATCTCAGGAGAAATACATGACAAGTTTTGAAATATCACTATTAACTACATGTCAGGAGAAAGGATTCTATCCTAGATCGATCGGCTCAATTAAGGGACCTGATAAACAACATCCAACATGGTTTATTCAGACAGTTGAGGATAAATACTCTATTGCTCCAAAGGCATTGATTGTATCTGGATTTCATGGTGAAGAGCAAGCCGGGCCGTGGGCTATCCTCAAGTGGCTGAAACAGTGTACCCCAGAATCTTTTAAAGGGGTCAACTTATCCTTCTTGCCCATTGTTAATCTATATGGCTTTCTTAATGAGAAGAGATATGGACCCTCCCAGATGCCTACAAATACTGGATTTTATCGTCAAGGTGATTTGGCTAGCCCAGAAGGGGAAATCCTAAAGAAAAATATAGAGATGTTAAGGGAAGCGGCTGACAGTGGATACTTGTCCCTGCACGAGGATATTACAGCATCTCAATATTATATCTATACTTTTGAACCATCGGAGAAACCTGGGGAATTTACTAAGCAGATGAAGTCGGAACTCCATAAACATTTTCCTAATCCCTATAATGGAATTGCCTACGTGGACACAGCCAGTCCGGGCCAAGGGCCTCCGTGTGAAGATGGATTGGTATGGAAATTTTATGATGGATCCTTTGATGATTATATGTTCCAGATGCGGGTACCCCGGGTGGCTGTGCCAGAAACTCCGGGAAGATATCCTCTATTGGATCGTATAGACGCTAATGTTGCTCTTATAGAGAAGTTTATTGAGTTAATCTCAAAGGGAATCTGATGGCAGCAATAAAAACATACCAAAACAGTTTGCTTAAAGTTTCAGCAGAGAGAGGATTCTGGTTGAAGCCTCTGGGCTACTTAGATGGCTACATTACTTGGCTAGTATTAACTAGGAAACAAGTAGTCTCTGATACTAGCAAGCGCTTACTTATAGGGGCAGGCATCCATGGGGAAGAACAAGCAGGACCTCTGGCCATTTTAAAATGGCTACAGGAGTCCGATGAGGAAACTATAGCAAAAGCTAATGTATCCTTCTTACCTATAATGAATTGTTATGGATTTGCAAATAAGAAACGATATGGTTTATCAGGCATTTCAACTAATGGGGGAATGGGGGCCCACAAGACACAAGAGCCTAGTCCAGAAGGACAAATCCTAGTAAATAATATAGGGATTTTAAGACCGTTGGCTGAAGATGGTTTTATGTCGTTGCATGAGGATGTAACGGTTAAAGAATCATATTTGTATACACTCGAGCATGATGAAGAACCCACAAAGTTTACTAAGGGACTTAGGAAGGAATTATCTAAATATTTTCCTAAGGTATATGAGGGTATTGCCTGGATTGGACCAAACGAAAAAACAGGGCCTCCGTGTAGGAAAGGCCTAGTATATAACTTTATGGATGAGGGCCTAGAAGCCTTAATGTTTCAATTAGGAGTTCCAAAGTGCGCAGTGCCAGAGACGCCTGGAATGGCCCCTTTAAAGAAGAGGGTTGAAGCCCACGTAGCAATGATTAATAAGTTTATAGATTTGTGTATACAGGAGAACTAATGATATTCAGAAAGAAGAAACCATCCAATTTGAACTCATATTCTGGAAGTGCTGCTTGGAGTATGCCAGGAGTGCCAAAACAACAGCCCTATCCGAACGCCCAGTGCCTACCTGGTGCCGGGCCTGCCAACCTAGTAAGTAATTTTCCTTTGTCATTGGGCCCGGGAGCAGTAATCCCTGTTCCAAATATAAATATACCATCATATCTGACCACAACAATATCTTACGCTGATTATATACAATTATGGCCATATCAAGGAAGAGAGCTAGATAAACAAGAAATAGAGCTTATCAAGGATTTTAAAACTAGGCATCCCGACTTTGATACATTAGCAGAGGAGATCAATCTGGTAACTCATAGGAAACCAGGGTTGCTCAATACCCCATTATTTATGGCTTTAATATATGATTTGGCCATACAAATACGTGATATCATAAATAAAGCCACAACAGAAAACGTAGAGGAAGTTTTAGATGGGAAGACCGAAGATTCAAATAGGAACGAATAAAGCAATAGCATGTGCTCATTGTGGCAAGTCATCTTCTAATGGCTATAGGATGCAGTTGAATTTGAGCAGGGCGGAAGTAACACCAGATTTCTTTATTTCCTACGATACGGATATTGAAGACTTTGATTCATTTTTTTGTAGTGCAAAATGTATTATTGATTTTTTAAAGGAGGAATTAAAGAATGTCAACGGAAATGGTTGAAAAGAAAAAGCAGGAGGACGAGGCTGTAAAGAAGGAGGAAGAGGCCATTAAGAAAGACCTAAAAGATGCTAAAGACGATATATGCCCCTATTGTTTTCAAGCAATCTCTACCTATCCTTACGTTAACTTCCATCCGGTATTAGGATGGTTAGAATGTGCATCATGTGGGTTAGTATTCTCCCCCAAATCTATTAGAAATATAAAGATTAGGAAAGCTACTCAGCGTATTGAGGTGCCAAATCTCATTGTACCCAAATGAAAATAAAAGATAGAGAATCCTCAGAACAATATGACATTTGTGAATTCTGCTATGATATGTGGGGCGTAGACCAGCGCAGAACGTGTCGGACCCCCTGTACTTGCGCTGCATATGCCAACCAGGATTATGTCCCACAGATAGAACTCCCCATAGGATTGCCAGTTTCTCGTCCGTGGGATCCTACCCTAGTTCCTAAAGGAGCTCCCATATTCTGGGAGAATCTCTCAGAAATAGGCAGGAAACATATTATGGATAATATGGCAGGAATACTACAGTCCTGTGATGAGGCCCTAGGAAGAATGCTAATTATGCTCTTTCAAGGAGCTACAAAGGCCGAGATTTGCAAAGAACTGAGGATAGATGATCAAACCTACTATGTCTATGCAGAACGACTCAGAGAATCCAGCCGAGATTACCTCAATAGTCTCTAATAGCCCCATAATAACCCCTTAAAACAACCTAAATTGGCACTATGGTAAAAAATAGACCCTAAAACGGTAATTGTGTTATGATTTACCACAATAGTATAGGGAAGTATAGACCTACTCAAGCCGAGGTAGGCATAATATGAAAAGAGGTCTCTTATACAACCCTGGAGTCTAAAATGGCCCAAATAGTAACAGGTACGCGTACCAGTTCCAATATTAACCAAAGTAGACGAAAAGTAGACATTAGACCTAAAGCCCGAAAAAGGCCTAAGAGGAAGAAGTAATATGCCCAAAGCAATGGAAAAATCATTAAAGAAAACGGCATCGAAGAAGTTCCCAGGAAGTGAGGAACGCCAAGATGCCTATGTTTATGGCACTTTAAGAAAGACAGGTTGGAAACCTAAAAAGAGGGGCCCAGCTAAGACAGATGAAATTATAAAGGGGTTAATGTAAATGAGGGGGAAACCAAAACCTCGAGCGGGATCTGGGTTGAATGCTTGGAGAAGCCGACAAGAAAAAGGGGCTATAATGAAGCCCGAGACGTTTGAAAAGATTAAGGCATCAGCCAAGAAGAAGTATGGTATTGGTGAAGAGAGAGCTGAAAAAGTGGCAGGTGCTCAGTACTGGAAAACGGCTGAAAAGAAATTTAAGAAACATGGAGCCAAGACTGATATGTCTTCGAAGATTGTGGGCGAATGTATGAAAGGTATGTAATGGCTGAAAAGAGTAAACTACGTAATAAAAGCACTGGACGGGATTATATCTACGACACGGAATACGAATCGAGTCCAGACCAAAAGCATCGTAGGGCACTAAGAAATAAAGCCAGACGGTCCGCATTAAGAGAAGGACGTGCTCATAAAGGCGACAATACAGATGTTCATCACATTGAGGGCATTAAGGGTCCTATACGAGTCATTAGTCGGAGTAGGAACCGTAGTTTAAAGTGAAAAGAAAGCATAAACCAGAACATATAGAATGGCTGAAACAGCATATGCGAGAAATACAAAAGACTCGGACATATCCACCTCTTTCTGAAGAGCGCAAAGCCAAACTTAGAATGTTGAGAAAAAGTCCAATTTCTAAACGTTTACGGCAACGAAATAATGGCCTAAAATGTAAATTTGGGCTGTCATTAGATAAATATGATGAACTATGGATTGAACAAATTGGATTATGCCCTATTTGTCATACACATTTGAATGAAGGTTATTCAGATTATGTGGATCACGACCATAAAACTAAAAAAGTTAGAGGATTGTTATGTAGGGCTTGTAATCACGGTATTGGGGAATTGAAAGACGATCCCATATCTTTATTAAATGCAATAAATTATTTAGAACAATAAGGAGTGTTATACTAAATGATGCACGGAAATCATATGATTCCAAATACAAGTGGCATGTCCAAAATGATGGATCCAAGAAAAAGCTGCCCACCTCCCATTAAGGGCGGAAAAGACGAAACCGCAATGCAGAAAGTGGGAAAGCGATCAGGAAAAGGTGGACCCTATAAGAATGCCAAGAGTGTACAGCCAAAGCCCATGATGGATGGTAAATATGAAGCAACCATGATGGGAAAAGGACAGAAAAGATAATCGCTCCATGCCGCGGTAGGGCTGGAATACACTGGCTCTGGCTTCCGGACCTGTGCCGGCCTTCCAGCCCATATCTTTAAAGAGATGATGATATATAAATATACCTAAGATTCCTTCCAAAAGAGCTGCTAAACCTAAGACAACAAAACTAGGAAAAGACAACAGGACAGATCTTCTTCCAGATAATAGAAATCCTGGAAGAATTCCTTCATTGGGTCGACCCCTAGTCACAGTTAAGAAAACCAAACCTACATATACACCAAGAGCCCTAAAGCCTGAAAGGCCATCTGTTCCTATAGGTGCGTCTACAGTTGGGAGTCTCTTGAGTAACCTCATTTAAGGATGTGATTTTTTACGGGTGACCAAAAGCCCGAAGAAACAACCGAATCAGAAAACCTACCTATCGAAACAGGAAAACCTGTTTTATCTGAGCAGAATTTCCGTTTTGCTTCACTTGTTGCTAATGGTACGCCTGCGCCCGAGGCTTATAGAGAAATATTTCCCGATAGAGCTTCGTCTAAGTGGACAGAAGGAAATGCCTACCGGCTGGCAAAAAGCCCAAAGATACGGGAATATATCGATACTATTCAACAGGCTACTCGTTTGCAAATTGTGTTGGAACTTCCAGAAGCGTTGGAGAGGGTTAAAGATTTGGCTAAAAACTCTAAGCAGGAGCGTGTAAAGTTGGATGCCAATTTAGAGATTCTGGATCGAGGCGGCATGAAGGCCCCACATCGCGTAGAAAGTTTACAGATCGGTATATTTGGAAGCCTCAACCCTGATGATCTTAAAGATATACTTAGAAAGAATTTAAAAGGAGTGAAAGATTAAATGCCTTATTTTCAAAGAGACGGAGAAATCCAAACAGTATTTAATGGAACTCGATCACTATCGGCATCGGCTACTTATTCATCTGGATTGAAATTGGAACGGGGCGAATTCTTCGGATTCTGGCTTAGTGCAGCACCATCTTCAGCAGTATCTGCAGGAGCTATTACCTGCTGGTATGAATTAACCTATTCTGATACACCCTCATTGTACGTGTGTGCAGGATCGATCATGGCTGGAGTTAGCGCTTTATCTGGTGGGACTTATGGTACTGCCAGTGCCTTTTCGTTAAGTCCAATTCCTATGCCCTTTATGCGTATTGGTATTAGTGCAACATCAGGTGGAAATGCCGTCGCAAATTCATTCAGTGCCTATGCCAAACTATTTTCACAATAATGAGGATAGTATATGGGACGATGGACAGGAAAATGGGCATCAGGCCCGTGGAATCTTGCAAGTTGGACTAGGTCCTTTGGCTGGGATATAGGAGCCGGAATAGTTGCATTTAATCCATTTACAGATATTTCTGGATGTATTGTAGGATTACAATCGGATTTAGGGATTATTAAAGATGGTTCTGATAGAGTATCTCAATGGATCGACCAAACGGGACAAGGAAATAGCGCACTTCAAGCTACTAATGCAGCAAAATTTGTATGGACACCTAATGAACTTAATGGCTATCCAGCCCTTGTGGCTGATGGTATTGATGACCTTATGCAATCTTCCATTTTTACAGGTGGCTTAGTCTCACAACCAAATACTACGTTTTTTATTATTAAAGGAATGAATGGGGGTATCGCTAATAGGGTTTGTTCGGATGGAATTGGCGGTGTCAATAGACAAGTTTTATATACAGGAAAACCGGCTGCTACTCGTGTCTGGAAATTTTATGCAGGAGCCGAAACTGTAACAACTGATCCTGAGGATGAAGGGGGTAGCTACCATTTAATTATTGTAGTATGGAATGGCGCAAACTCCTATTGGTATAAAGATAATTCACCAAGACTGGGACCATATAATATAGGTACATTGGGAATCGATAGTCTAACTTTGGGAGCTGATAAAGATATGTTACAGGATGCAGCATTTAATTATGTAAGTTTGGGCCTATATAATTCTCTTCTTTCTGATGCTAATATAACACTCCTTCAGGGTTGGGCAAATTCTAAATATAATATTTGGTAAAATTATGGCAAATCATTATGAAATTATTATCGTCGAAGCGAATAAAGTAAATGAAGCCAATTTAGATGCAGATAAAGTAAATAAAGGAAAAACCTTAAAAACTTTTAGAGTAGGTTTGAATTCCACCGGCGGTCTTGATGAACCCGTTACACATTATTGGTGTAGCTGGTGGGTTTCTGATGATGAGCAGGAAGAATTAAAAAAAGATTTTCATCCCGATGTTAAAAAATATAAATCCTATATGTTTGATGCTTCAACTATGCCTCCACATATAATATTAGATCTTCTTGGACTTAAAGTTATCGAGAGCCAAATTATACCAACGTCACAAATATTAAAAGCAGAGAAGACAAAAGATATTTTACCAGAACCTAAAATTATGATAATTTATAGTGAATTCGTATCTTCACGAAGTAACTATATACCCTTATAATTATGCCAACTATAATTAAACGCTATGATGCCTTATGCGCTATAACCTTATGTGCTACTACTTTATGTGGAGCCACACTTAGTGCAACGGATATTAAATCCGTTACTATCTCTGCTGTGGCGGTATCGGCTAGTTGGTTAAGTGCCACAAATATAAGTGGGGCATCATTTAGATGGGTTAGAGGATCCTTTGATGAGGCTTTTGGAACAGAGGCACTATGTGCAGAAGATACAGGAAATAGTAATGTAGCTTTTGGCTATAGGGCCCTATACCAGAACAATTCTGGAGTACAAAATGCCGCATTTGGGAGAGAAGCCCTACAAGCTAATACTGGTGGCTTAGACAATGTGGCTATAGGCTTTCGGGCCCTAAATACCCCAATAGCCCAAACTGAAAACACGGCTTTGGGAACCAGAGCGTCTCAAACACTAACAGCAGGTGGAGCAAATGTGGCTGTGGGCTGTGATGCACTACAAAACCAAACTAGTGGTGGTGCAAATGTGGCCATTGGTGATAATGCTGGTAGATTCCTAGATGGGACTAATTCTTTACTTCGTACTAAAGATTCTATATATATTGGAGCTACCTCACGGGGTATGGCCAATGATGACTCCAATCAAATTGTCATCGGGGCGAGTGCTCAAGGATCTGGAAGTAATACAGTTGTATTAGGAAATACTACCATATCGGCAACTTATCTAAGGGGAGTAGCCTTTTCCCCATCCATAAGTGCAAATGGAATATCGGCCATAACGATCTCAGCTGGAACATTATGTGGGGCGGCGGTGACACCCGGCCAAACGGCCACAAATATTGTTAAATTATCAGCCAGTGCCCTTGCTTGGGATGATATTAGGGTTCCTGGTTTAACGATAACAATTAGTGCAAATCCCCCATCATTGGGAACATTGTCTGGAAACCTGTTGGTATACCAATTTGATGGAGTTGGTGCTGCAGCCGATCAATGCTATTTTTCAGTTCAACTCCCCCATGATTATAAATTAGGAACAAACCTTCATCCCCACGTGCATTATTGTAAATCTAATACAACTACTGGTGATGTAGTTTGGGCATTGGAATATTCAATAGCCATATCCGGAGCATCTTTTCCAGCAACAACTTCTATATCGGCCATTGACAACCCTGGAGCTTCAACTATGCATCGTAAACTCGATTTTGGGGATATAGATGGGTCGGGTTTAACTATAGTCTCTGCTATGTTGGTTGGTAGATTATGGAGACCTGCGGCAGATGCAAACGATACATATGAAGCCGATGCAAATTTCTTAGAATTTGATTTACATTATCAGAAAGACGGATTTGGTAGTGATACAGAATTGACGAAATCTTATTAATTCAAGACTCATTGAGTCATTTGGAGGTGTGTAACTTGGCAGTTACAGTATTTGGAAGAGGCCTTGCTTTTAGTGCAATTGGAGTATCCGATACAGAGATCGATGTGGCAGTTGGTGGAACTGCAATTTTGAATTTGCATTCTACTGGTGTTAGCGCATTGGCTCTTAGTGCGGCTACATTAACCCCAACGACACTTAATGGTACAACGATTAGTGCGACTACGACTATGGGTACTACCCTGTGTGGTACTACAGCAGCTAGCGCGGCTAATATGGCTATGACATTTATTGGTGGATGTTCGGCCACCCTTAGTGGTGTGCCTGGAACAATTACGATCTGCGCTGATAGGTTCCTTAAGGCTCTTATTGGTGGAAAATCGTATTACATTCCTGCATTAGCATCCGCTGGCAGTCCATCAGCCATTTAATTAACGTAACCTAGTCTAAGGTTTCGAAGTTGTGAACACACAATGGGGGACCCGATTGGAATTATGGACATATCAAACTTAGATCTAGCTACGCAGCAGCGTATGAAGGCTTTTGAGAAACTTCTCAATTATAGGCCTAATAATGATAAAATGTTAGCATTCCACAATAGTATCTCAAAGACTCGTATGATTCTTGGAGGAAAACGTAGTGGAAAGACTAGCGCTAATATTGTTGAGGTTTGGTGGGCGGCATTAGGAATACACCCTTTTATAACTTACCCAAAACCGCCCCTCAAAATACGTATTTGTTGTGTAGACTTTAACACAGCAAAAATGATTATATTACCTATGCTTGAGTTTTGGCTTCCAAGACGAATGGGTAATTTTCAAATATGGGAGTACATGTCGGAAGATAGGGTAGTTAAAGTCGCTAATGGTACTACTATCGACATTCGAAGCTATGACCAGGATTTAGAGAAGTTTGAAGGTGTTGAGCGCCATTTAGTGGCCATGGATGAAGAGCCCCCGAAGGCCGTTTACCAGGCCAACTATATGCGTACTATTTCTGGTGGTATAAATGGAAAGTTAATCATTACTTGTACGCCTATTCACGGGATGAGTTGGCTTTACACGGACCTTTATGATAATCCAGAAGCAAAACCACCATATGTGGAACACTGGCATGTAAGTACATATGAGAATCCACATTTAGATCCCCAAGCCATTGCTGCAGTTTTTAAAGATCCAGCCATGGCGGATAATGTGGAGGCTGCTTTACATGGTAGATTCTTCTCTCATCAGGGCTTAATCTATCCTATGTTTGAGGTAGATAAGCATGTTATTGCCCCCTTGAATAAAGGTATTCCTGAGGATTGGTTGGTTTGTTTGGGTATAGATCCCCACGATCGTAATCCCCATGGAGTAGTTTTTATGGCCTTAACTCCTGAGAATGTATGGGTAATATTTGATGAAATTTTAGAACATTGTATTATTTCCGAGTTGGTTGCTAGGATTAAAGCCAAACTTGGAACACGTTGGCCCCCCAATTTAGCCATCATTGATACATCGGCTGCTACCCCACAATCCATTACAGGTAGAAGTGTATCTGATGAGCTAATGCAGAAATTCGGGCTATATGTTATTCCTGCCCATAAAGATATACAAGCCGGGAGGTTGAAGATCTCATCCTTATTGGATCCAGGTGGTGGAGCTAAACCTAGGTTGTATATTACATCTAATTGTCACAATCTAGTACGACAAATTAGACATTATTTATGGGATGATTGGGCAACTAGGAGATCCCAAAAGATGGATCCTAAAGAGCGTCCGATGAAACGAGATGATCACTTATTGGATGCGATGAGGTACACGGTTATGGCGAATGTTGTTTATCGCCACCCTGGACTCACAAAACATTATCATAAACAACCTCCGGAACATATTAATAGGGTCACGGGATACTATTAATGGCTAATAAGAAGAAAGGGCGCTGGATAAATGGTTCTTGGATAGGAGTTGGATGGGATGCTACTGAGGGATGGAATAATACTACTAATTTTCTTCCAACTGATATATCTGGATGTGTTCTTTGGTTAGACTCAAGATTCGGTTTAACTAAAGATGCCAATGAGGATATATCTAATCATAAAGATTTAAGTAGTAATGGGCATGATGCTTACTATGATGGAGTTATAGGGACAAAGCCAAGGTGGGTAACATCCGATCAATCAGTATATTGGCAAGGAATTGGGGGAAGTGACCCAGGAGAAGATTTCCTGCAAATTACGAATCCCTTGACTTTAAATGATCTAACTGTTTTTTTTAGACATAAACCTAAATTGGATGCCACTTATGCAGGATTTGCATTAGGGGATCATGGCGTTCTAGATTCGGTAGATGTACAAGCAGGTACTAGTCTCGCAAGAATGGTAATTTCAGAAGCTAGTATCATGTCGGTTAATATTGGGAGTCTCTCTTCTGATTGGTTCAATATATGTTTTGTTAGAAATCAAGGTGGTAATTTTTCCGTATATTTAAATGGGGCACTAAAAGGAACAGTGGCCAGTTTGGGGGGCGCATTTCATATAAAGTCCTTGAATGGTCCTTTAGGTCCAGAACATAGTGGATGGAATAAACAGATTATAATTTATAATAGGATATTATCTGAGAAAGAACTGCAGGACGTCTTTAAATTTTTAAATATGTAACTTAAGGAGAGATTTAAATGGCATTATCACAATTAATAAATAGAATAGGAGTTCAGGGAAGTAATCCATTAGCAGGAGCGGCAGCAATGTTTGCCCCAATGGTTGATCAATTACCCCAAAACTACTTTGATGCTTTAGGGTTATATTATAAGGGAGAAAAGCAGAGACGGGACGCCATCCAATTTGCTGATAGCGGGGGAAAACCCCCGAAGCAGACGCAACCAGGAGGACCTAGCTCAGCTAGACCCCAAGGGGGACCACAAGCACGGCCCATGGGAATGAATCGTGGGGGTACTATAGCCGGACAAGGCCCCAGGGACAATACTCCAGTAATGGTGGGACCAGGAGAACGCATATTGCCTGCAAGACAAAATGCCCTACTTAATATGGCTTTATCTATTCTTCCACAACCCATAAGTGCTATGCTAGCACCCAATAGGTTTATAGCTCCGGGACCAAGGCCATATGCTCTCCCAATGCAAGGTGGAGGAACCATTCTTCCACAAGGAAATCCTGCAGGAATGCAGGGACAGGATTTAATGGGGATATTATCAATGTTATTGGGTGGAGGAATGGGAACTGGGGGCATTCCTAGGAGTGGGTTAGTTGGAGCAAATGCGTTAACTCCAAGCACAGCATCACCCCAAACACAGGGAATGGATCCTTTAATGCTAATGTCATTACTACAACTATTAGGAGGCGGAAGATAATGGCAAAGAAAACAAAGAAAGCAAATGTGGAAGTAAT
>ERZ1292632.928-Hain-H43-01um-R2-928-length-31255-cov-7_pt1 | contig 31255 bp, 22 predicted proteins | sample MGYA00564407_ERZ1292632 | MGnify/ENA primary metagenome ERZ1292632 (study PRJEB36523, sample SAMEA6512637) | groundwater metagenome | collected 2019-01-08 | study: AquaDiva: Metagenomics assemblies of 32 groundwater samples | reverse complement strand
CGACACTCCTTGCGGAACCGGATTTTGAGTCCGGCGCGTCTACCAGTTTCACCACACCCGCAACGGTTGGGAGAGGCCAGATGGCAAAATCATGGGGCTTCGTCCAGCCGAAAATCGGCCGCTCAGCCGGAATCGCCGGCGCGCGGGGGGACGAAAGCGATCTGGGCGAGCCGCCAGAGGCGCTGCTCGTCGGCGGGCCAGTGGGCGCTTGGGTCGATCGGGTCGGGCGGGCCGCTGACGCCATGGACTTCGGCATGGATCAGGCGGCCGGTTTCGCGCAGGCGCACGTCCGCGCCGGGATAGCGTTGCTCCAGCCGGGCTTTGAGCGCCTGCGCCTCGTCCGACAGGTCGGGGCTGGACAGAGCGCGCGGCGCGCCGTCGATCAGTTCGGCGGTGGAGGAGCGCAGCGCCTTCCACCCGTCATGGATGATGTCCACTGAGATGATCGCCGCCGCGACCGAATCGGCCCACCACCAGCCAAGGCCGAGGCCAATGATGCCGGCCATGCCCGCCGCGCCCGTCATCCAGTTGGCCTTGTTCATCAAAGCGTCGGTATGGAGCAGCTTGTCGTTGAGCATTTGCGCCAGCGGCAATTCCTTGCGCCCGATGATGAGCGGGGGGATGAGCGCATAGAATTGCGCCGCCAGCATCAGCCAGCCGAGCCAGATGTCGTGGCCGAACAAGCGCACCGATCCTACCGTCGCATGTTCTGCATGGATCAGAGTCATCGCCGAATCCCACAGCAGCAGAGCGCCGGTCGCCGCCAGCGCCACGGCGGCGAGGAAGAAGCCGAGGCCGTTCACCCGCTCGAAGCCGAAGGGGAAGCGCGCCGATGCCTGCCCCTTGCGCTCCATGCGCGCGGCGACGAGGAAGGCGATCGACGGCACCAGGCTCAGCAGGTCTTCCACCCAGGCGGTTTTCATCGTCTGGCTCTGCCCCATGACAAGGCCCATCACGATCACGATGCTGACAGTCCAGCCGATCTTCCACCATTGAAGCCGCTCGGCTTTGCGAAGGGTCTCGACGATATGCGGCGGGAGGCGGTCGATATCGGTCACTGGCCGGCTCCCGGATCGGCGGCGGCGCGGGCGGCCTTCTCGACTGTCATGATCCAGCGATTCTCGCCGTTGCGCAGGACGGCATATTGATCGAGCCGGTCCTTGCCCTGCCCGCGCGTCGCGAGCGGCGGGCTGAAGGCGACCATCGTCGCCCAGGGGCTTTTGGGGGACAGCGGCGCAAGGACGAGGTCAAGCCGGCCTTGCTGGAGGTCGGTGAAGAGCGGCTCGGTCGCGCCGGCGCGGAGCTGCGGCCGCGCGCCGGTTTCGCGCGCCAGCCGGTCGAGCAGGCGGGCCGAGGCGGCGCGGCCGAGATCCGTGCCGCCGGTGGCGAGTCCCACGCGGATGACGTGGCTCCGCGCGATCCGCTCGCTGGTTCCTTCCGGATCGCGCGGCAGGGCGTCGCAGGCGAGGAGGAGCAGGCAGGCGGTGGGCAGCAGCTTTTTCATTTCGCTGCTAGAACGGTCGCCAGCCGGCCCCGGTTCCCATCTGGCGATACCGAGATGCGTCTTTGAAAACACGAAGCCAAATCAATCTTGTTCCTCGGCGAAAGGCCGGGGCCCAGAGCCCCACGCACTCCGTCTCGAACCCTGGACCCCGGCTTCCGCCGGGGAACAAGATACGAAAAGGCAAGAGTCATTCTTAGGGCAGGCCGGGGAAGGGATTGGCCTTGAGCAGGCCGGCGAGATGCGCGGCGTTGCCGGCCACCATCTTCGCGGTTTCCAGCACCTTGTCGGGCGTCTGCTCCAGATCCTTGAAGTCGGTCTTCCCCATCGCCTCGCCCACCCAATAGCAGGCAGCGATGGCGGGGATGGTCCAGCCGACATCGTTGAGCGCCTGGAACATCTGGGCGGAGGCGGCATGGGCGCCATCCTCATTGCCGACGATCGCGGCGACGGCGACCTTCGACCAGCTCGGCATCCGCCCCTTGTCGTCGGTTTCGGAGAGGAAGGCGTCCATCCGCTCCAGCACCCGCTTGGCGACGCTGCCCGCCTGCCCCATCCAGATCGGCGTCCCCAGGATCAGGATATCGGCGGCGAGAATCTTCGCGCGGATCGCGGGCCACTCGTCGCCCTCGCCTTCGTCCGATGTGACGCCGGGCAGGACATTATGCGCGGCGACCCGGATGGTGTCGGCGACGCTCACCCCCAGTCCGCGAAATTCGGTGGCGAGCAGGCCGATCATCGCGTCGGTCGAACTGGCTTGCCCGCTGCCGCGCTTGAGCGTGCAGTTGAGGGGCTGGACTGTCAGCATGGAATCTCCTTGGGTTTGGCAAGGCTCCAAGCGCGGCAGCGAGCCGCATGTTCCCGCTTGCGGCACAGCGGCGTTGCGGGCGGCGCGCATCGCCGATAGCCTTCTTGCGTAACGATCGGCGCGCGCTATAAGAGCGCCATCGTGCAGACATAGACAACTTCCAAACGGAGGGGGGATTCCCTTGACCGAACCGTCTGCCACGTTCCTGCTCTTCGGCGCCACGGGCGATCTCGCCCGCCGGATGATCTTTCCCTCGCTCTACAATCTTCATGCCGACGGGCTGCTGCCCGAGGATTTCCTGATCGTCGCATCGGGCCGCTCGGAGATGGACGATGACGCCTTCCGCGAGGATGTGGATGCGGCGTTGCAGCAGTTTCTGGGCGATCGCTACACGGCGGAGCTGGCGGGCAGCTTCCTGCCGATGATCTGCTATCAGCCGGTCGAGGCGGGCAATGCCGATCAACTGGCGGCGCTGGCCGAGCGGATCGATGGGCGGGCCGAGCGCGGTCTCTCAGTCTATCTCTCCACCCCGCCCTCGCTCTTCGCGCCGACCGCTCAAGGATTGGCCGATGCGGGCCTGATCCGCCCCGACACGCGGATCGCGATGGAAAAGCCGATCGGCAAGGATCTGGCCTCCTCAAAAGCGGTCAATGACGGCATCGGCGCGCTGTTCGATGAAAGCCAGATTTTCCGGGTCGATCATTATCTCGGCAAGGAAACGGTCCAGAACCTCCTCGCGCTACGCTTCGGCAATGTCATGTTCGAGCCGCTGTGGAACGCGACCGCGATCGACCATGTGCAGATCACCGTGGGGGAGACGGTGGGGCTGGAGGGCCGCGTTTCCTATTATGACGGCGTCGGCGCGCTGCGCGACATGGTGCAGAACCATATGCTCCAGATATTGTCGATCATCGCGATGGAACCGCCCGCGCGCATGGACCCGACCGCCGTGCGCGACGAGAAGGTGAAGGCGCTGCGCTCGCTCCGCCCGATGACCGGCGAAACGGTCAAGACCCACAGCGTGCGCGGCCAATATACGCCGGGCGCCGTCTGCGGCCAGATCGTCACCGGCTATGCCGACGAACTCGGCCAGCCGTCCGACACGGAGACCTTCGTGGCGTTGAAGGCGCATATCGACAATTGGCGCTGGCAGGGGGTGCCCTTCTACCTGCGGACCGGCAAGCGGATGCCCGCGCGCCAGTCCGAGATCGTGATCCAGTTCAAGCCGGTGCGGCACAGCATCTTCGGTCGCGACGGGCATGGCACGGGGCTTGAACCCAACACCATGGTCATCCGCCTTCAGCCCGAGGAATATATCCGGCTTCAGATCATGTCGAAGCGGCCTGGCCTCGAACGGCAAGTGCGGCTGGAGGAAGTGACGCTCGACGTCTCCCTGACCGCCGCCTTCGCGGGGCAGCGCCGCCGCATCGCCTATGAACGGCTGATCCTCGACCTGCTCGCCGGCGACCAGACGTTGTTCGTGCGCCGCGACGAGGTGGAGGCGCAATGGACCTGGATCGACAGCATCATCGAAGGGTGGAAGGACGCCAATATGAAGCCCGCCCCCTATAGTTCGGGGAACTGGGGGCCATCCTCGGCCATTGCCCTGATCGAACGCGACGGAGCAAGCTGGCATGACTGATCTTCACCCGACCATCGCCAAGGTGACCGAGCGCATCGTCGAGCGCAGCCGACTGCGCCGCCGACACTATCTCGACCTGATCGAGCGCGGCCGCGACGCGGGCACCAACCGCGCGCAACTCTCCTGCGGCAACCTCGCCCATGGCTTTGCGGCGAGCGGCGAAGACAAGCCGGTGATCCGCACCGGCCAGGCGATGAACATCGGCATCGTCACCGCCTATAACGACATGCTTTCGGCGCATCAGCCCTATGGCCGCTACCCCGAGCAGATCAAGATCGCCGCGCGCGAAGTCGGCGCGACGGCGCAGGTCGCGGGCGGCGTGCCGGCGATGTGCGACGGCGTGACCCAGGGGCAGGCGGGCATGGACCTGTCGCTGTTTTCGCGCGACACGATCGCGATGGGGACGGCGGTGGCGCTCAGCCATGCGATGTTCGAGGGCGCTCTGCTGCTCGGCATCTGCGACAAGATCGTGCCGGGCTTGCTGATCGGCGCGCTCCGCTTCGGTCATCTGCCGACCATCCTGATCCCCGCCGGGCCGATGCCCTCGGGCCTCGCCAACAAGGAAAAGGTGCGCATCCGCCAGCTCTATGCGGAGGGCAAGGTCGGGCGCGAGGAACTGCTGGAGTCCGAAAGCGCCTCCTATCATGGCGCGGGCACCTGCACCTTCTATGGCACGGCGAACAGCAACCAGATGATGATGGAGATGATGGGCCTGCACATGCCCGCCGCCTCCTTCGTCAATCCGGGCACGAAGCTGCGGACCGAGCTGACCCGCGCGGCGGTGCATCGGGTGGCGTCGATCGGCTGGGATAGCGAGGATTACCGGCCGCTCGGCCATTGCGTCGATGAAAAGGCCATCGTCAACGCCATGATCGGCCTGATGGCGACGGGCGGATCGACCAACCAAGCCATCCATCTGCCCGCCATCGCGCGCGCGGCGGGGATCAGTATCGACTGGACCGACCTTGCCGAGATTTCCGATGTCGTGCCGCTGCTGGCGCGCGTCTATCCCAACGGGTCGGGCGACGTGAACCATTTCCATGCGGCGGGCGGGATCAGCTTCGTGATCCGCGAGTTGCTCGACGCGGGCCTCCTCCACCGCGACATCATGACGGTCGCGCGGGCGGACCTCACCGACTATGGCAAGGAGCCGGTGCTGGAGAATGAGGCGCTGACCTGGAAGGATGTGCCTGAAAGCCGCGACGAAAATATGCTGCGGCCGGCGTCCAATCCCTTCCAGCCCGATGGCGGCATGAAGCTGCTCCAGGGCAATCTCGGCCGCTGCGTCATGAAGGTGAGCGCGGTCGACAAGGAGCGATGGACGATCGAGGCGCCCGCCGCCGTCTTCCACGATCAGGACGATGTGCTGCGCGCCTTCAAGGCCGGTGAGCTGGAGCGCGACGTGGTGGTGGTGGTCCGTTTCCAGGGGCCGCGCGCCAACGGTATGCCCGAACTGCACAAGCTGACACCGGCATTGGGCGTGCTCCAGGATCGCGGGTTCAAGGTCGCGCTGCTGACCGACGGCCGTATGTCCGGCGCGAGCGGCAAGGTGCCCGCGGCCATCCACCTGTCGCCGGAAGCCTTGGGCGGCGGCCCGATCGGCCGGCTGCGCGATGGCGATATGGTCCGGGTTTGCGCGGAAAGCGGCGTGGTCGAGGCGCTGGTCGAGGCGGCGGAATGGGACGCGCGCGAGCAGCCCTCCGCCCCGCCCCCGCCCTACGACACGGGCCGCGAGCTTTTCGCCCTGTTCCGCCATCACAGCGACCTTGCCGAACAGGGCGCGTCGGCCATGCTGGCGGCGATGGAGAGCGAGCTTTAAATCCAAAACAAACGTCATTCCCGCGAAGGCGGGAACCCATCTCCCAACGATGCGACAAGATGCACGGCCGGAGATGGATCCCCGCCTTCGCGGGGATGACGAACAAAAAAATCAGAGGCGCCTGACTATGACCGACATCATCGCCGCCGATATCGGCGGGACCAATGCCCGCTTCGCCCGCGCGTCGCTCGACGACAAGGGCGTGCCGACGCTCGGCACGGTGCGCAAATATAAGGTGGAGGATTATGCCAGCCTCCAGACCTGCTGGGCCGCCTTCGCCGCCGATGAGGAAGCGGCCGGCGCCGGTCCTCTGCCCGACGCCGCGTCGATCGCCTTTGCAACAGCGATCGGGCGCGAGGTCATCAAGCTCACCAACAGCAACTGGGTGATCCGCGCCGACACACTGGCGGAGGATCTGGGCGTGCGCACCGTGCGGCTGGTCAATGATTTCGAGGCAGTGGCCTTTGCGGTCTCGCGCCTGCCGCCGGAAAATCTGCCTTTGCTGTTCGGCGAGGACCGGCCTTTCCCCTATGATGGCGGCGTCACCATATTGGGGCCGGGCACGGGCCTGGGCGTCGCGATGATCGCCTATGACAATGGCGAGCCGCATGTCGTGGCGACCGAAGGCGGGCATCTCGACTTCGCGCCGCTCGACCATATCGAGGAGCGCATCCTCTCCTATCTGCGCGACAAGTTCCTGCGCGTCTCGACCGAGCGGATCGTGTCGGGGCCGGGGCTCAATTATATCTACAAGGCGCTGGCGACGATCGGGCATGAGCGGGTCGTGCTGATGGAAGACCCCGAATTGTGGCAGGCCGCGCTCGACGGTAGCGATCCCTTCGCGCGCCGCGCGCTGGAACGCTTCTGTATGTGCTATGGATCGGTCGCGGGCGACCTCGCGCTGGCGCATGGCCCTCATGCGGTGGTGCTGGCCGGTGGCCTCACCCAGCGAATGAAGGATTTTCTGACGCAGAGCGGCTTCCACGCCCGCTTCACGGCGAAGGGCCGGTTCGAGAGCCTGATGGCGACCGTGCCGATCCGCTGCGCCATCCATGACGAAATCGGCCTGTTCGGGGCCGCAGCAGCTTTCCGGGAGAAGTGAGATGAGCGACCTGACCGTAGCACAGGTGATGGAACTGGCCCCGGTGATCCCGGTGCTGGTAGTGGAGCGGGTCGAGGACGCACTGCCGATCGCGCGCGCGCTGGTAGCGGGCGGGCTGCCGGCGCTGGAGGTGACTCTGCGCACGCCCGCCGCGCTCGACGTGATCCGCGAGATGGCGCAGGTGGAGGGCGCGGTGGTGGGCGCGGGCACAGTGCTGAACCCCCGGCAACTGGACGAGGCGATGAAAGCGGGCGCGCGCTTTGCCGTGAGCCCTGGTCTTACCGAGCCGCTGGGGCGCGCGGCGATCGACGCTGGCCTGCCCTTCCTGCCCGGCACCGCGACCGCCGCCGACGTCATGCGCGGCATGGACATGGGGCTGACCCATTTCAAATTCTTCCCGGCGGCGACATCGGGCGGGCTGCCGGCGCTCAAGGCGCTGGCCGCGCCGCTGTACGAAGCCCGCTTCTGCCCTACGGGCGGCATCACCTTCGACAATGCGCCGGACTGGCTGGCCCAGCCCTTCATCAAATGCGTGGGCGGCACATGGCTGGTGCCCAAGGGGCCGGTCGATCCGGCGCGGATCGAGGCGCTGGCGCGCGACGCCGCCGCCCTGCCCCGCGCCGGCGTTTGATCCGGTTGCGCGCGGCGCGGCAGCCCCCTAGATGGGCAGGCATGACACCGCGCCGCCTCCTTGCCGCCCTCGCTCTCCTGCTGTCAGGCTGCGCCGGCGCGCCGGAAACCTACCCTTCGCTCGCCAAGCGGCCGATCGAGAGCGCGCCGGTGGCCGATGTCGCGCCGCCGCCCGCGCCTGTCCCCGCCGATGCGGCGCTGTCGGCCGAGATCGCAAGCTATGTCGAACAGGCGGACAAGGGCGCGGCGGCGTTCGATGCGGCGCATGACAAGGCCGACCGCGCGGTGCGCGCGGCAGCCGGCGCGGCGGTGTCGAGCGACGCCTGGGTTGCCGCGCAGGTCGCGATCAGCGCGCTGGAGGCGGCGCGCAACGACAGCGTCTCGGCGCTCGCCAGCCTCGACACCCTCTATGTCCAGCGCAGCAATGCGGTGGCGGACGGCAAGGCGACGGGCGGCCTGGACGACATAGACGCCGCGCGCGCCGCCGCTTTGTCGCTTGTGGACCAGCAGAACGACCGCATCGACGCGATGAAGGCGCGCCTGCCGCAGCCTTGACACGCTCCTTCTCCCCTGGGGGGAGAAGGATACGGAGCCTTGCCGCGTCGCGGCTAGGCGACGTTGGATGAGGGGGCAGCGCGTTGTCGTGGCGTCCAGACCCCTCACCCAGTTACGACTAGGCAGCAAGCTGCCAAGTCTTCGCAGCCCTCTCCCCCCAGGGGAGAGGGATATTTATCCCGCCGTTTTCAACCAGTCCGCCACTTTGCGCGCGACGCTCATGAACGCATCGGCATGAACCCCGTCCCCCGCCGCCGGGGGATCGCCGGCGTCGGAGCGTCGGCGAATGTCGATGGCGAGGGGGATGCGGCCGAGGAAGGGCATGGCGAGCGCTTCCGCTTCGCGTTCCGCGCCGCCCTGGCCGAAGGGGTCGGAAATTTCGCCACAATGGGGGCAAGCATAGCCGGCCATATTCTCGACCAGGCCGACCATCGGCACGCCGGCCTGCGCGAACAGGCTGACGGCGCGGGCCGCGTCGATCAGGGCCAGATCCTGCGGGGTCGAGACGATCAACGCGCCGGCGGGCTTGTGCTTCTGGATCATGGTGAGCTGAATGTCGCCGGTGCCGGGCGGCATGTCGACCACCAGCAGGTCGGTGTCGCCCCACGCCGCCTCGATCAACTGGGTGAGCGCATTGCCGACCATCGGCCCGCGCCAGGCGAGCGCCTTGCCCGGTTCGACCAGATGCGCCATCGACAGCATCGGGATGCCGAGCGTGCCGGTGACGGGATTGAGCTTCTTGTCCTGCGCGGTCGGCTTGCTGTCCTCGCTGCCCATCAGCTTCGCCTGCGAGGGGCCGTAAATGTCGGCATCGACCAGGCCCACCTTCACCCCCAGCCGGTGCAGCGCGACGGCGAGATTGGCAGACAAGGTGGATTTGCCGACGCCGCCCTTGCCCGACGCGACGGCGAGGATGCGCGGCGGCGTGGGGGCGCTCTGCCGCTCGGCGGTTTCGATGACGCGCACCTCGCGCACATTGTCCACGGCCAGAGCCCCTTCGCGGATCGCCGCAGCGAGCCCTTCGCGCTGCTGGGCGGACAGGCCGGCGACGTCGAGCGTCAGGGTCATGACCCCGTCGCGCACGCGCGGCGCGCTAGCGCGGCCGTCGGTAAGAGCGGCGAGGCGGGCGGCGAAATCGGCTAGATCGGTCATGGTGCGACGCTCTAGGAAATTATCGCGCCCATTTGCACTGTTTTTCGGTACCGAGCCTACCTATAGAAGAGGCATGAAACGACACTTCGGGTGGATGCCCGCGATAACAGCGATGGTCCAAGGCCCCTGGGGCGGCAAGAATGACGGGCCGGACGGCGACGGACAGAAAGGCGGCGACGCCGGGCCGCGCAATCCGTGGACCCAGCCGGGCAAGCCCGCCGGCGGGCAGAAAGGCCCGTCCGCGATCGAGGAACTGCTGCGGCGGGGCCGGGAAAGTTTCGGCAATGGCGGCGGCGGTTTCGGCGGTCTTCCGCCGCGCGCCACCGGCCGGGCGATCTGGCCGATCGCGGTCGGCATCGTCGTGCTGCTGTGGCTGGTGCTCACCAGCTTCCACCGGGTCGGGCCGCAGGAGCGCGGCGTCGTCACCATGCTGGGCAAATATAGCCGCACCTTGTCACCCGGCATCAGCCTGACGCTGCCCGCGCCGTTCGAGGCGGTGACGACGGTCGATGTCGAGGAAATCCGCACCATCGACATTGGATCGGTGAGCGCGGAGAGCGAGAATCTGGTGCTGACCGGCGACCAGAATATCATCGACCTCGCTTATTCGGTGCGGTGGAATATCCGCAATCCCGAGCTGTATCTGTTCCAGCTCAGCGAGCCGGACGACACGGTGCGCGAAGTGGCGGAAAGCGCGATGCGGTCCGTGCTCGCCAGCGTCAGCCTGGACGACGCGCTGGGCGCGGGGCGGACCACGATCGAGCAGCAGGTCGAACTGCGGATGCAGGAGATATTGGACGGATACCGTTCGGGCATCCGCATCCAGGGCGTGGCGATCAAGCAGGCCGACCCGCCGGCCGCGGTCAACGACGCCTTCAAGGCGGTGTCCGCCGCGCAGCAGGAAGCGCAGAGCTATCTCAACAAGGCGCGCGCCAACGCCCAGCAGGTGACGGCGCAAGCACAGGGCGAGGCCGCCGCCTTCGACAAGGTCTATGAGCAGTACAGGCTCGCGCCCGACGTCACCCGCCGCCGTATGTATTATGAAACCATGGAGGGCGTGTTGTCCGGCGTCGACAAGACCATCGTGGAGGGCGGCAATGTGACGCCCTATCTGCCGCTGCCCGAAATCAAGCGGCGCGCGGCGCAGGGCGCGGCCGCCGGCGCGACGGAGGCGCAGTAATGGGCGCGCTCCGCCACCCCGTCGCCCTGGCGCTGATCGTGCTGTTCGCGCTGATCCTGCTGGGCAGCACCGTCGCGATCGTGCCCGAAACAAAGCAGGGCGTGATCGTCCGCTTCGGCAATCCCGAATATATCATCAACCGCTATCGCCCCAACGAGACGTTCGGCAAGACCGGCGCGGGCGTCATCGTGCGTGCGCCCTTCGTCGATCAGATCGTCTGGATCGACAAAAGGGTGCTCTCGGTGGAAATGGATCGGCAGCAGGTGCTCTCGACCGATCAGCTGCGCTTGCAGGTCGATGCGTTCGCGCGTTACCGCATTGTCGATCCACTGCGCATGTATATCGCGGCGGGCAGCGAGGAGCGCGTATCCGACGCATTGCGCCCGATCCTCGGGTCGGCGCTGCGGAACGAGCTGGGCAAGCGGCCCTTCGCCGCGCTGCTTTCGCCCGAGCGGGGGCAGGTGATGCAGAATATCGAGACCGGCCTCAACCGCGTCGCCCGCCAATATGGCGCGGAGATCGTGGATGTGCGGATCAAACGCGCCGACCTGCCCGACGGCACGCCGCTGGACAGCGCCTTCACCCGGATGCGGACGGCGCGCGAGCAGGAAGCGCTGACGATCCGCGCCCAGGGCACCAAGCAGGCGCAGATCATCCGCGCCGAGGCGGACGCCAACGCCGCGCGCATCTACGCCGAAAGCTATGGCAAAGACCCGGACTTCTATGATTTCTACCGGGCGATGCAGAGCTATCGCTACACCTTCTCCCCCGACCGGAACGGGCAGACCAACATCATCCTGTCGCCGGACAATGAATTCCTGCGGCAATTCCAGGGAAGGCGCTGATCCGGGCCGGCTTCGTTACGGAACCAGCGCCATTCAATGAGGGTTAAGGCAAGGCGGCGCATTTCCTGGGCTCCTGTTCAGAGTCCCGCCTTCCCATCCTGAAGATCCATGAGAGGACCGTCACGAGTGCGTTACGCTTATGCCATCACCGGCGCCCTGCTGCTCGGCGGCACCGCCATCGCCGTCACCACCGCTTCCAATGTCGGCGCGCAGGTCGCGCAGAATGAAGGCTTGCAGGCCGCAGCCCCGGCGGGCGCGCCGGCGAGCCTGGCCGACATGGTCGAGAAGCTCCAGCCGGCGGTGGTCAACATCTCGACCAAGCAGCGGGTGAAGGTGCAGAACCCCTTTGCCGGCACCCCGTTCGGCGACCTGTTCGGCCAGGGCCAGGGCGGCCAGCCCCAGACGCGGCAGGCGCAGTCGCTCGGCTCGGGCTTCATCATTTCGGCCGATGGTTACATCGTCACCAATAACCATGTGGTGTCGGCGGGCGCGGAAGGTGCGAGCGTCGAGCAGATCACGGTGACGCTCACCAATCGCGAGGAATATACCGCCAAGCTGGTGGGCCGCGATCCGGCGACCGACCTTGCGGTGCTCAAGATCACGGCCAGCAAGCCATTGCCCTTCGTCAAGTTCGGCGACAGCACCAAGGCGCGGGTGGGCGATTGGGTGGTCGCGATCGGCAATCCTTTCGCCCTCTCCGGCACGGTGACGGCGGGCATCATCTCCGCTCTGCATCGCGGCACCGGCGGCACCTATGACAAGTTCATCCAGACCGATGCGTCGATCAACCAGGGCAATAGCGGCGGCCCGATGTTCGACATGCGCGGCAATGTGATCGGCATCAATAGTCAGATATTGTCGCCCTCGGGCGGCAATGTCGGCATCGGCTTTGCGATTCCGTCCGAGCAGGCCGCGCCGATCGTGAACACGCTGATGAAGGGCCAGTCGGTCAAGCGCGGCTATCTGGGCGTGCAGATCAGCCCGTTGGGCGAAGACCTTGCGGACTCGCTGGGGCTGGCCAAGAATCGCGGGGAGTTCGTCCAGGGCGTGGAGCCAGGCAAGGGCGCGGACAAGGCCGGGATCAAGGCGGGCGACGTGATCGTCAGCGTCGCCGGCCAGGAAGTCAGCCCCGACCAGAATCTCTCCTCGATCGTCGCCAGCCAGCCGATCGGGTCGCGCGTGCCGATCGTCCTCATCCGCAACGGCCAGCGCCAGACGGTGACGGCGGTGGTGGGCGAGCGCCCGTCCGAGGATGAGCTGAACAGCTTCGCCCAGCAACAGGATGGCGACGATTTCAGCCAGCAGGACCAGGCCCCGGGCCAGGCGGCGCAGCAGTCGCTCGGTATTTCGGCGATCCCGCTGACGCCGACGATCATCCGCCAGCTCGGCATCGCCGCCGACACGCGCGGCATCGTCATCACCGCAGTGGACGGATCGACCGACGCGGGGGCCAAGGGGCTCCGGCGCGGCGATGTCATCATCAGCGCCAACAACCGCCCGGTCCTGAGCCAGGCAGACCTTGACGCGCAGGTGAAGGCGGTGTCGGCGCAGGGCCGCAACGCCATCCTGCTCCAGGTTCTGCGGCGCGGCCAGCCGGCGATCTTCCTGCCGGTGCGGTTGCGGGATAAGTAAGGGGGCGCTTGCCGCCCCTTTCCGCCGCAGCGATTGTTGCTAGAAGACTCGTCATTCCCGCGAAGGCGGGAATCCATCTCCCACGCCATCCGATCTGGTGACGTCAGGAGATGGATCCCCGCCTTCGCGGGGATGACGGCGTTTTGGGGAGGGATGGTGGCATGAGTGACGGCATCTTCATCGGTCTGGGCGCGCCGGAGAAGGATGGCGGCTTGCCCCAATATCTGAACCTGCGCCGCGCCAACCGGCATGGCCTGATCGCCGGCGCGACAGGAACTGGCAAAACGGTGACTTTGCAGGGCATTGCGGAGAGCTTCTCGGCGCTCGGCGTGCCGGTGTTCCTGGCCGATGTGAAGGGCGACCTCGCCGGGATTTCGATGGCCGGCTCCCCCACGGCCAAGAACGCCGAGAAGCTGGTCGCGCGCGCGGCGGAAGTCGGCATCGCCGACTACAGCTATGCTGACAATCCGGCGATCTTCTGGGACTTGTACGGGCAGCAGGGCCATCCGGTCCGCACCACCGTCAGCGAGATGGGGCCGCTGCTGCTGGCGCGGCTGATGGGTCTCAACGAGACGCAGGAAGGCGTGCTGACGATCGCCTTCAAATATGCCGACAAGGAAGGGTTGCTGCTGCTCGACCTCGGCGATTTGCAGGCGATGCTGGCCTATTGCGCGGAGAATGCTGATACGCTGTCCGCCCGCTACGGCAATGTGACCAAGGCCAGCGTCGGGGCGATCCAGCGGCAGTTGCTCCAGCTGGAAAGCCAGGGCGGCGACCATTTCTTCGGCGAGCCCGCGCTCGACATCCACGACATGATCCAGGTGGACGAAAAGGGGCGCGGCTATATCAATGTGTTGGCCGCCGACCGGCTGATGCAGAGCCCCAAGCTCTATGCGACCTTCCTGCTGTGGCTGCTGTCCGAACTGTTCGAAACGCTGCCCGAGGTGGGCGATCCCGACAAGCCCAAGCTCGTCTTCTTCTTCGACGAGGCGCACCTGTTGTTCGAGGATGCGCCCAAGGCGCTGACCGACAAGATCGAGCAGGTGGTGCGGCTGATCCGGTCGAAGGGCGTGGGCGTCTATTTCGTCACCCAGAACCCGATCGACATTCCAGAGGATGTGGCGGGCCAGCTCGGCAACCGGGTGCAGCACGCGCTGCGCGCCTTCACCCCGCGCGACCAGCGGGCGATCAAGGCGGCGGCCGAGACCTTCCGCATCAATCCCGACCTTGATGTCGAAACCGCGATCACCGAATTGAAGGTGGGCGAGGCTTTGGTGTCGCTGTTGCAGGAGGATGGATCGCCCGGCATCGTCCAGCGCACTTTGATTGCCCCGCCCCGCTCGCGCCTGGGTCCGCTGGAGCCGAAGGAACGGGCGATCATCCAGTCGATCTCGCCCTGCGCCGGCAAATATGACGAGGCGGTCGACCGGGAGTCGGCTGAGGAAATTCTCGCCGCGCGCGGCCAGGCGGCGGCTGCGGCGGCGCAGGCGCAGAAGGCGCAGGCCGAGGCCGACAAGGCGGCAGCGGCGCAGGCCAAGGTCGAGGCGAAGCAGCGCGAGGCGGACCTGAAAGAGCAGGCGCGGCGGGACGCGGCGGCGGCGCGGGAAGCGGCGAAGCCGAGCGCCCTCGATCGGGCGGTGCAGTCGGCGACACGGGCAGCGGGATCGTCGGTCGGGCGGCAGGTCGCCAATGAACTGGGCCGCGCCGTGTTCGGCGGATCGTCGCGGCGGCGGTCCTCGTCCGGCGGCATTGCCGGCCAGCTGGTGCGCGGCATATTGGGCAGCCTGTTCAAATAGCTGGCGCGCCGCGCCGGAGCGTGTAGCATCCGCGCCATGCAGAAGCTGTTCGTCAGCGGCGAGCCTGTGCCCTGGTTCCGCGCCCCGGCGCTGGATGGCAACCCGCGCTACGCCTTCGATTCCGCCGCTGGACGGTGGATGGTGATGCTGTTCATAGGGTCGGCCGGGCATGAGGCGGCGGCGGGGCCGCTCGCCGCGCTGGCCGCGTACCGCGACCTGTTTGACGATGAACGCGCCTGCTTCTTCGGCGTCACGATCGACCCGCAGGACGCGGCGCAGCAGCGGATCGCGCAGAGCCTGCCGGGCATCCGCTGGTTCCTGGATTATGAGGGGACGGTGTCGAGCCAATATGGCGCGGCCCGGCTGGACGGGACGAAGGCGGAATATACCCCTTTCTGGCTGCTGGTCGATCCGATGCTGCGGGTCCGGCGGCAGGCGCCGCTGCACCAAGTCGCTGAGATCATGGCGGAATTGCGCGGGCTGGTGGACCGTCCGGTGGAGCTGCCGACCGCGCCGGTGCTGGTGCTGCCTGGCATATTGCCGCCCGACCTCTGCCGCCGGCTGATCGGCCTCTATGACGGGCATGGCGGCGAGGAATCGGGCTTCATGCGCGAGGAGAATGGCATCACCGTCCACAAGATGGACCATAGCCACAAAAGGCGCGCCGACTATCATATCGAGGATATGAAGCTGGTCGATGGCCTGAAAGCGCTGATGGGACGGACGATCCGGCCGATGCTGGAGCGCGCTTTCCAGTTCAAGTCCACCCGGATCGAGCGGTTCATGGTTGCCTGCTATGACGGCGCGGTGGGCGGCCATTTCCGCCCGCACCGCGACAATAGCACCAAGGGCACGGCCCACCGGAAATTCGCCTGCACCATCAATCTCAATGCCGAGGACTATGAAGGCGGCGACCTGCGCTTTCCCGAATATGGCCAGCGCCTCTATCGCGCGCCGACCGGCGGTGCGGTGCTTTTCTCCTGCTCTATGCTGCACGAAGCGACGCCGGTGACGCGGGGCCGGCGCTACGCCTTCCTGCCCTTCTTCTACGATGACGAAGGCGCGCGGCTGCGCGAGGCGAACATGGCCTATGTCGCGCCGGAATTGCAGGGCTATCAGGCCGGGCTGGCGACGCAGGACAGCGCGGCCGGATAGGGCGATTTTGGACATGACAAGGAAAAGCAGCGCGGTGGGGGCGCTCGCGCGATTGCGCTGGTGGTGGCGGGCCGGCTAAGCCGCTTCCCATGACGGCCCCTCCCCCGCCGCGCCATCCGCTGCGCTTCGCCAATTTTCGCGCCTATCTGGTGGGGCGGTTCGCGGCCGTGCTGGCGCAGTATAGCATGATGATCGTGCTGGGCTGGCAAGCCTATAATATCGCGCGGGAAACGATGAGCACGGCGGGCGCTTCGGCGCAGCTTGGCCTTATCGGCCTGGCGCAGTTCCTGCCGCTCTTCTTCCTGACGCCGGTGACGGGGTGGGTTGCCGACCATTTCGACCGGCGGATGATTACCCGGCTGACGCTGTCCTTGCTGACGGCGGCTTCGGCGCTGCTGGCGTTCGCGACCTATGAGGGCTGGGTCAGCCTCACGCTGATCTTCGGCATCGCCGTGATCGTCGGCATTGCGCGTGCGTTCAACGGGCCGGCCTATGGCGCGCTCGCGCCCAATCTGGTGCCCGCAGCCGTGCTGCCCAATGCGATCGCGATTTCCAGCGTCGCGTGGCAGACGGGGATGATCGCCGGGCCGGCGCTCGGCGGCTATGCCTATGCGGCGACGCCCTGGGGCGCCTATGCGCTGGCGTGCGCGCTCTATGCGCTGGCGCTCGGCGCAATGTTCTTCATCGGCAGGGTGCCGCAGCCGGCGCGCGACCTCACCCGCCATCCGATCCGGCAGATGGTCGACGGCCTCATATATGTGAAGGGCAACCGGCTGGTGCTCGCGACGATCACGCTGGATCTGTTCGCTGTGCTGCTGGCCGGCGCGACCGCGCTGCTGCCGGTCTATGCCCGCGACATACTGCATGTGGGATCGGCGGGCCTCGGTCATCTCGCCGCCGCGCCGGGGATCGGCGCGGGGCTGATGGCGCTCTGGTTCTCGTTCCGGCCGATGAAACGCGAAGTCGGATTGAAGATGCTGGGCGCGGTGGTGCTGTTCGGCATCGCCACCATCGTCTTCGGCTGCACCGCATTTCTGCCCCGCTCCATCGCGATGGAGGTGGGCATCGGCGCGCTGGTGGTGCTGGGCGGGGCGGACATGGTGTCGGTGTTCATCCGCCAGTCGCTGGTGCAGCTGCATACCCCCGACGCGATGCGCGGACGGGTGTCGAGCCTGTCGCAGCTGACCATTTCCGCCTCTAACGAGCTGGGCGAGGCGGAAAGCGGCTTCCTGGCGGCGCTGGTGGGGCCGGTAGCGGCGGTGATCGGCGGCGGCATCGGCGCGATCGTCATCACGCTCATTTGGGCGCGGCTCTTTCCAGAATTGCGCCTTGCACGTAGTTTCGATCCACCCGACATCGGGCGAGCGGACCCCCATCAGGAGAAGACCTCGTGAAAGCTGCCTCGATACTCGAAACCATCGGCAACACCCCGCATATCCGCGTGCAGCGCCTATTCGGCGACGCAGAGGTGTGGATCAAGTCGGAGCGGTCGAACCCCGGCGGGTCGATCAAGGACCGAATCGCTCTCGCGATGATCGAGTCGGCCGAGGCGTCGGGCGCGTTGCAGCCGGGCGGCACGATCATCGAGCCGACGTCGGGCAATACGGGCGTTGGCCTTGCCATGGTCGCGGCGGTCAAGGGCTATAAGCTGGTGCTGGTCATGCCCGAGAGCATGTCGATCGAGCGGCGGCGGCTGATGCTCGCCTATGGCGCGAGCTTCGACCTGACCCCGCGCGAGAAGGGCATGAAGGGCGCGATCGAGCGCGCGCTGGAGCTGGTGGCGCAGACGCCGGGCAGCTGGATGCCGCAGCAGTTCGAGAACCCCGCCAATATCGACGTGCATGTCCATACGACGGCGGTCGAGATATTGACCGACTTCGGCGACGCGCCGATCGACGCGCTGATTACGGGGGTCGGCACCGGCGGGCATATCACCGGCACCGCCGAGGTGCTGAAGAAGGCGTGGCCCGACCTCAAGGTCTTCGCGGTCGAGCCGACGCTGTCCCCGGTCATCAGCGGCGGCCAGCCGGGACCACACCCGATCCAGGGCATCGGCGCGGGCTTCGTGCCGGCGAACCTGCATACGCAATTGCTCGACGGGGTGATCCAGGTCGATCCCGCCGACGCCAAGGACTATGCCCGCCGTGCCGCGCGTGAGGAAGGGATGCTGGTCGGCATTTCGTCTGGCGCGACGCTGGCGGCGATCGGGCAGAAGCTGAAGGAACTGCCGGCGGGGAGCCGTGTGCTGGGCTTCAACTATGATACGGGCGAGCGGTATCTTTCCGTGCCCGACTTCCTGCCGGAGTAAGGGCGAAGCGCCGGTCGCATGACATCTCCCGTTTTTGGCGACCGGCCGCATCCGCTTGTCTGGCTGGTCTGGGCGTTGATCCTGATCGGCCTGCCGATGGCGGTGGCGTCCTGGGAAAGCCGGCCGCGCGACGGGGCTACGGCGCGGTTTGATGCGGTTGCCGCCGCGCGGTTGCGCCGGCCTGCCACCCCGCCGCCGCCGGTCGAGCCGGTCCAGGTCTATGCCTTGCCCGCCGATCAGGCGCGGGCGCTCAACGCCGCCATCCCCTTCTCGCGCGATCCCAATCCGGCGGCGCGGCCGTTCGTCTTTGAGGGGTCGCAGGATGATCTGGCGCGGGCTACCGATTGCCTGGCAGCGGCCGAACTGTACGAAGCGGGCGACGATGCTGTCGGCGAGCAGGCGGTGGCCCAGGTGGTGCTGAACCGGGTCCGCCATCCCGCCTTTCCCAAGACCGTGTGCGGCGTGGTGTTCCAGGGACAGGAGCGCGCCACCGGATGCCAGTTCACCTTCACCTGCGACGGCGCGCTGGCGCGGACGCCCGGCGAGGCGGCTTGGAACCGCGCGCGGGAGATCGCCCGCGCCGCGCTGGCGGGTAAGGTTTTCAGGCCGGTCGGCCATGCCACCCATTATCATACCGACTGGGTGGTGCCCTATTGGAGCGGCAGCCTGGACAAGATCGTGGCGGTGGGCACGCACCTCTTCTTCCGCTGGCGCGGATGGTGGGGCACGCCGCAGGCCTTTCGCCTGAGCCGCTCCGGCGGCGAGCCGCTGATCCCGAAGATCGCCGGGCTTTCGCTCGCCCATGGGGATGCGTCGCCGGGCGCTCCGCCCCTGCCAGCCGCGACGCCGCCGGTGGAAGGATTGGCGGCACTCGCCGCCAAGCCACAGCAGGCGATCGGGGCGGAGTCGCTGGGCAAGAGCATCAGCGGCGCGCGGCTGGTGGGCATCGCGCCCGACGGCAAGGGGTTTCTGGTCGAACTGCCACGCGGCAGCGCGCCCGACAGTTGGCCCGCCATCGCGCAGACTTTTTGCGCGGGGCGGCCCGACTGCCGGATCATGGGATGGAAGGCGGGGAGCGCGCCCGCCGGCCTGCCGCTGACCGAGCCGCAGATGGCCGCGATGAGCTTCGCCTATATCCATGCGCTAGGGAGCGGCTTGCAGCGGGCGCTGTGGAATTGCGCGCAGACGCCGCGCGCCCTGCCCCGCGACTGTATGCGCGATCGCGTGCCGAGGGCTGCCGCCGCGCCGTCCGCGCAGCCGGGGCTTGCCGGGGTGCGGCGCAAGGAGCGGTTCGAGACGGTGAAGATCGCGCCGCCGGTCCCGCCCGCCGCTGCGAACGCCGTCAGTCCGGGGCGTTGAGCCGGGGCAGCCGGGCGACGCGAGCGACCAGTTCGGACTGGCGGCTGCAATCCATTTTCAGATAGATGGTCTTCATCTGGGTGCGGACGGTGGCGAGGGCCACGCCGCGCTCCTGCGACACCTGCTCCAGCGGCTTGCCCTCGCTCAGGCCCACCACCACCTCCGCCTCCGCGCGGGTGAGGCCGTAAAGCGCCCGGACGCGCGCGGCGAGCCCGGGGTCGCCTGCCTGCGGATCGGTGACGATGAGGACGATCTGCCGCTGATCGCCCGACCAGATGGCGGCAACCGACACGGCGAGCGGCAAGCCGCCCGCGCGCTGGATCAGACAGGCGGTGGCTTCCGTCGACTCCCGGTCCGCCGCCGCGCGCAGCGCTGCCTGGAGCAGCATATCGTCCTGCACACGGCGAGCGGCAATGTGGCGGTGGCGCAGCATCAGCGCGTCCTGGCGGCGCAGCATGGCCTCGGCCGCGCGGTTGCCGTCGATCAGCCTGCCCTGCGCACCCAGCAGGAACACCGCATGATCGACCAGGTCCAGCGTCGCACGCAGCGATTTGCCCTGGCCAGAGGCCCGATCGAGCTTGCGACGGATGTCGAACATGCGGCCGATATGGCCGACGCTGTCCTGCACCAGCGCGCGCTGCCGATCGTCGAAGGGCGCCTGGCTCTTGCCGCGATGCAGCCCGACATGGCCGATCGTCTCGCCATGCTGAACGATCCCGCCAAGGCAGCGGAAAGTGTCGTCGCCCATCGGGCGAATCCATTCATTATAGATGCGGCTGCCTTCATAGGCGCGGTCGGGCACCAGCGCTTCGACATCCCAGACCCGGTTGGGGGCGAGCCCTTCCAGCGCCTCCCCCCACAGATCGTCGCCCAGAAATTCCTCGTCATAAAGGGCCATCTGCTCGCCGGAGAAATAGCCCGAATAGCTCACCTCAGCGACATGCGCCGGCCCTAGACCCCAGTGCAGCACGCCCGACCGCGCACCTACCGCTTCCGCCAAGCGCGCCGCCAGCCGATCGAACGCGGCGTCGTCGGTCGCGGCGTCGTAAATCTCCTCGGTGCGGATCAATTCTTCATCCTCGGCCGACCAACCGATTGTTGCGGGGCGCCCTGCTTACACGTCTACCCGGACAAGAGCATTGGACAAATCGGTCATTTTCTATTTTAACCTATGATATGGTTGCGATTTCCATTGTGCATGCCGGCGTGCGTTACCAGATGGGCCTTGCCATGATGGAACGCAGAACTTGAGCCGGACAGGCCGCCACTGGTTATCGGTGGCCGCCTTGTCGATCATTGCCTTTCTGGCGCAGGGGGTCACGCTCTTCTCGCTGGGGCTGGTGATGCCGGCCATGGCGCGGGATTTCGGCGGCCATGCCGGATGGGCCGGGACCGCGCTGCTGACCGCGATGAGCCTGGCCAGCCTGCCCGTCGGTTGGGCGCTGACCCGGATGGACGCGCGCTGGATCGTAGCGGCCGGCGTGCTGCTGAGCGCAGCGGGATGGGCGGGAGCGGCGGCCAGCCATTATCGGCTGGCGCTGCTCTGCGCCATGGCGATCGCCGGCGTCGGCGTCGCCGCCGCGACGATCGTGCCGGGAATCGCGATCATCACCCGGGACATGGCCGCGCGGCGCGGGACGGCGTTGGCGATCTTCCTGGGCGCGACCATTGTCGCCGGCGCGGCTCTGCCGCCGGCGAGCGCCTGGGCGATCGACCTTTGGGGCTGGCGCGGGGCCATGGCGCGCGGCGCGGGCCTGATGCTGGCGCTGGGCCTGCCCCTTGTGCTGCTGGTGACGCGCGGGCCGGCGGGCGTGACGGAGGGTAGCGTGCGCCCCTCCCGCGTGGCGCTTGCGCAGCGGGACTTCCTGCTGGTGGCGGGCGCGATGACGCTGCTGCAACTGGCGATCAACGGGATATTGTTCGCCAGTGTGGACGCCTTGATGCACCAGGGGCTCGGTCAGGGGCGCGCTGTCGCCGCCTACAGCCTCGCCAACCTCGTCGGACTTCCGGCGCTGCTGATGGCGGGGCTGGTGACCGATCGGGTCGGCGCACGGCAGGCGATGGTCGCGATCAGCCTGATGCTGGCGGCGGGCAGCGCGGCGCTGGCAAGCGCCGGGCCGATGGGGCTGGCGGGCCTCGCCGCCTTCGTCCTGCTCTGGGGGGTGGCGAGCGCGCTGCCGGGGCAGGCCGGATCGATGCTGCTCGCCGATGTGGTGGGGCCAGCCGCCTTCCCCCGGATGCTCGGCGTAGTGACGGCGTCGATCGCCCTCATCGGCGCGCTGGCGCCGGTGCTGACCGATGCGCTGCGCGGCGCCGATGGCGGCTACACCCTCGCTATCCTCGTCTATGCGGCGTTGGCCGTGTTGGCGGCGCCGCTCGTTGCGATGGTCCGGCACAGGGGATCGGACTGACCCCCTTCACAAAATCCTATTCCGCGCCTATATGGCGTGTTCCAAACCGATCTGCCTTCTGCCATCGGCAAGAGGAGATCGTCCCCCGGTCCGCCCGGGGTCCGGTGTCGCGTAGCTCACGAAACCGGCGGGATTGGGCGGAAATCGGCGGGTCTTCAAGACGCTGACAGTGCGGATCGGACAGTCCCGGCCCGCACTTTTTTGCGTGATATGACAGGCGCGAATCACCTGTCATAACGCCGCAACCGGACTGAATTTCCGCTGCAATGCGGGAAAACACGACGAACCGTTACAGGCAGGAACCGCATGGCGACCAAAGCTCTCCCCCCCATCAGCAACACCGGCGCGAAGAAGCGCATCCGCAAGGTGTTCGGCGACATCCACGAAGTGGTGCAGATGCCGAACCTGATCGAGGTTCAGAGGGAGAGCTACGAACAATTCCTGCGGTCCGATCCGTCGATCGGCTATGTGTCTGGCCTGGAAAAGACGCTGCGCAGCGTGTTCCCGATCCGCGACTTCGCCGGCACCGCCGAAATGGACTTTGTCCATTACGAGCTGGAAGACCCCAAATATGACGTGGAAGAATGCCGCCAGCGCGGCATCACCTACGCTGCGCCGATGCGCGTGACGCTGCGCCTCATCGTATTCGAGGTGGACGCCGACACCGAAACCCGTTCCGTGCTCGATATCAAGGAGCAGGACGTCTATATGGGCGACATGCCGCTCATGACGCAGAACGGCACCTTCATCGTCAACGGCACCGAGCGCGTGATCGTCAGCCAGATGCACCGTTCGCCGGGCGTCCTGTTCGACCATGACCGCGGCAAGACCCATGCGTCGGGCAAATATCTCTTCGCCGCGCGCGTCATCCCCTATCGCGGCTCGTGGCTCGACTTCGAGTTCGACGCCAAGGACATCGTCAACGTCCGCATCGACCGCAAGCGCAAGCTGCCGGTCACGGCCTTGCTCTATGCGCTCGGCCTCAACGCCGAGGACATTCTCGGCCAGTTCTACAACAAGGTGACCTTCCTGCGCGGGGAAGGCGGCTGGCAGATTCCCTATGTCGCCGAAGCCTGGCGCGGCCTGAAGCCCGCCTTCGACATTGTCGACGCCAAGTCGGGCGAAGTCGTGTTCGCCGCCGGTCACAAGATTTCGCCCCGCGCCGCGAACAAGGCGGAGAAGGACGGGCTGGAAACGCTGCTCATTCCGACCGAGGAAGTCTATGGCCGCTACAGCGCCTATGACCTCATCAACGAGAGCACCGGCGAAATCTATATCGAGGCGGGCGACGAGGTGTCGCCGGAGAATCTCGAAAAGCTCGACAAGGCGGGCATCGACCGGCTGGAACTGCTCGACATCGACCATGTCACCACCGGTCCCTGGATCCGCAATACGCTGAAGGCCGACAAGGCCGAGGATCGTGACCAGGCGCTGGCCGACATTTATCGCGTCATGCGCCCCGGCGAGCCGCCGACGAAGGAAACGGCAGAATCGCTGTTCGCCGGCCTGTTCTTCGACCCCGAGCGCTACGACCTGTCGGCGGTCGGCCGCGTCAAGATGAACATGCGCCTCGACCTCGACGCCGAGGACACGGTGACGACGCTCCGCACCGAGGATATCCTCGCCGTGGTCAAGGAGCTGGTGAACCTCAAGGACGGCAAGGGCGAGATTGACGATATCGATAATCTCGGCAACCGTCGCGTCCGCTCGGTCGGCGAGCTGCTGGAGAACCAGTATCGCGTCGGCCTGCTGCGCATGGAGCGCGCGGTCAAGGAGCGCATGTCGAGCGTGGACGTGTCCACGGTCATGCCGAACGACCTCATCAACGCCAAGCCCGCCGTGGCCGCGGTGCGCGAGTTCTTCGGCTCCTCGCAGCTCTCGCAGTTCATGGACCAGACCAACCCGCTGTCGGAAGTCACCCACAAGCGCCGCGTGTCGGCGCTCGGGCCGGGCGGCCTGACCCGCGAGCGCGCGGGCTTCGAGGTGCGCGACGTTCACCCGACCCATTATGGCCGTATCTGCCCGATCGAGACGCCCGAAGGCCCGAACATCGGCCTCATCAACTCGCTCGCCACCTTCAGCCGCGTCAACAAGTACGGCTTCATCGAGACGCCCTATCGCCGCGTGATCGACGGCAAGGTGACGAACGATGTCGTCTATCTGTCCGCCATGGAGGAGGCCAAGCACACGATCGCACAGGCCAACGCCGAGCTGAACGAGGATGGCAGCTTCGTGGAAGACCTGATCTCCGCGCGCGAAGCCGGCGAATTCCTGATGGCGCCCAAGGACCATATCACGCTGATGGACGTCAGCCCCAAGCAGCTGGTGTCGGTCGCGGCCTCGCTCATTCCCTTCCTGGAGAATGACGACGCCAACCGCGCGCTGATGGGCTCCAACATGCAGCGCCAGGCGGTGCCTTTGGTCCGCGCCGAAGCGCCGTTCGTCGGCACCGGCATGGAAGGCACGGTCGCGCGCGACTCCGGCGCGGCGATCGCGGCGAAGCGCGCGGGCATCGTCGATCAGGTGGACGCCACCCGTATCGTCATCCGCGCGACGGGCGATGTCGAACCCGGCCAGTCGGGCGTCGATATCTACACGCTCCAGAAGTTCCAGCGCTCCAACCAGGACACCTGCATCAACCAGCGTCCGCTGGTGAAGGTCGGCGACCTGATCGAAGCCGGCGACGTCATCGCCGACGGCCCGTCGACCGAGTTTGGCGAGCTGGCGCTGGGCCGCAACACGCTGGTCGCGTTCATGCCCTGGAACGGCTATAATTATGAAGACTCCATCCTGATCTCCGAGCGGATCGTGAAGGATGACGTCTTCACCTCGATCCATATCGAGGAGTTCGAGGTCATGGCCCGCGACACCAAGCTGGGGCCGGAGGACATCACCCGCGACATCCCGAACGTCGGCGAGGAAGCGCTGCGCAACCTCGACGAGGCGGGCATCGTCTATATCGGCGCCGAAGTGGAGCCGGGCGACATCCTGGTCGGTAAGATCACCCCCAAGGGCGAATCGCCGATGACGCCGGAAGAGAAGCTGCTCCGCGCGATCTTCGGCGAAAAGGCGAGCGACGTGCGCGACACCTCGCTGCGTCTGCCGCCGGGCGTCGCCGGGACGGTCGTGGAAGTCCGCGTCTTCAACCGCCACGGCATCGACAAGGACGAGCGCGCCATGGCGATCGAGCGGGAGGAAATCGACCGGCTCGCCAAGGACCGCGAGGACGAACGCGCGATCCTCAACCGCGCGACCTTCAACCGGTTGCAGGAAATGCTGCTGGGCCAGACCGCTTCGGCAGCGCCCAAGGGCGTCAAGAAGGGCGTCGTCATCGACGAGGCTTTGCTGGGCGAGGTCGAGCGCCACGAATGGTGGAAGTTCGCGGTCGAGGACGATCAGCGCCAGGCCGGCATCGAAGCCGTCAAGGCGCAGTATGACGAAGCGGTGAAGCTGATCGTCGAGAAGTTCGAGGATCGCGTCGACAAGCTGCAACGCGGCGACGAACTGCCGCCGGGCGTGCTCAAGATGGTCAAGGTGTTCGTCGCGGTGAAGCGCAAGCTGCAGCCGGGCGACAAGATGGCCGGCCGTCACGGCAACAAGGGCGTCATCAGCCGCATCCTGCCGATCGAGGACATGCCGTTCCTGGAGGACGGCACCCATGTCGACATCGTGCTCAACCCGCTGGGCGTGCCGTCGCGCATGAATGTCGGGCAGATCTTCGAGACGCATCTGGGCTGGGCCGCGCGCGGCCTCGGCGAGCAGATCAAGCACGCTCTGGAAGACTGGCGCGAGGCCAATCCGAATGCGGAAGCGGGCGCAATGCCCGACGCGGTCAAGCAGCGGCTGCTCGACACTTATGGCCCGCAATATGCGGACCAGATCGAGGGCCGCGATGCCGAGCAGATCATCGATCTGGCCGAGCATCTGGGCCGCGGCGTGCCGATGGCGACACCGGTGTTCGACGGCGCGCGGGAAGCCGACGTGTCGAAGATGCTGGAACTGGCCGGGCTGCACAATTCGGGTCAGTCGGACCTGTATGACGGCCGGACGGGCGACAAGTTCGACCGCAAGGTGACGGTGGGCATCATCTATATGCTGAAGCTCCACCACCTGGTCGACGACAAGATCCACGCGCGGTCCATCGGCCCCTACAGCCTCGTCACCCAGCAGCCGCTGGGCGGTAAGGCGCAGTTCGGCGGCCAGCGCTTCGGCGAGATGGAGGTGTGGGCGCTCCAGGCTTATGGCGCTGCCTACACGCTCCAGGAAATGCTGACGGTGAAGTCCGACGACGTGGTCGGCCGCACCAAGGTCTATGAGGCGATCGTCAAGGGCGACGACACGTTCGAGGCCGGCATCCCGGAGAGCTTCAACGTGCTCGTCAAGGAAATGCGCAGCCTCGGCCTCAACGTCGAACTCGCCGCGATGGACGAAGTCGCGGACGACGACGACGGCCTCGCGCAGGCGGCGGAGTGATCCCGTTCGCGGGACATGAATGGAGTGAAAAAGCCTCGGTAGTTGTTTGTATTCATGTCGCGGATGGAAGCGAGGTCCGCACGGTCCAAGTGGACGAAGATGGACTTTGCTTCCAATGCGGTTCGACTGACGACGACCCGAAGTTAGCCCAGGTGCTGTGTTTAGATTGCGTGATTGATCGACCCGGCTTGAACGACGTGCCCGACATCCCCGTTAACTGGGTGGCACACCGCGAGGCCGACGAACGCTGGACGATCGAAGCGCAACCTGAAGATTGAACGACCTGCACGGTCCGGAGACAGAAAAATGAACGAACTGACCAACTTCGCCAATCCGGTTGCCAAGACCGAGACTTTCGATCAGATCCAGATCGGCCTTGCCTCGCCCGAGCGCATCCGGTCGTGGTCCTTCGGCGAGATCAAGAAGCCTGAGACGATCAACTATCGTACGTTCAAGCCCGAGCGTGACGGCCTGTTCTGCGCGCGCATCTTCGGTCCGATCAAGGACTATGAGTGCTTGTGCGGCAAGTATAAGCGCATGAAGTATAAGGGCATCGTCTGCGAAAAATGCGGTGTCGAGGTTACCGTATCGAAGGTCCGCCGCGAACGGATGGGCCATATCGAACTGGCAGCGCCCGTCGCGCATATCTGGTTCCTGAAGTCGCTGCCCAGCCGCATCGGCCTGCTGCTCGACATGCAGTTGAAGCAGCTTGAGCGCGTTCTCTATTTCGAGTCCTACATCGTCACCGAGCCGGGCCTCACCCCGCTGGAGAAGTTCCAGCTGCTGACCGAGGACGAGCTGCTCGACGCGCAGGACCAATATGGCGAGGACGCCTTCTCCGCCGGGATCGGCGCGGAAGCGGTCAAGCAGATGCTGATGGACCTCGACCTTGAGGGCGAGAAGCAGGCGCTGCTGGACGAGCTGGCCGTCACCAAGTCGGAACTGAAGCCCAAGAAGATCATCAAGCGCCTCAAGGTGGTTGAGTCCTTCCTGGAATCCGGCAACCGCCCCGAATGGATGATCCTGGACGTCGTGCCGGTCATCCCGCCCGAACTGCGTCCGCTGGTGCCGCTGGACGGCGGCCGCTTCGCGACCTCGGACTTGAACGACCTCTACCGCCGCGTCATCAACCGCAACAACCGCTTGAAGCGGCTGATGGAACTGCGCGCGCCGGACATCATCGTCCGCAACGAAAAGCGCATGCTGCAGGAAGCGGTCGATGCGCTGTTCGACAATGGTCGCCGCGGCCGCGTCATCACCGGCGCGAACAAGCGTCCGCTCAAGTCGCTGTCCGACATGCTCAAGGGCAAGCAGGGCCGCTTCCGCCAGAACCTGCTCGGCAAGCGCGTCGACTATTCGGGCCGTTCGGTCATCGTGACCGGGCCGGAATTGAAGCTGCACCAGTGCGGGCTCCCTAAGAAGATGGCGCTCGAACTGTTCAAGCCCTTCATCTACGCCCGCCTTGACGCCAAGGGTCTCAGCATGACCCTGAAGCAGGCGAAGAAGTGGGTCGAGAAGGAGCGCAAGGAAGTCTGGGATATCCTGGACGAGGTGATCCGCGAGCATCCGGTGATGCTGAACCGCGCGCCCACGCTGCACCGCCTCGGCATCCAGGCGTTCGAGCCTGTCCTGATCGAAGGCAAGGCGATCCAGCTGCACCCGCTCGTCTGCTCGGCCTTCAACGCCGACTTCGACGGCGACCAGATGGCCGTCCACGTCCCGCTGAGCCTTGAGGCCCAGCTGGAAGCGCGCGTGCTGATGATGTCCACCAACAACATCCTGTCGCCCGCCAACGGCAAGCCGATCATAGTGCCGTCGCAGGACATGGTGCTTGGCATCTATTATCTGTCGATGGAGCGCGAGGGCGAGCCGGGCGAAGGCATGTTGCTCGCCGACATGCAGGAAGTGCATCAGGCGCTCTACGCCAAAGCGGTGACGCTGCACTCGAAGATCATCAGCCGCGTGCCGCAGACCGACGAAGCCGGCAAGCAATATATGAAGCGGTTCGAAACGACGCCGGGCCGCATGTTGCTGGGCGAATGCCTGCCCAAGAGCCACAAGGTGCCCTTCGACGTGGTCAACCGCCTTCTCACCAAGAAGGAAATCGGCGACGTCATCGACCAGGTCTATCGCCACACGGGTCAGAAGGACACGGTGCTGTTCGCCGATGCGATCATGAGCCTCGGCTTCCGCCATGCGTTCCAGGCCGGCATCAGCTTCGGCAAGGACGACATGGTCATCCCCGACAGCAAGGTGACCTATGTCGATGAGACCAAGGCGCTGGTGGCTGACTATGAGCAGCAATATCAGGACGGCCTCATCACCCAGCAGGAAAAGTACAACAAGGTGATCGACGCCTGGAGCCGTTGCGGCGACCAGGTGGCGAACGCCATGATGGACGAAATCCGCGCCCAGCCCAAGGACGAGACTGGCCGCATGGCCCCGATCAACTCCATCTACATGATGGCGCATTCGGGCGCCCGTGGTAGCCAGGCGCAGATGAAGCAGCTCGCGGGCATGCGCGGCCTGATGGCCAAGCCTTCGGGCGAGATCATCGAAACGCCGATCATCTCGAACTTCAAGGAGGGCCTGACCGTCCTTGAATATTTCAACTCCACCCACGGCGCTCGCAAGGGCCTGGCCGACACCGCGCTCAAGACGGCGAACTCGGGTTACCTGACCCGCCGTCTGGTCGACGTGTCGCAGGACTGCACGGTGGTCGAGGAGGATTGCGGCACCGACAAGGCGCTGGAGATGAAGGCGATCGTGCAGGGCGGTTCGACCATCGCCTCGCTCGGCGAACGCATTCTGGGCCGCACCACGGCGCAGGACATCGTCGACAGCAAGGACGGCAGCGTGATGATCCCGATCGGCACCCTGCTGGACGAAGCCATGATCGCGCAGATCGAGGCGATCGGCACGCAGGCGGTGAAGATCCGCTCGCCCCTCATCTGCGAGAGCAAGATGGGCGTGTGCGCCAAGTGCTACGGGCGTGACCTCGCTCGCGGCACCCCGGTCAACATCGGCGAAGCGGTCGGCGTCATCGCGGCGCAGTCCATCGGCGAGCCGGGCACGCAGCTCACCATGCGGACCTTCCACATCGGCGGCGCGGCGAACTTCAACGAAACGTCGAACCTCGAATCCGTGGCGGATGGCACGATCGAACTGCGCGACATGCCGACCATCACCGACAAGCAGGGCCGTCGCCTGAGCCTCGCCCGTAACGGCGAGATCGCGATCATCGACAATGAAGGTCGCGAGCGGGCTACGCACCGCCTGCCCTATGGCGCGACCATCCTGTTCGCCGATGGCGACAAGGTGGCGCAGGGCGACCGGATCGCCGAATGGGATCCGTTCACCATGCCGGTCATCACCGAAAAGCCGGGCGTCGTGAAATATCAGGATCTGATCGACGGCAAGACGCTGACCGAGCAGACCGACGAAGCGACCGGCATCGCCCAGCGCGTGGTCACGGAATTCCGTGGCTCGGCCCGCACCAAGGAGGATCTGCGTCCGCGCCTGACCCTGCTGGACGACCAGTCCGGCGAGGCCGCACGCTACATGCTGGCGGTGGGCGCGACCCTGTCGGTGGACGACGGCGCTCAGGTGCAGGCTGGCGACGTGCTGGCGCGTGTCAGCCGTGAAGCGGCCAAGACCCGCGACATCACCGGCGGTCTGCCGCGCGTCGCCGAGCTGTTCGAGGCGCGCAAGCCCAAGGACAATGCGATCATCGCGAAGGTCTCGGGCCGGGTGCAGTTCCTCAAGGACTATAAGGCGAAGCGCAAGATCGCCATCGTCCCCGAGGATGGCGGCGAGCCGGTCGAATATCTGATCCCCAAGAGCAAGGTGATCGACGTTCAGGAAGGCGATTATGTCAAGCGCGGCGACAATCTGATCGGCGGGTCGCCCGACCCGCACGACATATTGGAAGTGCTCGGCATCGAGCCGCTGGCCGAATATCTGGTTGCCGAAATCCAGGAAGTCTATCGCTTGCAGGGCGTGAAGATCAACGACAAGCATATCGAGACGATCGTTCGTCAGATGCTGCAGAAGGTCGAGATCACCGTGTCCGGCGACACCACTTTGCTGGTGGGCGAGCAGGTCGATCGTGAGGAGATGGACGAGATCAACAGCAAGCTCCAGCCCGGCTTCCAGCCGGCCGAGGGCAAGCCGGTGCTGCTCGGCATCACCAAGGCGTCGCTCCAGACCCGCTCCTTCATCTCGGCGGCGTCCTTCCAGGAGACCACCCGCGTCCTCACCGAGGCGGCGGTCCAGGGCAAGAAGGACACGCTGGTCGGCCTCAAGGAAAACGTCATCGTCGGCCGCCTGATCCCGGCGGGCACCGGCGCTGGCATGAACCGGCTGCGCGTCGCGGCTTCGTCGCGCGATGCGGCGCTGCGGGCCGCGCTGCGGGCGACCAACGACGCGCACCGCATCGCTCCGCGCACGGCGGCCGAGGAACATGCCGCCGAACTGGCGCAGGGACCGGAAGCCGCGATCGGCGACGATCCGCTGGGCATCGCCGCGGGCGAGACCCACGGCACCGACGCGGACGCGGGCGACTACCTGCTCAAGAGCGACGAGGGCTGAGCCCTGATTTGAAACGGCGGGAGCCATCGCCTATATAAGCTATGGCTCCCATGCCCGCCGCGCCTCGACAGGGCGGCGATAAGGCCCGCCGGAAGCGCCCAGCGCCCCGGCGGGTTTCTTTTTGCCCGGCGCGCGGGGCATTGTTTACGGCGCAAAAACCCCTTGACCACCCGCCTGCCCCCGCCTATCTGCGCCCCTCTAGCGACCATATGGCCGCCGATGATGCCCGATCCTCTAATGGTAAGAGAGCGGACTCTGACTCCGTCAATCAAGGTTCGAATCCTTGTCGGGCATCCA
>ERZ1292632.746-Hain-H43-01um-R2-746-length-35663-cov-7_pt1 | contig 31269 bp, 49 predicted proteins | sample MGYA00564407_ERZ1292632 | MGnify/ENA primary metagenome ERZ1292632 (study PRJEB36523, sample SAMEA6512637) | groundwater metagenome | collected 2019-01-08 | study: AquaDiva: Metagenomics assemblies of 32 groundwater samples | reverse complement strand
AAACTATTGAGGTTAAAATGGCTAAGAAAACCAAACACAATCCCGATTACTTAAAGAACACCACAGCAGACGTGATTAAACATGGAAGCGGTAGAGCAGTTCCTAATGAGCAATGGGAAGTTAATAGAGATCTTACTCCAAAAGGAGCAGATAATTCATGGGGAGCGTTCTTGCCAAGATCTGGTAAAGATAGACCTACCCCACATACTAAAACTAATGAAACGGATCACTAATGGATTATCCAAATTTTGACGGCGAATGCCATTCAATATCAGAATCGGAAGATTTTGGTTATATAGCATCTAAAATTAATCCTGGAAGTGATTTAGAATCATTGCAAACAGAAATAGAAAAGAAATTATATAAATACGCTGAATATTTAGTTAATTTTGATAAAGAAAAAGCAGCATCTCTTTTAACAGATATTTTTAGATCACAGGTTATGTGCGGGTGTACACCTGATGATTATCAAATCATTCATCGTCCACCTTGGATAGCTAGTGCATTAGCACAATATGGAACTCTGATTCTAAAATTTAAGAGAGCACAAGAAGATACCTTGGACGCATCATGACATCTACGTTTGAAAGAACCTATCAAACAGATCCATCAAGAGAGATAAAGATCGAAAGGGAATGCGGTCGTATTGAACTTACCGATCAAGAGCATCTTGAAAGAGTAAGGCTAAATCAAGGAATGGTGGATGCGGGTTTCATTTATAAACCTCCTGTTATGGATGAAGAATCCATGTCTCCTGCTTTAAAAGAGAAGTTCGAGAAGGCAAGAAATCTAACAAAAGACACCAAAATAACCAAATTAGGACAGAAAGATGCGAAAAGTAAGAGTAAAAGCACTACGAGCAAGCCTAAAAAAAATAATCCCAAATCCAACAAACCAGCAGTGGCGAGTATTCAAAAGGAATTATAAGAAAGGTTGGATATGAATTCCTATGCTCCAGCGAGTGGAAAGATAATCGAATGTCATCACGGCATTTTTAATCTTCCAAGCGAGATATATTGGTTTCAAATTAATGATAATAATGTCAGGTTTCTATGTGAGGATGGAATCTATGAAGCTTCCTTAGATAAAAATTGGAAAATTACTAAAATATCGGATGACCCTTATGAAAAAGAATAGAGTTACTGCTGGCGAGCTTTCAAGAAAAGCAATGGCCGACAATACGAAATATGATGCTCTTGAAGTAGGTCATGCTCTTGCTGATGAAATCTATCCTCAACTTCGCCAATGCATAGAAAATCATAAGACAATCATTGATGAGAACGAATTCTGTATTGTCATGATCATCGCTAAAGATCCTCTTATTCATAACCTCATGCGCCGAAAATTCTATGCTTGGCCTTACTTGCCTAAGCCTCGTCCCAATCAGTCTGTTTTCTTATACAATAAAGGAAAGGATGAGATCACACATAGACTATGGATATTGCCATCTGACATGGTGATGGCGGAACTTCATAGCTTACCCCAAGTAGATAAAAGATACGCCACCATGAAAGCCTGGTCCGATGCGTTTTATAAAGGATGGAAGTACGACAAGGTGTCCAAAAGCTTTATTAATACAGATCCATGTCACTTTTGGAAATATGTCCGCCAAGACCAGAAAATTGATATGCCTTCAGAACATGAATATTTTTTAGAGCATAGAGAAGAACTTATCAAGGCTGGATGCAAGGTGCCTAGCTCGAGCGACACCGATGCCTTTGATTTCGATAAGATCAACATTGAAAAGGTCGTAGATACGCAAGAAGCCTTGGTCTAAAAGAATCTTCTCAATAGTGGCATTCAAACAGAGTATTTCAATGGGTGCATCCGCTAGCATAAACTTCATGGTCGTTTGATAATCGGCAAACTTCTTTCTTAATTCTTCCTTAAGTTTGGCCATATCCAATTCATTTTCAAATTTTGTTTCTATATTTTCTTTTACTTTTTCAAAATTTTCTTTTACATTGTTGATTTCATCCACAAGGAGACCCCATTATGACATTGTTAAATCCTGAAGCAAAACCACCCGAATCACAAGTTCAAAATACTAGTGAAGGAAAGGTGTCACCCCCAAATGTTGACCCAAATCTATCACAAAAAAAAATTGAAAATCCAGACCAAAACAGCCACCAGCCTAAAGAGCCAGAGAATGCAGAAGATCCCAACTGGAAAGCTTTCCGTGAAGCCAGAAAAAAAGACAGAGCAGAAAAAGAAGCTGCCGAAAGACGAGCAGCGGAAAAAGAACAAGAGGTTGCAGCTCTTAAAGCAGCGATGGATGCAGCTTTCTCAGCAAAATCGGCTCCCTCACCACAAGCATACCAACAATACTATGGAATGAATCAAGGATATGACCAATCTGAAGAGACAGAAGAGCAAAAGATTGAGCGTAAAGTAAACGAATTGCTCTCTAAAAAAGAAGAGCAATACAGGAAGCAGCAAGCAGAAGAAGAGCAAAGAAGTTATCCCAACCGTCTAATGAAAGATTTTCCAGATTTCGGACAAGTATGCAGTCAAGAAAACCTCGATTACTTGGACTTTCATTATCCTGAAATATCAAGACCTTTACAGCGTTTAGGAGAAGGATACGACAAGTGGCATGATACTTACCATGCAGTTAAAAAACTTATTCCTAACCATTCAAATGCTAGAAAAGAAGCGGCTAAAGCTGAAGTAAACAATATGAAGCCTCGTTCTATTTCAAGTACAGGTCCATCTCCAACAGGCGAAAAAGTAAGAGAAGGTTGGCAAGACACAGAAGCTCGAAGAGCAGAAAACTGGGCAAGAATGCAAAGAACCATGAAAGGAGTTTAATCATGATAAATATGGAAAAATTAGTTCAAGAATTCGTCTTTTTACGTGAAAAGTTAGGAGTAATAGCAAGTCACGTACTTAAAAATGAGAATATAGAAGCAGCATTTTTGATCGGATGTCTTCACTCTATTTGTCACAACCATGCTAATGCTATAAGTCAATTAATTCCACCTACGGCAGTAGTTCCTGAATCTACAAAAGAGGCATCTAATAATGAACAGCCAGCCGTTTGATTTACAAGCTGTCGCTTGTAAGGTTTATTCTGCTTTGACTGATTTCCCAGAGTCTCGTGATGATGACAAAGTTCTTTTATCCACTATATGGGTAAGAGAACTTGGGGATAAAGAAAGCAACATAAAAGATTTCTTTACTGAGTTCTTGTCTGGACATCTTAGCAATCCAGAAACAATTACTAGAGTAAGACGTAAGCTTCAAGAAAAGCATGAGAAACTCCGAGGAGAAAAGTGGGAGATACGACATAAAATGGAAGGTGCCGTTTGCCAACAATTAACTTTTTTTGACAATTGGTAAGGAATTCATGGAACAAGATTATACAATAGAAGCTCTAGTGTCTACATTCGCCGAACATGCAAAGATATCAGAAGAACACCAAAAATTCGTGAATCAGGTTTTCTTAGAACAAAACCCTGGTCAAGAATTACCGCCTCACATGGCCAATCCTTTTAATATGGCTCAGGCTTTTGTATCGATGTGCGCCGAAATTCAGGAATTAAAGGAACAATTGAGAGATCACAATGTTTATCAGCATCCTTTTGGTTGAAATTCGTTTGTGATTAAAATAATTATTTGATAGATTGGCCTTAGCACCCAAAGCTACGGTGGCGCCCTAGCAAAGAGCCTACGCCTCTTCAACGTAAGATAAAAAGAAATTTTTAACTTACAAAGAGGCTTATCATGTCATTCTCGACAGGGATTACAGGCATTCAGAATATGGCCCCTGAGCTTCCAGTTCAGGCCTCTGAAGATCTATTATCCACCCCAATGTTTAACTTGATCCACTCTTTCGGCGTTGATTTACATCATGCAGAAAGCTACGTGGGTAAAACCACTCGTATGTCTCGCTTTGAACGCTTGTCAACAGACGGCGGACAGCTTGACGGTTCGGGTATCGACCCCGCATCCGAAGTGCCAGTTCGTACAGATATCGATGCGACTATGGAGATTTACGCCAAGTCTATCGTTACTAACGAGCAGGTAGTTTTATGGGAAAACTCAAAAACGCTTACAAAATTCACTGCACTTTTAGGTCAGTGGCTGAGAGAAAAGGAAGATTTGCTAATGAGAGATTTGTTCTCATCATCAGTGAGTTACATCAACGCAACTGGTGGTTTGAACGGAGACCAACCTAGTAATATTTCTTTGAATGATGTCAACAACATTGAAAATATTTTATTAGGTAACGACGCAAGATCAATGCTGACTTCTTTAGAAGCCACTTTGAAGTTCGCGACAGGTGGTGTACGAGACGCCTTCCTGGCTTTAGCAAACACAAACCTTTGCGCAGACCTTCAGAAAGTTCAAGGCGTATTGCTTAAATCAGCATACCCAACACAAGAAGGTATTCGTCCAGAAGAGTATTGCTCTATCTCTAGATTCCGTTTCTTTGTTTCTTCTAAAGCTGCAAAGACACCAGGTATCTCATTAAGAGGTAATACAGTCTACACGATCCCGATGTTCGGTCTAGAAGCTGCCGCTAAAATCGAGCAGAACAACTACACCGCAGTCATTGGATATCGTCCACCTTGGGTTGTGTCCTCTGTTGCACAAAATAGCCAGTTATACGCCAAGTTTGCAATTGCTCGCGCGATCACAAACCAAAACTGGATCTCTGGTTTGAACGTAACAACATTCCAACCATCATAAGGAGATTAAGACTATGCCTTTTACAATCGTTACTCAAGGTACTTTTACACAGCCTGCAACAGCAGTGAATCAAACGATTCCATTGCCAAGCGGAGCTGACTATTTCGTCACTACAAACTTAACTCAAATGGCTACTACTGCAAACCCTGGTGTAGTTGTTAGAGGTGAGTGGTATGGCGGTGGTCTAACTGCAATAAATGATGGTCTACGCTGGAAGAAAACTAACAGCACAAGCGCCATCAATATTGATAAATTCTCTACTTCGACTGCGTCTAATGGTTTTACCTATGTGTCTGCTCCTCCTCAACCAGAGGCAGCACTTACTGGTACGACTATTACTAATGCAAACCCAGCTGTTGCAACTGTAACCAATACATACTCCGAAGGAGATGTGGTTCAGATTTTCAATAGCACAGGGATGCTGCAGATTGCTGGTATGGCTTTCACTATTTCATCAGTTTCTGGTTCTGGATTTACATTGTTAGGTTTAGATGCTTCTGGCTTCGCCGCTGCAGCTACAGCTTTCCAAGTACGCAGAATTGCTAAGTTGATGCCTGTAGAGCCAAGATTCCTATACGTTACTGGAATTACTCAAGCAACCCAAGGGGTGGTTACTGTTTCTGAGAAACATCAATATGTTGTTGGTCAAAAAGTTGAATTTACTATTCCTGGTTCATTCGGGATGGTTCAGCTTAACAACTATTACCTTCCTCAAAACTTGCCTCCTGTGATTACTGCGGTGACAGATTACACGATGACTATCAACGTGAATACTACAAACTTCACAGCCTTTGCTTTCCCTGCAAGTACAGCCTCTCCGACAGCTCAACTGTTTGCGACTGTAACTTCCGCTGGTCAAAGCACGCAGTTTAACCCAATCACTGGTGTTCAGACTGGATACAACTTCCAGTATGTGCCTTACCATTCTGGTAATTTCATTCCTTATATGTATCTACCTGCTGGCGCTCAAAGCCCAGGCGGTGCAGCGAATGACATCATCGTATGGCAAGCATACAAGATGGAAACAGGAACTATAAACGCACCTGTTCCTAGCTAAACGAATAAGGGTGGGGACACTTTGTCTCTACCCTTTTTAACTGAGGAAGAAGGATGCCAAATCAGTATTTGCCAGGGGTAAACACTATACCAAACTCGCTGATCATCACAGATATCAGTAAGTCTATGCCAATGGTGGTTACAGCAACCCTTGTCAATACTGCGCCAAATCCTAGGGTAAATACCTATAAAGTAGGGATGAATGTAAGGCTTTACGTCCCCCGAACCTATGGGATGTACCAGGCAAATGGACTAATTGGAACCATTTTAGGAATTAGCGGAAACGTTTTCACTCTTAACCTGGATTCTACTCTTTTTGACACCTTTTCTGTCCCAGTTACCCAAGTTGAATCACCAGCAAGTCTATCACCTTATGGTTCTAAAAACTTGGAGTATGACAACACAACGGACCTTGTCCCGTTTCAATCACTAAACAATATAGGTAACTAAGATGACCCAGAAATTAATGATGGCAACAGCAGGTGGAGAAACCCACGGACTGATTAATACCCTAACAAATTCAGTACCTTTCGATGACTTCAAAAACATGAAGCCAGAACACAAGAAAGAACTAGAAAAGCAAAAAAAAGAAGACTCTCGACTTGTCAAAGCAGAGTACATGAACTCAAGAGGCAGACATGAAAGGCTTACAAAACCGTATTGCAAATACGCTGGCGATCCTATTCAAATCTGGCATTTCATTCCTGGAAAAACATACGAAGTACCGCTCGGACTGGTAAACGAAGTCAATGATAAAAATAAAATTTTGAAAAGACGCGCAGGACTTGTGAGTTTGGACGGTGCTCCTGTTCAAGCAAGCGAAGCGCCATTAGATCAAGATCAAGACGGAGATTGGCTCCATAAATTTGTTGCAGTTGGATTCTAAACGAGAGGAAATATGTCAACGCCCGTAGCCCAAGCAGATTCGACATATACTTTTATTGAAAAGAAAGTACGTCGATTAACAGCTTCAGCTAGCGAGGCTGCCCTCTCTAGTGTAGATGTTCAACAAGCAGTAAATACTTTCTACAATACAGACTTTCCCTATGCAATCAAGATCGATCAGCAACGGACAGTCTATAAATTTTTAACTATCCCAAATGTAGACCGATACCCTGTGGATGTAAATAATTTACAGGGTTTTCGTGCACCCGTCTATTTTGAAGGAATTCAAGGGAATTTCTTTAAGAATAGAGACCAATTGTACAATCTTTACCCTCGTTATCCTACTCAATTTCAACAAGGAGTTGAGAGTTTATCAGGAATAATTACAGGTATTGCACAACCTAGCAATCCCACTTTGATTACAAGCGTAGGACACGGACTATCTACTGGCGCAATTATCTTAATTGAAAACGTCGGGGGTATGGTTCAATTAAATGATAATACATACACAATTACAGTAATAGATGCAGATAATTTTACTTTAAACGGAGTAGATAATACTGCTTTTGGCGCCTATACAGGTGGAGGAACATGGACTTCAACCAGCACAAATCTTTCATTCACACTCTTCGGTAACAATCAGAATCCTTTCCCTCAGCCTAACTTTGGTATTTTAAGTACTCAATTAGTCATAGGGGGAATAGATATTAATGGTAATCCTATTAGAATCATTGATGATGGTGGTGGAGTTGTTAATTCCTTTGGAGTGGGGAGTAACACGACTATTGGACAACTCATTTACGTCCAACAGAATGCAGTTGGAAATAACATTTATCTTGATTCAACTAATCAGCAGCAACCTGCCATCCCTAATCTTTCTCCAATAGGTGGACAGCAAAATGCCAACGTTCCGAATAATAGCTATCCTCCCATACCTCTAACTCCTCAATATTGCGGAACAGTAAACTATGTCACCACACAAATTAATTTAACGCTTCCCTTTCCACTTGCTGCAGGAAGTCAATTAAATATTTGGGCATCAACCTATCAAGTAGGTCGTCCTTACAATTTATTATTTTGGAACAACGAATTCACCATTCGCCCTGTTCCCGATAATGTCTATCTCTGCGAAGTCGAAACTTACCAGACGCCTGCTCAGTTCATGGATACTACTAACCACCCTGTCCTTAACCAATGGGCGCAATATATCGCCTATGGAGCCGCAAGGGAAATCCTAAGAGACCGCCAAGATATGGAAGGGGTGGCTAATTTAGAAGAAGGGTTTAAAAGACAAGAAGCTCTTGTTTTAGAACGCCAAGCTGTCGAAGAGATTGGGCAACCGAATATCACTCTATTTAACACAACTCAAACAGGCTATGGATATGGTACTGGATGGGGTATTGGGCAGGGGTTCTAGATGGCTGGCTATTCCCCATTAAAAATTACAGGGATGACCACAGGTTTAGTGCAGCAGCGTGAGGAATTCTTGCTGCCTGATGATGCCTATCCAAAATTAAGAAACTCTTATGTCTGGCGTGAAAGGATTAAAAGGAAGAAAGGGTGTCTTTTATTGGGTCGTCTACGACGTAATTTAGTTACCCAGTCTTTAGGTGATACGATTGCAACAGGAGTGCAATTCAATCTTTTCACTCAGATCAATCTAAGTGGAACGATTACGGGAATCACTCAGGCCAATCCTGGCGAAGTAACGACAACAGCACCGCATTTACTACAGTCTAATCAATTTGTCACATTGTCAGGCGTTGCTGGAATGACCGAAGTCAACGGTAAAACTTATACAATAACCGTTACGGGAGCTTCTACTTTTACAATTGGTGTTGATACTACAGGTTATACAGCACCAGGGGTTGGCGGGACTTGGGAAACCAATGATCTTTCGGGTGAAACATTCAAAACTATTGTGCCAGGAACTGTGGTTATTACCATGCCAGGTCCTATTGTTTTCACAGATCAGGGCGATGGAACACTCACCTCTGTAACTCCTGGAAATAGCGGTGTCATAAACTACGTTACTGGAAACATTACACTTACTACAACTGCAGGGGCTGGGGTCTCTACGGTGTCTTTTTCCTACTTTCCTGGTCTTCCAGTAATGGGAATAAGAGCTAGAGAGTTACAAAATAGTCTTAACGATCAGACTATTTTCTTTGATCAAGTCTATGCCTATATTTTCAATGCGGGAACGAATGCATTTCAAGAGTTCATCCCTGGAACGACATGGAATAAGGCAGCAGAAGGAGTAAATGGAACCAGCTTCTTTTGGTCAACGAACTATTGGGTTAGTCAAAGCACAATCCCAGGCACTACCGATCCTCTTTTTACCACAAATAATGTTAAGTTATTTTGGGAAACTAATAATACAGGACAATTTGGGGCTAACCAAGATCCACCTAGAATTACAGATGGCGTAACATGGGTAGATTTCTACAGCGATACATTGCCTGCTACTTTTTCACCTTGGGCACAAATAGATGCAAATCCTACATATTTGACTAATTTTCTCTCTATGCTTCCATTTCGCGGGCGCATGGTTACTTTTAATACATGGGAAGGAGCAACAGCTGCAAGCGCACAAAATTTTTCAAACAGAATCAGATGGTCAACCATTGGAAATCCTTTTATTCCTTATGATAATGGGCCGCCAGCTAGAGGTTCTTGGAGAGACGATATTCGGGGTCAAGGAGGATTTCTTGATATCCCAACAAGCGAAGACATAGTTTCGGTCGGGTTCGTTCGTGATAATCTGGTCATTTATTGCGAACGATCAACCTGGCAATTGAGATATACAGGAAGATCTATTGCTCCCTTTCAAATAGAAAGAGTCAATAGTGAACTTGGAGGATCTGGACCCTTTTCCGCCATACAATTTGATACTTCTCTTGTAGGAATCGGAGATAAAGGAATTGTCGAATGCGATAGCTATAAGTCAGAAAGAATAGATATCAAGATCCTAGATTTTGTCTTTGAAATTCAGGCTGCTAATAATGGCCCTGTTCGTGTTCAAGGTATAAGAGACTTCATCAATAGATTAGCCTTTTGGACTGTGCCTCTTTCTTCAGAATATGACCCTATGGTCCCTGATGCTGACCGCATTTTCCCCAATATCCGTCTAACTTATAACTATGAAAATGATTCATGGGCTTTATTTGAGGATTCATTTACTGCAATTGGAACTTTCCAGCCTCAATTGAGTAGAACTTGGTTAACAACTCCTATTCCTTGGATTCAGTGCAATTTCTCATGGATAGGAACTCAAGCTAGAGGTCAACCTGATATCGTTGCAGGAAATCAGCAGGGATATGTTGAATACCTAGATGAACAGACTATCAATGATGTGAGTCTTTCCATCACAGGAGTTCAACCAAATACTACACTACCCACCGTCATCACATCGCCAAATCATAATTTAAAAACAGGCGATGTGATCGGTATTCAAGACATTCCAACAGGAACACCTTATGACAATTTAAATGGCGGCATCTACGGCATCATATTGGGTGATAATGCTAATGCCGATCCGACAAATAAATTTAGATTAATGATTTATAACCCTGTTACTGATCAATTTAGTACTCCACAACTTGATGTTCCAGATGGTGATTATATAGGTGGAGGACAGATCAATATACGTGAGAATTTCTCTATCGTTAGTAAGAAGTTCAACTTCCTTGATGAAGGACAAAATATTCAATTGGGATATTTGGATATCTTGATGGATTCAACCGAAGTAGGAGAAGCAGGGGCTATCTCGTTGTTTGTGTACCTTGACTACAATGATAGCGAAGCTTCCAATACGCTACCTCAAAATCAAATTCATGACTATAGCCCTGTTTTGAATCCAGATACATTCTTTAATTCTATCATACCCACAACTTCTTCAAATTTAAATGGAGTGGGTGGAACCAAGTTTTGGCAGAGAGTCTATTGCGCGACAAGATCTAATTTCTTAACCCTTGAATATACATTTTCTAATGCACAGATGGCAGGAGAAGAACAAACAAAACAAGTACAAATTGATGCTCAAATCTTGTGGATAAGAAAAGCTGGGCGAATGACACAAATATAGGAGATTTATGAGTATATACCAACCAGGAATCCCCACTGGGACTGTAAACTTAGATGTGGATTATCAAAACGTTCAAAATAATTTTAGACAATTGGACACTTCTTTTGGAGTTGATCATGTAACTTTTTCCAATCAAACGGCGCAAAATGGATATCATACCTCAATCCATTTTAATCCTTTTTCTACAACTGTAACCAATCCACCAAATAACCAACCTCCTGTGGTTCCAGCAGCAGTTGCAGGATATGGTCAATTATTTAGTTCCCAAATCAATGATGGAATAAATACAGATACTGCTCTTTATTTTTTAACGGGTGGAAATCGTCTGATGCAACTGACAAGAAACTTTGCTCCTGTCGCTTTACAAAATGGATATACTTTTTTGCCAGGTGGCTTGATTTTACAATGGGCTAGATTTATAGCATCAGGAAACACAGGCACATTAACATTTGCAGCTGCAGGGGTAATTCCGTTTCCAAATAATTGCTTTATTGTAATTTTGCAAGGAGATGATAACACCACAGCAAACGAAAATTTACTAGTAACTGCCAGAACGCCTACTAGTTTTAGTTTTAAAAGTATGAATTCAGGGAAAGCTTACACCTTTTTAGCACTAGGTAACTAAATGTCCTCATCTTTTTCAGATAACCAACAACTAGAAAGCTTCGTCCCAGTATATGACGCTATACCCGATAAATGGGAAGAAGCACGTGCTTTTATAGTAGAACAATTAAAAAGAATCTCAAATGCAGTGAATATTCGAGAGATTGGATGGTTCTTAGATGAAGAGCTTTTAAGTGGTAAGGCTTTTATTCCAGGGTCGGAAAACCTAGATAATTTGAGCACCTCTCAGGTTTTTAGACAAGTATTGCGCAAAGTGGTGGATTTTGGACCCCTTCCTGCGGCAGGAACTAAGTCAATTCCTCATGGGATCACATTTACGGATAATTTTACTTTAGTACAGATGTTTGCAGCAGCAACCGATCCAGTGGCATTGACAGCGATTCCTATACCTTATGCCCACCCGACAGCAGCAAATGCAGTAGCCTTAGACATGGATAGTACCAATGTGAATATCACGGTGGGAGTAAATCGATCTGCATACACAAGGTGCTTTGTAACCATAGAATATTTACAGGAGCTTTAATATGCCTAGTTTTTGGGACAGAATAAATCCGATTGGAAAACATAGCTGGGTTAATCCAATAGCTAATAGGGGTTTTAGAAAGGGAGTTTCAGGCGCTCTTTTTGGAACTCCAGAAAAAAGAGAGAACGTCTCTAACTTGCGTCCTGAACAAGAGGGTCTGTACGATCAACTTGTTAATGCAGGGAAAGGGCGTGGAGCAGGTGGCGCTTTTGGAGAGTCAGCCGACTATTATCGAAACTTACTTAGTGACGATAGTGCAGATTTTAATGCCTTCGCAGCTCCCCAACTTAGACAATACAATCAAGATATTGTCCCAGGAATTTCAGAGCAATTTGCAGGAATGGGATCAGGTGGATTATCTAGCTCAGGTTTCCGAAATGCTCAAATTCAAGGAGCAACAGATCTATCTGAAAGACTTGGAGCTATCCGTGCAAATCTTAGACAAGCAGGTGCGCAAGGACTTGCTAATATCGGAGCGCAAGGATTGCAAAGCTATAGCCAAAATATGGTAACTGAGCCAGGAACAGAAGGATTTCTGGGAGCTGTAGCTCCAGCTATAGGAACCGCAGCAGGAGCTGCATTCGGAGGTCCAGTAGGTGCGGCAATAGGAGGCCAAGTTGGTAGTTGGTTTGGAGGAAAAGGCAATAAAGTAGGGGCTAACACCAGTCCTTATGGAGATAGTCGCTCAGCTAGTCCTAATATAGGAGGCGGAGGTTTTCAATTACCAAACTTTCTACAAAACCAAGGAGTTAGGGGGTATTAATGGTACAGTACATAAAACAGGGCAATATCTGGGGAAGGATAGGAAGCGGAATTGGTAAAGGACTTGCCGATCAATTGCCTGAAGAAATTACAAGAGGAAGACTCTCTGCTGGACTTAAGAAATTTGAGGAGGAGCATCAGGATCTCAATCCTATGCAACAGCTAGCTCGCATATCCTCGATTCCTGGAATTACTCCCCAGATGATTCAGTCTTTTTCCGAACTTGCAAAGATTAATAATCAACGCAATGCCTATGGAAGAGGACGAGGTCCAGGGGGAGAAACTAAGGTAAATGATGCTAATATTTTGGATCAGGCTGCCAACGCTGGCATGCCAATGCAGCAAGAATTTAATCCTGCAGCTAATCCTATTCCTCAAGGTGGAATAAATGCAGCAGCAGCTGGAATGGTACAAAATGCACAAAGGACACCTAATGTTATTTCTAACGAAACTACTCCCGAAATTGTAAACGAACCGCCTTTGGCAGAGAGAACTTTAACTCGTCCTCCTTGGACTCCACAACAAAGAGATTCTCGCGTTATTCAATACATGGATCAAGGATTTTTAGTTGATCAAGCTAAAGAATTAGCTGCTGATGACGAGTCAAGAGAATTAGCCTCACCTGCTGCTTATCAAAAAAGATTAGATGAGCTTACCGCTAAAAGCGATCAAGCAAGATCTGAATTTCGTAGGCAATTAGAAACTAAATTAGAAAAAGCAGGAGAAGGTGTCTTTAAAGATGTGACTGGCGAGATGCTAGTGAACATGGAACGTGGACTTGAAAGAGATTTGCGTAAAAATCCTAATGCTTCTTTTAAGGATGTAGCTAATGACTGGTCAAATCGTGCATTAAACGTGGCTAAAGCTAAAGATCAATTAAGTAAATTAGCTCAAACGACAGGAGTTGAAACTTTCTTTAAAGGAGATCAAACCCTTAAGAAGCTTCGTTCATATCAAGATATTTTTAAGAAAGCAGGGAATGCTGAAGAATATTACAACATTCTTAGAAAAAATCCTCAAGAAGGTGGATTTGGTCTTTCTCCTCAAGGATCGGCGGTTATTGCTTTTCCTCCTACTCAACAAGTCCGATCCTACGTTAATAATTTCAAACCTAATAACGTAACCAACTGGACGCAATATGGCCCAATACCTGATCCCCAAAAAATTCAGGCCAATGCAAGAAAAGCAGCTATCGATATTGAAAAATTCATCGATGCCGATGATAGCATTCTTTCAATTGCGAGATCTTTAAGTGAAAAAGATCCTGATTTCAATCAAGAAGCTTTCTTTGAACAATTGGCTGAAGACGTAGATCAATTCAGATTAAATGATCGTCAAAGAAGAGAGATCTCGGAAGGAGTAAGAGGTTTTCTTCCGACATGGGGAGATATTAAATACTTACCTTGGTTTAGGAGATCAACAAAATGAGACCAGACGAAGAAGCCAACAGAGCAGAAATACAAAGAGACAAAAAAACACGAAGCAACATCGCTAAGGGAGTAGGAACTGCTGCAACTCTTGCAGTCGGCGGCGCTTCTGCTCGTGTACTTCCTTTTTTAAGTCGATTTATTCCAACCGATTTAGCAATGAAAGGATTATCAAAAGTAGCTCCAAAACTATCAGATTTTCTAAAGCGCGGTCAATCTATGGGATTAAATGTAGAGGAAGGAATTCAATATATTCGTGATAGTATGGAACCTAAGAAGGAACCTCCTAAAGAAGATCGAAATATTATCGAACAATACTCTCCTGAATTGCATCAATTTATTGATCAACAAATAAGAGGTGGAAGAAAACCAATAGAGGCAGCAGCAATTGCTCAAAATGATAAAAGATTCTCCTCTGTCATCAATAAACTTTCAAAAGATCATAACACGCCTTGGTCTTCAATCATAGATTCTGTCTATGGAATGGGAGAACGTGCAGCAGCTTCTAATCCTAAACAAGAAGCTCTTAATAAATGGAATGAAAGACAGAAGAAACAGTCATTTTTGGAAGAAGAAAGGGAGAGATTTGAAAGAGGATATGGCAATCAAATGGCTCAACAAGGTCAACAATCTCAAGGTGGACAACCAGGACCTGGACAGCAAGCATTGATGGCTATACTCAATAAGATCAATCAGAAATTAGGACAGTAATGAATCCTGAGGAATTGGAATCACTCCTAGCTGAACTAGTCCAAGCTGTAACGCAAGTTATGCAGTCGGGCGAGGAATTGTCTGATGATTTCCAAGGTCTTTTAGCCGAAACACTCAATAATCTCGTCACAAGAATTGATGAGTCAAGGACTCAACAACCCAATGTACCACCTGAACAACCTACTGGTATTCCTCCAGGAACATTATCTAGTACTCCTTCCCCTGACGCGCAGTTACTTTGGATTTTAGCAGGACAGCAACCACAAGCTTTTATCTCTTATCTTAGAAACTTTCCGACTGCTAACACGCAACAGTTACTAAATAATCCTACTCAGTTGAACGCTACTATTACGCAACTTCAACAGATGATGCCTCAAGGTCAGCAACCTTTTATCAATGGGATTCAACATGCAGACCTAAATAGTTCTAATGTATGGGGAGCCAATTATGATCCTCAATCGGGAAAGATGAAGGTAAGATTTCAGGGAGGATCTGAATATGAATACGATGGAGTTCCCAAAGCTATATTCGATGCTTTCATCCATGGAAATGCTCAGGCTAGGACAAATGGTCAAAATCAATACGGAAGATGGTGGCGTGGAAAAAACCCATCACTTGGTGCGGCATTGAATCAATATATCAAGGCTGGTGGATTCAATTATCGACGTTTAAGATAATTTTTTTTTGCTAGAGTTTAAAATAATTTCTTGATAGATTGAGGTGAGCGCATAAAGGTGAGGTCGCTTCTCACAGGCTGTTTTACGAGATCGCCGCCGTAGTAGTTTTGGATCTAGAAATAGACGAAATATTTACAACACTCTATGGAGACATTATCATGACAGCAGCTTTAGGCAATACCGCACAAGGCACACCATTCGCAACAGGAGTAGATGCATTCGTTTATCCTCAGTTCATCGGATATGCTCTACGCGCACCAACCACACAAGATATTTATAATCCTGGTACTAGATGGCAAGACAATAGCGTAAACCCACCTATTATCTATGAAACATCAGGTGCTGGAATATGGGCGACATCTGGTTCTAATCCAGCTACTACGACAACATTTGGTACTGTAACACTTACTGACAATAGTTTTCCTGTTGCAACTAAGGTTTATGTAGATAACATCGCAATTGCTGGATCGCCAGTTGCTACAGAAACAGTGGCAGGTATTGGACAATTAGCTACAGATGCCGAAGCTATTGCAGGTACTCCATCTACTGGGCTTTTAGCTCTTTTTGTTACTCCTTCTAATTTAGCCCCTGTACTTGCTGCAGGATCACTTCCTGGTTCTTTTACAGATTTAACAGCCACAGGAGCTGTATCCTTCACAGGTGCCACAGGCGGCATCACAATGACATCAGCTACAGCCTCAAGTTTTGGTACAACAGGTGCTGGTATTGATCTTACTTTAGATTCAGCAGCAGGTCGTGTGATTATCAATGGTGAAGAAGCAGCAGCTAATGCGATTACACTTCTTTCAGCAGCTGGCGGTATCGATGTAGATGCAGCCCTACAGATTAATATAGCTTCTTCCCAAAGTGCAGTAGATGCTATCCGAATTGTCGCATCGGCAGGAGGAATTGACATTGATGCTGTTGGTACTGCTGGAGAAGACATCAACATCACAAATACTGGAGCCTCTGTAGTTATCAGTGCAACAGAATCCGCAGCAGACGCCATCGTATTAAATGCGACACTTGGCGGTATTGACATTCTAGCATCTGGCGCTGCTGCTGGAGAAGATATCGACATCATAGCTACAGGATCAAGTGTTAATATAACATCTACAGAGAATAATGCTGGAGCAATCATAGTAAGTGCCAATGGTGGTACTTCCGAAAGAGTCACTCTTCTTTCTTCCCAAGGTACAGGCGCTGATTCTATAAATCTAGAATCAACAGCTGGTGGTATTACCTTAGCTGCCGCTCTTGCAAGTGCTGATGCTATCAATCTAGCAGCTTCCGCTGGTGGAGTTGATATAGACGGCGCTTTACAAGTAAATATTGCCTCATCTCAAAACGCGGTAGATGCGATTCGCATCGTTGCTAGTGCAGGCGGTATCGACATCGACGCTGTGGGCGCAGCAACTGAAGATATTAATATTACAAACACTGGTGGATCGGTTGTTATTGTAGCTACTGAATCAGTAGCAGATGCTATCAGAATGAACGCTTCGGGATTAGCTGGTGGCTTTGATATCGATGCGGGAACAAACGGATTCATTGTAGATACCACAGGTGCAATTAGCCTAGATGCGGCCGCAGCATCTAATTTCACTGTGACTGGCGCCTTTGACATCTCAATGATTACAACAGCTGGTTCAGCTAATATCACAGCTGGGGAAGATGCAGCCGATGCCATCGTTATTTCTGCTGGAGCTGGTGGTATCGACATTCTAGCAACAGGAGCAGCTGGCCAAGATATTGATATAGTTAACACTGGCGGATCTGTCAATGTCACAGCCACAGAAGATGTAGCGGAAGCGATTTACATTAGAACTAATGGAGGCACATCCGAGACATTAAGATTACATGCTGACCAAGGAACTGGAGTGGCCTCCATAAACATCGGATCTGATGTGGGTGGTGTGACGATTGCAGGAGGACTTGGAACGGCAGACGCGGTAAACATTACTGCTTCAACAGCTGGCGGTGGTATCGACATCGATGCTTCTACAGGTGGCGTAATTGTAGATACGACAGGAGTCATTTCACTAGACTCTGCAGCTGCCTCAAACTTTACAGTTACAGGCGCTTTTGATCTTACACTGAATTCTACGGCAGGGAGTGTAAATTTAACAGCTGGGGAAGTTGCCGCTGATTCGATGGTACTTACAAATAATGGTATGGATATCGTAATAACTGGTGCTGCAGCAAGAGACTTTGACCTTACCAATACAGGCGGTTCCGTCAATATCACAGCTACAGAGAATGTTACTGACGCGATCGTCATCACAGCTTCTGGAGCCGCATCCGCTGTCCAAGTAGATGCAGGTACAGGTTCTTTCAGAATTGGAACAGGATTAGTAATTCCTGTGACAGATGTTGTTTTTGCTGATTCTCCTTATACAGTACTTGGAACGGATTATTTTATTTCAGTTGATACAAGTGGTGGAGCAGTAACGGTTACATTACCAGCTGCAACAGCACTAGAGGGAAGAACATTTGTTATAAGAGATACTGGAGGAGCGGCTGCAGTAACTAACATTACAATTGGCGGCGGTGGAACTAACCTAGTTGGTGGTGGAGCAGCAGCAGCAAGTAAAACTATATCAGCTGCCTATGCAGGTGCCACTGTTTACTCAAACGGAGTGACTTGGAATTATGCGTATGTTGCCTAAAACAAGGAATTAAAATGGCTGAATTTATTTTATACCAACAAATGCTGCCAGCCCCAGAACTGATTGCAGCTATGACTGGTGCTCCAGCGACTATCGGGACACTTTTGTTCACTCCAGTCAAATTGATTCTAGACAATCAAAGCACAGCGCCCGTTGTTTTATCCGTAAATGTGGGCGGAGGTCCTATTCAATGGAAAACATTTAGCGCGGGCGAGTGCCTAGTTTTGGATGATGATCTTTATACATTTCCTAGAGGAACAATATTTACAGGAAATGGAGCGGCTTCTGGAAACTTCTCCATCTCTTATACATACATTAATTATCCAACTGGCGTCGTTAATTATCCATAGGTATTAAATGAGTCAAATTTATAAAAGTCTAATTTCTGGTCCTGTTCCTCCAGCCGTTCCCACTCAATTTACAGCTGATGATGCGACAATTGGAATTCCAGTCGCAAATAATTTTAATTTATTTTCTAGAGATACCACAGTTAATAATCCTAATGGAATTCAAACTACAACTGATGCAAACGGCTCTGCCAATCATTATACAGAATTGACTAACAGAGCAAAAGTCACTGCTACAACAAGCGATGGCGCAGGCCAAACCCAAACAATTGCTATTTTTACACCAACTGCAGCAAGCGCAATTGAATTCGATGTTTCTTTTATCGGATATGATGCAGCAAATAATGAAGCTTGTGGCGGAGGAATGGAAGGAATAGCCAGAAGATCAGGCGGTGGGACAACAGTAATTGTAGGCACAAATGATACATTAGATGAATCCGATGCAGGATTATCTACTGCTGACTGGGACATTGTAACCGATGGTACTCAAATTCAAGCTCAATTTGTAGGTGTTGCAGGTAGAACGATTACCTGGAGTGCCGTTTTTATTTATGATCAAACTCCATAGGATGAAATATGGCTGGCTTTGAAAACGATGTAATGTTAGGAAAAAATTTAAATTTTGACCCAGTAGCTCCAAAGCCTCACCTTGGAATTATTAACGCTGCTGGAAAAATACCTATCGGCACGGGAAATGTTCAGCCTATTCCCGAAATTTTAGGTGGTTCAATCACATCTCCCGATGGTTCATTAACAATTGGTTATAGTAGCCCAAATATTACTATTGTTGCCAATAGCGGTGTTGTTGGTGAAACGATAACTGGAAATACGGGTGGACCTTTAAGTCCAACAGCAGGGAATTGGAACATCCTTGGAACCTCTACAAATGGCATACAAACATCAGGTTCAGGATCTACGTTAACTACACGTATGCAATCTCCCTATGCTGATGGAAACTTTTCTTTTGAAAGTCAAGCTGGCGGAGTAACAAGAACACTTACTGTTCAAAATACAGTAGATGCAGCATCATCTCAAGCTACTCAATTAATATCGGTTGCTGGTGCAACTTCTGGTGATGTATGGACTCAATATTCTATAGGTTCTGCTCAATCTTATGCTATTGGAATAGATAATTCAGACAGTGATATTTTAAAAATTACGCAGGCAGCAAGCGGCACTGTTAACCCAAGTACAGCAACTGTTCTTCAACAATTCGATTCATCAAATAATCGCGTTTATTTCCCTATTCCTTTAGCAGCTTTAGGCGGATCTTTCGCAGCAGTTAACGTCAATCAAGTGATTCTAAATTCTAATACAACAGCTGGAAGTGATGCTAGCCTTTCTCTTCAAGTCTCAGCAGAAGGAGGAGGTGGAAATAGCTACGTTGCATATACTGGACCTTCATACAACTGGTCAAACGGCGTTAATAAAACAGGTGCTAGTGGTGCATGGCAAGTAAGAAACGGGGGCTCCATGACAGCAGGAAGTGCTGTTGTTTCAATTACTACAGCCGGCGAAGTAACCTTTCCTTTAACTCCCGCTTTTTCAGCCTATATAACAGCATCTGAAGCTAATATTACTGGAGATGGTACTATCGCAACCGTAGGAGCTGTTAGTGGATTTACAGAAATATTTGATCAAAATAGTGATTTTAGTGGAACTACTTTTACAGCACCAGTAACAGGAAGGTATAGATTAGGGGCTTTTGCACGTGGTTCAGGTTATATAGCACAAACTGCTACGGTATTTCAAATTTCAACTTCGAATAGGGCATACAGCTTATATTGGGGAAGTCCAGCTACCATGCGCGATGCTCAAAATAGAGTAAGTAATATAATTGATGTATTAGCAGATATGGATGCTGCAGATACAGCTGTTTTAACAATTCAATCTTCAAATAGTACAAAAACTACTGGGGTAGACTTTGGAAGCGCAGGAAATCCATTAACCATGTTTTATGGTCAATTAGAATGTTAGAGGTATTATGAAAATTAGCGTAGATGATCAAGAATTATTCACTTTAAGTGAAGTTCAAAAACAAGTAATTCAAAATGATATTCCTTCAGAGATTTTTGAAGAAGATATGAAGCGTAGGCTAAGATGGATTCTTTTGGACGAAAAATATCGTAAATGTATGGAGCGTCTACGTAAAGAATGGGAAACTAAATTAAAAGCAGAAGGCATAGCAATGATACCTACTGATGATGATGCTTTTGCTCAAATGGTTTTTTCTCATCCTCAATATAAAAATAGATCTCAAAGAGAGATTGAATTAAGAGCTAACTTATGAAATTCAGAGATTTAAGTCTATTAATTTTAATAAGTATCTTAATAGTTGTTGGTGTAGGAGGATTTATTTCTTTTAAATATATGGGTGAATATAATCCATTAGAAGAAGTTTCCACAGGAGAACAAATCGATCTTTCTCCTAACAGGCCAGAAAGCTTTGTTGCTTAATAAATTTTTCTTTTATTAAAATCTTTTCTTTCTTAATCTCCAATTCTTTTTTTATTGGAGGGATCATGCGTACTTTAATTTTTAGTTTATTGACTCTTTTTTTGTCTTTGTCTGGGCTTTATGCTCAATCGCAAAGTTGTCTGACGAAGAATCAGATTTTATTGACAAATGAAGGAATTTTTTGTGACATTGATGGAGTTTTGCAATCTGTAGATTCGATTGCCTATTCTCAAGGTCAATACATTGCTATCCAAAAACCTATGGCAGCTGGTAGTTGTCAGCAATGCGGATGTCGTATTGGTCCCAATGGTCGATGTGAGAATCAGTATTGCAATAATAGTGGACGCAATGGTCCGCCAGACAGATAAGAAAAAAGGCGTTTGAAAGGTGACAAACGCCATTAACATATGGTGATAAATGAAAAAACTCTTTGCGTTTATAATTTTTTTCCTGCTTTCCGTCAATGTGCTTTTTGCAGATGGTAAGCCATATATCCTAACGGGTGATGTAAGAATAAAATCTTGTTCTAATTGGCAAAATAAATATGAGCATGCGCTCAAATGTGAAGCAACATTTGGGTTAGATTATGAATTTCCAGAAGCATGGATGCAGACGAAAGTTAAAATATCTAACCCTTTTGAGACATCTCAAAGATCAAATGTCGCACTTGAATTACACAAGTTGCTTATTGGATGTAATCTATTTCAAGATGAAGAATCTTATTTAGATATTGAATTTGGCCGTAATAAATTGGACGCTTTATTTGAATCTAAACTTCAATTTGATAACCATTTCAATGGTATTTTGCTTTCCTATCATTACAAAAACCTGTCGATTCAAGGTGGTCCTCATGTTATCAACTCCTACCTTAACCAATTTGGTTATATTGTAGAAGCAGCAGCAACGGATCTTTTGAATCTTCCTATTACTTTGAAATATTCCCTTACTGATTGGTCTGCATTTAACTGCAATGATCTAGATTGTAATTATTTAATATCCCAAGCTTTAGTTAAATATGAGTTGTTGCCTCATCTCAATATTTACGGAGCCTATTTGTTTAACCATAGGCAAAGCGAAAATGGAAATGGTTTTTATGTCGGAGCTTCTTTTGGATCTCTGAATAAAGCTAGTGACTATTTAGTGGATTTAAATTATCAATATCTAGAGAGTGCCGCAGTTCCATGTTATGACCAATCAGGAATTGGAAAAGGTGTTCAAGCAAAACTTGCGTATGCTTTTACTGACAATTTTTCTCTCCAAGGAAAAATAGCCACTACAAAGACCGCTGAATTAAGCGCAATTTATAAGTGGTAATGGTGGTGGGGATGTATGTCCCCCTTACCTAATAATCCTGCATTCTTCAGTAGAAGCTCCAGCAGAAAAACTGTAAGGAGATACCTATGCCTTTAAAAAGTGGAAAAAGTCAAAAAACTATTTCAAAAAATATAGCAACTGAGATAAACGAGGGTAAGCCAAGAAAGCAAGCAATTGCAATAGGCCTATCTAAGGCAAGAGAATCAGGTGCTAAAATTCCAAAGAAGAAAAAGGTAAAGTGATGGACAAGTTAATACGTAAAATTGAAAAAGAAGTTCCTAAGAAAAGTAAAGCAAAAAAAGATCTCAAACATCTAGAGACAGCTGATAAGGCTCGCGACAAAGTTTGCGATTATGGAAAAAAGATGATGAGTAAAAAGAAGAAATAGTATACAAATTATTTGAGTTCGCAAAGAGTTTTTTTCATCGTCTACTCCTTAGTTTTGGTTAACGGGAGAAGGGTAAGACTCACCATCTTACCCTGCTTTTATTTATTAGTTTTCATATCTCTTATTTTGTGCTGAAGTTCAATGGTGAGATCTTCAAATCTTCTGGTTCGTCTTTCAGATAAATCTAAATCTTTATAGAGAAGAATATTAGCAGACAAAGAAAGAGCCAGGATAAATACAACTAAGCGCATGTGATCCTCCAACTGTTAATAGAACCTTTTCTATATTGATCAAGGTTAACACCTTTTAACTCAGGAATCTTCGCATACTCTACATTCCCTTTTCTCTGGATCTGGCATAGCGATATACCTGCCCCCTTGGAGTTTGATTCCCCACTTAAAAATATGAGCTGCTTTCTTAAGTCTTCTTCTTCTTTCTCTAATTCTTTTATAGAATTCGTCACTGATTTCCATTTTAAAGCGCACTGCTCCCACAGATGATCCTCTCTTTCTATGTAATCTCCTTCTTCTGGTTCGGGAGGTATATTGTTAACTAAGCACTCATAGAATTTCTTTTCTTCAATGAGCATTTTTTCTATATATTCATCATCTCGTTTGACTTTTATAATTACTCCATCCATTCCATCAAAGCTAAAGTAATAAGACATCATTACTCCAGCTATATAGATTTGATGTTGAACTTGAGGATAATAATGATCGGGGACTTTACCGTCACATAAGGCTATGACATGATCTTTTTCTCCAGGACATTTAATTTCCAAAATGCAACCGATATTTTCATCTCTTCCGTCTAAAGAAGCCATCATCCAATCTTTAACTAAAACAGCAGGCTTCATATCCCAGCCTGTCTTTAAGTTAAATAGATCTCTTGCCACAGGTTCTAGATCAATTCCTCTTTGCATCCTTTCATTAGGAGGCATTGGCGCATCATTGGACTTCTTTTCATAATAGAGTTGAATCCTAGTCTTCCAATGAGACGCTCCCATAATCACGGAAGCGTCGGTAGCTGTAATCTTTGTCTTTCTTAAAGCATGCCATTCGGGACTGCCTTGTTCCATATCCAGAATCTCTAATTTTGGGGAGTTTTCCTGAATTTCTTTACAAGTGGCTGTATTAGTCATTGGACCTCCGCAGCTACTAATTCAGGATTTTGCTCGGCTCTTTGTTTTGCATGGTGCTGTTGCATATTTTTTAGAGCAGCAGTTTTTGTACGGTCATACATATCAACAGTTAATCCCGTTAAGTCATCAGTCTTGAATTGATTCTTAACTCGTTCGTACACCCATTTTTTATAACCTGCATCGCATTCGTCTAAAATCATAGCCAACTCTGCAACTTGATCGGCATTAATTTTAGGACTAACATTAACTGGAGCAGGTGGAATAGCTTGAGGTATTGGAGCGACTGTAGGAGTTATAGTAACTGGCGAAACATCCTTAATCTCACCCGTTCCAAAGTCAACATCTACAGGTCTTGCATTTGGTATGGAATCAATTTCAGATTCATCAGTCCATCCCATTCCGCAAATGCTTAGTGTAACCCTTCTTTTTGCCTTTGTTTCAGCTTTCATAATCGCATTGGCCTTTGCCTCGCCTTTCAAGTTTCCGATAGCTACAGCGCCTTTGGCTTGATCTATTCGACCGTTCTTATCTTTAGCCATTGCTGTAACAACGTAGATATCGTCAATGAGCTTGTCATCTAAAGATTCAATCGAAACTCCATTGATTTTTCTTAGCTGCTCGGTACAATCTTTCTTGGCGTAAAGAGTTAGCTTTCCATTTAGCAAAATGTAGGCAAAAGGATTGGTAAAAGGATTCAATCCAGAGCTTTCACAAACTTTTCTGTAATAGGTAACTCTTTGCTCGGGATTTAATTTAGAAAGATCTCCTTGCATGACCACTTGCTCGATGATCGAAAAATCCTGCTCTTTTTTTGAGAGTAGTTCTTGATTCACTTTTTCTCCTGGTGTTTTTTGATTTGCATTTAGCATGCCAGAAGAAACTTGATTTGAAACGGTTGCGGAATTATGATAATTTCCGCAGCGGCTCGAACCTAGTCTTGGCGGACTATCAACATGATTTCCTGACGCTGCTTTTTCTTTGAGTATACTCACCGATCCCCCTTATATATTATATAAATAATTTAAATGTCATTGTGTTTTGGTTAACTTATAACGGTTCGCTTTCGTTATGTGACAAATTGTAACCCTATTAATCATTTAACAAAAGAAAAAAAAGACACCTTGAAGAACTATGTTGAAAATAAATAATCTTTACGAGATAACATATCCGCCAAAACATCAACAGGATATCTATGCAAGTGGAAAATTTAAAAGCTTGGCTGGCTAACATTGGAATGACTTTGAAGGATTTTTGTGAGATTATCGATTGTGATAAGAAGTATTTATCAAAGATTATGAATGGCCATAGGAATGCGGGTCATAGATTGGCTAAAGATATAAGAGAAGCGACTGCAGGTGTAATTACATTAAAAACTAGAGTAAGAAAAAAAGATCAAGAAAAAGATCAAGAACAGCAGCAATAATGTTCGATTCAAGTTAGGTGGTTTGGGTGGTCTACCAAATGAACCAGTAGAATGTTGAACCAATGGCGGATTTTCGGAAACTTCTTGAAGCATTCCATTTACCCTCTTTTCTCATTGATAGAAGGTTTTTAAAATATTTGCTATACATATTATTTTTTACTAAATATATTTCTTTAAAATCTTGCAAATATTTTTTGAAATATCGTAAAGAAAAGGTGCAACTAAAAGAGGAAATGCTATGTTGATCCGCCAAGACTTTAACTCGCAGCCACAATTACCGCCTCGTCTGTACATGGAACAAATCATGGATAGTCTGAGTCAGATATATTGTTTTTTATGGGATCATAAGAATGAAAAAAATATATTCAAGATGACTTGGAAAGATATTTTAATTTACTATAGTAAGAACACTTTCAGAACTAGTCTTCGCAAGCTGAATAATCAAGGATTACTAAGCTATAAAGAAGATGAATACGGCATAACAATCGAGTTGATCGGTTGGGATGATACTGATCCCGAAATTTGAAGGGAAATGCGCTGCGCCATGAAAAGCGCAGCATAAACAATAATCGATACATGATTGCTATAAGAACGTCGAACTTCTTATAGCAAGTAGAATACAAAGAAGGGACTTATGATTCTAACAGACATCATATCAAGACAGTCATTTTCCTTCTATATTCTTTGTGTATCAAAAAAACATTTTACAAAGAAGGAAAATATTTAATGGCAATCTATCGAGTCGAACACAAAAAAGACTATACTGTCGTTAAGAATTTCATATGCAAAGACAAAAGATTATCATGGAAAGCTAAAGGAATTTGGCTATATGCATTTAGTAGACCTGATGATTGGCAATTCAACCTAAGTGATCTTATAAATCAATCCACTGATGCTAAAGATTCTGTTACAACAGGTCTTAAAGAATTAGAAAAATTTGGTTATTTGCTAAGAGATCAAAAAAGAGAGGCAGGAAAATTTTCAAATTCTGAATGGGTTTTTTATGAAACTCCTCAGGATTTAAAAGAATGTTTACCGAAAACGGATTTTCCGTCGACGGTAAATTCGGAAACGGTAAATCCGCCACTACTAAGTACTGAAGAACTAAGTACTGAAAATAACCAACAACAGATAGCTGCTGTTACTTCTAAATCTTCAAAGAAAGAAAAACCAAAAGTATATCCATGTCTTTTTGAGATCGACATTCCTTTGTATGATAAGATTGAGATTACAAAAACGTATGAGTTACCTACTGTTATAAACGCCATCGAATGGGCAGGAAAACAAAAATCATTTACTAAGGGACTTGTTGCAGCAATTAAGCATGCTTGCAAGCGTAATATCAAACATGAAGAACCTAAGCCAAAAGAAACTCCATATGAAAAATTATGTAAAGATTTCAAACATGGGGAAAAATATAACGGCGCCGAGTGTTATTTAACTAAAGAGTATATTGCATTTCAAAGAGGGATGAAACATGAGGAAGTTGAGTTAAATAAATTCTTCAGCTGGGAAAAATTAAACAATCTGTGTAAATCTTTCGGGATTGAATTTAACTTAACGGAAAAAAATGAAAGAAAATACTGAATTCGCAGATCATTTTAAAATTATAAAAGACTCAGAAGACGAGATATTCTATGCAATAACACAAAAAGAACATGATGAGGAAAATGAATGGTCCATAGTTGCATCAGGAAAAACAGAGAAAGAAGCTATGGAAAATTTGACTATTGAAATCTACCAAAAATATAAAAATTGTTATGATAAAATAATGGAGTTCTGTAAATCTATTTCACATAGAGGACAAGTAGATATCATCGAAAATTTCTATTTAAAATATCATTATATCCATAGGGAATTAATATTTGATGGTTACAAATCAGACCAGTTTGATGCAATGATTTATGATGAACAAACAAAAAGTTGGTACAGGTCCTATAGATAAAATAATATGGGAACTTCCATTAAAAACAATCAGTGAATCGAATAGCTCCGAGCATTGGACCAAGTCTAGCAAAAGACATAGACAGCAGCAATTCTTTATTCGTTGCCTATTCAATAAAGAAGCGCAAGAAATTCCCATGCCATGCGAGATAACTCTTATTCGAATATCTTCTAAGTTTTTAGATGCAGAAGAAAATCTTCCTATGGCTTTCAAATGGATAAAAGATGAGATAGGAGCGTGTCTTTTTCCCGAAAAGGTGGTCACTTTTCACAAAAAAAATGGTAAAATTGTGAAAAACAAAGGACATGCGGATTCAGATCCTAGAGTGAAATGGAAATATGCTCAGGAAAAGGGAAAGATTGCAGGAATTAGGATTGAGATTCGTTCTTTGGGAGAGTATGATTTAGTTGACGTTGAACCTCTTCATATTGCCCATGGATAAAAAGTATTACTTTTTCGCTATCTTCTTTTATCATTTCATCAAGGTCCACCGACTGCTTTTGGATATTCTCGCACATCAAAGAGACAACCGTTTTGTCCATAGGTCCATTCCGTTTTCTTTTTTTCATTTTTTAATTCCTTCAATATATCTTTTAGTTCCTCATTCTCTTTTTGAAGCTCTGCACATATCTTCTTCATTTCTCCCAATTCAGAAAAAAGTTTACGCCTTACCTTTCCCATGCTTTCACACATCTGATCGATCTGCTTTTGCATGATAGTAAGTTGCATCTCCTCAGAGCTTTTGTTCTCTATATTGAATTCTAGTTGCACTTCTGTATTCATAAAACACCATCGAAATAGTGTCATGTTGAAGTCCATAAAATTCAACTAAAGAAAAAACTTACATTTATGGTAAAAAATATTTTTAAACAAGAGGTATATACATGGCATCCACCTCCGATATCGGACCAAAAGTAAAATGGATGCTTCAAGAGCTTCCAATCAAATCATTAAAAGACCACCCAAAAAATCCACGTCAAATAGGAAAAGAGCAATTTGAAAGACTAGGAAATTTAATCAATAAGTTCGGTCTCATTGACAAACCTATCATCAATCAAGATATGACCATCATCGGCGGACATCAAAGAATCAAATATTTCAAGAAACTAAAAGCTAAAACGGTGGAATGCTGGATTTCAGACACCTTGTTATCAGACGAAGACATAGATGAGTTGTGTATTGGACTCAATCTTCAACAAGGTGCATGGGACTATGAAATACTAGCCAACCAATGGGAACCTCTTGATCTATTGAAATATGGATTTTCAGAAGAGAAATTACTTGGAACCTGTAAGAAAGCAGAAGAAATTGCAGAAAAAGAACAAGAAAAAACCAGCGGCAAGAAGAAAAGTTGCCCTAACTGTGGCCATGAATTTTAAAGGAAAAATATGAAAATTACCCCAAGAAAAGGATTCGTTCTAGTATCGAATCAAGATATCATTGAAGAGAAAAGAATAGGAACTCTTATCATTCCTACAGATGAAAAGAAAAAGACCTATCTAAGAGTCGAAAGTGATGGAGAGTTTTATATGAAAGGAGAATTTGTCTTTTCTCAACCGTTCAAATCTAAGATGCAGATTGAAGATAATCTATTCCTGATCGCAGAAGAAGATATTGTCGCTAGCTTTACCCTGGATAGCTAAATGGGCATGTATTGCTGTTGCGGAGTAAAAAAAAGAGACGGATGGGTTTGTGAATGTGATTGGGAAGGATGGTTTTTGTGTTTCGAATGCGAAAACATCCCAGTTAATGTTCCCATAAAAAGTCATCCAGAGGTAGATGGCATCTATGAAGTAAGGACGTTTGATAGTGGAGATTATTTTGAAGAAACGAGTGAATTTTCTACCATAGAGAAAAATTGGGACGAAGAAACCAACCAAGCTATTTCCCATTGGAGAATTGAATACAATGATAACTGGACTGGTTGTAGAGGTGTTTTTGCCTGGAAGGAAAATAAATGATCTTACCAACCCAATGCCAAAATTGTTTCAAAGCTCATGACTTCAAAAGAGAATGCTTTGGATGGTGTGTTACATGCAAAAAAAATGATATGTGTGAGAACTGTTGTTATGACCATGAATGTGTTCCTGGAAAAAGCAGACAGCTAAGAATAATCACTAACCCAGGATGGATATGCAACCTCCGAGAGACTCTGGATTTGGAAAAGTAATGAGAATGACAAGATATAAAAAGTTGAGTGAAGATATTATTTCACTAGAAGATGGGCAAGACCCTCCTTCTGGTTTGATAAATCCAGATTACAAACAGCAGCCAAGCAATCCAAGAAAGTGTGTTGAATGCGGCAACACTCATGACACCATTATAGAAAATACAATGACAGGAGAAAGGATAGAAGAGCTTAGCAAGTGTAAGGATTGCTTATTTAAAAACTGTTTTGTCGAATGGGGTGGAACAGCAAGGTGCATGACATCAGATGGTAGAAATGTAAATATGGCTGAAGAGTTAAACAGGTTAGAAAAACAGCTGTTAGAATAGAGTACTCCCTACTGACATAATGGAATAAAATAAACTATTAACGTTATTCTGTTCTTATAGACTCACAATTATGATTGTTGACATAATGTTAGGGATAGTGTTATAAAATACATGTCTAACGGTGGTGTATGAAAAGAGAAATGACGTCATTTGAAAGGCGCATTAGAAATTCTATCAGAAAACAAAAGAATGAAGAAAAGAAAAAAGAAGATGAAGAAATTTATAATAAGATTCTGTCAGACATGAAAAATAAATACGAAACAGAAAAACAACAACAGATTGATGAGTTAACCAAAAAACTTGAAAAAGCGAAGAGATAATATGGAATGGATACCATATCCTCAAAATCTTCCCGAAAGAGATGGGGAATATTTAATTAGTTTTGGTCACTATGTGACTATAGCCGAATTCCAAGAAAATACAAAATTGTATAATGAATCGGGTGAAAAATATTGTGGGCCAGTATGGCATGACCTTCGAGAAGGTGGAATGCATAATGGAGTAAAAGCTTTTATGGAAAAACCTAAAGGATATGGAGTGTAAAATGGATGCAGCAATTTTATTAACAGCAGCAGGAACAGTAGTTGCAATCGTTGGCTCAAACATTGCATTGATCGGATGGTTAAGATCAGACATGAAATCTTTTGAAAACAAGATTGAAAACAAGATTGATAGTTTTACGAATGATTTCCGTAAAGAAATGGCATCTTATAAAAACGAAGTTTCTAAAGAGATGAAGGACTTTCACGGAAGACTATGCTCAATTGAAGAAAGGAACAAAAGAAAATAAAACACGCTACTGCTCTTTGGTAGAGATTAAGACTTAAGACTGTGGGTTCGAGTCCCATCGCCAGTAATGGTTTCGGGTGAAAGTAAGCAGGTTCGAATCCTGCCAGTAGCATCAAGGATTTAAAAAATGACAATAATTGAATTTCTAGATCATCATTTCGTTGGGATTGGAGTCATTCTTATAATTTTAGCATATATAATTTGGGCGCCTAGATGAATGGTAAACGCATAGGATATATTAGGGTAAGTACGACAGATCAGAATCCTGATCGTCAGCTTGAAAATATCCCATTAGACAAGAAATTTATTGATTATGCTTCCGCCAAGTCGACTAATCGTCCACAATTAAAGGCAATGCTAGAATTTGTTAGAGAAGATGATATTATCATTGTACACAGCATGGATAGGCTGGCTCGTAACTTAAAAGACTTGAAAGATCTAGTCGATGGTTTAGTAAATAGAAAAATTCAAGTCCATTTCCTAAAAGAAAACCTTCAATTCTCAGGTGAAAATTCAGCAACATCAAATTTAGTACTTCATTTAATGGGAGCTTTTGCTGAGTTTGAATATGCATTTATTAGGGAAAGACAGCGAGAAGGGATAGAAATTGCTAAAAAAAAAGGTAAATTCAAAGGAACTACCAAGAAACTCAATGCAGAAAAGATTGAAACTCTGAAAAGTGAATTACTAATTCGTAAGAGTAAAAGTCAAATCGCTGCAGATTTAGGTATTTCTCGATTTACCCTCTATAGGTATATTGACCAAATAAAAAAAGAAGAAGAAAAACAGCATCAATGAACGATAAAGTTAAAATAATAAAAGAAGATCATCATTGGACAAGCGATGAGAAGAT
>ERZ1292632.927-Hain-H43-01um-R2-927-length-31273-cov-8_pt1 | contig 31273 bp, 40 predicted proteins | sample MGYA00564407_ERZ1292632 | MGnify/ENA primary metagenome ERZ1292632 (study PRJEB36523, sample SAMEA6512637) | groundwater metagenome | collected 2019-01-08 | study: AquaDiva: Metagenomics assemblies of 32 groundwater samples | reverse complement strand
CACGCGCGCGAAGCGCGCGGCGTGCCCCAAAATCAGTGGTTTTCTTTGTTGGCGGCCAAAGAAAACCACTCCGAATCGAATCTTGTCTCCAAACTGGTGACCCTACCGGGAATCGAACCCGGCTTCCAAGCTTGAGAAGCTTGTGTCCTAACCGATAGACGATAGGGCCGGCACGGAAATAGTACCGTAAATCTTATATTTTTCCACCCATTCCCACATACTCTCACATACCCAAGTATATGAGTATGTTCCAAGTTATTCACGGCCCTGATCGAGGTTTGAGAACGAGCGTATAAAATCGACGAACACTTTACCGTAAGGTGTCAGCGAATGCTCCACCATACGCCCCGCATATGCCTTCTCTATGAGTCCGGCGGCCACGAGTCGCCTCGTGTGCTCACTGAAAGTCTTTTGATTTCCCTGGAGTTCATCCATTATCTGCTCGAGTATGATACCCGGCCTCCGGGCGACGAGTAGTAATATCTGAATGCGACGATGGTTGGCCACTCCTTTGAAATGCCGCTCCAACTTCTTCGGGCTTTTTATCTTTTTTTCCCTCATACAAATATACTCTCACATACTTGGGTATATGAGAGTGTTCTAGTGTGGATAAGACCTCTGATGGAGGCTTATCTATCCGGCGGGATGCTGTAGTAGTTGATGAGGTATTTCGCGAGGTTTGAGAAGGGGTGCGAAAGCGTCGCGGAGGCGAATGCCTGGCCCTGCGGCTCGACCGCGAAAAGGAGGACGATGAATTTGGGGTCGTGCGCCGGGAAGTAGCCGAAGAATGAGTGCAGTGTGCGGTCTGTGTAGTACCCGCCCCCGCCGGGAATGGCGATTTGCGCAGTACCCGTCTTCGCGGCGACCGAATAATGTTCTTGTTTTAAAACTCCGCCGATGAGCGCCGTGTCGTAGCTCCTCACCAGCATGTTGGTTACGGCTTCCGTCGAGCTCGCACTTAGTACGCGGGGGCCCTCACCCGAGTCGACCGAGCGCGTGATGCCGTTTTGGAGTTTGATTGCCGTCACCACGTGCGGGTTCGGCAGCACTCCGCCATTCGCGAGGACGGAGAGTGCGCGAATCATTGCTATCGGCGACACGGCGATTCCCTGCCCGAAGGAAGCGCTCGCGTAATCCACGTCGTACCCGTTCTCTATCGATTTCAGTTGCCCGGCAGCCTCGCTCGGCAGGTCGATGCCGGTCTTTTTGCCGAGCTCCAGGGATTGAAGGTATTTCCCGAATTCGGTATGTCCTATCCTGTCGGCGACGAATGACGCTCCCGTATTGAGCGATTGGTTCAGCACGATTTGCATGGAAACGATGCCGTGCGCTTTTTCATCGGAATTGCAGATTTTTTTGCCGCTTTTCTCGATGCATCCCGTGTCGTTGTACGTGGTCGACGGCGTGACAACGCCTTTGTCTATACCCTTCGCCATCGTAAGCGGTTTCATAATGGAGCCCATTTCGAAAGTGCTTTCCACAGAGGCGTTGCGGAATACCGCAGGGTTTGCCACGGCGCCGTAGGTATTTGGGTCGTATGCGGGACGGCCCGCCATGGCGATAATCGCCCCCGTATGCGGATCCATGATAACGCCGCCCGAGATACGCGGCGTGTACTTTTTCATAAAGTCGTCGAGTGTCGCTTCGAGTGTCCGCTGCACCAACGGCTCGATGGAAGTGATTATCGAACCCTCCTGCTGTGCAGGATTTGCCGAAACTGCCGCCTGAATATTCGTGAATATTTCCGCAAAGGGATTTACGTACAAGCCATCTTGCTTTTGAACAAGCGTGTCCTGCCAACTTTTTTCGAGTCCATACACGCCGACACGCGTATCGCCCTGATATCCGACGAAGCCTATCGCCTGCGCGGCGAGGACGCCCGCGGGATAGAACCGCCATTGGTCCTGTACGAGTAACAGGCCGGGGACTTTCAGCGCCCGTATCGCTTTTGCCTTATCATCCGGCACGCGGAATGCGACCTCCTCGTACGGGTCCGCGCTCTTCGCCGCACTTGCGAAGAAGCGTTCGCGGTCAATCGGCACAATGGCGTTGAGCTGTTCATACAGCTGCCCCGCGCCCTCGAGCTCACCCGGCTTGATAGCGATACGCCAGCCCGTCTGCATGACCGCGGCAGATACAAGCTCGCCGCTCTTCGCCGTGAAATAGATAATGCCCCGGCTCGCAGTGTCGGGATCGGGCTTTACGTAGTGAGCATTCGCCCTGCTCTCATAGGCATCGCCGTGGACAATCTGGAGAAGGTACAACCGCGCAATAAAAAAAACTGCGACGAGCACAAAGCAGCCGCAGAGGATACGCGTCCGCAAAACGAAACGCGATTTCATAGCGATGTGCGGGTCAAACTGCTAAATCTCATTACGGGCAATTGTAGCAGCTCCGACATTGCCCGGACGGTATACGTAGTGCTGCTTGGCTATCGGCGCGAGCCCCAGTGTTTCGCCCGAATTGGGAGTGATACCGCTCGAGAGTTTGAAATAGTGCTGCTCGAGCCCTCCTATAGAGCCCTGGATGACCGAGATGCGGGTAAGCGCTTCCTTGCGCGCGATGACGTTCAAAATCGAAGCCGAAACGAAATAGAGGTACCCGCAAATGCCGGCAAGGAGAATAATAGAAAGTATGCGAAGCAGGGTGCGCTCGACGGGGTGTTCAAGCGATAGCGACACGTCCCGCTGCACGGATGAAAAATCAAGCTTCCCCTGAAATATCGAGGGGGCGTATCTGCTTATCTTATGTATATGAGCTCTCATGGTTTTATAGTTTTTGGATTACACGAAGTTTGGCGCTGCGGGAACGAGGATTGCTTGCAACCTCTTCTTCACTTGGCGAAAGCGGTTTTTTTGTGATGCGCTTCCCCTCCCCTGCCTCCTCCCACTGCTTGAAGGTCTGCTTCACCAGCCGGTCTTCAATGCTATGGAAAGTGATGACCGCGATGCGTCCGCCTTTTGCGAGGTGACACCAACCGTCCGCGAGACCAAGCGAGAGTGCGCCTAGCTCGTCGTTGACCGCGATGCGGAGCGCTTGGAAGGTACGTGTCGCCGGGTGAATCCTTCCGAAACGGTATCTCGGAGGCACCGCCCCGTAGATGGCTTCGGCGAGTTCGCGTGCCGTCGTGAAAGGTTTTGTCGCGCGCCTCTCAACGATGCATTTGGCGATGCGGCGGGAATACCTTTCCTCGCCCCAACCAAAGATGACATCCGCAATCGATTCCTCCGCCCACTCATTGACGATTTGCTGCGCCGTGAGTGCTCCCGCTTCTTTGGAATACGTCATCAGGAGCGGCTCGTCCGATTTGAGCGAAAATCCCCTGCCTGCATCGAGCTGAAAGCTGCTCCACCCGAGGTCGAACAAGATTTTGTCCGCCTCCGTGATTCCGAGCTTCCCGAGCTGCGAGGATAGGTCGCGGAAATTCGCTTCGACGAGATGCACTTTGGGTGCAACGCCTTCGAGCGCTTCCTCAGCGCGAAGAATCGCGTCGTGGTCGGCATCTATGCCGATGAGTGTCCCTCCTTTGCCTAGTTGTCCGGCAATCGAAAGCGCATGACCCGCGCCGCCGAGTGTCGCATCGACTACGCAATCGTCCGGCTGTATCGCCAGCAATTCTGTCGCTTCATGTAAAAGAACGCTTCGATGCGTTGACTGCATCGGATTGCCGGAGAATCGAGATCGTCGTGTGCGCATGACGTTATTGAAATTCTCCAGCAACCGGATGTTGCCAATCTATAGGGCGCCAATCGAACCGAGAGTTTCCGCCATCCTGTCGGCATCCTTCTCGATTTTGGCTTTGTAGGCATTCCACCTCTGCGTATCCCAGACCTCGACTCTGTCGGAGACTCCCGCGAAGACGACATTTTTCTTGAGCCCCGCGAATTCTTTCTGATGGTCGGGTATGAGAATCCGTCCCGCCCCGTCTACCCCGACTTCTGCCGCTCCCGAAAGAATGAAACGGTTGAATCCGCGCGTATCCGCCTGAGCAAAGGAAAGTTCCTGCAGCTTCGCAGCTACTTTCTCCCATGCGCTCTTCGAGTAGATGAAGAGGCAGTTATCCAAACCGCGCGTCATGACCACTTTCGTACCCAATCCGCTTCGGAATGCTTTCGGCAATGATATGCGCTTCTTCTCGTCCAGACTGTGCTCGTATTGGCCGATGAACATATCGTGAAATGTCTGTTTCCCACTTTTTCCCACTGTCATAGAGTATATACCACTATATACCACCGCAAGGCACTTATCCACACGAAAGTGGACAACAAAAGGGCCCTCTATCGGGGCCTGTTTGATACGGGCTGCCTTAGCTAATTCACTGTTTTTTATCCTCCGGGAACGCGAGTAATAAATCCTCGCGGGTCTCGCGAAGTTCCTCAATAGAATTTTCTATGCTCATACGCGTGCTGAGGGCGAGTTCTTTGTCTTCCATAAGACGCTTCAAGCCGTCCTCAATGTTTATCATGACTTTACCGATGGCACGTGACATAGCCATCCCTTCTTGCAACTCGCCGCTTTCTCTCATTCTCTCCGCTATGTCGTCGTAGGTGCTCAATTGCTCGCGGACACGTTCGATGTTTGCATTTATCAATCCGACGTCATCATGGACTCGCGGTAGCATCGCTTCCAGATCACTCAACATTTGTTGCACCTCCTGCAGCTCACGGGTGATTTCATCTTTGACCGGGCGTTCAATGTCCCCGTTGTCGCCATTGCCGTCGTCCAAGTCGCTCATTCCAAAAGTATACACCGCTCCTCCTTAGAGGCGATATGTGATACTATGGCTCCCATGTTGACCATCTTCAAGGGAGCCAACCCTGAAGCTCTAAATGAAATAGCGGAGGAAATGAAAGTGCGGCAAACGAAGCACTTTATCCTCCTCTTTTCGATGGGTTCGCAGTTCGATCACCTCATCGTGCAGCAACTCGCCAAGCTCGGCGTCTTCGCCGTCGTCGCCGACCCCGCAAGCGTGACCGCCGATGACGTGAAGAAAGCGACGCCCGCGGGAATCATTCTTTCGGGCGGCCCCGCATCGGTATTTGATGAGCCGCCCCCGTTCGATAATGCGATTTTCGACCTCGGCATCCCCACCCTCGGCGTGTGTCTCGGATTCCAAATGTGGGCGAAGCGCGTTGGTGCAAAAGTCACACCGCAGGCAAAACGTGAGTTCGGTGTACATACATTCCGCATCAGGGGCGATTCGCCTCTTTTCAAAGGCGTTGCAAAAGAATCGCCCGTCTTGGAAAGCCACGGCGACTCGATTAGCGGGGCATCTTTTGAAGTACTTGGCTCGACGGATAACGCTGAAGTCGCCGCAGGGCATTCAAATAATCTCTGGGGCGTGCAATTTCACCCCGAGGTCACCGACACCGTCGAAGGCGCAAAAATATATGAGAACTTCATCAAGATTTGCGGTATCACTGACCGCTTCCCCGCCCACAATGTCGCGCAGGCAAAAATTGACGGGCTCAAGAAAATCGTTGACGGAAAGAAGGTACTCATCGCGCTTTCAGGCGGTTCGGATTCCTCCGTCGTTGCGTACATGCTGAAAGGGACGGGAGCGAAGCTCACGGGCGTTTACATTCGCGGCATCGACCGTCCGGACGACGAAGCGTATGTGCAGAAGTATTTCGGCGGAGAGGATTGGATAGACGTCAAGATTGCCGATGCCACGAAGGAATTCTTGAAAGCGCTGAAAGGCAAAACAACCATGCGCGAGAAGCGTCTCGCGATGCGTGGTGTGTACAAAGAGGTACTGGAAAAAGAAATAGAAGAATACGGCGCCGACTTCATCGCGCAAGGCACGCTCTATACCGACGTACGCGAAAGCGGCCACGGACATGCGACGGGTGCGCGCGTCGCGGAGATAAAAGTGCACCACAATGTGAAGCTCGGCTTTTCCGTGCCTGAAATCGCGCCGCTTGAGACCGAGGTAAAAGATTCGGCCCGTGGAATCGGCCGCGATATCGGCGTCCCCGAGGATTTGCTCGTACGCCATCCCTTCCCCGGCCCGGGGCTCGTCGTCCGTATTGAGGGTGAAGTCACAGCCGAGAGCTTGCGTGTCGCACGCGCTGTGGACGGCATTTACATCGAAGAATTGCGTGCCGCGGATTTGTACAAAACGGTCTGGCAAGCAGGAGCCACGCTCACCGCCTCGCATCACACCGAGAGCAAGGGCGACGGCGCAGGTCTCGGCCGCGTCGTGGCGCTCTGGGCGGTCTGGAGCGTCAACGGTTTCACCGCCCGCTTCGCCCAACTCCCCTACGAATTTCTCGACAAGGTATCCCGCCGCATCACCAATGAAGTACGCGAAGTGGGAGCGATCGTCTACCGCATCTCCGATAAACCCCCTGCGACGATTGAGTGGGGTTGATACGCATACAGTTGTATATAAAAAAGGCCGGGCATCATAGCTCGGCCTTTTATCTCCCGTGCCGACTTCCGCACAGTCGATCAAGTTGGGATACTAGCGCCTCCTTTTCTTCGGCGTTCTCAATCAGGAAGAAGTCCTCACCGGCGGGCTCCTCCCAATGCCGAGCTATCCATGCATCGAGCAATTCCGGGCCGAAGTGATGATTCTTGCGTTCGTGCAGTCGTTTCCTGACGAGGACGAGTGGGGCGGTTACGTGCACTAATTGCGTACAGTTTGCGTTCAGTGTACGAACCAACTCTCTAGACGCCTTATCGGGCAGAGGATGCGTTATCAACGCGTCCGTTCTACCAGAATCGCGGAGTGTGCTTACAATCCGCATCAACTGGTCGTGGCGGCGCTTTAAGGTGAACGCCCCCTTAGCAATGACTCGACGATCTTCCTCAGTCTGAAAGTCATCACCCTCGTATTGGGGGATGCCAGTTAGTCGCGAGAAAATTCCAGCCACATGGGTCTTCCCAGAACCGGGAAGGCCAAAAAACCAATACCACATTGGTTACCTCCTCTGGTTCGGGACAACTATATAAGCATGAAATACTCAATTTGTCTTTGTGGACCCGAGGGGTTTCGAACCCCTTGCCTCGTGCATGCCATGCACGCGCTCTACCAATTGAGCTACGGGCCCGTAGCAGAACGATATTACATTCTTTCAAGCTCTTTGGCTATATGTTTGAGTTCCAAATCTACATCGGATGAGAAATAATCTATTCTACATACGCCCTTGTAATGCTGTTTGCGGGTCGGTTTCCCCAGAGTACGTTTATCAACCTGTGTCTTGTAAAACTGTGCCGATGGGACTCCGGTAACATCCGACCAAAAGCTTTTAAGGCTTTCGCTGTCCTGGTCGGCACGACATTGAACGGTCACACGAAATTTCTTCTCATCCAGCTTGAACGCCGAACGAAGCAATCGCATAAAAACTCGAATTATTTCAGGGTCGGAATTGCCGAACATGAGGGAACCCCGCGCGCTCTTAGAGCCTTCGGCGAGGTACAGAAATGTTAAAGCCAGCTTCCTTGAATCAGAGTTGGTTTTGTAGAGGTGGTAGAGTGTTTTGTTTCTTTTTTTGAACTCTATTTCTCTTTCCCTCGCGCGTCGATTCTTATTTTCGAGAGCAAGTATCCGCCCACGAGCCAATTGGATCTTAGAAATCGACTCAATCTTTGCTTTTTGCCTGCCACTTAGCGACACGTCTTTGCACCAGTATGAAATCGTTGACTTGGGCAGGCGAATTTTGAGAAACTTCTGAATCTCGCCGTAGGTCTTTCCGCGCAATCTTAGGGTGACAACTTTCTCGCGGAGGATGTTCGTCATTGCTATATTGTACCCCAATAACATCAACGTGCAGAGCATGATATGCACACTGTCTACTACTCCCCTACTTTGCTAAATCTTCCAGCGGGCGGGCAGAAATCTTTTGATTGCTCTCGGCAGGAATCGAACCTGCATCAGTCCCTTCGGAGGGGACTATCCTATCCATTGAACGACGAGAGCTAACGAGGGACAAAATGAAAGCTTGATTTCATTTTTCCCGAATGACGCTCCCGCAAGCAACGCGTTCGAGAGCGATGCGCTCTACCTTATCACCCCCTTAATCTGTCTCAAACAAGGCGCTCAAGGATTCGCCCGCTTCGATGCGCTCTATCGCCTCTCCGAAGGTGTCGCCTACCGAAACGACTTCGATTTTGCTTCCCAGTTCGCGGTTGCCGTTTATCGTGTCGGTGATGAAAAGCTTCTTGATGGGAGAGGCCTCGATGGTCTTTACCGCATCGCCACTAAGGAGACCGTGCGTCGCCATCGCGTACACTTCCTTCGCGCCGTTTTCCATGAGCAGGGCCGCGGCGCGCGCGAGCGTACCGCACGTATCAGCCATGTCGTCTACGATGAGTGCGACTTTGCCTTTGACGTCGCCGATGAGCTTCATGCGTGCTATCTGATTCGGTATCTCGCGCTCCTTGTGGATGATTGCGAGCTCCCCGTCTTTCATGAGGCGCTTACCGTATGATTGTGCCCGTACCACGCCGCCCGCATCGGGTGAGACGACAAGGAACTCACCTGCCGCAAGCGCGTCCTTGAAGAACTTCTTGAAATACGGGACGAACACCTGCCGCGCGTAAAGGTTGTCCACGATGGTGTTGCGGAAGAATCCGCCGATGGCATCGTTGTGAAGGTCCATTGTGAGAAAATGTGTCGCGCCGACGTTCTCGAGAGTTGTTGCAAACACGCGCGCCGAAATGGGCTCGCGGGATTTCGATTTGCGGTCCTGGCGCGAATATCCGAAGTACGGAACGACCGCTGTGATGTGATTGGCGGATGCGCCGCGTGCGGCATCTATCGCCAAGAGGAGGCGCACCCAATTCTCCGCAGGAGGATTCGTCGGCTGGATGATGTAGACATTTTTGCCGCGGAGGTTTTCGAGAAATTGCACCTGCTGTTCGCCGTCGCTGAATGACCGGCACTTAATCTCTCCGAGGGGCTTGCCGAGCCGCGTGGCTATCTTCTTCGCGAGCTCATCATTTGCGCCCAGGCTGAAGATCTTGTACTCCATGTGACCCGATTATAGCAAAACAGCTTGAGAATGCACCTGTTTTGGGGGATAATCCTCGGACGCACCTTTAGCTCAGTTGGTTAGAGCGTTCGATTCACATTCGAAAGGTCTCAGGTTCGAATCCTGAAAGGTGCACACGGCGCGTAAGCGCCATGAAGTCTTCTCTCGGGCCGTAGTATACCGGTAGTACACACGCTTCGGGTGCGTGTAGACCGGGTTCGATTCCCGGCGGCCCGAAAGAGGACTTCAAAAGGGCGGGCTGTCGTATAGTGGTAGTACGCATGGCTGGGGGTCATGCAGCCCGAGTTCGATCCTCGGCAGCCCGAATATAAGCTTCTGATATGCCCTTCGACCAGCTCAGGGTACTTCGACTCGCACGTGTTTACACTGAGCGACGCCTCGCCTTGCGAGGCTAGTCGAAGTGTGGATAACGGGATGGCGCAGATGCTGCGGCAGCATATGCTGCACGTATGGGAGGACCGCTTCGAGTCATAACCGCATTCATCGCTTCTTATGCGGCGGGGTATTTCGGATATCTATTCATCAACCCTGCTGTCTTGAGCTGGTATGAGGCTCTCACGAAGCCGGCATTTGCTCCGACACAGAGTTTCTACGCGGTTATATGGATAATCATTTACGGCGCGATGGCGACGGCGCTCGCAATCGTCTGGACGAAAGACCCGCGCGGGCCGCATACCGAGGGTTGGGTACGTTTCTTTTTCGTGCAGCTGCTTTTCAACGCATGCTTCCTGATGTTCTTCTTCGGCATGCACGCCGTCATCATCGCATTCATCACGCTGCTCTTCCTCGGATTCATGGTGCTCTCGCTCGCGGCGAGTGCGGGTGAAATAGACCGCCGTTCGGTCTACCTGATGATTGCCTATTTCCTCTGGCTCGTGTACAACGCCTACGTGACCATCGGCATCTGGTTGTTGAATTAGAAGGTTGTGGCGTCGTGTCTACGCACGACATCCACAAAAATCTAAAAGATTTCAGCTTTTGATTTTTGTGGACTTACCGGGAATCGAACCCGGGCCTCGTCAATGCGAATGACGCGTAATACCACTTTACTATAAGCCCCTACACGTGCCTCGCACACGTTCGAGACAGAATATACTAGCTACGCCTGAAAGTAAATTCAGTACGGACGCTCTTTCTCCATGTCGCTCGAATACTTGCCTTGTGTCGCGAGGGAATTCATTTTTGAACGGAAGAGAAGCGCTTCCTGCGCCTTTGCGATGTTCGCATTCGGACTTTCGGCCCAAATCTTCAGTACGGGGTTTTGCAACGCACGCCCGTACGAGAACGAGAGCGGCCACGGAAGCTTACCTGTTACATTCATCGCATTGAGGTGTTCGGTCGCCTGCTCGTCGGTTTGTCCGCCCGAAAGGAAGGCGACGCCTGCGAGGCTCGCGGGTAGCGTTTCCTTGAAAGCGCGGATCGTCTCTTTCGCGACTTCTTCCATGCCCGCCTGCTGCGCGGCCTTCTTCCCTGCGATGATCATACTGGTTTTGAGAATGACCCCTTCGACGGCAACATTTTGTGCGGCAAGTTGTTCAAAAGTCTTTTTCAAAGTCGCCACAGACACTTCGTAGCAACGCCCGATACTATGGTCGCCGTCTATAAGTATTTCAGGTTCCACCATGGGTACGATGCCCGCCTCTTGGCAGAGTGCGGCGTAGCGGGCCATTGCGTGCGCATTCGCATCGATGCAGGCCTCCGAAGGTATGGCCTTTCCGATAGTGATGACGGCACGCCATTTGGCGAAGCGCGCACCCAAGGTCTTGTACTCGGCGAGCCGTTCACGCAGACCGTCGAGACCTTCGGTAACTTTTTCCCCGTCATGTAGCGCAAGTCCTTTAAGGCCCGCATCCACTTTGATGCCGGGAAGTATTCCTTTCTTTTCAAGAACCGCCGCAAACGCCTCCCCCTCGCTCGTTTCCTGCCTGATGGTCTCGTCATAGAGAATGACGCCGCTTATGTACTGCTCAAGCCCCTCGGCGGTAAGCAGAGTCTCGCGGTAGGCGCGGCGGTTTTCTTCGGTGCAGGGCACACCGACTGATTCAAACCGTTTTTGGCACGTACTCGAACTCTCGTCAGCTGCAAGAATACCCTTCCCCGTAGCGACCATCTGCTTCGCTGTCTTCTTCAAAAGCTCAATATCCATATCGAAATTATTGCATATGCTTCGTATTAATAAATCGCACCGTGCGCGGGTCGGTAGACATCACGACCGAGTGCGTCACGATGTGGTCCGCGGCGAAGAGCACCCCGTCGGCCAACGGGCCTGTGACCACACCTGTCGCGGTGAAGCTGATGTCGTCGCCCTTGGCGAGGTCGGACGCTCTGAATATCGTCGAGAAATCAGTAATGCCCGCATCGTTGAGACGTTTGATGTGTTTCTCGTCCTTCGGCTTCCAGCGGCACAAGAGCTCTCCGCCGAGGCAGCGCATGGCCGCTGCCGCAAGGACCGCTTCCGAACTTCCGCCCGTACCCATGAGAATATCGACACTTGAGCGCGAGAGGCACGTGCCGAGTGCCATCGCCACATCGCCGTCGGTAAAGAGACGTAGGCGCGCGCCTCCTTGATGAGTTCCTCATGCCGCGGCCTGTCGAGCGTTGCGACGATTATTTCAGAAACTTCCTTGCCGAGCGCCTTTGCGACGTTCTTAATGTTGTCGGCAACGGGCGCATCGAGGTCTATGACATCCGCAGCCTTCGGGCCGACCGCTATCTTTTGCATGTATGAGTCCGCCGCGTGATACAGGCTTCCCTTCGGCCCTGTGGCGATGACCGTAAGCGCATTGGGCAGGCCGTTCGCCACGGAATCCGTACATTCGAGCGGGTCGACGGCAATGTCCACGACGGGTGCCTGCCCCGTGCCCAGTTTTTCACCGATATACAGTTCGTGCGATTCATCCTTGGCACCTTCGCCGATGACAATCTCGCCGAGAAAATCTATTGTGTTGAATTGCGCGCGCATCGCATCCACTGCCGCTTTATCCGCGAGCTTCGCTTCACCTTTGCCTATCCACTTCGCGGCGGCTATCGCGGCGACTTCGGTCACCCGGACAAACTCGAGAGCAAGATTGTCGAACGAGGAACCGCCGTTGGATTTCATAAGTGCCCTCAGCGTACGCTGCCGGAAAATGGAGTCAAGTGGATAACGGGGCCTCTTGTGGAGAGACCTACTTGATGTTCACAATCTTGTACTTCTGTGCGCCTTTTGGTGTGTCGAATGAAAAAGTGTCTCCGCGCTTCTTGTCCATAAGCGCCGAGCCGAGCGGCGAAAGGTGCGATATTTTGTGTTCCTGCATATTGGCCTCGGCGGAACCGACGATCTCGTAGGTGTGCTCCTCTTTTTCGCCCTGTTTCTGTATCGTGACGACGCTGCCGAGCGATACGGCATTACCCTTCGGGTGCTCGATGATGCGGGCGTGGCTCAATTGCTCCTCAATAACGCGTATGCGGTCCTCGGTAGCGGCCTGCAGATTGCGTGCCTCTTCGTACTCGGCGTTCTCCGAGAGGTCGCCGAGTGAGCGCGCGTATTCAAGCTGCTCCGCTATCTCGCGACGGCGGACGGTTTTCATGTGTTCGAGCTCGGTCGTGAGCTCGTCGAATTTTTCTTTGCTCAAGTAGTTGGTGTCATCAGCCATATTGATTTTTTGGTTCGCGCGCATTATACAGGATTCCCGCAATGCAACAACTCTTACTGCGCGTACTCCGGATGCGTGGCGACAAGCCACTCAAAGAATGCGCGCACCGCGTGCCCGGCACCCACGGCGCTTGCGGAGGGCGCTTGCTCGAATACGACCGCAAATGCGTACTTCGGATTCTCACTCGGCCAATATCCGATGTTCCACGAATTCACCCATTCGTTATTGGCACCGAGTTGGGCCGTCCCCGACTTTCCCGCAAGTACGATGCCGGGGACGCGGTAGAGATTGAGAGTCGCGTCCCGGCGGTTGGAGGTAACCGCGAGCCGCATGCCCTCACGCACGACCTGGAGATGTTCGTCGGGAATGCCGACGTCCGTCCACTGCGGCGTCGAACTTGCCGTAAGCTGCGGGGTGAGCAGCTTGCCGCCGTTGCCTATAGCGGCGACGTACCGTACGGCCTGAAGCGGCGTTATCTGGAAACCGTATTGCCCGATAGATGTGTGGTAGGTGTCGCCGGTGCGCCACGTCGGGTCATTCGGAAATACCTTCGCTTTCCACGCGGGTGTCGGAATGATACCTGCCGCTTCGCCGGAAAGGACGAACCCCGTCGTCGAACCGAGTCCGAAACGGCGGGCGTATTCATCAAGCTTGCTGATGCCGAGACCCTTTTGGTCGCCGTATCCCCCGCCGACGACGTAGAAGTATTCGTCGGACGACACGGCAATGGCCTCGCGCATGTCTACCCAGCCGTGGGTCGTCCAGTCCTTGAAGACGGACGGATGTGCGGGGTCGTACGGATTCGGGAGTATGAGTGCTCCTTTGGATAGTATCTTTTTTTCCGGTGAGATAATGCCCTCATTCAAAGCGCCTGCCGCAAAAATTAATTTCATAATAGAGCCCGGTGCGTAGACACCGCTTATCGCCCTATCGAGCATGGGAGTGCGCGCATTTGAGAGCGCAGAGCGCACGGCATCCGTGCTTCCATCGTTGAATGCCTGATTGCTGTATTCGGGAAAACTGGTGAGAGCAATAATCTCGCCGGTGCGCGCGTCCATGATGACAGCCGCGCCGCCCCGGTAGCCCTGCGTGCGGGCTTTTTCGGAGAGTATCCGGTGAAGTGCCGTTTGAATATCCGCATCAATAGAGAGCTTGAGGTCGGTGCCGTGTTGCGGCGGTGCCACGATATTTTCGCGCTGCACGGACTTCCGCGCGTCGGTCTCCACCATAGAACTGCCGTTCAATCCGCGCAGCACATCGTTGAACGCAAGCTCGACGCCTGACTTCCCCACAAATTCCTCGCGCCACCAATTGCCCTTCGAATCGGCCTTCGGGTATTGAATGAATCCGAGCACATGCGAGAAGCCGGACAGAGCCGTGTATTTGCGGAGTGCAAACGGCGAGCTGGAGGCCGCGGTGCCGCTTTCCACTTCATTCCATGCAAGTTCCTTCCCGTTGCGGTCGAGGATAAGGCCGCGCGTCGCGAAGACGAGTGTGCGGTCGAGCGTATTGTTGCGTGAGATATCCGCATAGGAAGAACCCTCTATCACCTCAAGGCTGAACGCGCGGAAGGCAAAGGCGACTGCGACGAGACAAAAGACGACGCCGACGGCAAGAACGGCACGATTGGAAAGTGACTGAACGACGCGTCCTTCGAATTGGACGACGTTGTGCCCGGGCAAATTCGACGAGTCCAGAAATATTTCATCCGGTGCTATCTCGTGACTGCGGCTTGTACGCCGGAAGAATCCCATCCGCCTACTATACCGCATTCACCTAGAGCATGTTTGAAAGCGTTTAACCGGAACGAGGGGCGGGCCTCACTGCGGTCTTCGCAGGCGCGACGGCGCCGAGACTGAGCGCTGCGCCAGCAGGCGCAGATAGCGACCGCAGGGAGGCTCGCCCTGAAGTGCAGGTTTTCAAACGTGCTCTACGGCCGCAAGAATTGATTGCGAAGCGGGGCGCATACCCACACCAGCGCGATACCCGTAATAAGGAAGACCGGCACCTCAAAGCCTTGTCCCGGGAGCCAGAGCAGGTCCATCACGAGCCCGATGAAGAGCACTTCCCACGCGGGATAACGCAGCGCGAGTCCTATCATGCAGACGAGCGGTACCCACCACGGCAAGAAGAACGCCCCGGCGATGCCGACTGCGCCGACCACGAAGCGTATCTTAGTTGCCGACGGGGAGAATGTAGACATAGCGAAGTGATGAAAGATTGACCGGAAGTACGATAAAAAGCTCCTGCGACGCGCTCGCCGTACTCGAGGCGATGCTGCCGACGATGCCTATCGGGCGCTGACCGAGCTGGGGTGCGAGGACGGGTTCGTTGATTCGTATGGAAAGCGCGCGGGGCACCTTGGCGCGCGCATTACCGCCGCCGGAACCCTCGGCGGTGAACGACGCTCCGCCGACCGATGCCTCGACGGAAGCTCCCGGCGCGAACACTTCGCCCACTGTCGCCGTGTGTGCGCCCGTGTCCGTCACGGTACCGACGACGAATCCGCCGCTCGTGAGCACTTGGCTCCCCCGTACGATACCCTCCGCTTCTCCCGCACCTATCAAAAATGTCCCGTAGGGCGATGTGCGCACCGAGGAGACGACGGGAGCCGTGACCCCTTGCCCTTCTCTCGATGTGCCCTCAACCAAGCGTACGAATGCGCGGAGCTCTTCGTTTTCCACGCGCAATACTTCGTACGCGCCCGCGCGCTCCTCATACTGGGCGAGCTCTTCGGCGAGCGACCGGTTCTGGGATTCAAGCGAAGCGCGCGTCCTGAAGACGCCGCTGCCCGCAACGCTACCGCCTATGTATGCGGACCAGTCTCCCAGGACGACCGCCCCGCCGCGCAACTGGTGGCGGACGGAACCACCCGTGAGCACGTCAAGCAGGAATAAAAAAATGACAAGCACAGTGAGCGCAAAAAGGCGCCTGTGCGGGCTCTTATTCTGTCGGTACGAGTTCATCATCGCTTTGGAGTAGCGCCTCGCGGTAGGCATCGAGGTCATCGAGTACGACCGAGGTACCGCGCACGACCGCCGTAAGCGGGTCGGGTGCCACAATCACCGCCACACCGAGCGAATCCGTAAGGAATTCCGGAAGTCCGCGGATGAGCGCACCGCCGCCCGCGAGGTAGATGCCGCGCTGCATCACATCGGACACAATTTCGGGCTGCGTCGTTTCCAATACTTCCTTTATCGATTCAACCAGCTCCTCTATCGAGTGACCGATGGCGTTGCGCACATCCTGGTCCGTGACGCTCATCTCGCGCGGCAGACCCGTCACGAGGTCACGCCCGCGCACGAGGTATTCGAGCGGCATTCTGTTGGGTGAGATGGAGGCGATGGCGATTTTCGTCTCCTCGGCGCTTTTGTCGCCGATGAGCATCTTGAACTCGTTGCGCACATGGCCGACGATGTCGGTGTTGAATTTGTCGCCCGCGATGCGCACGTTGCGCGAATTGACGAGGCCGCCGAGCGCGATGACACCGATGTCGGTCGTGCCTCCGCCGATGTCCACTATCATGTTGCCGCGCGGTTCATGGACGGGCAATTCGATACCGATAGCCGCGGCCATCGGTTCTTCGATGATGTGGACTTCGCGCGCGCCTGCGGCGCGCGCCGCATCACGCACTGCGCGCACTTCCACGGATGTAATTCCCGAAGGGACACCGACGACAACGCGCGGCCCCAAGAGTTTCGTGTGACCCGCCTGCGCCTTGCCTATCAAATACGCGAGCATCTCGGAGGTCACCTCGAAGTCGGAGATGACACCGTCCACGACGGGCTGGACCGCCTGGATGTGCGCGGGTGTGCGGCCGAGCATTTCCTTGGCTTGTGCGCCGACGGCGACTACCTGCCCCGTCTTCGTATTCATCGCGACGATGCTCGGCTCGTTGATGACAATGCCGCGTCCCTTTACATAGACGAGCGTATTGGCGGTACCGAGGTCAATGCCGATATCATTCGAAAAAAGACCTAAGATGCGGTCCTTGTACCGACGGAGCCTTTCCATGAAGTCGTTCATATCAGTTCTTGAAACGTTCGACTACCTCGCTGTCGGGCACTATCGAAGTCCCCCCGTTTGTGCGGCTCGATATCTCGACGCCACCTTCCGCCATCGTCTTTTCGGAAACAACGATGCGCATCGGTATGCCGATCAAATCCGCATCGGCGAATTTCTCGCCCGCGCGCGCATCACGGTCGTCGTAGAGCGCTTCGATACCGTTCTCTTTGAGGAGCTCGTATATGCGGTCGGCTTCCGCGTTCACATCGGCGTTGCCGCTTGATATCGAAACGAGATGCAAGGGATACGGCGCGACTTCCTTCGGCCACACGATTCCCTTATCATCCGAAAGCACTTCGGCAATCGTACCCATCAGGCGACCTGGACCGATACCGTACGAACCCATGATGACGGGCTGTGCTTCGCCCTTTTCGTCTTTGTATGTGAGACCGAGCGCTTCCGAAAAACGGGTTCCCAACGGAAAGATGTTACCCACTTCAATTGCCTTCACCTCTTCCAATTCCTCCTTCTTCATGCCGAGGTCGGCGAGCACCTCATCGGTATAGACCTCTTTATTGACCGCAATTCCCTTCCCGCGGTGCAGGTGCACGGTATCTTCCCCTGCATCGCAAACGGTCTGGAATTCATCACTAAACTTCGAAAATGAGCCCCCGGAAGCGAAGGTGCGGAAGGTCATCTCGCCGATGCCCACACGCTTGAATATTTTCATATACGCCGTCGCGCATTTCTCGTAGAAATCGCGGAACTCCTCCTCGGTCCTGCTGAATGAGTAGAGGTCCTTCATCACAAATTCGCGCGTGCGCATAATCCCGCTTTTGGCTCGCAGCTCATTGCGGAACTTCGTCTGGAATTGGTAGACGTATTTCGGCAAATCCTTGTACGAAGAAATGTATTCCGTCATGAGCGCGGTCAAGGGCTCCTCATGCGTCGTCGCGAGTCCGAGCTCTCCCCCGCTTTTGAGTTCGGTCTTGAACCACACGTCGATGGCATCGTCGCGCCACCTGTCTGATTTCTTCCAAAGCGCGGGTGATTGGAGCGCCGTCATGGTGATTTCCTGTCCGCCGATGGCGTTCATTTCCTCGCGGATGATGTTCTCGATATTCTTGAGGACGCGGAGTCCGAGCGGCAGATATGAATACGCGCCCGCCATTTCTTTGTGGATGAATCCGCCGCGGATGAGGAGCTGCGCGTTCTTCGTGACTTCGTCTTTGGGAGCGAGTTTGCGGGTTTTCGTGAAGAGCTGTGATTGCCGCATAGTGACATGCATTCTAGCGCATCTCGTTCAAAACGCGCAATTTCACCCCGTTAGAGAAGGCCGATTCGTCACACACAGACATTCCCCGCATTTCTCTAACGGGGTTCATTGACACTTCATAGCCGCTGAGTTATATTCCTCGCACGTTCGCTTCGTAATCAGTAGCGGAAGACCCCCGGGTCTTCTTTCTGTTTATGGGGCGGCGTTATTGTACGAATCTTCCGGAGGACACCTAGATGGCTTTACGACGTTTCGATGGCCGGGTCTATCTGCCGCGGCCAGCTGGTCAGCCCGACTATGTGCCGCGGCCATACGTCCGGCCGTTCTCGTTTCGCGTGACAACGCCCGACTTGCCGGCACAGCCACCGCAGCTCGTTGTTGCAATCGCGATGAAGATGCAACGGCACGGCGGCGGCAACGACGGATCGGGTGGTATCCAGCGTTAAACGGCCCAAGCTAGAGTTGGAGGAAGCGAAGGAGGAGCGAGGGTGAACCCTCGCCTGCGCATGGTCGGCGACACGCGAGTGTCGCCGACCACTACTTTTTATACGAACAGCCGCGCGACGTCGTTGAAGGTGACGACTACCATGAGCAGCACGATGACCGCGACACCGAGCGCATTCAATACCTGGATGGCAAGCCGCGGTGCCGCGCGGCGCATTACCGCTTCTATGCCGAGTACGAAGAGCCGCCCGCCGTCGAGCGCGGGTATCGGAATGAGATTGATGATGGAGAGATTGATGGAAATGAGGGCCGCAAACATCAAGACCGCCCCGAGGCCGTTCTGCGATGCCGCACCGACGTAGCTCACGATGCCGACGGGGCCGACGACCGCAGCGAGGTCGGGCGCGCCGCGAACGGCTCCTTGTACCAGTATCCATAGGTCATTCGCAACCATCTTGAATGCATTACGGGTCGCGGGAAATGCGTCGGCGAAAGCCTCGCCCCACGGCACCTGCTCCGTCGCGATGAGCACGAGAGCGATGCCAAGCGCGGGCTGCGCGGCGGCATTCGGGAGCACCGCATTCGCGGGAGTGAGCGTGACCGTAGATGGTGCGTCATCGTGAATGTACGAAATCTGCACCGGCTTCCCCGCACGCGCCCGCACGAAATCTACGACGCTCTTCGCCGTAAGCGTTTCAACGGAAGCACCTTTCGCATCGTTCACCCCAGTTATTTCGTCTCCGGGCTTGAGCCCCGCCGCTTCCGCAGGCGAGCCCTGCACAATGTCCGAAACGATGAGCTGCACTTTTTGACCAGGAAGCGGCGTCTCGACGGGCTTCGGCACGCCGATATGGAGCGCGACGGCAAAAAGCGCCCATGCCACCACCACATTCGCTGTCACGCCCGCAACGAGCACGATGGCCTGCTTCCATCGTGGCGCGTCAATGAAGCTGCCGCGACCGTGCTGCACCTGCCCCTCGTCGCCGAAGAGCCGCACAAAGCCGCCAAAGGGAATCCAATTGAGCGTGTACTCCGTGTCCCCTATCTTCCCGAATCGAAAAGCGCGAGGCGGGTAGCCCACGCCGAATTCATCGACCCGCACCCCGAAAATCTTGGCGGCAAAAAAGTGTCCGAGCTCGTGAGCAACGATAAGCAGGACGAGAATTGCAACGACAAGAAGCGCGGTAAGCATGTTTATGCGCTCATCTCCTTTTCCTTTTTTTCGAAGGCTTCCTCCAAGTCTTTGTTGGCGGCATCTACTTTTTTCTGCAATTCTTCTTTGAGACTGAACTTGTCGTCTTCGGTGAGCGTCCCCTCTTTTTCCTTCTCCTGGATGTCCTTCCACGCTTCATCGCGTGCGATGCGCACGGTCGTGCGGGCTTCTTCGAGCTTCGCTTTGGCGAGCTTCACGAGCTGCTCACGGCGTTCGGAGGATAGCTCGGGGAATGTGACGCGGATGTTGGTGCCATCGGAAGTCGTACCGACACCGAGATTGGCCGCGGTGATGGCGCGTTCGATATCTTTGATGAGTCCCGCATCGTATGCGGAGACGCGCAGTGTGCGAGCGTCCTCTACACCGACATTACCTACTTGCTTGAGTGGCGTGAGCGAGCCGTATGCGGTGACCATAACGCCATCGAGAATGGCGGGCGCTGCGCGGCCCGTGCGCAAGCCACCGTACTCTCTGCCGAGCCACTCACGAGCTGCAGCTGCCTTGCCCTCAAATGTTTTGAAATCGTAATTCAGCATTTCAGTATTATACCTTAGGTACGAGTAATGCCACTTGCTCAAGCAGTGGTTTTACAAGAGCGCCCTTGTCACCAATATATTTCCTCGCCCGGTATATTGCATGAAGAGCTTCGGGCTTCTTCGCAAGCCGCTGTTCAAGCGCGGATAAGAAGTTCACGATATTTCCGATATCGCGCTTGTCGTCCTCATCTTTTTCGAGAAGCGGTTTCAGCATATCCAGACGCTCTTGCGAAGTTGCGGCAAGAAATGCCTTCGTATCTATTGAATGCTCCGCCCGGTCGTGCTCCAGGGCAAGTATCTGTGCGCGGCTGCGAAGTGTCGGCAGCAGCATTTCGGGTGCGGGCACAATAATAAAGAACGCCGCGTCCGCGGGCGGCTCTTCGAGCGTTTTCAAGAGTGCATTCTGCGCTTCGCCCGTCATCCCCGGTGTCGCCACGATAAAAAACCGCTGCGAGCCCGCTATGGGTCGCCTGTTTGAGCGGTCCCGCAATTCGATAGCGTCGTCGACGCCAAACGTTTTATATTCGCGTGCGTAGATATCGGGATTGCCTTCGGTAGAAACGCCGTTCGCCCTCAATATATCAAGTATGTGCGGTATCGTCGCGGCGGTACCCGCGACGAGATGCACGTTGCCCACCAATCCCGTTTTCATCGCATCAGTATAGCAACCCGCACAAAAGTGGATAACGCTGAAATTATCCGTTGTCTGGGGTATACTCCCGCCATGAAACCGCACGACCAGATACAAAAGACCGCGCTCACCGTCACCAGGTGGGTCGGCTCGCCCGCATCCATCATCGTACACACGATACTTTTCGCGGGAAGCTTTTTTGCGGTATTCACGGGGTGGCTCCACTTCGACCGCATGCTCCTCATCCTTACGACGATAGTTTCTCTCGAAGCGATTTACCTCGCGATTTTCATACAAATGACAATCAACTTCACCACACAGGAATTGGCCGAGGTGAGCGAGGACATCGAAGAAATGCAGGAAGACATCGGCGAGATTGCCGAGGATGTGGACGAGCTGCAGGAGGACGTTGAAGAAATCAGCGAGGACGTCGAGGAAATGACGGAGGAAGAAGCGAGCGAGGAAGTACTTGAGGAGCAGCGGAAGACCGAGCAAAAAAATACGCTTGTCACCATCCAAGCCGATTTGCGCAAACTGATGAACGACATTTCAAAACTCCAACAGCCAAAGCAGTAAAGTGCCTGCTACTTGATACTTACCTTTTCGAGATTATCGCCTTCTTGTACGCATCCAAGTGTTTGAGCGCTTCGCCCGTGCCTTTCGCTACGCAGTACGGTGCGTCTTTTGCCACGCGCGCTTTTACTCCCGTGCGGCGGAAGACGAGCTCGGGCAGATTGCGAAGCAGCGATGAGCCGCCGGTCATGATGATGCCGTTGTCTATAATATCGGCGGCCAATTCGGGAGGCGTCTCCTGCAGCACATCCTTCATGGCATTTATCATCGTCCGCAATTCCTTGCCTATCGCCCGCACGACTTCATTCGTGCCGACCTCGATGGAGCGCGGAAGTCCCGTGAGATGGTCGCGGCCTTTGACTACCATAGTGAGCTCCTGCTCGACAGGCACGGCTGAACCGATGTGTATCTTGACCTCCTCCGCCATTTTGTCGCCGATACCGAGGTTCGATGTTTTCTTGATGTAATCAGCAATCGCGTGGTCGATAGCATTGCCTGCGCATTTGACCGAGGTAGAAGCGACGATGCCGCCGAGCGAAATGACTGCGACGTCGGTCGTGCCGCCGCCGATGTCCACGACCATGTGTCCGCGTGCTTCATGGATGGGAATTCCCGCACCGATAGCCGCAAGTATCGGCTCTTTGACGACGTACGCTTGGCGCGCGCCCGCTTTCGTCGCCGCTTCGACGACCGCGCGGCGCTCCGTCGAGGTGACACCCGCGGGTACGCTTATCATCACTTCGGGCTTGAAAAGATTCCACCTGCCGAGGGATTTTCTGATGTAGTAGCGCAACATCGCCTCCGTCACGCGGTAATCGGCGATGACGCCGTCCTTCATCGGGCGGTACGCGATTATCTCTCCCGGCGTGCGGCCGACCATTTCTTTGGCCTCATTCCCTACCGCCAGTATTTTATTGTCACGCACCGAAACGGCGACGACCGAAGGTTCATTGAGGACGATGCCCCGACCTGGAACGAAAACAAGCACCGTCGTGGTGCCGAGGTCTATGCCGAGTTTCGGAGAAAAAGAGAAAGCCATATGGAGAGTGCATTGTATTCGCTTTTTTTCGATTGACAAACGGCACTACTCCACGCGCTTGGAGCGCTTCGGGAAAGGCTTTCTATTAGCCTGTGCTTCGGGAGTATGATTTTTTGGATTGATTTCCCACCAGAATTTCTTCGAGAAGTTGCCCGCATCGTCGCAGACCTTCTTCAGATAGTAGAGGTCCTTGGTCGGTATCTTTTCGAGCGTCTTTCCCATGCGGCCGAGAGTGATTTGTCCGTATCCGTCACGCTCGCGGTCGCGGTTGAGCTTGTTACAAAAGTACTCCATGAGTTCCCCGCGCTCCGTGACGCGGTCGTCTTTGATGGAACGTTTGAGATGTGAGGCAATATGCTTCATGCCGCAATAGTATACGGCAGTTTATGAATGTGCTATAAAAGGCGCGGGATTCGTTAGCACGGCCTCGGGCAGAGGTCGTGCAGCGGAGCGGGCGGTCGTAAAGTACTGAGTTAACGACCACACGCTTCGCAAGGGGTAGGCTTCGTCACGGTCGTTCTATGGCCGAATGACAACAGCCGGACCGGCTGTTCGCATCGCGAACGCTAGTCTGAGGACGGTCAAGCGCCACGCGCACTTGCTCGACCGTCCTCCCCCTCCTTTTTTATTTGTCTTCCGAAATAAGGATCGAGAGGCTATAGTTTATCTATGCGAACAATTTTGCCCGAACACAAGAATCCCGCTCTGCGGGAAATTGCGCATGAAATCCCCGTTGCGGACATACGCGGCGTCGCAATAAAAAAACTTATCGCGGAGATGAAATCGCTCCTTGCCAAAGAGAAGTACGGGGTGGCCCTCGCCGCTTCGCAGCTTGGGGTGCCCCTGCGGCTCTTCATCGTCTCCGGCCGCGCGCTCGCGCGCGACAGACGCAACTCCCCCGACGAAGATAGCGAACAAGGAGGCGATGAGGTGAAGCCCGTACCCGCGCTTCCCGACCAGGTCTACATCAATCCCGTACTCCTCACGATGTCCCGCACGAAAAAAGCGAAACACGAGGGGTGCCTCTCGGTGCGCGGCAAATGGGGCATCGTACCGCGCGCGGAGAAAACGATGCTGAGCGCGTACGACGAAAAGGGCGAGAAAATGACACGCGGCGCGTCGGGCTTTTTGGCGCACGTCTTCCAACACGAAATGGACCACCTCGACGGCATCCTGTATACCGACAAGGCAGTCGCTCTCTATGATGACAAACCAGAAAAAAAGTAGCGGCTCCCGTTTCGCATTTTTCGGTACATCGCATATCGCGGTGTACGTACTCGATGCGCTCGCGGAAACAGCTCTGTTGCCGCAGCTCGTCGTTACGCAGCCGCCCAAGCCGAAGGGGCGCGGACTAGGAACCCAGCCGACGCAGGCTGAAGTCTGGGCGCGCGCGCACGACATCCCCGTCGCGTACGATGCAAAAGAGTTCGAAAACGGCGAGTGGGACGTGGCAATCGTCGTTGACTACGGCAATTTCTTGCCGAAGCAGCTCTTGGACATCCCGAAGCACGGATTCCTGAACGTGCACCCTTCCCTTCTTCCGCGCTTGCGCGGCGCATCCCCCATGCGCTCCGCGATACTGAACGATGAGAAACAGACGGGCGTCACGATTATGCTCGTGACAGAAGGTATGGATGAGGGGCCAATCGTCGCCCAGAAGAAAATAGATGTGACGCCGTGGCCTATCGGCAACGCCGCGCTTGAGAATATTCTTGTACCCGAAGGCGGCAAGCTCCTCGCACAGATTCTTCCGCAGTGGGTGGCGGGTGAGGTAGATGCACACGAACAAAACCACGATGTCGCCACCTACGCCGAGAAAATTGCGAAAGAAGACGGGCTCTTGGACCTGAATGCGGATGCATACAAAAACCTTCTCAAGATACGTGCCTATGAGGGCTGGCCGGGGACCTATACCTTCTTCGAGCGCGGCGGCAAAAGAATCCGCGTCGGCATCCTTGATGCCCACAGTGCAAACGGTAAGCTCGTGATTGACCGCGTGAAGCCCGAAGGTAAAAAAGAAATGACGTACGAGGAATTCGCACGCTCAGGTGCAAAACCAATCTAGAAAGAAAGAGCGAGGGCGGCATCTATGTTGCCGAACCTCGCGCAGCAAATTGTAAGAGCGTAACGTCATACGGCAGTGGTGAGGGGCGAGCTGTGCTGCAAGTACAACAAGTTCGGCGACACAGATGCCGCCCAAACGCCTATCTTCCAAACCGCATCCAGTTTTTGATGGCGGCGCCCGTCTTGCGCATGACGCGGATGTGCAATTTTTTCTCTTGGCGCATTTGGCGTTCGACTTCTTCCTTGACGTCATCAATGGCGGCGTTTACCGAGGACGCGTTATTGCGCGCATAGACGGGTGTACTTCCCGGCTGCATGATGCGTATTTCGGCGAACCACATGTTTGCCCCGTGGCGCTGTCCCCCGCCGTCGCGGCCGAGCTCTATCTCACAACGCGCGGCACCCGCATTGTCGCGCAGGAATTTTTCAAGCGATGCGATGCGGTCGTCGAGATAGGTCCGTGTCTCTGAAGTTAATTCGTAATCGGTAGTCTTGATGCGTATATCCATACTGCTATTGTCGCACACTCAAAATCTTTCCGCGAGTGCGGTGACCCGAAACGATACGCACATTCTTCACGGAAACTTTATAATGCCGCGCGACGAGCACGCAGACGCGCTTGTTGGCGCGGTTGCCCTGCGGCGGCTCGCGCACGAATATTTCCAATCCCCCTTTTTTGCCTTCTTCGAGATACTCTTCGCCCGCGTCCGGCCAGACCTTTACGCGGACGAGCTTCCCTTCCTCCATACTAGATGCGCTTGTACCTGCCGGTGAGTCGCGTTTCCGCAATAATGTGACCCTCCATCGCTTTCTCCACATCGGCCTTGCTTGCACCCGCTTGGAGCGCGAGTTCGCTGTCGAGTGCGTAGAGCTTGAAGATGTAGCGGTGCTCGGACGGCTCGTATTGCGGCGGCGGGCACGGGCCCGTATATGCATTCTTGCCCGCGCCATTGGCACCTGCTACGCCGACGCTTCCACCCTCGGGTATCTCACGGGTATCGGCCGGGATATTGAAAAGCACCCAGTGGTCAAAAACGCCATCGGCGTGCAGGGCCTTGGGGACGTCGGGGTCATCCATGATGAGTGCGAGCGATTTCGTACCTTCGGGTACGCCCGTAATCGAAAGAGCCGGGCTCACGCTCCGGTCCCCGTCGCAGGTGAATTGCGGCGGTATGGACGCGTTGTCTGTAAATGCGGAGCTCGTAAGTGTAAAAGTGGATGTTGTCATAGAATTTGATGTGCCAGCCTCCGTGTATACAGTATCACCCGGCTGCGTGAAAGAGCGATTAAAAGCGTATGCCGCACCTGCGAAAACGATGAGTCCCGCAATTCCTACGATGACGTAGGCGTTCCGCATGCGCCTATTCTAACACTTTGCGCATTTTATAGAATGGCAAAAGCCCCCGCCGATTGGCGGGGGCTTTTTGGTAAACCTTGCGGCTTACGAGACGCGGGAGACCTTGACCGCGTTCGGCCCCTTCGGGCTGTCAGCGACTTCGAAAGTCAACTTGTCACCTTCGCGGAGTTCGTCGAAGGAAACCCCGACGAGCTCATTCGAGTGGAAAAAGAGATCCTTTTCCTGACCCTCGCGAGAGATAAACCCGAAACCCTTATCGGTGAGACGGGCGATAGTTCCAGTTTGCATAGCAATTAGAATTATTCGATGGATAAACCGACAAAGATTGTGGTCTTGGTTGGTATCAATGTCAGTTAGCTGGAGTTGTAGGTCGATCCCCCTTCTCTGGATCAGCACTGGTTGATAGGGAGATGATATCATGTGGTTAATAACCTGTCAACGTCTATGTTTACAGATAGAAAGGATGCGGGGCGACAACTTGCGGAGAATCTCTCCGCGTATCGCGGGCAGGATGCGGTGGTGCTTGCGCTGCCGCGCGGGGGCGTTGTGCCGGGGCACGAGATTGCCGAGGCGCTCGGTCTCCCGCTCGACATCGTTGTCGTACGTAAAGTGGGACATCCGGATAATCCCGAATATGCGCTCTGCGCGGTAGATGAAACGGGGACGCGCCTCTGCAACGAAGCGGCGGCAGCTGTAGACGAAGCGTGGCTTGCGGAAGAAACGGAGCGGCAGGTACAGGAAGCGAAACGGCGCATCGCAGTCTATCGCGGTAATAGGGAGCCGATGAAAATCGCGGGCAAGACGGCGCTCATTGTGGATGACGGCATCGCGACGGGTCTCTCGATGCGGCTTGCGGTGCACTCCGCGCGGGCGCAAGGGGCAAAGCGCGTCGTCGTCGCGGTGCCCGTGGCGCCTCCTGAATCCGTGCGCGAGTTGCTCGCCGAGGGTGCTGATGATGTCGTCGTACTTCTGCCGCCTGAAGAATTTCTCGGCGCCGTCGGCGCGCACTACATCCGCTTCGAACAGGTGGAAGACAGTGAGGTTATCAGGCTTTTGAGAACGGTATGACGCATCGAAAGACCGCGAACACACCCCTCGACGTGCTCCGTGACAGGCAGACGGGCACCGCCGGATTCCGCGCCGCCGCGCGGCGGGTGTGTTCAGGGTTGATGCAAGAACTGCAGGCGCTGCTGCGGAAACGGAACGTGGATACGACGCGCGTCGCTTTCGTTATCGTCTTACGCTCCGCCATCGCACTTCTCGAACCGGCGCTACAGGTATTCCCGCAGGCTCCCGTCGGCGTCCTCGGCCTGAAGCGCGACGAACACACACTCCTCCCCCGCTCATACTACGAAAATCTGCCGACGTTCGACGAGTATGACGCAATCATTCTCCTTGACCCGATGCTCGCGACGGGCGGCTCCACCGAGGCGGCGATAGCGCGCCTTCTCCTGCGCGGCGCGGCCCCGGAGAAACTGTACTTCGTCGGTGTCATCGCGGCCCCGGAGGGACTCGCGCGCCTCTGCGCGCACATATCCAGGGAACATATTATCCTCGCCGCAGTGGATGAAAAGCTCGACCCCAAGGGCATGATAGTGCCGGGCCTCGGTGATTTCGGCGACCGCTACTTCGGGTACGGCGATGCCCCCGTCTCGTTTGATTGACGGTTCACGGTTGCTTCACAAAAGGGCGTGCATAACTCCCGCCGCCTTCCTCGTATCTTCATCTGACCTTCTATACACTCATCGCGCGCCGTTGTAATGAAGAGTCTTAGCGTACGTCAATACAGCATATGATTCCGTTACCCGTACTTTGGCAGAGGATGCTTTCGCAGAGGATGTTTGTCCTTGCCGCGCTTGCCGCGACGGTGGCCATCGCGGGCGCACTTTTGCTCTACCAAGGGTACTCGCCGCTCACGCAAGCTTTGAGCAATAGTTCCGGACCCGTAACTTCCGCAAACTCCGTCTACCTCTCCGCAGCCGCCGCTGCGACCTCCAGCCCGAAACAAGATCCCGTCCGCGAAATACATATCGCCAATACGGGATTGACGCTCCTGCGCGGCGCGCGCGTACTTTCCGTCTCCGGCAACACCCTCGTGGTCGGCATGATCTGGGGCACATCGGAATTCACGTGGACCGTACAAACAAGTTACGGCACAAAATTCTTCAATACCGACGGCGAAAAAGCCTCGGTCGCAAATATTCATACGGGCGACATCCTGACGGTGACAGGAAAGATATCGGAAGGCGGCGCGCGGCCATATATAAACGCCGATATCGTACGGACAACGGATTGAGGACTTTACGGCCGTATCCCCGCCGCCTATTTCTCCGGGCACGGGATTTTCCTGCTGGAAAATCCCTCGAATCCTCGCCCGTCGACTGCGGGGTCCCTCCGAAACAGACGGCGGGGATACGGCCCGATTTTGCAGATGAAGCTCAGATGAAAATCGCGGATTCGCTTCGTAAGGCGTTCATGAGACTCTCGTCTTCATGAGCAGAGAGGGCCCAGTCAGCTCTCTAGATTATCAATTACGTGATTAACAACATCAGTATGAAAAAGAATACGGTATCCCTCGCATGGTCGGTGCCTGTCGCCGCCTTCCTCGCAGCAGGTCTGTTGTGGGTCGGCAACGCTTCCGCACTCACCGCAATTACTACGTATCTCGATTTCGGGGCCCGGGGGGCGAACGTCACCTCGCTGCAGCAATTCCTCGCTGCGGATGTGAGCGTCTACCCTGAAGGTCTCGTGACGGGCTACTTCGGCTCACTTACGCGTGCCGCAGTGCAACGCTATCAGTGTAAGCAGGGCATCGTCTGCGGCGGCAGCGCCGCGACGAACGGCTACGGCCGTGTCGGACCCCGCACTCTCGCCGCCATCAACGCCTCTATCGGCGGCACGGTCTCGGCCGACGTCTCGGCTCCGGCCATGGGCCCCGTCGTTGCCGCAACGACAAGCGCCTCGGCGACCTTCACCTGGACAACCAACGAGGCTGCGCGCGGGACGATCTACTACAGCGCGTCCCCGCTTGCGCTTCTCGAAGGCTCGGTAGGCGTGAATCCCACGGTGACCGGACAGACGGCGACCGAAGCCGGATTCGGGTTCACTCACTCGGTCAGTGTGACCGGACTCACCGCAAACACCATCTACTACTTCGCGTCGAAGTCGGAAGATGCATCGGGCAACGTCCAGCTCACATGGCCTTCCACGGTCCGCACGGGACAATAGACAGGCTTACGGAACGAAAAAGTGTTCTTTCGCAAACAGCCCGGGCAGAGTCCGGGCTGTTTGTCGTATTAGCGCACGTCGGCGACGTTGTCGCGGAGGTAGCGGACGAACTGATTCCAAAAACTGAGCATGTGCCTGAAGGGTGTTTCGATGATGAAATCGAGAATGAAAATAAATATATTGACGGTCGCGAACTTCCGCGAGAGCCAGTGCCCCGTGCGGACGACGGGCACCGCGAGGAGGTTGACCATCGCCGGGAACGTCCCGTCGCTTAGGACCTTCCAGCGGTTCGCGTTGTAGCGGATGCGGAAGGTAAAGTAGCTCACGAAGAAGAAGAAAAAGTAGAAGAGCACCATACTTACGATGTTGAACGAAAGCGCCTGCAGGATCGCGAGAATCGCCCCGAAGACGCCGAGCGCCACGAATGCATAGAGCGCCGCGAAGGTCTTTGCGAATCTGATACGGCGGTATATCTCTATCGGCTGTGTATCTTTGCCGTAAAGCACCACGTGCAATCCCCGCAATATCGCCTCGGTATTTGTGGCACCCAGAGAGACGACTTCGAGCGTGAGCCCGAAGAGCAGCAGCGGATGGAAGAGGATGTTGACGACAAGCGGTATCGGGGAGACACCGCCGAGTATGTAGCGCTCGTACGGAAGCTCGATGACGAGGGCGAGGAATATCTTGGTGAAGAGCAGGTACCACACCGCGCGAGTACCGCTCGAGCGCGCCTTGTCGTTCTCCTCCGCATACTTCTCCGCCAAGAATGCGGTCGCGGCTGTCTCCATCTTTTTCGGGTCGCCGAGCACGTCGATGGAAAGGCTCCCGTCGCGACGCACGAGCTCGCGGATGATGCGGAAATAAATGCACTCTTTTTTCAGCTTTTGCACTATCTGCCACTGTACCGTGCTGCCCACGTTCATCCGTATCGTCGAAATGATGGCGGGGACTTTGGCGGCAACGGGCCCGAAATCCCCCGACTCCTCTTTCCACTGCGGCACGTAGAGGAGCCACAGCGCGTATGAGAGCGACGCGTCGTCCGAGCCCAGCAGTGCCCGGCGGCAGGCGCAGCGGATCTGGACATCTAGGTGGTCCTTCTCAAACTCGGGTCCCTGTATGCGCGGCTGCACCGTCTGATAGAAGGCCTGCACGAGCGCATCGTCGAGCGTATGCTCGCGCGGCGCGAGCACCGTTTCTATCTCGCTCGCGACGAAACTCATGACGGCGCGCCGGAGCGATGCCGAGCCGCCCAGTGCGGGCTCGATGCGAACCGCTTTGCCTATACTCTGTGTGATTTTGCGCGCGACGCCTTTTGTCGCACCGCTGCGCGGTAAGTAGCCTCCCTCGACGAGCTCGGAGAGGAGCGCGCGGGCGTCGAGTGTCTTTCGCTCTATCAGAATGGAGCGGCGCAGAATGCGTTCGATGGCGCTGCGCCGCACCGCGTGCTCTTCCTGGTAATCGACCAGGTAGCGGAGATTTTCGTAGAGCGCGGCGGCGGGGTTCGCGGTGCGATGTTCTTCGACGATTATCTCGCTGTCTTCAGCGGGTTCCTCGCGGGATTCATACCCCCGCATACGGAAGAGGAGCTGCTGTATCGGCTGCGACAGGGGTTGCATAGCTTATACTTTATCGGCTCTGTTGGGCTCTATAACACGGTTTCCGGGCCATAGATTGCCCTAGATTATACCTCACTCACGCGCCATGCGCCTACCGCACCGAACCCGTCGGGAAGGTGGTATAGTTGAGAAACACAGGCTATGGACGAACAAGCACAGCAACAGAAAAAGTGGTGTCGGATGGGCTCCGCAAATGACGGAGGCGGATTGCTGTGGTTTTTGGGAATGATAGGCGCGGCAACTTACTACCTTCAGGGCGCCCAATCGTTTTGGGACGGCGTACTGGGAGTTTTGAAAGCGCTCGTCTGGCCCGCGATTCTCGTCTATAAATTCCTCGGGCTCTAGTCCGTACGACAAAGCCGCCCGCAAGGGACGGCCCGTCTTTTTCAAGCCCATCTACTCGAAGAGGCCCCAGAACCATTTGTAGAAAGAAGTTTTGTTCTCCATGTTCTCCCCCTCGAGCGTATAGCGATCACGATCCGGCGCGTCCTCGTACGTATCAAAGTATGCGTCGGCATTGTCGGCATTGGCCTTTATCGAGGGCGCCGCATCCCGCACAATATCCACGGTGTCACTCACGGTGCCGGGTGGCGCAATGCCGTTGGCCTCCGCCGCGACATCAACGACATTTACCATCGTTTCTTTTTGCTCGGTCGT
>ERZ1292632.899-Hain-H43-01um-R2-899-length-31848-cov-6_pt2 | contig 31289 bp, 35 predicted proteins | sample MGYA00564407_ERZ1292632 | MGnify/ENA primary metagenome ERZ1292632 (study PRJEB36523, sample SAMEA6512637) | groundwater metagenome | collected 2019-01-08 | study: AquaDiva: Metagenomics assemblies of 32 groundwater samples | reverse complement strand
AAATTAAGGAAGGTCAACCCGCTGGATATGTTATAACAAAAAAAGATATTGCCGAGAGGGTCTCGATACCATTCAGCACAATATCTAGGCGTTTCCTTAACCAAGGATTAAGAGATATTTTGCAATCTATTGGCCTGCCTTATGAAAAAGAACAGTCAGTCGAAACGATCAAATTCACTAGACCTCAAATTTTAGGTTGGTTCGAAAAGCTTGCAAGTGAGAGTCCCTTTATCCCAACCATGGATGATATAGCAAGGGCGCAACAGGAAGGAAAACTGCCCGATAGTGATTCTATAAAAACTATTACTGGTTCAAAAGTGCGGGAACTGCTGAAGTATGCCCAAGCGCGGTATCAATTAAAACAATACTCTCAAAGATAAAGAAGATTTTCGTATCCCTTTGCCGTATTTCACGATGATGAGAAAATCAATGCAGGCGCATTTACACCATGGCATAAATATGGAACGCGAATAATTTCCGCTTTCGGCGCGGGTTTGCTATAATAATTATCAGAAAAACATGAAAAACATTTTAATCTTTGTTATATTCGTTGCTGTAGTTCTCTGGTTTGGATTTTTAAAAAACAAGGAGGTATCTGCACCAATTGGTCAAATTAATTATATAAATGCATCAACAAATCTGATTGTAGTTGACCTGCCCTTCCCGGGAGCAGTTACAGGCAAAGAATTCACCGTAGTGGGCAAGGCTCGCGGAGTTTGGTTTTTTGAAGCATCATTCCCGATGAAGCTTCTCGATAAGGATGGGAATCTATTAGTAAATAGTTTTGCGCAAGCGGAAGGTGAATGGATGACCGAAAATTTTGTGCCCTTTAAGGGAATGATAAAGGTTCCAGAATCTTATATCGGCAAAGCGACCTTGGTCTTAATGAAGGATAATGCTTCCGGACTGCCAGAGCACGATGCTTCTATTTCTTTTCCGATTACAGTTGAGTACTAAAGTATGAAAAAAAATATTTATGAAAAATTTATTTTATTCAGCTTTTTTCTATTAATTGTACTTATAGTCTTTCCGTCCGATGCGTTCGCGCAGAGTTATAGTGGTATACGCCGGTATTCGAGTTCGCTCCGCAGAAAAATTAGAAAGCTAAACGACAAAAAAGTGGTTAACGTCCCCGTGCCTGTTTTATTTGGCGTAACACCGGACAACATTACCTCTGATTTCGGAGATCCCAGGTCAGGTGGTCGGAAGCATGAAGGACAGGATATTATGGCGCCCAGGGGTGTGCCTGTTGTAACGCCCACGGAAGCAGTGGTGCTCCGTACCGACACTGGTAAGAGCGCTGGAAAGTATGTCTATACAGCAAATCCAGGCGGAGAAACTTTCGCCTACATGCATTTGAACGAAATCGCAGACATTGATGAAGGCGACGTGCTAAAAAAGGGTGATTTAATAGGTTTCATTGGCAATACCGGCAACGCATCTTCTGGTGCTCCACACCTCCATTTTGAAATACATGATGATGGAGACCCCATTGATCCTTATCCTCGGCTTACACGCATTTTTCCTTTAGCAGATAAAATAAAATATTTAGAAAATATTCTTAAAGATACGAATGATGAAAAAGAAACGGCGGAGTTCTTGGTAAAAATGTATCGCAGTGAATTAGTACTTGGGAGAACTCTTGGAATTATTCTTCCCCTCGAAATAATAAATGCGCTAGAGACCGTTCCCGTTTCTTCTACTTCCATCCCCCCGTATGTGCCCCAGGCGTTAAATATTCCCGCCGGTGACCTTTCTCTGGGTTCCCGCGGGCTCTCGGTTGTCGCTCTTCAAAATTTTCTAATTAGTAAAAATGCTGGTTTTTACAATGGTGTCATAGCTAATGGGGTTTTTGACTCTGTTACGCAAAAGGCGCTGATTGATTACCAAACAGATACCGGTATAAAGCCGGCAGTTGGATACTATGGCGTTATCACGCGCGCTTATATCGCGGCTCATCCCTAGCATGCCTGGAGGGCTGTGTCCACCCAGAAGATCACTTCTTGGTTTTTGATGGTTATTATCAGCTTTATTATTGTCGCCTATTGAAAGCATTTTAAGAGAGATGTATTAAAAAGATTCTAATCTGATATACTGTATGAGCACTAATGAAGAAAGACTTTTTCCGTAGATTTAAAAGCATGTTTAACGTTGCCCATTTCGGGCTTTTTGCCAGTTTATTGTCTGCGTTTTTTGTGCTTTTTTTTCTATTTCCTGAGTTTTTTGCAAGCGGAGTATCTTATGTCAGGGATAGTGAAGCTATTAACTCTATAAAAAAAATAATAAAACCCGATCTTCCACCGCTTGATACAGTTCTATATGATAAAAAAATAAATGAACTAGCCAACAACCCGTCCCCGAAGCCGCCTACCACCAAAATTATAAAAGATCCGAAAACTGGAGAAGAAACGACAATTACCGTAGAACCAAACCCAATTGTCTATCCTTGGCCAGTGAAAACAATATATCCGAATGCTGGAGCGATTCTGCCTTTCAGCCGGATTATCGCTTATTACGGAAATTTATTTTCGACCAAAATGGGAGCGCTGGGAGAATACCCCGAAGAAGAAATGCTGCAAAGACTCGATGTTGAAGTAAAAAAATGGGAAATTGCCGACCCATCCACGCCCGTGGTTCCGGCGCTTCATTATATTGCAGTTGTGGCGCAAGGGAGTCCCGGGGCAGATGGCAAATACAGAGCCCGTATGCCAGATTCTGAAATAGAAAAAGTGCTAGCTATGGCGGAGAAAATACCTGCCCGCCCTCATGATAATTCAGGAGCAGGCGGGAATGCGATTGTTTTTCTAGATTTTCAAGTTGGCTTTAGTACCATTCAAACTGAATTACCAATGTTCGAAAAATATTTTAAATTGCCCAATGTGCATTTAGGCGTCGATGCAGAATTTTCTATGAAAACCGGCATAAGACCCGGCAAGGTGGTGGGCACTTATGACGCGCAAGATATAAATTTTGCGCTAAACTATCTAGCTAAGATTGTAAAGGAAAATAACCTCCCACCCAAAGTTCTTGTCGTTCATCGCTATACACAAAAAATGATTACCAACTATAAATTAATCGAACCCTTGCCAGAGGTGCAGATTGTAATGCACATGGATGGCTGGGGCGGCAAAGCGAAGAAAATTAACACTTATCAGCAATTTATTTACAAAGAACCTGTGCAATTTACCGGCTTTAAATTATTCTACAAAAACGATATTTTAACTCCGGGAACCGTGCTAATGACCCCGTATGATTTGCTGAAATTAAGTCCTCAGCCTATTTATGTACAGTATCAATGAAAAAATGTGCTATAATAGATGCAGGAAATTATAAGATTAACTGTTAAATTTTATGAAAAGTACACATATCATAATAATTATTTTGGTTTTAATGTTGGGGGGCCTATTTTTATTTAGCAGGGGTGGTAAATTAGAAGCGCCGACGACATCTCCAGTATCGAATACAATGCCAGTACTCGGCACGGATTCTGAAGTTGAAGAAATGGTAGTTTCGGGAGTCAAAGAATTTACCGTTGCAGGTCAAAATTTTTCTTTTACCCCCTCGTCGATAACAGTCAAGAAGGGCGATAGAGTAAAGATAACTTTTAAAAATACCTCAGGCTTTCATGATTTTAAAATAGATGAATTTGGCGCCGCGACCAAGCAAGCGCAGGCTCCATATGAAGAAGTTCTAGAATTTACCGCAGATAAAGTTGGCAGTTTTGAATATTATTGCTCTGTTGGTACTCACCGAGCCGTGGGTATGAAGGGCACCCTGGAAGTTCTAGAATAACATGGCAGACAGGATGGATGAAGAAAAAGCCTGGCGTGAAGTAAAATACAGTAAAAAGTTTACGCATGCTCTGCGGGGTCTCTATGTTTTCTGGGTGACCACAAAGACAACGCACTTAGCAATATATATAGTAGCAAGTCTGGCGGCGATAATTTTAGGATTTTATTTTAAGGTTTCAAGTTTTGAATGGATTGCGCTTGTTTTCTCTATCGGTTTTGTAATAGTTTCAGAAGCGTTTAATACGGCTATTGAGATAGATATAGATTTAACCTCTCCGGAGTATCATCCTTACGCTCGGGATACGAAAGATGTGGCCGCGGCGGCAGTGCTATTATCCACATTTACGGCGATCATTGTTGGATTTATTATTTTCTTGCCCAAGATTTTATGATATAATATTGCCATATGACGAACGTTAAAATTTTCTTTTCAGTTATTGCTATTTTAATCGTAGGAACAGTCGCGACAGTCATATTGCAATCGGATGAAACTCCCGCGGGTCCTGGCAAGTATGATACTTTTGCGCAGTGCTTGAAAGACAAAGGAGCGGTGTTTTACGGCGCTTTCTGGTGTCCGCATTGCCAGGCGCAGAAGAAGCTTTTTGGTTCATCCGAGAAATTATTGCCTTATGTTGAATGTTCCACTCCCAATGGCAATGCTCAAACCCAAGTTTGTATCGACAAAGGAATTACTGGATATCCAACTTGGGAGTTTGCCGACGGTACCCGCTTAAATGGAGAAATACCTCTCACACAATTATCTGAAAAAACTGGCTGTGAGTTGCCTCTATAAATATTTGTATGACCCATTCGACAAGACTAGGGTCATGGTGATAAAATAGAACCATGAATTTTGAAACAATTCATTATTTAAATATTTTTCTGGGAACAGGCGCGATAATATTGCAGATTCTTTCCATAGCCGCTCTTTTTTTGCTTTTTTTAGGTCCAAAAAAAAATTCATATCTTGCCTTTATTGACAAACATTATTTATCGCTCGGTTTTATTATTTCCCTTTCTTCTTCACTGCTCTCTCTTGTTTATTCTGAAATAATAGGCTTCGTGCCCTGTTACCTGTGTTGGTACCAGAGAGTATTTACGTTTCCACTCTTCTTGATTTTTGGCGTGGCTATATGGTACAAAGATCGAAAAATAGTGAAATATGTTTTACCCCTGCTTTCCGTTGGTTTTATAATATCTGTCTATCAGAATTTTGTATATTATTTTGCGGCCGATGCTTCAAATCTGCCCTGTGATGCTTCTGGCGTGTCTTGTTATCAGCATTTAGTTTCGGAATTCGGCGGATATATTTCAATCCCAACGCTCGCCTTGACCAGTTTCCTGGCTTTGATTACCATTGTTTTAGTTGCCCATTTTTACAAAAAGGAAGATTAAAATACCATGAATAAATATATTAATGTTGCGATTGTCTTTGTTTTAATTATTCTGGGAGTTTGGCTACTGGGTAGTGATAAAAATAAGGAAGAAGAAATTATTAATTTAAATAATCAAGAAGAAAATATGACAGCTATTTTAAACACAAATAAGGGGAATATCACAATTGAATTATTTAATGAACAAACTCCGAATACTGTAGCAAACTTCACCAAGCTTGCCAGAGAAAATTTTTACAATGGAGTCAAATTTCACCGTGTTATAAAAGGTTTCATGATCCAGGGGGGAGATCCTCTGACAAAGGACGATTCCAAAATTGCCCTCTGGGGCACTGGCGGTCCGGGATATTCCTTTGCGGACGAGATAGGACCCAATAATAGAAATGACATAGGAACGATTTCTATGGCAAATTCTGGACCGAATACTAACGGTAGCCAATTTTTTATCAACACTGCTTCTAATAATTTTTTGGATGGTAAACATACCGTTTTTGGAAAAGTTGTATCGGGCATGGATGTCGTAACGAAAATCGAAAGTACGCCAACCAGTCCTTCGGATAGACCGATTGAACCCATAATAATAAATAGTATTACATTAAAGTAGGAGCATTAAATATTATTAGTTAATTTTACTTGCCCCGCCATGACGGGGGAATTTTATGGGAAAAGGTAATAACGCATATCGAAAGGATGTAAAGAAGCCCAAAAAGGCAAAAAAGAAGTAATTTATTGGTGGTGGGTCCGGCTATAGTATAAATATGAAAATTTTCCTTAATTACTTAAAAAAGTATTGGAAACTTTTGGTTTTGGCTTTGTTTTTAGCGGCGATAAACCAAATTTTTTCCTTACTGGATCCCTACATTTTTCGGCTTATTTTGGATGATTATGCTACTAAATTTGAGCAATTGTCTAGATCGGAATTTTTTACGGGCGTTACCATACTGCTTCTCTTGTCTATGGGAACCAACCTGGTTTCGCGTATCGCTAAAAATTTCCAGGATTTTTATGTCAATACCATTACCCAGAAGTTAGGAGCGAAAATGTATACTGATGGATTAGCGCACAGTTTAAAATTGCCATACCAGGTTTTTGAAGACCAAAGAAGCGGGGAAACCCTGGAGAAGCTTCAACGAGTGAGGTCGGATACCCAAGTGCTCATTACCTCTTTAATCAATGTTGTTTTTACCACATTGATTGGTTTTGTTTTTGTAATTATTTATGCTTTTTCCGTAAGTTCCGTAATTGCGATAGTCTATTTAGCGATGGTGCCAGTTTTGGGCTTACTCTCGGCTTTTTTAAGTAAAAAAATAAAAACCGTGCAAATGAAAATCGTGGCGCAGACTACAGCCTTGGCAGGGTCCACCACGGAGAGTTTGCGAAATATCGAGCTGGTTAAATCTTTAGGGCTCTCCGATTCGGAAATCAAACGCTTGAACGATACCACTAATGATATTTTAAAATTAGAATTGGAAAAAGTTAAGTATCTGCGTGCCCTGAGTTTCTTGCAAGGTACGGCAATTAATTTTTTGCGTACCGTGATTCTTTTTGTAATGATGTACTTGGTATTTACCCGCGTGGTGACTCTGGGTGAATTCTTCTCATTATGGATTTATTCTTTCTTTTTATTTAACCCGCTTGCCGAATTGGGCAATACAGTGAATTCGTATCGTGAAGCGGAGGCTAGCCTAGAGAATTTCAGGAAAATTTTACATACGGAGAAAGAACCGATACCCCAAAATCCCAAAACTGTCGGTCGGCTTGCCAAAATTGCCTTTAATTCTGTTTCTTTTCAACATCCGACCGCCAATCGCAACGCCCTCGAAAATGTTAGTTTTGTCGGGAAGAGCGGAGAAACCATTGCCCTTGTCGGACCTTCGGGTAGCGGGAAAACAACGCTGGTTAAATTATTAGTAGGATTATACAAACCAAAAATGGGAAGAGTTTTATATAACGATATAAACGTAACCGAAGCGGATCTGGAAGAAGTTCGCAGTCAGATAGGGCTAGTAACACAAGATACTCAATTATTTGCCGGTACGATTCGCGATAACTTAAAATTTGCCAATCCGGAGGCCACAGACGAGCAAATATTGATAGCGCTGAAGAAATCCGCAGCTGACAGTCTGATGCAGAGAGCAACAGATGGATTAGGAACAGTGATCGGCGAAGGCGGAGTGAAAGTTTCAGGAGGAGAGAAGCAGCGTCTATCCATTGCGCGGGCGCTCCTTCGAGATCCGAAACTTTTAATTTTTGATGAGGCAACTTCTTCGCTCGATTCCTTAACCGAAGAACAAATTACCTCCACCATAAGAAATCTTAGCGAGCAAAATCACGTTACCGTACTTATTGCTCATCGTCTTTCCACCATTATGCATGCGGATACTATATTTGTATTGGAAAAGGGGGAAATTGTCGAGTCCGGATCGCATCAATCCCTTCTTGATTTAAAAGGTTTGTACTCGGCGATGTGGCGACAGCAAATAGGTGAGAGAGCATGATTATGCTTTCGCAAGACCTTGAACATTTGTATTCAAATGTGAAAGATGTACAGTTCCTGTAAGGAAAGAGAAATTAACAATATGCTACAATACAAAATAATGCAGAATAATGAAACTCAAATACTTATCATCGACTTGGGTTCTCAATACACCGAAGTAATCAGGCGCAGTCTGCGTTATCTTGGTTTCCATTCCAGAATACTTCCTCCTTCGCAGGCTCTTAAATGGGTAAGAGATAACAAACCCAAGGGGATAATTCTCTCTGGCGGAAGCGCAAGCGTCTACGATGTCGATGCGCCTAAAATTCCGGAAGAAATACTGGATTTTAAAATCCCGATTTTAGGGATTTGCTACGGCATGCAATGGCTTGCGTATATTAACGACAAAAATTCTGTCCATAAAGTGAAAGAAGGAAAATCCTATGGACCAGTAGAAATTAATTTTGATAAAGGGGCAAAAAGTAAATTATTTGAGGGGTTGGGCGGGGGTATAAATGCTTGGTCCTCCCATGGAGATTCTGTCGCATACGCGCCGAGGAATCCACTCCAGAATTTTAAAGTAATTGGTACTTCGAGAAGGGGAAAAGTGATTGAGGCAATGGAGTGTATGCCAGAGAAGATTTATGCCGTACAGTTTCATCCAGAAGTTGAACAGACAGAAGATGAAAATATTATTTTGAATAATTTCGCGAAAAACATTTGCGGTTGCAGGAAGGATTATTTCAGAAAAGATGTTATAAAGGAAATCGGAGAAAATACAAAAAAAATATTAGGCAAAGGAATGGCAATCATCGGAGTTTCTGGTGGAGTGGATTCAACGACACTTGCCGCGATATTGACACCCGTGCTTGGTCGACAGCTGAAAGCTTTTATGATTGATACCGGCGGAATGCGTAAAGGCGAAATTGAAAAGGTAAAAAAGATAGCCCAAAAAGCGAAAATAAATCTTGAAATAGTTGATCAGTATAAAAATAAATTTATTAAAAGTGTTGGTAAAAGTATAGACGCAGAAGAAAAACGCGCGAAGTTCAGAAAAGTTTATGGAGAAGTCTTTCTCGCGGTTGCTCGTTCATATGGGGCAACTCATATGATCCAGGGGACTCTTGCTACCGACTTAATCGAGTCTGGAAGCACCGGCAAGTCAGCGCTCATCAAAACACATCACAATGTCGGCCTCGATTTGGGTCTAAAAGAAATTATGCCGCTAGCTGACTTTTTTAAATTCGAAGTGCGTGAAATGGCGCGCATGTTTGGACTCGATGAGCTCCTGGTCGGTCGGCAACCTTTTCCGGGCCCAGGGCTATATTTACGCATTGTGGGCGTGCCTGTTACTTCCGAGCTTCTAGATTTAGTGCGCGAAGCTGACCATGAAGTCGCAGAAATTCTGAAAAAACACAAACTTTACAATAAAATTTCTCAAACTATTGTGGCACTTCTGGGGGTCGACACCGTAGGTGTGAAAGGCGATGGACGGGTTTATGGATATTCATTTGCGGTTCGTACAGTAGAAACAGTAGATTTTATGACAGTCAAAGGTTTCTATTTACCCAAAGAAGTCTGCGAAGAAATTACCAGTACCCTTGTCAGACATCCGAAAATTGTTCGCGTATTCTACGACTGGACAACCAAGCCGCCAGCTACGACGGAGTTTGAATAGATTTGGCTATTATTATATAATCACCACATGGTAAGAGAGTCTTTTAGAGAAGATCCGGAAGACCATTTTGACACTGAAATGCGTCTAAAGGCGATTGAGAGTGGGGGAGCAAGCCATAACTCTAAAATCGCTGATGAACAGAAGGGGCGTTTAGGGATTCCAGCCTATGATGAAAGTTTAGTTGCTGATTGGATAAGAAATAGAGTAGAACCACCAAAAGATATGGCAAGTGGCAGAGGTATATCTAATGTGGAAGTTGTGAAACAGCCTGAGGGTGATTACGAAAAAGATTTAGAAAAACTTCGATCACTCACCCCGAAAGAATTAGAGGGACTTTTAACTACAGTTGAAATAGAAAGCAGGAAAGGTCGCAGGTCTTTTTCTAAAGGAAATTTACTCAACGGTTATGCAATTGATTCACAAACCTTGGAATCACTACAAAGCAAAAATCATAGTGCAGTAAATTTTGATTTGGCATTTAACATAGCTGAAAAGCTTGTTGGTTCTGGTGCCTCAGGCGATACCGTCGATGTTTTATTCATAACTTTACTAAGGAGAATTGTTAAGGGGCAAGTTTACCCTGAAGTCCCAGGTTTTAAAACCCCAATAATAAAATTTGACCCATTTAGATTAGAAAAAATGAATGGCCTGGTGCCAGAGGAATATATTGCGAAAATCACAAATCATATCAAGCGTGAAAGAAAACTGTTACCCGTTACTGCAGATCTTCGGGTTCTTTAATTAATTCTCTTTTTATCTCTAATTCGCTTGAATAAACGAATAGAGAGAAAGAAGAAGGTATATGTTGAGTTTTACTAAAAAAGAAATATTTTTAATGCAAAAGTTGAATACCCCAGCCAAAGTGCAGGATTTTTTAAATAGCTTACCCTTTAATTTTGAGAACGAAAAAGGATATAAGCGAGAGACTTTAAAGTCCCCACTTTTCACCCTGAGGCAGAGAAAGGCGCATTGTTTCGAGGGGGCGCTACTCGGAGCATACATTCTATCTCTTCATGGATTTACGCCGTCTGTGCTCCATCTAAAAGCGACAAAACATGATTATGATCATGTGATTGCTCCATTTAAAATTAATGGTTTCTGGGGAGCGCTCTCTAAGACGAACCATGTAGTTTTGCGGTATCGCGAACCGATTTACAGGAATATCCGAGAACTAGTGATATCCTATTTCCATGAATACTTTTTAAATTCCGGCCTGAAAACCCTGCGGCAATATTCTGAAGTTCTTAATTTAAATACTTTGCCAAAAGATTGGGCTGTGCGCCAGGGTGATCTTTGGGATATAGATAAAAAATTGGATAAAATGAAACATTACGACATTGTAGAGAGAGCGTATATTAAGAAACTGCGCAAAGCAGATAAGGTAGAAATAAAAGCAGGGAAGATTGTGGAATACAAAAAATAGCCGCGTATTATTTTCGTTTCAGTTTTTACTCTTCTTTTTTGTCTTCCTTTTTTTCTCCCCTGTGTCCATGCGCGTCTACTTCGTAAGAAGTGTTTTGTTGTTCAAAAAAGTTTACTAATTCAAAAACATCTGTCGCGGTAGACATCCACTTGGCTGGATTAGTTACGCCGAAGTGCGCCTCAAGTCCCAGTTCTTCAAGCCTTCTGTCTGCCACATATTGCACATATTGATTTACATAATCCGCATTTAACCCCAAGATCCCTTTAGGGAACATATCTTTATTATAATTAACCTCTAAGCTAACTCCCTCAATAATAATATTTCTGATCTCTTCAGCAAATTCTGCGGTTAAAAGTTCAGCATTTTCTTCTAAAACTGTATGGATGAGCTGGATGCCAAACTTTAAATGCAGACTCTCGTCGCGGAGGACCCAATTAATCATAGAACCAAAATTACGCAGCTGATTTCTTTGTCTGAAGGATAAGGCAACCATAAATCCTGAATAAAACCAAATTCCTTCCATGACTATATTATATGCGACGAGATTGCGGATGAAATCTTTTTTTCCTTCTGTAGTTTCAATATCGAGAGACTGTTCAGTCATTCTTGTCAGATATTGATTAATGAAAGCTTCCTTTTTCTGCATTGAGGGTAGTTCAAGATGAGTATCGTAGACCTTGCTTCTATCAAGAGGAAAAGTTTCAAGAACATATTCAAAAGCCACACAATGATTTGCTTCTTCGAACATTTGTTTCGCCAAGTATAAATGGCATTCGGGTGATTTAAGGTATGGGTATACGCCCAAAGCCAGGGTTCTATTCACAATAAGCTCAGCGGGATTAAAAAACGACATTAAAAATTGAACAGCAAATCTTTCATCGCTTGTCATTGATTTCCAGTCAGCAAGATCTTCCCCAAGCGCTATTTCATGAGGAAACCAGCTGTTTCTAACAGCTTGGTTATAGAGCTCGTAAGCCCATTTATATTTCATGGGGTGTAAATTTACATCTGTCGGAGAGGTTTTTCCTAAGATCATATGTTTATTGACAGCCTTCACATAATAACGCGTCCTGCGGGTCTTCCGAGATATGAATTTTTAGTTCTGGCGCCGTTTCCACTTTTACTTTTGACATTTGAGTAATAATTATAGGAATGTTCGGTGTGGGGATCGTTGTTTCGGGCACCTCTTTTTCTATCATGTCCATGATAGCGGATATAGGGGCAGGGTTGATCTCGATAGTGTCTTGTTTTTCTTCTACTGCTCGTGGTTTATCTCGAAGCACTGCAAACCCTCTTTTACCCAACGCTTCTGCCTTGTTTACCGTGGTAGTAGATTGCTCAGCTGAATGGCGTGGTTTCATATGCAGATAGTAAGTTGTCTTGAGCCCCTTATCCCAAGCAGTGGTATAAATATTCATAATTTCATTTATATCGCGAACCTCGAGATACATGTTGCGAGAGATCCCCATATCAACCCATTTCTGCGCTCGCGCAGCCACTTCTACATATGCATAAGGAGAAACAGAAAATGATGTTTTGTAAATTTTCTTAATATGATCAGGAATCTCTGCGATACTCTCGATGTCACCATGATTTTCAAGTATTGCCTCTCGGGTTTTTTCCCAGAGGTTTTCTCCCTTGAGCGCTTCCATTAAATTTCCGTTTACTTCGAGATATTTTCCAGATATTTTATTTCTAGAAAACATTTGTGTAAATCTCGGATCAATGCCGGGAGAAGTTCCAGCTACCAGTCCGATGTTCGCATTCGGAGCTATTGCCAGGAGAGTGGCATTGCGTATTCCGCGCTTAACTTTTCTGCGAACGGAATCCCAGTCAAGGAGTGGAAGCAATTTAGCGGATTCTTTTTTAACCGTTAACTCACGTTCTCTATCGGCTTCTAATTTTTTGATTGTATCAATAGGAACTTCTCCTTTTGACCAGCCTGAACCCTTAAAATTATTATAAACGCCACGTTCTTCTGCTAAATTGGCAGATTCATCAATAGCCATAAAGGAAATAAATTCAAAAATTTGATCGGCAAAGTCATAAGCCTCATTATCTTCATACGAATATCCAAGTTGCTCAATGGAATCAGCAAATCCCATGAGTCCCAAACCTACCGCTCTGTTTTCATTGTCAGCGCGCTTGGCTTCCGGTATTGGAAGTTCGTTAATATCAATCAGATTATCAAGCTGGCGAGTCGCTAGACGGACAGATTCTTCTAATCGGTGCCAATCTACTTGTCCATTTACTATATGTCGTGCCACGTTGATCGAAACCAGGTTGCAAACAGCCACGTTTTCTCTATCTGTCGGCAGGGTTACTTCTGTGCAAAGATTAGAACAGTGAATAGTGCCAGTATTGTTATTTAATGCGCGGACATTTATTGCATCTTTCCAGGTCAGCCAGGGGTGAGAGGTGGTTTCAAGCGAAACTAAAATATTCTTGTATTGTTGGCGGGCGGGAATGACGCTATACATTTTCATTTTCCCCTGTTTTGCCAGTTCTATATACTCATTGTATCTTTTTGAAAATTCTTTTCCCACTAGTTCATTTAGGTCTTTAACTTCATTCGGATCAAACAGATACCACTCACTATTTTCTAACACTCGTTTCATAAATTCGTCGGATATAAATACTGCAGTATTGGCAGTTCTGGTTCTTCTGTAATCATCTCCGTTGTTTTGTTTTAAATCCAAGAAGTCTTGAAAATTTAAATGCCAGTTTTCCATATAAAAACAAAGCGCGCCTTTTTTCTTCCCGCCTCGCTGTACTGAACGTACGGCTGAATCTATTATGTGCATGAAAGGTATGGGACCAGAAGAGAGAGTATTATTTGATTTCAAGACTGATCCCTCCGCGCGAAGTTTAGTAACCGAAAGTCCAATACCGCCAGTTGCCTTCGACAAGAGCAGTACATCCGAAACTGTTTTGCCGATGTGCTCCATGTCATCTTGAATCTCCATTAGAAAACAATTTGAAAGTTTAGGATGCGGCGTGCCTGCTCCGATGTTCGAACTTCCCGCAGAAAGATATTCCAGCTTGGACATTTTCTCATAAAACCGCTTTGCCCACATTGTAGGGCTCTCTTCATTCAAAGACATACCCATGGCGACCCTCATCCAGAAATATTGCGGTGTTTCGAGCGGAGCCTGGTTCTCATTCTTCATCAAGTAGCGATTTTGCATCGTAGAGAGACCAGAATATTTGTAGAGTTCGTCGTTTTCTATTTTTAGACAGAGAGCCAGGTCATCTAAATCGAAAGTCGTTGCCATCCTGCTGTCAAGCAATTTTTTATCAACTGCATTTAAGACATATTCTTTGAAATGGGTGTTGTGGAGCTTGGCGAATTCCTCTTTAGTTAGAACTTTACTTTCATCATTGTCATAGTCTCCGATAACTTTTTTGTAAATATTCTTAAGAAGCAGGCGAGTGGCTATCTTATCGAATTCCATGCCATACTGAGCGTTCTGCAATGCGGCATTTATGGTGGCCGCGTCCATCTCTTCGGTGGTAATACCGTCGTAGAGGGTGAGTCTCGTCTCTGTTGCTATCTGGATGACCTTACTTATGGGGTCAGGAATTCCGTAACAAGCTCTCTCAATGGATTTATTTATTCGGTCAGCATTGAAGGGTGCTTTTGTTCCGTCTCTTTTCGTAATTGTAAGTGTCATAGGCATACATTATACTCCAATTTAAAATAGAAGAGCAAGCCTATTTCCCAAAAATTATTACAACAGGAAATTATCGCGAGCTCGTCAATATGAGGTCTTAAAAATCCTTTAGAATTTTGGTATAATACCCGCATGTTGAAGAAAAACAGACAAACCAGGATAATGGTTTTCGGAACTTTCGATGGATTGCATAGGGGACATCTCAATTTTTTAAAACAAGCTAAAAAATTAACTCCTAAGAGTTTTCTGGTGGTTTCTGTCTCGCGAGATCAAAATGTAATCAAGATAAAAAAGGCACCAGCATCGTTGAATGAGAAAAAAAGAAAAATCCTAGTTCAAAAATGCAAATTAGTTGATAGAGTAGTCCTTTCCGGAATCAAGGATCATATTCCGCACATTATAAAAGAAAAACCGGACATAATTGCTCTGGGTTACGATCAGAAAGCCTATGTTAGAAATCTGAAAAAAGACTTAAAAAATAAAGGTCTTTTTGTTAAAATAGTTCGTCTAAAGCCCTTTAGAAAAAAAATTTACAAAAGCCACTTGCTAAAAATAAAAAGGTGAATATAATGAATAATTATGGAAGAATTAGATCCAAATAAACTTCTTTTAAACAAATGGCCAGAGGCGAATAAGAATATTCAGGCAACTAAAATTGATGTCAAATCAGAAAATTCAATATCTTTTTTAAAGAAAAGTTTTTCACAAAATAATTTTCTCTCTATTTTTCTAACAAATTTGTTTTCTTTATTTTTGATTTTTTTAATTGGATTTTTTTTAATTTGGTATTTCCGAGCCCCACTCTTTGGATTTTTTGCAAAAGAATATTTACAAGATATACAAAACCAAAATGGAACTGAAAAAATTTCTGAAGGAATTTTTGAAGGACAATCTGTTTTCTCAGAAGAACGATTGGTGGTTGACGCAGTGAAGAAAACAAGTCCAGCAGTCGTGTCTATAGTTATTTCGAAAGAAGTTCCTAAATACGAAACTTATATCAATCCGAATAATCAAAATAATCCGTTCGGTAATTTGTTTCCAGGTTTTAATTTTAACTTAAACATTCCACAATATCGTCAAAATGGAACTGAGATAAAAAAAATTGGCGGAGGATCGGGATTTTTTGTATCAGATGGCGGATTAATTGTTACCAATAAGCATGTAGTTTTACAAAAAGATGTTGAATATACGGTTTTTACCAATGATGGTGAAAAGCACGAAGCAAAAGTCATTGCGCGTGACCCAATTTTAGATATAGCTCTGATAAAAATCGAAGGATCAGGTTTCCCATTTCTTTCGTTGGGCAATTCTGATTCCATCGAAGTAGGGCAGAGCGTGATTGCTATCGGAAACGCATTGGCAGAATTTAGAAATACTGTCTCTGTGGGCGTAGTTTCTGGTTTGGCGCGTTCTATTACCGCCGGAGACAGTTCTGGGAACATAGAAGTTCTAGATAAAGTAATCCAAACTGATGCAGCCATCAATCCCGGTAATTCGGGCGGTCCGTTGCTTGATCTTTCTGGAAGGGTAATTGGTGTCAATGTCGCTGTGGCGCAGGGCTCGCAGAGTGTCGGCTTTGCTCTGCCAATCAATAGTATCAAGGGCGTGATAGAATCCGTGAAAACTACTGGAAAAATCATTAGACCATATATTGGCGTTCGGTATCTTATTATAAATGCTGAAATGAAAGAGAAAAACAACCTTACTGTGGACTATGGGGTCTTAGTGAAGTCTGGAGTAAGTCAAAATGAACTTGCGGTTATTCCAGGATCTCCTGCGGACAAAGCCGGCATTGTGGAGAACGATATAATTTTAGAAATTGATGGAGTCAAGCTGGATAATAAAACAAGTCTTGCATCTATTATTCGGGAAAAAAATATTGGACAAGTCGTAACTTTGAAAATTCTTCATCGGGGTGAAGAGAAAACTATTTCTGTTACTCTCGAAGCGGCGAAAGATAATTAAATATCACTCCATAAAAACGGAAGCCTTAAAAACGGAAGCCTTAAAAACGGAAGCCTTGCTTCCGTTTTTAAGGTTTTATATAATATATGCCATGTCTATAAGAAAGATTGATTTTGTTAAAGGTGAATATTATCACATATATAACAGGGGGAATAGTAAGCAACGAATCTTTTTAGACGATAAAGATCGACAAAGATTTTTAAAACTTCTTTATCTTTGTAACTCTAGGCAAAGAATTGATTTTAGTAATGATATTGTAAAAAGAAAAATAGACGCTTGGAATTATGATAAAGGAGAATCGATTGTTACCATCGGCGCTTGGGTTTTAATGCCTAATCATTTTCATTTATATATAACACTTAAAACGGAAGCAAGGCTTCCGTCTGGAAACGCGATTTCTGATTTCATGCACAGGATTTTGACTGGCTACTCAAAATACTTTAACACTAAATACAAAAGAACAGGGTCCTTATTTGAAGGTAAATTTAAATCTGTACATATGAAAAAAGATACACAAGCAAAATATTTATTTTCTTACATTCATCTTAACCCAATAAAATTAATTAATTCAGAATGGAAAAAACAAAGAATTAAAGACAAAAGAAAAATTTTAAAATTTTTACACTCGTATAAATGGAGTAGCTATTTGGATTATTTAGAATTTATACGTCCAGAAAGTAAATTAGTAAATAAAATTAATTTTTTGAATTATTTCAAAACCAGAGGTGATTTCCAAAAAGAGATTTTTGAATGGATAAAAATATCAGATAAAAATCAATAAAAACGGAAGCCATAAAAACGGAAGCAAGGCTTCCGTTTTTATGTAATTAATTTTTTAAAATCAGTTTTCGTCGAATAAAGGTTAAAATTACCAAAGCTCCATCAAGTAAAAACACTAAAGCTGGGTAAAGCCATGTGGTTAAAGTTAGTGATTGGAGAGCTAAAATTGCAAGCGGGTAATACACCATACCTATGGCAAAAGCCGATATATTTTCTTCAAATGGGGCGCGGTAAGCTTTTCTAAATATTGGGATTGAACCCGTGGCATCAGCAATAGTAACTAAAATTACTGCATATAAAGGATTTTTTGTTAACCACCACAAAAAAATTCCAATAAGTGCGCCAACCAAAGCTAACCAATCATATTTATCATAATCCATATGTTTTTGCATAAATCCTACTACAGAAATAGAAAAACATGCTAATGCATTAACTCCCAAAACCCAGGACCCAGCTTCTCCTCCAGAAATTAAAACTGCAATAAAAGCGATTATATTTAAAATACTCCAAACAAACCATGTAAAAGCATGAGGTTTTGTTTTACCTCTATAAATTCCTATGAAATATATTATATAACTAACGATCTCTATTATTACTGCTGTATATCCTAAAAAAATTTTATATTCTATCACAAAAGATTTTAGTAGAATTAAGTAATTAAATATCACTCTTTTTTATAGTTGAAGATAAATACACTCCATAGAGCATGATGGCGGAGAGGAAGAGATATAGAAAATTAAAAGAAGGCACAAAGAAGAAAACCAGAGACGCAAGAAGGGGTCCCAAGATGTATGAGAGAGGAGAGGCGCTGCGGAAAACGCCCACATATTCGTCATTTTCAGGTTTGATATGTTTGAAGAAGTACGTATCGCTTGCCACTTCTATCATAGCTGCGCCAACTCTAGTGGCGAGAAGCAGTATGGTCCAACCGACAACTCCTAGACTAGTCCAGAAAAAGATGAAGAGGGAAGCGAGAGATGCAACAGTAAAACCTACCATCAAAATTTTTCTTTCCCCAAACCTGTCTCCATATTTTCCTACTCGAGCTGGGATCAAAAGAAATGGCAAAAGCATAATAGCAAACATAATTCCAATTTGATTCCAAGTGAAACCCAAATGACGAGAAAGGTACAAAGGCGTGTAAATAATCATCCAAGAGTAAAATATCTGAAGAAACAGGCTAATCACATAGGCTTTCGCCAGTGTTTTCTCTCTGAAAAAAATCCGCACAAATTTTACTGAACTTACTTTGTCATACTCCGGCTCTGGCACGTTTTTCAAACTGAAAATTAAAACTAGCAAAAATAGCATAGTAACAAAAAAACTTGCGACGTAAATTATTCTGAAAGGATGACTGCCCAAGAATAGCCAAAAAGAAAGGAGTACCAAGATGAAAGCCACATGAGTTACGACAATCTGGATTCCTCTCACCCTGCCCATCAAGTTATTTTTTGTAAGTATTTTTAAGAATTCATCCAAGATGAAAGCAATTAAAATATTTAAAGAAAATCCAAGGATAAAAATTATAACTACTCCCCAAGCGCTTTTCACATTAGCAATCAAAAGAAAATAAAAAGCGTTTAGAATAGTGGTCAAAAGCAAAAACTTATACCCCCCTATTTTTTGAAATATTTTTGGGGCTAGAGCCAGAGCTAAAATTGAACCTAAAGATCCCAAAAAATAAAGGAATCCGATAAATTTCTCTCCAACGAAAGAAGAAATAAAACTCGAATTTACATAATGGGCCAGAGCAAAAGGAATGGAGAAGAGAAATACTAGCCAATATATCTTTTTTCTATTTTGCCCCATACTTTTTACACGCTTAGTATCACTGGTATCACCAAAGGTCTTTTGGCTGTTTTCTGATACAAGAACTTTGAAATATTTTCACCCAGATTCGCTTTTATATGGTCAAAGTCCATTAAGTTTCCGGACATTTTCAAATTCACCTCTTCTACTGATTTTTTTATAATAATTCTGACTTGACGCAAAAGTTCTTGGTTTTCTTTTAAATAAACAAATCCGCGAGAAATCAAATCCGGAGATTTTTTTAATTTTCCGGTTTTTTGGTCTATCAATGCGATAACGACAAACATTCCATCTTGCGCCAGCATGACACGGTCTCGAATGACCACATCTTGCGTATCACTGATAGAGACACCGTCCACCATCATGATACCGCTTGGGGCTTTTTCTTTGCGCGTTATTATTTTTTGTCCGTCAGAGGATATTTCAATTATTGAACCATTGTCTGGAACAACGATGTTCTCCTCACTCATGCCGATCTCCATTGCGAGTTCTTTGTGCAGTACTAGACGATAATGATTTCCATGAATCGGAATAAAGAATTTTGGATGCGTTTTTCTGTGCAGCCATTTTATATCCTCTTGATTGCCGTGTCCTGTCGCGTGCACAAAGTCTTCACCAGCGGTACGATAACTTATAATCCGCACTCCCTGTCTGGTTAGACCGTCCTTCATTTTCTCTACCGCTCTTTCATTTCCCGGAACGATGGAAGCCGAAAGAATAATGGTGTCTCCTTTTTGGAGTGAAAATTTTGTGTGAGTTTTATTGGCGGCTCGATTAAGCGCCGCGAATTCTTCACCCTGCGCGCCGGTCATTAGCACGACCACTTTATTGGGTGGATAATTATTTACTTCTTCTATTGGTATGAGAGTATCTTTTTTAGGAGAAAAGAGTCCAGCTTCTATCGCCACTTCAATATTTGTTCTCATTGAGCGTCCATCCAATGCTATTTTTTTACCCAATGCTTCGGCTACTTTCACCACATGCGCGAGCCTTGTGATATGGGAAGCGAAGGCGGCAATAATTATTCTGCCACTTACTTTTTTTATCAAATTTTCGAGCCCTTGATGCACCTTGATCTCAGGCAGTGAAAATCCTTCGTTCTCAATATTGGTTGAGTCAGTCAAAAGGAGAAGAACTTTCGCCTTGTCAAAAATAGAATATTCCGCTTCTTCTTCTTTTGAAACGATTCCATCGATTTGATCAAGCTTGTAGTCTCCGGGAGTAACAATCCATCCATGTTCGGTCTCTATGATTATTCCCATTGAATCTGGGATCGTGTGAGTCACGCCGAAAAATCTGATTTTTATTTTTCCGCAAGTTATCATCGAATCTTTCTCAACAATATGTTCGTTGACTTTCGGTAAATGCGGGAATTCTGCTTGGCGTTTTCTCATCATTAAGATAGAGAGATTTCTTGAATATACTGGCGGATTGCCGATACGCGAAAGCACCAGTGGAACGCCTCCAATATGGTCTAAGTGCCCGTGCGTTATGATAAGCGCGCGTATTTTATTTTTGCGTTCCTCAAGATAGGTTGTGTTTGGAATAACGTAATCAACCCCGGGTGTTTCCTCATTGGAAAAATGCATGCCAGCATCAATAACGATAATATCTTCCCCGATTTCTATTGCGGTCATATTTTTGCCGATTTCCTCCGTTCCTCCTAGGGGAATTATGCGGATCACTCCTTTTTCTACTCCAGGAATTTTCATCGCATTTAAATTTTTATGTTGTGTTTGAGCGCCGAATGGCTTAGACCTTCTATTCTGTCCCTTACCAAACTTGGAGTATTGGTAAGTAGAACTCTTCATTGATCTTTTTTTGTCTCCTCCACGACGTTTTCCGCTGGAAGTGTTTTGCCTGCTTGAATCGCGCTCCGGTTCACTATGGGCAGGCGCAAAATTCTTGGTGGACGAATTCTCTTCATTTTTATTTTCAATACTGATAGAACTGAACGATAATCTTGTTTTTTTCATTTTTTTCATTTAGTGAATATTTTCCAAACACCTTCTGTATCTATGTACCAAGAATGTACATTTAAGAAACGATCCTCGGGTGTGATAATGGAATCAATCTTTAGTCCTTTAAGTTTTTGTGATACTGTGTAAATAAAATCAGGACTATACAAGAAAACTGCTGGCATATCTTTTTTAATTTCTTCTTCGAATTGAGCGTATTTCTTTACTCTAGATGCTTCATCGGTTGTGATAAATGCATCTTCTAAAATTTTGTCTACTTTTGAATTAGTATACATCGCGACATTCAGTCCAGGATCTTTTCTCTGTGAGGAGTGCCAAAAGGCGAAGAGATCGGATTCACGATTTATAATTTCTCCAAACAAGAGAGCGTCATATTTGCGTGGGCGAATTACGCTTTGATTTAAATTACCAATTTCAAAAGTTTTTATATCGACCCTCATGCCGATCGTGGATAAGTCTCTCTTTATTAACTCTGCAGTTTTTGCAAGTTCCGGAGCATTGCCTGTCGAGATCGAGAAAGAGAGAGGAATGGTTACCTTTTTGCCCTTTGTTGTCGTAGTCTTTTCTAAAAATCCGTCCGTATTCTTTTTCCAGCCATTTTTGGATAGATTTTCTTGTATTTTTTGCAGGACTTCTTCGCGTGGAACATTACTTTTCTCACTTAACTTTTGATACTCTATCATGTTGGGCGGTATTGGATCGTCGATGGCAATGCCATAACCAGATAACACTTCGCGAACGATTCTATCTTTGTCTATCGCCCGATTAATGGAGGTAGTGATGGTTTTATCGACAAAAAGCTGATTCTGGTTTTGGTTAAAGAAAAGTCCGAATACTCTCGGCAAGACCGAGGATTCTATTTGATATTTTTTTTCCTTCAAAATCTCGGCATTTTGAGGAGTGATGGAGCTTATTTGATCTACCTCTCCATTTAAAAGCGCTGTTACAAGATCATCTTCATTTTGATAAAAACGCAGAGTTATGTTTTTAATATACGGTTGACCCAATGCAAATTTTTTGAACGATATTAATTCATAATAATCAATAACCCCCGATGATTGCTTGCCCACGTTTGAAATCTTGTAGGGTCCCGAGCCCACAGGATGGGTATTAGCATTGTTGAGTTCAATATGAGAATCATTCCACAGAGATTCTGGCATGATGCCGAGTGTCGCGGTTTCCAGAAATGATGCGTATGGCTGTTTCAAATTAAATCGAATAGTTTTCTCGTCTATTTTTTCGACAGTTATTCCATCCCAATCTATTTTGTGCGAGTTTTTAATAACTGGGTCTTTAACTTTGCCTATGGTAAAAACTACATCGGAAGTGGTAACGGGCTTTCCATCATGAAAGTAAATATTGTCTTTCAGAGTAAAAGTATAGACCAATCCATTTTTTGATTCTTCTACTTTTTTTGCCAAATCAGGTATCAATGTTCCGTCAGGATTCTTTCTCATCAGGCCTGAATAAATGAGCAAAACCAAATCTTGGTCGGCGGGAGAATTTGCAAGAATCGGATTTACGAAACGGGGAGTACCGACAATACCGTCAACTATCTCTCCTCCGCGCATTGGTACGTTGACCATGAAAGATTTATTGATACTTTCCAGTATTGATATCGTGCTAAATAATAGCACCACTAATAACGAAATAAAAGCAATCCACTCTTTTTTCGAGAAAGAGGAGAAGACCAAGTTTATTTCACGTTCTTTTGGCAATTTAAAATTGCGTATACGACTGTAGAAATTTTCCATAAAAAGAAATCATAAAAGAATCCAGTATTTAACCTATTTTATTTAGCTGTTGGCTTTTATTATTATACTGAGAAATGCGAATAAAGCAAAAAGAATTCCACAAACAATAGACAAGTAAAAAAGAAATTTTTCAAAACCACGGCGGGTGTGGTGGAAACCTCCTTCGTCGTTTCCTCCGAGCGCCCCTCCCACTCCAGCGCCGGACTGCTGGAGTAAAATTGACAAAACTAACACTACCGAAAGAATAATCTGCGCATAGGGTAGAATTTGCATTACTAAATTCATTAAGGCGATTATCTCATAATAAAGTCCAAAAAGCAAATATTATTTAATACGTATATTTCTCCGTTTCCGTTTGAATCAAATCATTCCAGATTATAAGATTCCATTCGTCTTTTTTAAATAGGTGTCCTTTATATGAGCAAATAGCAATTCCAGCATTGTTTATTGGGTTAAGGTAGCTCAATTTATTATATTCAGACGCTGTAAGTTTCTCTCCCAAGAGCATATAAGACACGACCATTTTCAGGAAAATGCCATGGGTAACCATCATAATTCTTTCCTCGCTTCTTCCACTTATAAATTTTAGCAATTTTTTCGCTCGCTTTTTAAGGTCGATAAAGTTCTCTTCGTCAGAATATCGCAAGTTGTCGTCATGGAAGCTTTTATCAATACGGTCCACGATTTCTCGAACTTCTCTTTCATCTCCAGCGCGACCGACTATCTGGGAAGGATTCCTTCTCTCTATCAGAAGATCAGAATATTTTACCTTCATGCCAAGTTCTTTCCCGATGATTTCGGCTGTTTCTTTTGTCCGCTCATATGGACTGGAAAAAATAACCTGGGGCCGTCCTTTGTGTTTCGGGAACCTCTTGGCTGTCTCTAACGCCTGGATTCTGCCTCGGTCTGTCAGATGCCCTTCCGGTCCCTGTCTGACGCCAAGGGCGTTTAATTCAGTTTCTCCATGTCTTACAAAATATATTAATTTTATTGCCATGTATTTAGTTTACTATAAATTTAATTATTTTGATATAATCATAAACATACCATGAAAAAAACTTTAATAATCTTTTTCTCTTTAATTGTTCTAGGGACGCTGTTTTATAAGTTTCAGCCAGGGCTCAAGAAAAATTTATTACCACTCTGGCACATGATAAGTTACAGTCTTTTTGCCCCAGATTCATGTGAAGAACCGATACCTTATATACTTGGCACCTTTGACACGAAATTCAATATTTCCAAAAGTTATTTCGAGAGCGCCCTTGCTGAAGCGGAAGCTATATGGGAGGATTCTGTCGGTCTCGATCTCTTTACCTATGCGCCTACCGATACATCCAAAGATGTTTTAAAAGTTAATTTAATTTATGATTACCGCCAAGAAGCGACGAGCAAATTAGCCAGCCTTGGTATTGTGGTTGGGAATAGTATGGCATCTTATGAAGAGCTCAAGTCTAAATTCACGATACTAAAGGCAGAATATGAAAAAGAAAAAAGCACCTTGAGCGTCCTTATAGATGCTTTTAGTCAGAAGAACCAGGCTTATGAGGAAGAAGTGAATTTTTGGAACAAGAAGGGCGGAGCGCCACCAAAAGAATATGACAAGCTAGAAGCCATGCGTTTGGCATTGCAAAACGAATCGAAAAAGTTACAAACAATGCAAGCATCTCTCTACGAAAAAGCAAGTGAAATCAATGCATTGGTCGTGGTTTTGAATCGTCTAGCCGCATCGCTTAATCTTTCTGTCGAAAAGTACAATACAATCAATATTGTTCGTGGTGAATCCTTTGAAGAGGGCGTGTATACAAGCGATGGCGTGAATAGAGAAATAGATATTTATGAATTCAGTAGCCGAAGGAAGCTCATACGCGTGCTCGCGCACGAGCTAGGTCACGCCTTAAACCTCGACCACGTGACAGACCCTAAAGCGATAATGTATAAACTCAATCAGGGCGATAGCATTTCCTTAACCGAAGCTGACATTTTAGCGCTCAAAACGGAATGTGAGATAAAATAAGCAGAGGTTTTGTTTATTTTGTTACTGAAATTCTGGTTTAATAAAGTACTCCTTCAAGCTTAATCACGTTATTAGCGTCTAAATTAATTTTTGCGTTACTTTTTATCTGGAAATTAAGTTTTACACTGCCGTCTATATCCATGCCAACGGTATTGGCATTATCTACACGACCGCCTGATATATTGACCGTGCTTTCTGCGTCAATGTTTACAGTTGCATTACTTCTCGTTTCTGTTTTCACAACTGGAGCGAAGATGTAACTGCCATTGCCTGTTACATGGAGAGATTTGTCAGCGAGAAAGTCAAAGTTCACGCTTGCTGTGGAATTTTCATTTACCACCAGCATAGTATTAATTTTTAACTCACTCGAGGGCAATTTGGCTTCTTTGGTTACGCCAGCTTTTGTTTTCACGCTAACCGAGTCAACCATCAATCGTACTTGGTCATAAGTGCCAGCCTTTATGTTTATATCAGCCAGAAGCTCGGACTTGTTTAGAGAGTTGAGCAGAAGGAGATTGTAAGTTCGCGAAGTAGAAGAAACTGTTACCCAGCCACCAGTGTTGCTGTGCGCATAAACGCCCTCCACCCGCATATTTATCTCACTAATAGTGCTCATATTCACTGCCGCATCAGTAACTGAGAAAATTACCCGACCCTCTGCGCTAACATCTTTATTTTCCTCCGGCTGTTCTGGGCTATTGCCCTCAGGAACATCTGGCTTACTGCTAACGACATAATATACTCCACCAAATACAACAACTATTGCCACAACCAACCATATTAATTTATTCATGTTATTTAAAATGCTATTAATAATAAATGTACTTCGACAGGAAAACACCCCTGGCGAGTGTACCATAGTAGTGACGTTTCAGAGGGAGTGTTTATTACAAAATAGTCTGTATGACAAGAATATATTCACAAATATTGTATAATTAACATCAAGTCAAGTATGAATCTAATATTTCTTCGGGAGCCGAAATATTTAGGAGAGATTATATCGATTGAAGGCGACGGCAGAAATTATCCGTAGAAGTATCCAATCAGAAAATATCTATGCTTTACATTCATGTTAGAGTTACAGCCGGGGCAGGGAAGGAATCTTTTATTAAAAAGTCCGGTGACCATTTTGAAATTTCTGTCAAAGAAAAAGCTCTGCGCAATATGGCAAATGCGAGAGTTTTGGAGCTTATCGCGGGGCATTTCGAGGTGCCGAAAAATAAAGTGAGGATAGTGAATGGGCACAAGCATCCGAGTAAGTTGCTTATCATAGAAGCCTAATTAATGGCTCAACGATGTTGAGGCGTTGGTTTACTTGCACCCAAGATCTGAAAATGATCTAATGTGGGCATGTCAAAAAGCCAAGAATCAGGTGATGCAGGAGAGATTGAAGTGGTGGCACTTGTGCCATGTCCGAACTGTGGCAAGAAGCTCATGTCTCTTCCTAAAAATTATCCTCTATATGATATTCAATGCACTGGCTGCCTTTTTCGTGCTCAAGTAAAAACAAATAATTCTAAACCAAAACCAGTTATTTTTGGAGCGGGCTGGGATATTATTTCCAAGGTGATGAAATCTGGTTACATGGTTCCACCTCTTATTGCAAATTTTAAATGGAAAGATAAAGAAGGAAATCATCAAGAAATTAGATTTTATCCTTTTGTGCCCAAAATTAACTTAAAAATGCATCAACTTTCAGCTACAGCTCGACGTGCAAACTATAAAATGTTTAATTATATTGGCATTGATGAGATTCCATTTTTTGTTTTATACAAAAATTAGTTATTAACACTTGACTAAGCTTCCTTTTCGATCAATGATCGGGATATGGATATTAGCAGGGAATTGGCAATAAAAATCCTAAAATATTTAGACAAACATCCGGATTTTTATTTTCCCTTTTTAGTCATGAATAAGGAATATACAGAAGAGGATGATGACTTTGTGGAAATTGAACCAAGTGAATGGAAATTAATTAAGGAAGATAAGGGATATAAAACTTTTCAATTGTGGGAAAATTTACAAGATTTGCGCAAAGAAACACTTCAGTTAATGTCGAAAGGTTTTATAGAAAAAATTACAAATAAGTCTTTAGGAAATCACATTGCTAAATTAGCAAAAAATTACAGAAAAGAATGGAAAGAAAAATTATGGGAAAGTGAAAAAATTGAAGAGTATGGATTAAACGAATTTCTTGGCGGAAAGGCTGAGGCTTACGAGGATTGTTTATATTTAATTAAAGAGTATAATAACTAAACATTCCTATGAAAAAAGAAATAGACCTGGCAAAGATAATAGTGAATCCAGAAAACTATAGATTTGACCCCGTCGATAATCAAAGTGAAGCAATTGACTTAATGCTAGAAGAAAAAGGGGATGAGATTGTAAATTTGGCAAGACATATATTTGATCATGGACTAGATAAGTCAAAAGATTCTCGTGTTTTGGAAGTAAAAAAAGAATTGTATCTTACTCTTGATGGTAACAGAAGAGTAACTGCTATAAAGTGTCTACATGATCCATCTATAGTCAAAGATGATATTTTGCGAGAAAGGTTTTCAAAAATTACAAAGGGAAAGGGGTTGGTTCCGGGAGAGGTAAATTGTTTTATTTATAAAGATGAAAAAGCTGCATCTGAGTGGATAAAGTTAGACCATACTGGTAAAAATAATGGAGTTGGTCAAGATGCATGGGAACCAGCTGGAAAAGATAGATTTGATTATAAATTCGGTGGAAAAATTTCTCCTGCAATGCAAATATTAAACTTTTTCCAGCAGGAGACAAAACAGAAGATAGATACCAAAAAACTTAAAATATCGACCATTAATCGTATTTTGTCAAATCCAGAATCCCGTTCTTACCTCGGAATTGATATTAAAAATGGAAATATTATTTCTTTAGCCTCTAAGGCTGAGAGTCTTGCGCGTTTGAACAAACTTTTTGACAAAATTATGGTGGATGATGTTGCTGTTAAGGAAGTTTATCATACCCCAGACTCTATAAAATTTATGAAGAAATTATTTATAGACAAGCCTAAAATTGCTAGTGGAAGAAGTATAAATTTGGCCACTGGCTTTGCTAACCCAAGTAGCACTAAAACCTTAAAGAGTATCCCAAAAACACCGAGTAGAAACACATTAATTCCAAAAGGTTGCATTTTACAAATACAAGAAACAAAAATCAACAATATATATCACGAATTAAAATTTATTCCCATTGATACGGCCACAAATGCAGTAGGTGTTTTATTTAGGGTCTTTTTAGAAACGAGCCTAGATTTTTATTATTCAAAAAAATGTGGTATGGCTTTTGGACAAAATGTAAAACTTGCAGGCAAGATAACGAAAATCACTGACATACTTGAAAAGAGAAAATTTGCGAATTCACATCAATTAAAAAATATAAGGTCTGTTACACAAAAAGGCAATTCCATTCTTTCAATTGATAATTTTCACCAATATGTGCACTCGTTTAAAACTCAGCCCGTTCCAGTAGATTTAATCTATAAGTGGGATAACCTTCAGGAATTTTTTGAAATTTTATGGGCATGATTTGATCATAGAAAAAATATGAAATTTTATTCACCGCTAAGGTATCCAGGAGGAAAAACATTTCTTGCAAAAGAATTTGAGAGAATTCTAAAGTCGATTAAGTTTAGTAAACCTGTTTATATTGAGCCTTATGCAGGTGGAGCTGGAGCTGCGCTCACTCTTCTATTCGAAGGAAAAGTCAAAAGAATAGTAATAAATGATTTAGACATAGGAATTTATGCATTTTGGAAGTCTGTAACGGAAAAATCAGAAAAATTTGCAAAAAAAATTATCACCACTTCAGTAACTATAAGTGAATGGGAAAAACAAAAAAGGATTTATTTAAGCGAAAATGCAAAAACATTTGACAGGGGATTTGCAACTTTTTTTCTCAATAGAACAAACAGGTCAGGTATTTTAAACGCTGGACCAATAGGGGGTAGAGATCAAAGTGGTAATTATAAAATTGACGCTAGATTTAATAAAAAAGATTTAGCTGAACGAGTGAGAAAAATTGGTAAATACAAAAATTTCATAAAGGTACTAAACAAAGAAGGAATACAATTAACAAAGAAATACTTAAGTAGAAAAAACACGTTTATTTACTTAGATCCTCCCTATATGAAGAAGGGTGAATTGCTTTATTTAGATTTATATAAAGAAAAACATCATAAAAAACTAGCAGATTTGTTAAATTCCAAAGCTAATTCCCACTGGGTCTTGACCTATGAGGAAATGAGACAAGTGAGGTTATTTTTCCCTAATAGAAAGAGAAAACGACTCTCTTTAAAATACAGTGTTCATGATTCTAGCAGGATTCGAAAAGCGCGCGAGCTTATGATTTTATCTGATTCAATTCCTAGTTTGTAAATATACGTATTCAAATACGTATATGCTAAAATTGGTTTGTGGAAAAGGTCTCAAAAAAATTCAAATTCAAAAGCAAAGTCATCGTTTGGAATTCCGGGAATCACACAAAGGGGGACGATAGCGGCGCCTGGAGATTTGCGCGAGTACCAGACAAAATATCGAAGCAGATTAGAGAGATGCAAAAGGGGAGGCTAAGACGGGGTTGGGGTGCAGTGTATGCGCGGGCAAAGATAGGCAAAAGCGAGTGGACAACTTCAATTTTCCCAGACAGACATTCTGCCACGTATCTCCTGCCGCTTAAAAAACAAATTCGCTTTGAAGAAAATCTCTATGACGGAATAAATAAAAAAATCCCGATAGAAATCTGGTTTTAAATCTATGCAAAAACAAACAATTTTAAAAATTTATGGGATAGTGCAAGGAGTGTCTTTTCGCTATTACAGCCAAAGAAAGGCTAAGGAATTAAATTTGTCCGGCTATGTTAAAAATGAGCCTGATGAAACTGTAAAGATCGTTGCCGAAGGTGAAGAAAAAGATTTAAAAGAACTGATTGAATGGTGCCGAAATGGGTCTGGTTATGCCAAAGTAGAGAAGGTGGATGTAGAATGGTTTCCACCTACGGGTAGATTTAATGGTTTTGTGATAGAATAGACCCTATGGTAGACCCAACAAAAGTAAATATGAATAGTTTGCCGAAGAAATTTGTGGACGGAGCTATCGGCGCGCATGGGAAAGAAATTTTCTCTTTTGCTCTGACCTCTGGGAACAATCTGGACTCTTTCGCCACTACTCCGCAGGTGATGAAAAGTATTTCCATCTGGATAAATAAGCAGATCGAAAATTACGAAAAGCAGTTTGGCGCGATCGACATGACTCCGCCGAAAGTCGTGAGTCCTATCCAGGTTTCAGACTTAAATAAGCCAGGTGAAGATAATAAATAATTGTGGTATAATAATGTGGAGGTATTATTAATAATTTCCGCCAGAGGCGGATCAGCCTGTGGCTGAAATTTTTTTATGGCAGAACTAAAAGCTTTGTGTATGAGGGATAGAGATAGTAATAGAAAGCCGACTATGCAGACGATGTTAAACCCAGTGGTTACGAAGAACGATAAAGGCAGATATTCAGCCAAGGGAACTTGCGCCAAGTGCGGGGGCAATATGTTTAAGTTTATGTCGGAAGGAGATGCGAAGGCGTTAATGTAATCGAAAGAAGTACCAGTAACCGCTTAAAGTTTTAATAATTATTCCGTTTTTCTATTCTTTAATAAGATTCATGGACATTCTTGCGCATACACTTTGGGCTGGAGCTGGAGCGCGAGTGGCAAATGCTATAGCGGAGAAGAAAAATTCATCTAAGCAGAACTCTCCAGGAGACGAAGACAAAAAATTCCACGTACATATCGGCTGGACGGCATTTTTCGGAGTATTTCCTGATTTGTTTGCTTTTACAATTCCTTTTCTTTTTCGTTTTTATTTAATTTTTATTGGAAAGAATTCTCCGTCAGTCTTCTTTTCGCGGACTGAGGGTGGAATGGGCGGAGCAGAAGATGGGCTAGATATTGCGCACACACTTTATCAATACAGCCACTCTCTAGTCATATGGGCAGTTGTATTTATCATCGTCTGGATTTATTTCAAGCGTCCACGCTTTGAGCTTCTCGGCTGGATTCTGCACATACTCATAGATATACCCTCGCACCTACTTTCTTTTTATCCTACGCCATTTCTCTTCCCGATTTCTAATTATAAATTTCCATATGGCATACAATGGAGCAATCAATGGTTTATGATTATAAATTATGGAACTCTTCTCTTGGTCTGGGGGCGTATTTTAATAAAAGACTTGTTTGCTAAAAAAGCCCTTAAAATATAGGTATTTTAATACTTGACTTATAATTTTCCTTCATATATACTTTCCATTAGCGCTTATCCGTTGGATATGCGTTTTAAATTCCATGAATGACAATTCTTTGACAATAAAAAAATTGAAATTGAGAACAAGTGCCCGCCTGCATCAGCTATGCTGAAAGCATTGCGGGCAGGCAAGCTTGTTTATTTTTTTGAATTCCAAGAGTAACGATCAAACTCAAAGTAAAACAAAAATATTTACCCGCCTCTGGTGGGCATTGCTGTTTTTTGTTTTGTTTCGT